>Ga0256404_1000161_pt1 | contig 163629 bp, 133 predicted proteins | sample RumenRJG_01DNA_FD_185990 | JGI IMG/M metagenome (GOLD analysis project Ga0256404, IMG submission 185990) | Bovine rumen microbial communities from Lethbridge, Alberta, Canada - RJG_01 | ecosystem: Host-associated > Mammals > Digestive system > Stomach > Rumen | place: Canada: Alberta...
ATTGCGTGGGTGCGTTGTCAAGGGTGGCAGCACCTCTTGAAACCATCATGATTTACTTTTCAAGGTTCGTTTGGAGCCTTTTTCTTCTGACTCCGAGTTTTCATACGTCACTTGACACTACCGGTGCTGCTCTTTATGCAAATTATATCACTGAGTAACTATGATGATAAGATTCTTTCGAGAGTCTCCAGGTCTGTGAAGGTTTACAAATTGGGATTTGGGGAGGATTCTCAAGTTAGGATGCAGGATTTTGCTTCTCCTATGAAATACTGCATCACGGCATGGAATCAGAGGTGTTTCCCCGGGCTTAGCAGTACCCATGATGAAAAAAACACAATCGGTTTCTGAAAACTTCATCCGTAACCTGTATTTGATGAAGTATTTTGCCTCTGCACGTGAAAACTGCAACGAGATTCTTCAAGGTGGGTTGTTTTGATACACAAAAGGGGTCATGGCTGCAGTTTCTCACCTGATGCGTTAATTCCTGCAGCCTCAAGCAGCAAAGAATCTATTGAAGCTGATCGTGAATTCATGATGCCCTCTATTGCCGGCACACCGCCGATCCCCGGTTTACGGCGCAACGAAAGTCATGTCTACACGAAATCTTCACCAACGGGCGCTTTTACGTGTTACAATAAGAAAAACAGATACGGAAGGTATAACTATGACAGATCTTGAAAGAGCCCGAGAGTATTTCGGGAATGATAAGTACGCAACGGACGCGACCGGCATCGTGATCACGGAAGTGGGCGAGCATTTCGCCCGGGTCGAGCTGGATTTGGACGAGCGGCACTACAACGCGATTGGCGCGGTCATGGGCGGCGTGTACTTCACCATGTGCGATTTCGCGTTTGCGATCGCGTCCAATTTTGATTCGGCACCTTGTGTGACGCTGGGCACGCAGGCGGTCTTCATGAATCAGAATAAAGGCACCCATCTGATCTGTGAAGCGAAATGCATCAAGGACGGAAGGCAGACCTGCTTCTATGAGGTGAATGTAGTGGATGACCTTGGCACGGAGATCACCAGAGTCACGGTGGAAGGGTACAAGCTCGTAAGAAAATGATTTCCGGCCGGGGACAATATTTCGGAATAGCACAATAAGACGGGAGGGAATGAGAAATGTTCTTAAGAAAGAAATTAGACATGAATGCTGAACTGGAAGAATACAGACGTCTGCAGCATGCGAACATAAACCATGGAGCGATATTGCTGGATGTGCGGACACCGCGCGAGTACAAAGCCGGCTCGCTCCCCGGCAGCGTCAATCTGCCGCTGAATCAGCTCAAGAGCGCGGAAAAGGTGATCCCTTCATTCGATACGCCGGTGTTCGTTTACTGCTCCACCGGCGCGCGGGCAGGCCGGGCGGTCAAGAGACTGAAACGCGCGGGCTACAGCAACATCAGAAGCATTGGCGGACTGGAAGGCTACCGCGGAGAGATCGTTAAAGGATAACCGGTGTCCGAGTATTTCTGGAAACAATATGAGGATCTGCCGCAGGGGCTGGGGTATATGCGCTTCAGCGCTGAGCACATCATCACGCTGCTGGTGCTTGGAGCGCTCATTGCCATGGCGGTCCGGCTGCTGACAGGCGGGCGCCTGCGCAGTGCGATGCGCGTCATCCCCTGGGTCATGGCAGGTCTGGAACTTCTGAAAGATGGATTCCTGATCCATGCCGGACACTTCGGCGTGGGTTATCTTCCTCTGCACCTGTGCAGTCTGGGATTGTTTGTTTTTATCGCGGCGTCTCTGGCGAAAACGGACCGCTGGCGGATGATCTGGGGAGAGATCGCCTGCGTGCTTATTTTGCCGGGAACGATCGCGGCGTTGTTGTTCCCCGACTGGGCCCATCTGTATCCGGTCTTTAATTTCATGAACCTGTACGGGTACGCCTGGCACGGGTTGCTTTTGCTGTATCCGCTCCTGATGGTCAGAAGCGGATGGACGCGGCTCAGCATCCGCCACGCCCATTATCCGTGGATCTTTTTGATTTGCGCGGGCGTGCCGGTCTATGTGTTTGACTGCCTTGCGGACTGCAACTACATGTTCGTCAGCCGGCCTCTGAAGGGGACTCCGCTGGCGTGGATCGCGGCAGTGACCGGCGACACATGGTATCTGGCCGGGTATCTTGCGTTCGCGGCAGTCGTGATCGGACTGATCTACGCAGGCATCGAGGTGTATCACAAGGCACATCATGGGGAGCATCAGGGGAGCATGCAAGTATGACGAACCAGCCGACTGCGCAGAACAGAAAAAACAGAGCGATGCTCCTGATGGTGATCACAGCGGCTATGTGGAGCATAGGCGGCATCTTCATCAAACTCATTTCCTGGAACCCGTTCCTCATCGCGGGAGTGCGCAGCGGGATCTCCGGAAGCATCATGGCACTGTACATGGCAGCCACGCGCACACAGTTCAAGCTGAACCGGTATTCGCTTCTCGCGGGGATGGGCCTGGGTTGTTCGGCGACGCTGTTCACCATCGCCAACAAGCTGACAACGGCGGCCAACGCCATCGTGCTGCAGTACACCGCGCCGGTATTCATCTTGCTCATATCAGCCGTTTTCTTTAAGGAGAAGATGCAAAAGCAGGACATCCTGGTTGTGTGCGTTACGATGGGCGGCATGGTGCTGTTCTTCCTGGACCAGCTTTCACCGGGAAATCTATTGGGGAACATCCTCGGGATCCTGGCCGGTGTGACCCTGGGCCAGATGTTCGTGATGGTCGGACGGGGCGGCGATGATGACGCGACCCGCATGAGCGGGATCCTGATCGCGCATGCTCTGACGATGATGATCGGGCTGCCGCTCGGAATTCCGCAGACGGAAGAAGTTGCCGCAATGGAAATACTGTATGTTATAATACTGGGAGTGTTCCAGTTAGGCATTCCTTACGTTCTGTACGGGATCGCCTCCAAAGACTGCCCGCCGCTGGCGTGCTCTCTCATTGGCATGCTGGAGCCGCTGCTGAATCCGGTCTGGGTCGCCATCTTTATAGGCGAAGTACCCGGACCATTCGCCCTTGCGGGCGCAGCCATCATTATCGTGACCGTTACATGGTGGTGCATCAGAAACCGGTGACACCGCCCGGCCTTGGAGACAAGAATTGACGTACCTATTGCTATATCTCGCAGTCACCGTCGCCGGATATTTCGTTGGCGCGAGACTCAAAAAACAGAACAAAAGCTGGAAGTGGGTCGGAGAACTTCAGACCCTCGTCATAATCATACTCGTCTTTCTGATGGGGAGCCGGATCGGAGCCAGTGAGGAGATCGTTTCCTCGCTGGGAACGATCGGATTGATTTCGTTTATCTTTACGATCATCGTCATGTTTATCACGGTGCTCGCGTTTACGATCACCCGCAGGATCATGGGATTCGACCGGTACGGCAAGCGCGGTGAGGCGAGAAAAGCATCGGCCGAAGCTGCGCCCGGTGAGGCCGCCAAGCCGAAGCTGAACAGTCTGACATTGATCATTGTTATATTCGTGGCAGTCGGGATCGCATCCGGCTATCTGTTCCTGCCGGACGGGTTCATCGCCCAGGTCGGAAATCTTCTGACGATCACGCTGTGCATGCTTCTGGTGCTGGTCGGAATCGACATCGGCACCGAGGGGACCCTCGGCAAAAACTTCAAAAGCGCCGGATGGCGCGTGGTTGTGTTCCCGTTTGTATCGATATTGGCCATGATGGCGGGCTCCGTCATAGCATCCCTGTTTTTGCCGTTCAATATGCAGGATGGCCTTTGCATCGGCTCCGGGCTCGGATGGTATTCCCTGGCGTCGGCCATGCTGGTGGACTACTCCCTGCAGGTGAGCGCCATCTCCTTCATGCATAACGTGATCCGCGAAGTGATCGGGATCCTTCTGATCCCAGTCTGCGCAAGGCATCTGGGGTATATCGAATGCTACTGCCTGCCGGGCGCGTCCTCCATGGATGTCTGTCTTCCGCTCGTTGAAAAAGCCGCTGACAGCAGCATCGCGGTTTACTCCTTCGTAAACGGCGTGGTTCTCTCGGCTGCTGTGCCGGTGCTGGTCAGCATCTTTATGAATATCTGACACCGGCCAGATGCCGCGTGTCGCCGGCGCATTCTGCCGGCAGCATTACTCGTAATACTTCGCCACATATGGCCGGATGACGTCCAGGACGTTGTCCCATCCGCCTCTGACCTCGAAATCCGTCAGCAGATAACGCTTCACGATATACGTGATGCGTTCTTTGTAATGATCCATGGCGCCTTCCAGATCCAGGCCCTCCCGGATCAGCGCCCTGACATCGTATTCTGAATAATCCACCGTGATACTGCAGCGTTTGCGGCCGCCCGCCTCCAGATTATCGATCACATCGATGTCCGCGAACTTCGGACGCACCAGCGCAGGCTTCAGTTCGATTTCTTTACGTTCTGTTTCGTTTATAGATGTTTCGCTCATAGCCGTTCCTTTCTGTTTCGTCTCGTTAGCATTATAGTATGCGCGCAGCCGTTTGTCCACGCGGCTGCCTTCATGAGGGTGTTCGTGTAAAGTGGGTGCGCGCACAGCCGCGCGCGATCCTGGTCGTTCCCCGCTGTGTGGATCCTGGTCGTTCCCCGCCGTGCGCTTCGCCGTGCCTGCGAATTTCGGAATGTAGTAGTTTCGGTTCAACAAAGAGCTAAAAACTACGACTCTTATCGGATTCCTGCGTCTCAGTGGGTGTACAGGCGAATCAGAGGAGCATGCAAGAACCAAAATGATGTGTTAAGTCGTAGATTTTGTTATTATTTTGTCGCAAATCTAAGACCCTCCTTAGGTAAGGTCTTCATTATTAGTTGTGTAAATGTGAAGAGTCGTAGTTCCAAGTCATCTTTTGCACCGAAACTACTACATTCCGAAGTTGACTTATAAATCGCGCAAACTCATCGCACCGGCAGTACACACGCGGCCGCTCGCTTGACTTTTTCGGCCGGTCTATGTACCATGCAGGAAGAAGCAAAAGCATCATTACCAGCATCGGCAAGGAGGTAAGACTATGATGAGATTCGGCTGGTTCCAGGATCCGGACAATGTTGTCTACGCGGATGTAGAGGAGTTCGCAGATTACTTCGGCAAAGAAACGGGAATCGAGAATTTCCGCGCTAAGCTGGAGGCGTTCAAGGCAGAACCGACGAAGGAGGGCGTCCTGCTCAAGGGCAAGAAGCGCACGACGGTCAAACTGTTTATCCCTGATCTCTACTTCTCCGACAAAAAGACAAAGCTCGAAATGGGCGATACGGTCTGGGTCTACATGGGCGAGTACTATCCATGCCACTGTGTATATTGGCCACAGGCGGATTAGTACGTGACGGATGCGCTGCGGATGAAAAGGGAAATTACTTAAAAAAGGAACACACAAGATGAGCGATTATTATGTAAGCTGCGACCGGATGAAGGAACTCGAAAGAGCAACCGACGCATCCGGTCTGTCATACTATCAGATGATGGAAAACGCTGGCACGATCGCCGCGAATCGGATCGTTGAGATCACCATGGCCACACGCCGGCGGCCCCATCCTTCACAGCGCCGGCTCTCGGCGCGCGTCTACTGCGGCAAAGGCAACAACGGCGGAGATGGGTTTGTTGTGGCGAGGCTGCTCGCACAGAAAGACTGGGATGTCGACCTGGTTTTAGTGGACGGCGAGCCGCAAACGCCGGACGCGATCACAAATTATAAACTGACACAGGAGTTGGGCATTCCGGTTTCCGCGCCGGCCGAGGCAACCCGCGGCGGTGCTTCAGCAGGGGCGGTTTGCAGCAGAACGCCGGACGTGGTCGTGGACGCTATTTACGGGACCGGTTTTCACGGCAGACTGCGGGAAAACGGCGCTGCAGCGTCCGGGGCGATCGCCCGCGCTAAGGCAACCGGCGCGAAAGTCTTTGCGCTGGACATTCCGTCCGGAATGGGCGGCGATCTGACCGATGAGAGCGAGCTGGATGAGCGCTGCGTCAGAGCGGATGTCACCATCACGTTTCACGCGAAAAAACAGGTGCACCTGCAGCCCTTCGCGCAGGAGTACTGCGGGAAAATCATCGTAGCCGACATCGGGATCGTCGATGATGACCAGGAAGCGGCGGAGGCTGCGCAGAACGCGGAAGCTGTGCAGAACGCTGCAGCAGCACAGACACCGGCAGGCGTTCCTTCCCAGACGAAGGAAGCGCTCGCGGATAAAGACGTTTACACCTTCCACGATTTCGTGGACATCGTCGCGCAGCTGCGGGCACCGGACGGATGCGTCTGGGACAGAGCGCAGACCCACGAAACCCTGACAAAGTATATGACGGAAGAAGCACAGGAGGCGGTCGACGCCATGCGGAAGGGCGACAATGAAAACCTCTGTGAAGAACTGGGGGATGTGCTTTTGCAGGTCGTGCTCAACGCGCAGATTGGCGCGGAAGACGGTGCGTTCACCATCGAGGATGTGATCCAGGGCATCTCCGAGAAGATGATCCGCCGGCACCCGTGGGTCTTTGGCGATGTGGAGGTAAACAGCATCGACGAAAATGTCTCCCTGTGGGAGGAAATCAAGAAACAGGAGAAAAAGAAATAGAGGCGCCCAAGGCGCCTCTATTTTTATTCCTGATGCTATTCGGCGTCGCTGTCCGATGTCTGGAACGGGCTGTCAGCCGCTCCTTCGCTGATTTTTTTGACATAGTCGAACAGCTCCATGTACTCCGCTTCGTCATCCTTGTCGCTCGGGTCGAACTGCGTGTCGGTCGGGAACTGAGCGATGAATGTCTTATTCACGTTCTTGCCTGTGCCGGCGACAGCGTAGTCCGGGAACTCTTCGTAGGATGTATCGTCAGGATCGAAGGCCATGATGGTGACCAGCTCTCCGCCGTAGCCATCCTCGCGGGCGTCCTTATCGTAGATCGTCAGGGTCGTCCCGGAAGTCTGCTCATAACCCCAGTCGTCATTGTTTGGCATAGTCAGCAGGAAGTCGTTCCCGTACAGGAGCAGTTCGCTGCCGTTTTGCTCCAGGTTGAATCCTTCCATGATGTCATAGCCGTCGGTGGTTTCCGCTTTCGACTCTTCGGTCGGTTCGGACTGGTCCGTGGATTTTGTCTGTGATTCAGCAGTACTCTTTTCGGTTGTATCCGATCCGCCGCATGCGGCAAACGCGAACGCCGTTACGGCGATCAGTCCGGCCAGCAGTATCATTCTGAAATGTTCTCTCATAATATCCCTTTCCGCACAATGCATAAACCGCTTCCCGGCTGGCGCAGGGATCGCGGGAAAACGGGTTTTTCACAGATAGATTATACAACGGCAGGGTGTGAGAATTCTCTTTCGATTTGTTAATAATTCAGATGCGGCTAGAGCCCCTTCATATTGATTTTGCCGTACTTCAGGACAAAGAGCCAGGCCGCCAGCGTGAGCACCATGAAACCCAGCATGGTCAGACCAATACCGCCGATGTAGGAACTCCAGGGAAGAGAACCGATGAACATGCCAATGCTGCCTAGAAGGGTGTGCATGAAGTTGAGCAGAGCCGACGCGGAGCCGGTGTCTCCATCGATCTGGTCCAGGAGGAGGTTCGTCGAGAAGGGACGCATGTAACTGTTGACAACGCTGAACGGAATCATCGTTGCCAGGAACGCGACCGGTGAGGAATGCCCAAGCAAAAGCATCGCAACCGCTGCAGCGAACCCTGTTGCCAGCAAAACCCACATGGCGGCTTTTGCAGAAACTTTGCTGTTGATCTTCATGTAGATGAGCGGACCGAAGACCGAAGTCAGCGCGTTGATGGCGAAGAAGATGCTGAAGGTGGTCGGGAGAAGCCCGAAGTAGTCCTCATAAACGTAGGACGCCACCGCCAGGTAGGCCATGAACGGTGCCGAGTAAAAGGATGCCGTTAGCAGGAAGGCGGAGAAGTTGATGTTCCGGCCGACAACACCGATGCGTTTGATCGAGTCCAGCACGCCGCCTCGGTTGATCTCGTCTTCATGGATCGACTCCTCGAAGAAAAAGGTCGCGAGCAGACAGGCCGCCGAGATTGCTGCCAACACGAGAAAGACTGTCCGCCAGGTGGACACCTGTATGATCAGAGCGCCGATGACCGGCGCTGCGATAGGCGCGATGACAGACATGCTCTGAACCACAGCCAGCGCGGTCGCCCGTGTCTGCCCTTCGAAGCAGTCCTTGATGATGGCAATGGACAGGGACACCATGCCGCCGGCGCCGATACCCTGGCTGATCCGCATGAGGATCAGCAGATAGACGCTGGTCGTCACAGCGCAGCCTGCGCTTGACAGCATATAAAGAAACAGCGAAATGATCAGGATCTTCTTGCGGCCGCTCCGGTCACTGAGGGGCCCCATGATCAGCATCCCAACGGACATGGAAATGAAGAACATGACCATGGTCATGTTGACCAGCGCTGCGGGAGCGTGAAAGTACGCTGCCATTTTCGGAAGGGAAGGCATGTACATGTCCGTCGACAGAGGCGGCGTCATGCCAAGTACGGTGACAAGGGCGATGAGCCCGGCTTTTTTTAAGTATTTCTGCTGGATCCAATTCGTTTGCATGATAGTGATTATATCATATATAATGAAATCAACCCGAAGAATTATCTCGATAGATGTTATGTTCAGAGGAGATCAGACTATGCTGAAAAACAACAACAGCGCGAGCGGCGTTTTTCAGATCGATCCTTCAATCGTGAAAGACAATCAGAAAGCGTCGACGATTCATGAGAATTACAGTGAAACATACGGACTGTCGGAGCTTGGCCTGCGGCGGTCGGTCGTCCGAAGAAATCTCAGCCCGACGGTGCTCATCGAGAAGGCCATCCGAAACGGCGAGGGGATTCTTACAGACACCGGAGCGCTGGCTGTGACGACCGGCAAGTTCACCGGCCGTTCGCCCCACGACAAATACATTGTCGATACGGATGGCATACACGATATGATCAACTGGGGCGATGTCAACCACCCGATCAGCCGGGATGTGTTCGATGCCATCAAGACGGAAATGATCGGATTTCTGAACGGGAATGAGGTATATGTGTTTGATGGTTTTGCGGGAGCGGACCCCAAGTACCGGAGAAGCTTCCGGGTCATCAATGAACTCCCGTCCCAGAACCTGTTCATCCGCGACCTTCTCGTCCGCCCAACCTCCGAGGAGCTGCACCGGTTCGGCGAGCCGGACTACACGATCATTGTGGCCCCGGGGTACAAGGTCAACGCGAAGCGTTTCGGAATCAACTCGGAGGCAGCGATCATCATCGATTACGAAGCGCACTTCGCCATCATCGCCGGATCCCAGTATTCCGGCGAGATCAAGAAGACCGTCTTTTCCATCATGAACTTCGCCATGCCGGTGGAAGAGGGCGTGCTGCCGATGCACTGCTCCTGCAATATGGATCCGAAGACGGGGGATACCGCCATCTTCTTCGGACTGTCCGGAACCGGCAAGACGACGCTGTCGGCGGACCCGGCGCGTGAGCTCATCGGAGATGACGAACACGGTTGGTCGGAAGAGGGCGTGTTCAACTTCGAAGGCGGATGTTACGCCAAGTGCATCGATCTGGAAGAAGAAAAAGAACCTGAAATCTACAACGCGATCCACTTCGGCTCCGTTCTCGAAAACGTCGTGACCGATGAGGATCACATTCCGGATTACTCCGACCGGTCGCTGACGGAAAATACGAGAGTGGGATATCCGATCAACTTCATCCCCAACGCCAACGCGAACGGCAGAGGCGGGATCCCCAAGGTCGTGCTGTTTCTGACAGCAGACGCCTTCGGCGTGCTTCCGCCGATCTCAAAGCTCACCCGCAACGCGGCGATCTACCACTTTGTGACGGGCTTCACGGCGAAGCTTGCCGGAACGGAGCGAGGCGTCAAAGAACCGCAGCCGACCTTCTCCACATTGTTCGGGGAGCCGTTTATGCCGCTGCGCGCAGAAGAATACGCGCAGATGTTCGGCGAGCGGCTTGACGAGTACGGCACCCAGGTCTACCTGGTCAACACAGGATGGTCCGGCGGAGCGTTCGGAACCGGAAGCCGCATCAAACTGGCTTATACGAGGGCCATGGTTACAGCCGCGCTCAACGGTACACTGGAAGACGCTGAGTACGCCCACGATGACCGGTTCAATCTGGAGATTCCGCTCAACATCGAAGGAGTGCCTTCCGAGATCATGATCCCGCGGAACACCTGGGACGATCCGGAGGCGTATGACCGGCAGGCGGACGCCCTGGCGGAGATGTTTATCAACAACTTCGCGGCCAAGTATCCCGACATGCCGGCGCAGATCCGCGACGCGGGACCGGCGCGCAAATAGGTATTTCATGCAAAAGCATTACAAACAGATGATACGAAAGGAATGAAGAACCATGAAGAGTCTCGATCAAATGGATGTACAGATCATGAACCTGCTCAAGATGAACGCACGCGCTTCCGAAGGGGAGCTTGCGGGGCAGCTGGGTCTTGACGCCGCGGAAGTGGCGGAGCGCATCGACAATCTGGAAAACGAAGGATACATCAAAGGATATTATACAGATATCGATCTTGAAAAGATCGGCTACAGAATCAAAGCGTTTATCCTGATTTCCGTATTGCCGGAGGATCAGCGCAAATTCTACGATTTCATACAGAAGGAAGACAGCATCCTGGAATGCAGCCATATCACCGGCGCGTATTCCATGCTGCTGAAAGTCGTCTTCCCGTCCACATCGGACCTGGATACCTTCATCGGGCAGATGCAGGAGTTCGGCAAAACCGAAACCCAGGTCGTTTTCTCGACGGTACTGGAAAGACACTGAGAAAGACGCTAAGAGAAAGACACTAAGAGAGAATCAAACGGAATCAAAACAGGACTGCGCACCACAGTCCTGTTTTTTAATCATTCGGTTTTATCTTTACTTATTTCTTCCACAGTCCGTGCAGGTTGCAGTGCTCGTAAACTGCCTCAACCTCTTCGCCTTCACAGATACAGAAGCAGGCTTCCGGCTTCTCGCCCGGTTTGAGGATCTTTCTCTGGTTGCCTTTATTGGTCTGCAGTGAGATCCACTCGATGTAGTGCTCTTCGAGCATAGGATGCTCGACTTCGCCGACTTTCACATGAACGCAGTTTCCGTCGATCTCAACAAACGGTACGTGCTTTTCCAGCGCGGCGTCTGTGGTTCCCGGCACCATCTCTTCCATTGGCTTTCCGCAGCACATCACAGGTACGCCTGAAGCTTTCACGAACGCGATCATGTTTCCGCAGGTGCTGCATTTATAGAATTTCTGTTCCATTTTCCTTCCTCCCGTTTTTTCAATACAGATTGCTCTCATTTATGTACCTGTAGTTTACCACAAACCGGATCGCAATAGCAACGACACCAAATCTACCAATGGTTGAACTCCGCGCGACTTGAAGAAAACGCCTGAATATGGTTTAATTAGGTGAATTATAACAGAATACACTGTCGTATAGGGAGATATATAGGAAGGTACATATGGACAACAGACCAAGAGCGAGAAAAGTGACCCATTCCAGCGGGACGAACTCATTGAGCGGGAGCAGACCCTCGGGCGGACACAGCAGCCATAGCTCCGGCAGCTTCAGCGGCGGAAGCCACAGCTCCGGAAGCTTCGGAGGCGGCTTCAGCGGCGGCACAAGATCCGGCGGAGGCGGTCTGATGAAAATCATCATCATCGCGATCGTGCTGCTCTTCGGAGGCGGCGGCGCGACGCTGGGCGGACTGGGCGGACTCTTCAGCGGAGACACGCCGACATCCACGGAGTACTACTACGGCGATCCCCAGACGACGAGCGGATGGTATTCCGAATCCAATTCCGGCAGACTCAATACGGACGTTTCTCCGGAAGCCCGCGACAAGTTCGAGCAGATCATCGGAAACGGCAAAGACACCGTGACCATCATGGTCTATATGTGCGGTACGGATCTGGAGTCTAACGCCGGCATGGGAACGGCCGATCTGCAGGAAATGCTGAACGCGAACGTATCCGACAAGGTGAATCTGATCGTCTTCACCGGCGGCTGCAAGCAGTGGAGAAACAATGTGGTCAGCAGCCGCGTGAACCAGATCTACAAGATCACCAACGGGAAACTCAAGTGTCTGGCAGATAACGCAGGAAACGGGGCCATGACGGATCCGGCGACGCTGCGGAGCTTCATACAGTGGACGGCGAAGAACTTCCCGGCCAACAGAAATATGCTGATCCTCTGGGATCATGGCGGCGGTTCGGTCAGCGGCTATGGCTACGACCAGAAGAATTCCTATCCGCGGTCCATGTCTCTTGAGCGGATCGATCAGGCGCTGAAAAACTCCAATGTGAAATTTGATTTCATCGGATTTGACGCCTGCCTGATGGCGACGACAGAGACCGCGCTGATGCTCAGCGACCGGGCGGACTACCTCATCAGCAGTGAGGAAACAGAACCGGGCAAAGGCTGGTATTACACAGACTGGCTGACGGCTCTTTCGAACAATACATCCATGCCGACGCTGGAAGTCGGCAAGAACATCGTTGACGACTATACTACAACAAGCGCGAAGATCAGGGGCAACCAGCAGACCACGCTGTCCGTGGTCGATCTGGCGGAACTCAGCCAGACGATCCCCGATGATCTGAATGCTTTTGCGACAACGTCACAGGGCCTGATCAAGAATGGCGATTACAAGACCATCGCCACGGCGAGAAGCGGATCGAAGGAGTTCGCCGCGAGCACCGCCATCGACCAGGTGGACTTTGTGAACTTCGCGCAGAGACTGAATACGAGGGAATCGAAGGCGCTGGCTGACGCGCTGCTCAGCGCGGTCAAGTACAACCGGACATCGCCGAATGTCGCGAACGCGTACGGCCTTTCGATCTACTTCCCGTACAAGAGAGTGAGCAATGTCGACACCATGTCGAAGACGTATAACGAAATCGGCATGGATAAGAGCTACACCAGCTGCATCAGGATGTTTGCCCAGATGCAGGTCAGCGGACAGGCGGTTGGCGGCGGAACAAGCTCACCGATCGAATCCATCTTCGGATACGGAAACACCGGAAGCGGAAGCAACATGTCCGGCGAAGCGATGAACCAGCTTTTGCAGTCCCTGTTCTCCGGACGGAGTATTGACCGTGCCAACATAGAAGGGCTAAGCGAAGAAAACGCGAGCTTCCTGGAGGACGGCGGACTGGAGCCAATGGAAGCGGCAGGATACATCGCGAAGAACTGTCTGGATAAAAACAATCTGGTATGGCAGGAGAACAGCAGCGGACAGAAATGCATCATCATGCCCGAGGGCCAGTGGTCTCTCGTGCAGACAGCCGATAAGTCCATGCTCTACAAGGTGGGCGACGGCTATCTGGATCTGGGACTCGACAATGTATTTGACTTCGACGCGGACGGCAGCATGATCCCGAACGAAGAGAATTCATGGCTTACGCTGAACGGAAACACAGTGGCTTACTACCATACGGAGACGCTGGAAAAGGGCAATGACGAATACAGCATCACCGGTTATGTACCGGTACTGCTCAACGGTGATCCGGCCAAGCTTTTGCTGACCTTCGACAATAACAATGAGCAGGGCTACGTATCCGGCGTGCAGTATGAATACGACGAGGACGTCACGGAGACCGAGGCGAAGATCGACGCGGATCTGAAGGAAGGTGACAAACTCACCTTCACCTGCGATTACTATCCAATCGACGGCGGCGATATGACCACTTATGAAATCGGCAAGATGACCGTCAGCGATCCTGATGACATAACCATCACAAACAAGGACCTGGAGCAGACAAAGTCAGTCATCACATACAGATTCACCGATATCTACGGCGAATACTACTGGACGCCAGCCCTGTAATATGACAACCGATGTGACAACAGGGACGGTTCTTTTGTCACATTTGGTTGCGGTTTGGCCAAACAGATACTATAATTGAAGTCAGCAATGATAAGAAAGGAGCACACATTATGGATAAGTATGAATGCGGACCATGCGGACACGTTTATGACCCTGCAGAGGGAGATCCGGATCACGGCATCGCTCCGGGAACTCCGTTCGAAGAACTGCCGGACGACTGGGAATGCCCGATCTGCGGCGTTGGCAAGGACATGTTCGAAAAGGTTGACTAATCAGTAAAGTACAACTATTTGGCAGCTTCGGAATCATTGTTCCGGAGCTGTTGATTTTTTTGAAGCGCAGCGTTACAATAGGAACAGTTTTAGCCAAGTAGAGAGGCAAACCATGAAAGCAGACAAAGTTATATTCAGCAATCTCATATACAAAGGCACCGGAAGAGAGGTCACCGGCGGCGGTATCGCCGTCACAGAGGACCGCATCACCGCAGTCGGCTCCCGGGAGGAAATCGAGCCGTTTATTGGTGCGGATACGGAGGTCTTTTCCTATGAGGACAAACTCGTTCTGCCGGGCCTGATCGATTCCCACATCCACATAACGATGGGCGCGATGATGGACGACAACGACATCGATCTGGAGGGCACCAAATCAGCGGAGGAATGCGCCGCGATCGTCCGAGATTATCTGGAACGCAATCCCGATACGGATCTGATCCTGGCGAGCGGATGGATGATCTCCACATGGGACAGCCGCGAGCTTCCCCGCAAGGAGATGCTGGACGCGATCTCAACGGATATCCCGATCTGCCTGTCTACGGCCGACGGATGGCTAGTCTGGGTCAACTCAAAGGCCCTGGAGATGTTCGGCTACACGAAGGAATCCGTATCGGATGAGGAAGCCTATTTCATCAAGAAGGATGAGGCGGGAGAGCTTACAGGCGTTCTCTACAACAAAGGCGCGGACCCGGTCTACTTCATGATGATGGATATCGATCCGGACAACGCCAGGCGCATGCTGCGGAACACCTTCCGGCGGTTCGCGGAGTTTGGCATCACCGCGGTGGGAGATCTGTCGAACGAACACGTCATAAACCGAGAACCCGCAGGCTTCCGGCTGTACCGGGATCTGGAGAAGGCAGGCGAGCTTACCTGCCGCATCTTCATCTATCCCGCGATCGATAAGGATCTCACATTTGCAAAAGCAGGACAGCTGAAGAAGGAATACAGCGCAGGGCTGGTCAGGATGCAAGGCCTGAAAGCGTATCAGGACGGCGTCATCGATTCCTACACAGGCGTCCTTGTCGAACCGTACGCCAACGATCCGAACGACCCGAACAACAAAAGTCTCAACGCGGAACCGATCCACACCCAGGAAGAACTGAACGCCAAGGTCATCGCGGCGAACAGGGCGGGGTATCCGGTCAGGATCCACTGCACCGGGGACGGCGCCGTACGCATGTCTCTGGATGCCTTTGAAGCATCCAACAAGGCAAACCCCGGCCACGGAATGAGAAACTGCATCGAACATATCGAGATGCTTCATGAAGGAGATTACGAGCGCTTCGGGCAGCTGGGCGTCATCGCCTGTAAACAGCCGGCGCATCTGCTGCTCTGCGCGGAGGATTTCATGATCGACGCTATCGGCGAGCAGCGCTGGGCAGAGCATCAGCCGTTCCAGTCCATTATCGACGCGGGCGGCGAAGTGAATATGAGCACGGACTATCCGATCGTGGACATCGACCCGATGTACAACATCTACGCGGCGCTCACCCGCCGCATTCCCGAAGGTGAGATCATACACAACCCGGAAGACGCAATGGACATCTGGGAGACGCTTTACGGCTACACGTATTCCGGCGCTTACGTGCTGGGCGTCGAAGATGAGATCGGCCTTCTGGAAGCGGGAAAGAAAGCGGACATCGCCGTGCTGGATGGCAGGATCATCGATGAACCGCCGGAAGATCTTCCGGGAAGGAAGGCCCTGCTGACGATCATGGACGGCAAGGTCGTGTATCAGAAAGACGCATAACGGCATCCGCCGTTTGCATATAGCAATCATTATTATCCATATAGAAACAGAAAGGAGACAGAAATGGAGTATGGTATCATCTGCGTTCTGCCGGTACTGACCATTCTCATCATCGCGGTCGCGACGAAAAAAACGTTGTTTGCGATGACCTGCGGTCTGTCCATGGCAGCACTCATACTCGGCGGCGGACTCACAGGGTTTGCAGGGAAGTTCTTTGACTGCGTTTACGCGTCATTCATGAACGATTCCCTTCAGTGGCTGCTCATCGTCATCGCACTGTTCGGCATGCTGATCATGATGTACGAACGGTCCGGCGCCGTCATCGATTTCGGATTCTGGGCGTCGAAATTTATCAAAAACAGAAAGACTGCCCTGTTCGGAACATTCATCATCGGCGTCATCATTTTTCTTGATGATTATCTCAACAACCTGGCCGTCGGCACGACCATGAAGGGCATCACCGATAAACTGGGGATCCCGCGTCTGCAGCTGGCCTACGTCGTCAACACAGTAGCGGCTCCGGTTTGTCTTTTGATCCCGCTTTCCTCCTGGGCGGTGTATTTCTCACAGCTGATGGAGGATCAGGGCGTGACAGTGGACGGTTCCGCAATGACGGCTTACGTTCACGGACTGCCGTTCGCTTTCTACGCGTGGTTTGCGGTCATCGTCTGCATCCTGCAGATCCTCGGCGTCATTCCGAAGATCGGCTCCATGAAGAAAGCTTATGAGAGATATGAAACTCTCGGCGATGTATTCCCGGAGGGAACAGATCTTGAAATCGTAGAAAATGCGAAGGTGGAGGAACTTCCGGAAGGCACCAAGGCGCATCCGTGGAACTTCCTGATCCCGCTGATCGTTATGATCATCGTAACACTGCTCACAGATACAGATGTTATGATGGGATCCGCGGCAGCAGTCGTTGTTGCTTTTGCGCTCTATCTCGTAGAGAGAAAGCTGTCATTCACAGAGCTTCTGACAGCATGTTTCGACGGCATTATGTCCATGGGATTCGTATTCATTCTCTCCGTACTGGCGTTTGCCGTGCAGGGAGCCAATATCGAACTGGGACTGGCTGACTACGTCATTTCCGTGACAGAACCGATCATGCACGGCGGACTCCTGCCGGCAGCGGTATTCGTTGTCTGCGGTATCTATGCTTACGCGACCGGATGCTTCTGGGATCTGGCGGCGATTATTCTTCCGATCGTTATTCCGCTTGCAAACGCTATGGGCGTCGATCCGATCCTCGCATCGGCGGCGGTATTCTCCGGAGCGGCATTCGGAAGCAACACATGCCTGTACGGTGACGGCGTCATCATGTGCGCGCAGGGTACACAGATCAAACCGCTGAACCTGATGATGACCACACTGCCGTACGCCTGCATCGCGGGCGGCGCGACAGTCATCGCATACCTGATCGTAGGTTTTGTATTCTAACTCTCGCAGGCTCTGCGAAAACAGTCGTTATTACAGTCGTTATTAAAAACATCTGCACAAATACATGAAAAAAGAGGCTGGCCGCATCAGATTCTTTCTCTGATGCGATCAGCCTCTTTTGCGATTCCGGTTGGGTTTCCCGGCAATCAGGCTTCAGACGGCGGACTAGATATACGCCGCGACTTTGTCGCCGGTCTCCGATGTCGACATGGATACGGTACCCGGGGTGCAGATGTCCGCTGTCCGGAAGCCGTCGCGCAGGAAGCTTCTGACCGCGCCTTCGACAGCATCCGCTTCTTCGGCGAGCCCGAAGGTGTAGCGAAGCATCATCGCCGTAGAGAGGATCGTAGCCAGCGGGTTGGCTTTGCCTGTGCCGGCGATGTCCGGCGCGGATCCGTGGACCGGTTCGTACATGCCGAAGTTTCCGTTTGCCAGACTGGCGGACGGGAGCATGCCGATGGAGCCGGTGATCTGGCTCGCCTCATCGGAGAGGATGTCACCGAAGATGTTGCTGGTCACGATCACATCGAAGTGCTTCGGATTCCGCACCAGCTGCATAGCGCCGTTATCCACATACATATGATCGAGGGCAACGTCCGGATACTCCGCGGCCACTTCCGTTACAACACGGCGCCACAGACGGGAGCTCTCCAGAACATTGGCCTTGTCGATGCTGGTAACGCGCTTGTCACGTTTCATAGCCATATCGAAGGCGACCCGGGCGATCCTGCGAACTTCCTCTTCGGAGTACTGCTCCACATCATAGGCAGCCGGACCCATGTCCGTGTCCCTGAATCCCTTTTCGCCGAAGTAGATCCCGCCGGTCAGCTCACGGACAACGACGATGTCGAGACCTCCGTCGATGATCTCCGGTTTGAGCGGCGACGCTTCCGCCAGTTCTTCGAAGACCATGGCCGGACGCAGATTGGCGAACAGCCCAAGCTCTTTGCGCAGACCCAGAAGGGCTCGCTCCGGACGCTCATCGCCGGGCAGAGTGTCCCACTTGGGGCCGCCTACCGCGCCGAGCAGGACTGCGTCGGATGCTTTTGCTGTCGCGACTGTCTCGGTTGGCAGACACCGGCCGGTCGCATCGATGGCTTCGCCGCCAGCAAGTACGTAGCTGTAGTTGAATGTGTGTCCGAACCGGACGCCGACGGCGTCCAGCACCTTGGTCGCTTCCGCGATGACCTCGGGGCCGATTCCGTCGCCCCGGATAACTGCAATATTATAGTCCATTGTTCCCCTCCTTCTACTTCGCCCTTTTGATCGAGTTCATCAGTCCGCCGCTGCGAATGATCTCCTGAATGAACGGAGGGAAGGGCTGCGCCTGATAAGTCTCGCCTTTGGTTACGTTCGTGATCATGCCCGAATCAAAATCCACAGTGACCTCATCACCGGCTTCGATGCCTTCGCTTGCCTGCGGGCACTCCAGAATGGGCAGACCGATGTTGATGGCGTTGCGGTAAAAGATGCGCGCGAAGGTGGCTGCGATCACACAGCTGATCCCGGACGCCTTGATGGCGATGGGAGCATGCTCCCTTGAAGATCCGCAGCCGAAGTTTTCACCGCCGACCATGATGTCGCCTTCTTTGACCCGGCCGACGAAGTCAGCGTCGATATCCACCATGCAGTGGGACGCCAGTTCCGCGTGATCCTGGGTGTTCAGGTAACGCGCCGGGATGATCACGTCGGTGTCGATGTTGTTTCCGTATTTATGTACTGTTCCGTTTGCTTTCATTGATTTACTCCTCTGTTTACTCCTCAATTTCCGGTCCTGCGATGCGGCCTGCGATCGCCGATGCTGCTGCTACCTGCGGGCTTGCCAGATACACTTCCGAATCGACCGCGCCCATGCGGCCGACGAAGTTGCGGTTGGTCGTTGCCACGCAGCGCTCGCCGCTGGCCAGAATACCCATGTGCCCGCCGAGACACGGTCCGCAGGTCGGCGTTGAGACCACGCAGCCCGCGTCGATGAAGATATCGATGTAACCGGCTTTGATGCAGTCCTTGTAGATCTGCTGGGTCGCCGGGATGATGATGCCCCGCACGCCCGGCGCGATGTGTTTGCCGGTCAGGATCTCCGCCGCGGCTTTCATGTCCGAGAGACGTCCGTTGGTGCAGGAGCCGATGACGACCTGATCGATGGGGATGTCGCCCACTTCATCGATCGTCTTTGTGTTTTCGGGGAGATGAGGGAATGACACCGTTGGACGGATGGCCGACAGATCGATCTCATACGTTTCGATATATTCCGCGTCCTCATCTGCCGCAAAAGCCGTATAGTCACGGTCAGTCCGTTCTTCGATATACGCCTTTGTAACATCATCCACCGGGAAGATGCCGTTTTTGCCGCCGGCTTCGATCGCCATGTTGCAGATGCAAAGGCGGTCATCCATGGAAAGGGAAGCCACGCCCGGGCCTGTAAATTCCATCGAGCGGTACAGCGCGCCGTCCACGCCGATCATGCCGATGATGTGAAGGATCACGTCTTTGCCGCTGACGCCTTCCTGCAGTTTGCCGGTCAGGTTGAACCGGAGAGCTTCCGGGACCTTGAACCAGGCCTGGCCGGTCGCCATGCCGGCAGCCAGATCCGTGGATCCCACGCCTGTCGAAAAGGCGCCCAGAGCCCCGTAGGTGCAGGTGTGCGAGTCCGCGCCGATCACCACATCGCCGGGTACGACCAGACCTTTTTCCGGAAGGAGGGCGTGCTCGATACCCATATCGCCAACATCATAGAAGTTATCAATGTCGAACCGCTTCGCGAAGGCGCGGCATTTTTTGCACTGCTCCGCGCTCTTGATGTCCTTGTTCGGTGTGAAGTGGTCCATAACGAGAGAGATGCGGCTTTTGTCGAATACGCTGTCAAAGCCGGCTCCGTCGAACTCATTGATCGATACCGGTCCCGTGATGTCGTTGGCCAGCGTCATGTCCAGACGGGCGTTGATGAGCTGTCCCGCTGTGACATGATCCAGACCCGCGTGGGCGGCCAGTATCTTCTGTGTCATTGTCATTCCCATAATGTAATATATCCTTTCTATACTGATTTATACTGCTTTTGCTGTTTCTGCTTCGCCTTCATCCAGGAAGTGCGTCTCCCGGTTCATCCGGTTCAATGCGCTGACCAGAGCGTTGACGGACGCCAGGATGATGTCCGCCTGTGTGCCGACGCCCCAGTACTCGTTGCCGTTCATATCGGCGATGCAGATGTACGCCGCGGCCATGGAGTTGGAGTCGGCGCTGATGGCGTGCTCCGAATAGGTGATGAATTTGTAGTTGCTGAAGTTGTAGTCTGTCTTCCGCAGCGCGTTGCTGACAGCGTCCAGTCGGCCGTTTCCGGTGGCCTTCAGATAGTAGATCTCATTGTTGATCTCCACGCGCATGTCCACGCTGTAGGCGTCATCGCCCTTTGTTTTCGTGGTGTCCAGGTGACTGAAGCGGGCGTGGGTGATGTCCAGCGGATCGAAGTAGTTGACGTATTCCTTGCTGAAGATCTCGAAGATCTCATCGGCGGAGAGCTCTTCCGCGCGCCGGTCTGAGATGCCCTTCATCAGATAGCCGACTTCAGGCCGCATCAGCTGCGGGATATCGAAACCGTGATCCCGCTTGATCAGGTAGGCGACGCCGCCTTTGCCCGACTGGCTGTTGATCCGGATGACGTTGCCGTCGTACTTGCGGCCGACATCGTGGGGATCGATGGGCAGGTACGGCACCGTCCAGCGGGATGGGTCGGTTTCTTCCCGCCAGTTCATGCCTTTGGCGATGGCGTCCTGATGGGAACCGGAGAACGCTGCGAAGACCAGGGAGCCGCTGTACGGGTGACGGGGGCTGACCTCCAGTCCGGTGAAGTGCTCGTAGGCGCCGACGATGTCCGGCATATGGGAGAAATCCAGTTCCGGATCCACGCCGTGGCTGAACATGTTCATGGCCAGCGTGACAACATCCACGTTGCCGGTCCGCTCACCGTTGCCGAAGAGGGTGCCTTCGATCCGGTCGCCGCCGGCCAGAAGGCCCAGCTCCGCCGCTGCTACGGCAGTGCCTCTGTCGTTATGCGGGTGCAGTGATATGCAGACGCTTTCTCTGTTGTGGAGATTTTTGCTCATGTATTCGACCTGGTTGGCGAAGACATGGGGCAGGGACATTTCAACGGTCGCCGGCAGATTGATGATGACTTTGTTGTCCGGCGTCGGTTCCCAGATATCGATGACCGCGTTGCAGACATCCAGCGCGTACTCCATCTCAGTACCGGTGAAGCTTTCCGGTGAGTACTCGTACTGGTAATGGGTGTCCGGATGGAGCGCCGCGATCTCCTTGATCAGCTGGGCGCCGTCTGTCGCGATTTTCTTGACCTCCTCCTGCGATGCCCGGAATACCTGCTGGCGCTGGGCGTAGGAGACGGAATTATAAAGATGTACGACGGCATGTTTCACACCGTTCAGGGCTTCAAAGGTCTTTTCAATGATGTGCCGTCTCGACTGGGTCAGAACCTGGATCACCACATCGTCAGGGATCAGGTCGTCCTGGACCAGCCTGCGGATGAATTCATATTCTGTATCGGACGCGGCAGGGAAGCCGACTTCGATCTCTTTGAATCCGATGCGGCAGAGGAACTTGAACATGTCCAGTTTTTCCTGCAGCGTCATCGGCTCGATCAGTGCCTGATTGCCATCCCGCAGGTCAACGCTGCACCATCTGGGTGCTGCTGTGATGTGGTCTCTTTTGATCCACTCGAAACTCTCCTGCGGGGGTGGGTAATATCCCGGTCTGTACTTGGTGTGATTTGCCATTGTCGCCTTTTTAGTCGCCATTTTTGTTGTTCTCCTTTCACGTTTTCCTGATTTTGCAAATGAGCGACTGCTGAAGACGTTTTGACATAAAAAAACGTCTCTTCAGCAACCATAGATTGTAAAGAGACGAAAAACTGCATAAAACAGTATGATTCCGCGGTACCACTCTTCTTGCCTGTATCCGGTCCATCAACCGGAGGGACAGGCCGCTCATTAAAGCTTCCGCTCGGGGGTGAGACACCGAAGCGCGTCTGCGGTCTTTCACCAAATGACCGCTCTCTGTTGAGACGTCGTATTTCGATTTGTTCCCGTCATGGCAGAAAAAGATTTTTTTTCGAATACGCTGTCAATATTAACTCTTTAATTTATAAAAGTCAATACTGAAAATGCAAAATCCATACAATTATTTTCGTTTTTTTGCGGCCGATTCCGCCGCAGATCAAACCCTTGATTACGCCAGGGCAGCGCCAAGTTTCCGGCAGGCTTCCTTGCCTTCCTCGTCCGGCTCCAGATGACAGATTACAAAGTCACAGGCAAGGTTCGCGCCGGCTGTTTTACAGCGGCCTTCCCAGATGCGCATCCACTCTCCGTCACCCCAGTCGTAGGAACCGAACAGCGCGATTTTTTTGCCGCCGAGAGTTCCCTCGCACGCTGTGAACATCGGGTCGAATTCATCCTCTTCCAGGATCTCATCTCCCATAGCAGGGCAACCGAATCCTATGGCGTCATAGTCGTTCAGCTTGTCTGCTCCGAAATCCGCTGCCGTGAGAAGATCGACTTCCGCGCCGGCGGCCACAGCTCCCTCTACAACGGCGTTTGCCATTGCTTCTGTGTTTCCTGTCATGCTCCAATAAACTACAGCGACTTTACTCATTTCAATACCTCCATTCTGCAGTTTCTGTTCAGTAACGTGTTTATATAATTACTTATATTTGACTTAGTGTCAGGCAGCAGCTAAGCAGTAGCTTTGCTTTTGGTTGTAGTGCTTTTGCTGACTGCGAGTTTTGAGATCGGCAGACCCCGTTCCAGACATTTGAGATATACGCCGGTGCATTTGCGGAACCGTTCGAACTGCTTCCGGGCGTGGTCCACGTCGCCGTATACCTTCCAATAGCCGCAGGCTTTGCATTCTCTTCCGCCGAATTCAATGAATCCTCGTACATCTTCCGGCGGGTATCCGAGAAACAGTCCCACTTCGTGAGGGAAGCCATCGCACTCACAGATCCGGTCGGTCAGCTTTTGGATGCATCCTTCGATGCCGGATCCTTCATAGCCGTACTGCAGCAAAATGTCTCTGGCTTCCGCTGCCTCCAGATCATTCTGAAGCTGGCCCGGCCGGTAGATGTAGATCAAAGCCCGGATGCAGACTTCGCTGCGCCTTTTGTCGCAGAGCTTGTCGCAGCCCGCGCAGCAGGCAACCCTGAGAACAGTGATCCGGAGCCCCTTTTTCATCAGGATCTGGTTCAGCTTCCGCACTTCATCGTTGAGCTGCGCTTCGTCCGCAAAGGTTGCGGTAAACATATTTCCCGTTTTGAGCCCCGCCAGCGTCGGCGCGCAGTGTCTTACAATCAGATCTTCCGGCATATACTTTCCAGCCTTTCTATAGTGTTGGTTGTTGGTTGTTTCTTCGTATGTATCTGTGTACTTGTTTTGGGTGGTTAGTTATAGCTAACCAATGCCCTAAAATAAACACCCTTACGGTGGTGGGTGGTTGTGTGCGTGTGGTTAGTTGCAACTAACTATTGACATTATAGAATCTTTTCGAATCGTTGTCAAGAATAATTCGCAACTCTTTCGTAATTCTGATTTGCAAAGGCCCTGCAGTAGTGGGAGTATTTTTGTACTATGAGTATGAGAAAATTTAGACAAGAGGGGACGATTTGTGCAAGAGGAGTAGATAATTCTCGTTGTACTTGCACCGTGTGCAAGATAGGAGGATAACTGTGCGATATCTTGCACAGATGGCTTGGATTGAGGCGGAAATCACCGGTTCTGTGCAAGAAGGAGGTCGTTCTTCTGTGTATCTTGCACAGAGGGGACGATTTGTGCAAGAGGAGTAGATAATTCTCGTTGTACTTGCACCGTGTGCAAGATACGCAGAGATTTCATCTGCTTCTTGCACGGAGCGAGGCATGTTCTCGAATTCCTTGGTTGAACGGCACACCACTTTCGGACTATTGTTTAACCAAAGGTGGACGACGGAACAATGCAAGACACACGACGAAATAAGGAATAAAGAAATATGGAAAATCAGTCAGAGCAATAGGAGGGATGGCAGCAGAATTTATGAACTAGAAGCATAAGACGAGAAACCGGACAGTACTTTTCTATGAACCCTCCCATAATCTTTACAGAATGAATCTTTCGGCACGGAGGGTTTTGTAGTATAATAACAATAATGCGGAATCCGCCACGGAACGCTGAGCAGACGGGACGTCGTGCAGGCAAACGCTGCGCAGGCGAAACACTGCACACGCGCGAGCGGCGGAGCCGGATAAAAGCAAACAGTTCAAGCAGTTAATGTAAAAGGAAACATAATAATAAAAAGGAGAATCCTGTATGAACAGAAATATCACGGATACGATTATCTATATCGGCGCGAATGATCACGACATCGACCTGTTTGAGGGTCAGTATATCGTACCGAACGGCATGGCGTACAATTCCTATGCTGTCATCGGTGACAAGATCGCCATCATGGACACGATCGACCAGAGAAAGACAGGCGAATGGCTGCAGAATATCGAGGCCGCGCTCAAGGGAGCCGAGCCGGATTACCTGGTTGTGCAGCACATGGAGCCGGACCACTCCGCGTCCATCCAGGCGTTTGTTGAGAAATACCCGAAGGCGACTGTTGTAGGAAACAAGAAGACCTTCAAGATGATCGGTCAGTTCTTCCCGGAACTGGAGATGAAGAACGTTCTGGAAGTGGAGAACGGAGACAAACTGGATCTGGGCGGACATGAGCTGAACTTTGTCTTTGCGCCGATGGTGCACTGGCCGGAAGTTATGATGACATACGATCCGGCAGAGAAGATCCTCTTCTCTGCGGACGGCTTCGGCAAGTTCGGTGCGCTGGACGTGGACGAAGACTGGGCCTGCGAGGCAAGACGCTACTACTTCGGCATCGTCGGCAAGTATGGCGCGCAGGTGCAGGCGGTACTGAAGAAGGCCGCGGCGCTGGAAATCGAAAAGATCCTGCCGCTCCACGGCCCGATGCTCGAAGAAGATCTCGGATACTACATCGGCCTGTATGACACATGGTCCAGCTATCTGGCAGAGAGCGACGGCATCTTCATCGCCTACACATCCGTATACGGACACACGAAGGCTGCGGCTGAGTTGCTCCGTGACGAGCTGGTAGCTCTCGGCGTTCCGACTGTCGAAATCACAGACCTGGCGAGAGATGACTGGGCGGAAGCGGTGGAAGACGCATTCAGATATGACAAGCTGGTCCTGGCGACCACCACATACAATTCCGACATCTTCCCGTTTATGCGTCAGTTCATCGATCACCTGACCGAGAGAGCGTTCCAGAAGAAGACCGTTGCGTTCATCGAGAACGGTTCCTGGGCGCCGACGGCGGCAAAGGTCATGAAGGGCATGTTCGAGAAGAGCAAGGACATCACCTTCGCGAAGAATCAGGTCACGATCCTCTCCGCTATGAACGAAGAGAACAAAGAACAGATCAAGGCTCTGGCGGAAGAACTGGCAGCCGACTACATCAAGCCGGATACAGCGGAAGAAGATAAGAAAATCGACCCGACCGCGCTGTTCAAGATCGGCTACGGACTCTATGTCATCACTTCCAACGACGGCAAGAAGGACAACGGATTCATCGGCAACACCGTCGCTCAGGTCAGCAACGATCCGAGCAGGATCATCGTCGGCGTCAACAAAGCCAACTACTCCTGCGAGACCATCGCGAAGAGCGGCGTGCTGAATGTCTGCACACTCAACGAGCAGGCACCGTTCCAGATCTTCCAGCACTTCGGATTCCAGTCCGGAAGAGACGTGGACAAGTTCGCGGACTTTGAGCACTACGATGCGTCAGGAAACGGTCTGCCGTACCTGAACAAGTACGCCAACGGCTACATGTCCCTGAAGGTATTCGATACGGTCGATACCGGAAGCCACCTCATGTTCTTCTGCGACATCACCGAGAGCGCAGTGCTCAACGATGTCGATACGATGACTTACACCTACTATCAGAAGAACGTCAAGCCTCGTCCGCAGGAAGAGGTCAAGGGCTGGGTATGCGACGTCTGCGGTTATGTCTTCGAAGGCGAAGACCTGCCGGAAGACTTCATCTGCCCGCTTTGCAAGCACGGCGCGTCCGACTTCTCAAAGATGGGCTAAGCCCGGGCAAAAGCAAAAGCCACTCAGGCAAAATCAACATAGCATAGATATAACAACAGGGCAGATCACGCTGCGCGCACCCGCAGCAGCATGGTCTGCCTTTGAGCGAACAGGGGAGAAGAGAAATGGAACAATTATTATACGCGATCGCCGGGTTGGTGGCCCGCTTACACAGTTTCATACTGTCATGGAACGACTCGATCGAGACGAGCTTTACGGATAAGGAACTGCACTTCCTGGTCATCGGCATCTTCGGACTGGGACTGATCTGCGCGCTGCATCCGCTGTTCTTGTGGCTGGCCAGAACCGGACACACCATGTTCATTACGTTCTTTTACGTGTTTACCGTCATCATTGTGATCACATTCGCGATCGAGATCGGTCAGGGCGTACTGGGAACCGGCAACATGGAGCAGGGAGATATTACGTACGGCATTATGGGATTCCTGTTCTTCTTCGCTATCTTCGCAGTGATACGGCTGATCGTACACGGCATCATCAAACTGAAGAACAACCATAAAGCGAAGCGTTACTACAGCTGACCAGAGACTTTACGAAGCAATGTGCCTGTGTTAGAATGGCATGGAATTTATCATAAGGAGAAACCGAGTAAAATGGCAGAAGTTTTAGTAAGACAGTTATTCAGAGAAACAGAAAAATTCGCGGATCAGGAGATCACCGTCAGAGGATGGATCCGGACCAACCGGGGATCCAACAAGTTTGGGTTCGTGGAACTCAATGACGGATCGTTCTTCAAGTCCGTGCAGGTGGTCTATGAAGCGGATATTTTAGAGAATTATACGGAAATCGCAAAAGCCCCAATCGCGGCTGCGCTGAACGTTACCGGAACCTTCGTGCTGACGCCGGAGGCCAAACAGCCCTTCGAGATCAAGGCAAAATCCATCGAGATCGAGGCCGGTTCCGATCCGGACTACCCGCTCCAGAAGAAACGCCATTCCATGGAGTTCCTGCGGGAGATCGCGCACCTGAGACCTCGCTCCAACACCTTCGCAGCCGTTTTCAGAGTCAGATCCGTCACAGCGTACGCGCTGCATAAGTTCTTCCAGGAGAGGAACTTCGTCTACGCGCACACGCCGATCATCACAGCAAGTGACGCGGAAGGCGCCGGCGAAATGTTCCAGGTCACGACACTGGACATGAACAACCCGCCCAGAAACGAAGACGGCAGCATCGATTACAGCAAGGATTTCTTCGGCAAGAAGGCGAACCTGACGGTCAGCGGACAGCTCAACGGCGAGACCTTCGCCCTGGCGTTCCGGAACATCTACACCTTCGGACCGACGTTCCGCGCGGAGAATTCCTATACCGCCCGTCACGCGTCTGAGTTCTGGATGATCGAGCCGGAGATGGCGTTCTGCGATCTGGAAGGCAACATGAACGTGGCGGAAGACATGATCAAATATGTCATCAAGTACGTGCTGGACGAGTGCCCGGAGGAGATGGAGTTCTTCAATAAGTTCATCGATAAAGGACTTCTGGAGAGACTGGATAATATCGTCAATTCTGATTTTGCGAGAATCACATACACCGAGGCAGTTGATATCCTGAAGAAGAGCGGCGAAAAGTTCGAGTACCCGGTAGAGTGGGGCATCGACCTGCAGACCGAGCATGAGAGATATATCACCGAAAAGGTTTACAAGAAGCCGGTCTTCGTAACGGATTACCCGCGTGACATCAAGGCGTTCTACATGCGTCTGAACGATGACGGCAAGACCGTTGCCGCATGCGACCTGCTGGTGCCGGGCGTCGGCGAGATCATCGGCGGATCCCAGAGAGAGGAACGCTACGATGTACTCAAAGCGCGCATCGAAGAGATGGGCATGACCGAGGAAGATTACTGGTGGTACATGGAACTGCGTAAGTACGGCGGCGTAGTGCACTCCGGATACGGTCTGGGATTCGAGCGGATCATCATGTATATGACAGGAATGAGCAACATCCGCGACGTGCTGCCGTTCCCGAGAACGCCAAAGACGGCGGAGTTTTAGAATTATAAGGAGGTATTACATTGGGAGTATTTGAAGATCTGGGCGTCATGGTTGACGGCCTGGAGGATGAAACAGCCGAGGAATTCGGCGGTGACGTGGAAGAAATATTCAGATTTGATGTGTCGCTCACGCCCGAGCAGGATATCGAGATCGGCGTGGTGATCGCGGAGCTTGAAGTCGAAGATCATCCGGATTTCGGCGAGGAATACAGCATGCTGGCGCACACATTCGCAGAGCTCATCACGGAGCACATCGGATCGTATACAGAGGATCTGATGATGGCGGTAGCCGACCTGCCGGAGCTGGATGTGGAGCTGACCGATGAAGAGCGGGCAGCCCTCGCGGACGAACACACAAATGAAAACGGATCCGTTCTGCTTTATTCGTTCCCGGTCCTCATCATGGAGGACGAAGAAGACGGAAGCAAAAACCTCGGCGCCGGCTTCAACAGAAGTCTGAAGGCCGATGTGATGCTCAAGGTCTACGGCGAGGATTTCGTCGAGGCGGAAGACAGCTACCAGGATCTGGTGACCGACGCGGTCCTCGATCACGGCGTGCTGTTCATGAAAGCGGTGGAGTCGATTCAGAAACTGTAAGAAAGCATACAGGCGTACAGTATAATTATCAGACAGACCGTCACAGACGGTCTGTTTTTGAAGGGCAGATTTAGGGAGAAACAACATGCAGCACAGAGACATTTATCTTTCGACTTTTTCTTATAACCCTGTTGAAGTTATAGCGGAATTCGGGATCGGAATCGAATTCAACCAGTTCTGCATCTCCCAGTGGCTGGACGATGACACGATCGACCAGACGCTGATGAAGATGGAACGGCAGGCGTTCCGCTGCGGTCTGAGCAGTGAGAAATACAGCGGGCTTGGTATAAAAGGCCAGAAGGATTTTGCGCTTGAGAAAACGATCTGGCCTGAGGAAAAGCCTCTCGGTGACGTGGTAAAGCCGCAGGCCGCAGTCGTGCACGGACCGTTTACGGATCTCTGTCCGGCAGCCTTTGACCACCGGTTCCGCAAGCTGGCAAGAGAACGGTTCGACCAGGCGGCGGTCGGTACCCAGAGACTGGGCCTTTCCCGCATGGTGGTCCATACAGGATTCATCCCCGTCATCTTCGACCCGAAATGGCATCTGGAGCATTCCATCAAATTCTGGTGGGATTTCATCAACCAGCAGCCGGAGGATTTCAGGCTCTATATTGAAAACGTTATGGATGATGAACCATATCTGCTCCTTGACCTCGTGAAGGAAATCGATGATCCGCGGGTGCGGATCTGCCTTGACGTGGGGCATGTGAACGCAGTCTCGCAGACTCCGGTAGAGGAATGGATCCGTCAGCTCGGTCCATGGATCGGCCATTTTCATCTGCACAACAACGACGGCAAGCATGATCTGCATTCACCGCTGCTGGAGGGGACAATGGACATGCCCCGGATTCTGCAGCAGATCGATGACTGCTGCCCGGAAGACGCGACGTTCACCGTCGAAAGCCGCGATTGCCACGACTCGATCGGCTGGCTGCTCGAGCAGATGTGAGCGCTTGTGTGAAATATAAGAATTATTATCGCCCCCCGATTGTCATAATCGGGGGATCTCGTTTTACAAAGGAATTTCGGGCATATTGTCTTATTATGACAATGGCATACAATAGTTGACAGTAATTCCATATAATGTTATTATACCCAATAATAAACATCAAGTTTCGTTGAACATTCTGCATGAAGGGGGTATAATAACATGACAACAGAGACAACGAACAGAGAATTCAAAGACCGGTTGTTCAAATTCATTTTTGGGAGCGAGAAGCGAAAGGAATATACGCTTGCATTATACAATGCTCTGAATCACACAAGTTATGACGATCCGGATATTCTGGAACTGACAACGATAGAGGATGTCATATACCTGGGAATGAAAAACGATGTGTCATTTCTGATTGACGGTTGGATCAATCTGTATGAACAGCAGAGCACCTGGAATCCCAATATGCCCGTGCGGAGTCTGATGTACTTGGGAAAGCAATACAACAAATACATCAAGATGAATGACATGAATATTTACAGCAGCAGGCTGCTTCCGCTTCCGACTCCGCGCTGCGTCGTTTTCTATAATGGGAATCAGGAAATGCCGGGAAGAGCCATGTTGCAGCTGACGGATGCACTTTGTTATCCGGATCAAAGCGATGTGAATGTCAATGTTACGATGATCAACATCAACAGTGACTCGGACGATGAAATACTGGATGAATGCAAACCGCTGCGGGAATATGCTGCTTTCGTTGCGACTGTCAGAGAGCTTCTCGTACAAGGAGAAATCAGTGACCGTGATGCTGCAGTCGGTGCGGCTGTCGATCAGTGTGTCAAAGAAGGGATCCTGCGAGATATACTGGTTCAGCACAAAAGTGAGGTTGTAGATATGATTCTTACGGAATATGATGAAGAAGACATCTATCGACTGATGAAGAGAGACGCCCGCGAGGAAGGTTTAGAGGAAGGCCGCGCAGAAGGCCGCGCAGAAGGTCGCGCAGAAGGTCGCGCAGAAGGCCGAGAAGAAGAACGCAAACGTCTTCAAGCAGAAAACGCGAAGAGAGATGCAGAGCGCATCAGAAAATTGTACGAAAACAACATCCCTGTAGAAACGATAGCAGACTGCATGGGCTTTGAGCAGGACAAGGTGCGGAAGATTCTTGACGAGAGGTAGCGGACCATCCCATAGCCATGTGGCAATTCTTAATGATTATTTAGATTCTATCTTGATTTTCCTATCAGGTAAGCATACAATATAGATACAAATTATGAGCAAGGTTCTGACATATCGGAAGCCGGTGAAAATCCGGGACTGTGTCTCAGCAACCGTGACGCCAACGAAGGAGCACGCCTTTCACGCAAAGGCAGTCACTGGGATCGGAAGATTCTGGGAAGGCGCTCTATAGGAAACTTACAGCAAAAGCAATATTGCATTCGCTGTAAAATGGGCCAAGTCGGTAGACCTGTTAAGAACCTACGGAGAGTCTTCTGAGATATGACAAGGCTGTTTTTGATTTCATTTGCATGTCCGGAAGCGGCATGTTTTTTTATGCCGCGGCCCCGCAGATCTTAAATGCAAATCTAAAAAAGCACATCTAACTTAGTAGATTCCCTGCATAAGGCATTTCACTATCATTATTATTCAAGGCAGCAAGGAGGAATTGTTATGTGTAAGGGGAAACGAAAAGCCGTGTCTAAAATGACGGCTGTTTTGCTTACAATGATGATGGCTGTGACCTTCATTCCGACGCATGTCTTCGCCTCGCAGATGCAGGCGCAAGGGCTCAGCGGAGCGGGTACAGCCGATGATCCGTATCTGATCGGGACAGAAGCGGAACTGTTAGAATTTGCGGAATTGGCAAAAACTGATGAATTTGCTGGCTGCGCCGTTTTAACGAAAGACATAGTGCTTTCGTCAGACTGGGTTGCAATGAAGCCATCTTCGGGAACGGTTACAAAAGCTTATTCCGGGACGTTTGATGGAGCCAATCATACAATAAAAAATGTCAATATTAGTGGTAGCGGGCAGCAAGGGTTCTTTGCTTTGGTTCGCGGGGGAACTGTTAAAAATCTAATGATTGAAGGAACTGTTTCATCGACCAATAATGCTGCCGGTGGAATCGTTGGTTCACTCATATTCGGTACCATCGAAAACTGTTCTTTTAGGGGATCCGTTTCGACATCCACATCTGCGAGTAATGGTGATGCAGGAGGCATTACAGGGTACGCGGGATACAGCGGAAATACCACGAACAGATCTTCCGTTTCCGGATGCAGTAATTATGGAACAATAACGGGCAAGTATGCTGGTGGAATAGCAGGACGAACAAAATGGGGAACTATAGAAAACTCATATAACGCTGGAACAATCAGTGGACTGACAAGATCCGGCGGCATCACTGGGCAGGCATTGAATACAATAACGCTGTCAAATCTGTACAGTGTTGGGACAAACAATGGAAGCAGTTCGACAAAAGCAGATATAATTGATTTCGTTTCTCAACAGACTACAATTACGAATTGCCATTATAAAGAAAAGTTAAAGGGAAATGACTACGGCAATGTGAATGACTGTGGCACCATCACCGACGCGGAAACCCTCCTTTCCAATCTCGGCAGCGCGTACGCCGCTGACACCAACAACATCAACAGCGGTTATCCGATTCTCGCGTGGGAAGCAGGCAGCGCTCCGCAGCCAAAGGATCCGAAGATCAAGATCAACGGCAACACAAACCTGTATCTTGTCAACTCCGGAGCGCCTAAAACAAGTGATCTTTCCATCACTTACATCGATATGGATGATACGCCTGCCGTCACATGGACTGTGACAGAAGGCACAGATCTAATATCCATCCAGAACGGCGATACAGAAGGCGTGATTACCGTCACACCGCTGAAGCCGGGTAAGGCAAAAATCAAAGCCGAAACAGACGGCGGAACCTACAGCGATGAAGCGGAAATTCTCGTATACCCATTTATCACAGGGATTGCGATGGAGGATGTGGCAGTTGTTGGCGAAACCTACACTGCCAAAGTCTCCACCTACGGCGGGAAACCATACGATTTCGAGAATTATCCGGAGCTGAAGTCCTTCACTTGGAAGTACTATGACGCAACGACCGGTAATACAGGTGAGACGACAATCACAGGCAAGGGCAATGCAGTTGAGCTGCCCGCGGCAGCTGCAGGTAAGTATCTATCCGTCGTTCTGAATTTCAACGGCAGTGATATTTACGCCAGCCCAAGAAAAGAAATCCTCGCAGCGCGCGTTCCTGTAACCGGCGTGACCATCGAAGGCGCCGCCAAGGTGGGCGAGGAGCTGACTGCAGAAGCAGGAACTTCCCTCAAGGCTGTTGCGGAAGGACAGGACGGACAGAAACCGACCAAGGCCGTCTACCAGTGGGCAGAGAAGAAGGGTGATGACTTTGTGGATATCGCAGGAGCCACAAACCAGACCTTCAAGGTGCCGGGAAGCAGCGACGCAGTCGGCAAAGAATACAGAGTCACCGTAACAGGCGATCTGGACAGCAGCGTAACTTCCGAACCGGTAAAGATCACGGATATTCCGACGCAGACACTGCAGGATGAGGCAGTATTAAAGGAAGTTGCCGGCAAATATGATTACGGCAAGCTCACGCCGAAGTACGGAAAGAATGACAACAACGCAGCGAAGTATCTGGAAGCGGATATCGCAGCGAAGGGTTATGAGGATGTAACCGTCGAAATCAAGAGCGTTGAGAAGAGATCCTATCCGAACGGCGGGATCGCAGCCATCGCGGGAAACGGCGACATCACATGGTTCTATCCAAACGAGGGAGATGATCCGACGGATGTGTGGACAACACCTTACATGAACGAAGCCCACGCCATGTTCGATGTGACCTTCGTACTCAAGAAGGGAGATGCAGAGGTCACACTGGAAAAGCCGGTCGACATCAACTGGGATACAGAGAAACTCTGCAAGTATCTGAAGGAAGAGATTCTCGACCAGCTGACATGGGATACGATCAAAGGTGAGAACGAGCAGACCGATGCAGTCAAAACAGATCTCAGCCTGCCGGTTTATCCGAAGAATGTAGATACCAAGCTCATCAGTTTCACGTGGACATCCGATAATACTGACGGCATTTCGGTCAAAGACCCGCAGGGTGATGCCTCAACGGTCGCTTACGCTGACAGAATCGGTAAAGTATCCCGCGGCATGGAAGATAAAGACGTTAAACTGACAGCTACGATCAAATACAACAAGACCAATGACATTCCTGAGGTGGATGCTGCCATCGCTGCCCTCAGCAAGGACTTTGAGATCACAGTTCCCGCATACACACAGGAAGAAATCGAAGAAATGGTGACCAATGACCTCAATCAGAAGATCGACAGTGCCATGGAGACCACAGGCCTGACGGATTGTGTCACCGGAGAACCGGTTGATCTGGATAACGTAACCGGCGATATCCACTTCCCGACGACCAGAGATCTGAAGATCGACGGAAGCGTGCAGCCGGTCACCATCACAAGTGACAATACCGACGTGATCGATTATCCGAGAGATAAAGCGGATCCGACAAAACCGCAGAAGAATGCTGCGAGAGTATACGTCTATCGTCCACTTCCAGGCAGCGAACCGCAGCAGGTAACAGTGACGATGACGATCACCGATACGGAAACAGGAGTGGCGGTGAGCAGAGACTTCAAGGTCACTGTTAAGCCGCTGACCGAGGAGGAACTTAACGACGCGAAGGCATTCATGACTGCAGCAGTTAACGGATACTGGACCGGACTGAAAGGGACAAATACAGATCCGGAGAACGTTTCAGATAATCTGATGCCGTTCCAGGAAATCCGGCAGGGCGAGGACGGCTCACTGACGTTTGCGTATGACGTGAACGATGTCAAGGGCGGCGGGATCGTCCCGCACAGATACGTGGAGGAACTGACGGGCGCAGACAGCGATTATCGCAGATTCAATCTGTCCGACAACAAGTATATCGCTGACGATACGCTGACCCTGGCGGACAATCTTCCGGAAGAGGGAGCCCAGGTCACGATCGACAGCTACCTCAATCATGAGGTGTACGCGGAGTACTATCTCAAGTATAAGGAAGCCGGAAACAATGAAGCGGCAGAGCTCTTCAAACCGTTCTACCGTCAGCATGCGGAAGTGACGATCACAATCAAGGGACCGCATATCCACAAACTCGTTCACTATGATGCAAAAGCAGCAACCACTGCAAAGGCAGGAAACAAGGAATACTGGTTCTGTGCAGGATGCGGAAAGTATTTCGCAGATGAAGACGGAACGAAAGAACTGACAAAGGCCGAGATCACTGTTCCGAAGAAAGCTGCAGCAACCACAAAACCTGCCAAACCGGCCAAGAAGGGAACGACGCTGAAGAGCGGTAAGAACAAATACACTGTTACATCTGCAAGTGCAAAGAATCCGACGGTTGCCGTCAAGAGCACAACAGCCGCTGGTACGCTGACGATTCCGGCCACGGTTAAAGTCAAGGGAGTCACATACAAAGTCACTTCCATCAAGGCCAAGGCATTCTTCAAGAACAAGAAACTGAAGAAGGTCACGGTCGGCAAGAACATCAAGACCATCGGAAGCCAGGCGTTCAGCAAGTGCACGAAGCTTAAGACCGTTACGATCGGAGCAGGTGTTACGAAGATCGGAACGAAATGCTTCAGCGGAACGAAGAAACTTAAGACTCTCACAGTGAAGTCGAAGAAACTCACGAAGAAGGGTGTCAAAGGCTCTCTTAAGGGTTCGAAGATCAAGACTGTCAAGGTCAAAGTCGGAACCAAGAAAGTCAACAAAAAATATGTGAAGAAATACAAGAAGATCTTCACAAAGAAGAACTGCGGCAAAAAAGTCAAAGTGAAATAAATATGCCAAACAAAATCTTCCGACAAATCATATGTGCGGTGCTGACGTTTATCGTCGGCACTGCATATATGCATATCGGAGCTGCTACAGCCTTTGCAGAACAGGAGAATCCTGCGGCTTCGGAAACAGAGCTTTTCGTCGTCCTGGAAGAGGACGGTGAAGAAAGCGCAGTCATTGACGCGGCAATCGACAACCTTATGGAAGAGACTGCCGTGGAATCAGCGGAAGAAGTCGTGGACACTGTCGCAGATGACGGCGCCGGGATCCTGGTGACGATCCCGGAAGGGGAAGACGCCGTCGATGTCCTTGAGTCCCTGAACGGGATGGACGGCATTGCATATGCTCAGCCCAATTTCCGCTACCGGATGATGGATGCGGGAAGTGAGGCGCAGCCGGATACAAATGACGAATACCGGGATGCCCAGTATTATCTGGACGGATGGGATCCGACCTTCCAGGGAAATTGCGGGGCGAATGTCGCCGAGGCGTGGAAGCTTTTGGGCGGTATCGATGAAGAAAATACAAAAGACGAGCCTGTGATCGCGGTACTGGATTCCGGATGCCAGACGACCCACAAGGATCTGTCGGCCAATATCGATGCCGGGCATGCGTATGACGCGGTCGCGAAACAGCAGGGCGCGCAGTATGTGAAGGACACCTCCGGCCACGGGACCCATGTCTGCGGTATCGCGGCGGGCGTTGCGAACAACGAAAACGGCATTGCCGGAGCATCGGGAAATCATGCGAAGGTCATTCCGGTCAATGTATTTATCGGGCAGTATGCGGATACTGCGGATATGGTGACGGCCTTCAACTATCTGGAAGGTCTTATGGATGCGGAGCATGTAAATCTGCACGTGATCAACATGAGCCTTGGCGGATACAACGGTCCGGATGAGAATGACATCGCGCTGGAAAGCTATATCAACCGTATGCGGAGCAAGGACGTCCTGACTGTCTGCGCAGGAGGAAACGGAGACGATAACACCGGTGCGGCCTACAAAGATAAATTCACCTATCCGGGCGACTTCGAAGCGTGCCTTTGCGTGACATCACTGGACAGTGACGGAACGAACAGTTCCTTCTCGGATTACAACATGCAGAAGGACATCAGCGCACCGGGAACAGGGATCCTGTCAACGATGATCGATGCCAAAGCACAGCTGGGGAAGGATGTACCGGACGGAGGATATAAATACCTGAACGGAACTTCCATGGCGTCGCCTCTCGTGGCAGGGATCGCGGCGCTTCTGTGGGCCGACAACCCGCAGCTGACTGCCGATCAGGTCTGCGAATCCATCCTGTCCACTGCGGTTCCGGTCAACCCGGCGATGTTTGACCGCAGCGGAGAAACGGGAAGCGCGGGCGCCATCGATGCAGCGGCGGCGATCCAATATGCCAGGGAGCAGTTTGATACGGAGCGGGAATCACTGGCAGACGCTTCGATCACCGTAAACGCGAAGGGCCTTTCCTTTGACGGCAAAGACAAGAAACCTTCCGTTCGCATCACATGTGGGGGGAAAGAACTGACCGAGGGCAGAGATTACATCCTCAGTTACAGAAACTGTGTGGCGCCCGGCAAGGCGACTGTCATCGCGACGGGAATCGTGAACTATATCGGAACGATTTCCGCAGATTACACCATCGCCAAGGCGAATATTGCCAAAGCCGATGTCGTGCTGGAACCGGCCAGCTTCCAATATGACGGGCAGTACCATTTCCCGGAGATCACGGTTACGATGGACGGCAATGAGCTTAAATGGGGAAAAGACTTTACACCGACTGCCTTGTCCGACGGTACTGCAGCAGGCACGCACAAAATCCGGTTGGACGGCAAAGGTAATTATACCGGCAGCAAAATCGTGTCCTACACGATTATCGGCAAGTCGAAACCGGCAGCGCCTGCGGTGAAGGTGAACACCAGATTCACATCGGGGAAGTTCACCTATCAGATCACCAAGGTGAAAGGAGCCCGGGAAGTCCGGCTGATCAAAACGACCGCCAGCGGCAAGGTCAGCATCCCGAAGTCCGTGAAATATCAGAAAAAGACCTATACGGTGACAGCCATCGGGACTGGTGCACTGAAAAACAAAAAGAAAATCACAGCCGTGACGGTTCCCGCAAGCGTGAGGACAATTCAGGCGAAAGCTTTTGCAGGATGCAGCGGATTAAAGACCGTGACGCTGAAGACGAAGAAACTGACGGCGAAATCCGTGAAGGGATCACTGCGAGGCTCCAGCGTCAGAACCATCAAAGTCACAGTCGGAACAAAGAAAGCTAATAAACAGTACGTGAAGAAGTACAAGAAGATTTTTACCAAGAAAAACTGCGGCCGGAAGGTCACAGTGAAATAGTTTTATCAAATCATCATAATACAATCTGTTTTAGAAAGGAGACAAAAAATGGAGAACCTTAGGAAACGAAAAACCTCCCGCGTGACAGCGATCCTGCTGGCGCTCATGATGGTCGTGGTGTTCGTACCGACCTTCGCGTTCGCGGCAGACGGGGACGAAGCAGATGGAATCACCGTTTTCATGACTGTCAGCGACAAGGGAACCATTGCCAAGACCAAGGACAATGAACCCATGGCATGGAAAGAAGTAAACGTGAAGGACCTGGACAACAGCGGCGATTACACATTCGATGAAGCACTCGTGGCAGCACATGAAGCGTACAACAGTGCAGATGGATTTAATATGTTAAGCAGTGGCTGGGTCAAATCAGTGTGGGGTGTTGCAGATAATCCTGCAGGTTATTCATTCCTTCAAAATGATAAAGCCACCAATATTGTCACGCTGGCGAAAGTAAATGCGGGTGACTATCTGGTGGCATCGATCAATCAGGACACAGAACTGAGTGCCGACTGGGCATCATATTTTGATAAGAAGGAAATAGAAGCCAATGTGGGTGAAACTGTTAAATTAACTTTGAGCGGTTTTCCTGCGATGACAATCAATCCACCGGCCAAAGGCAGAAATGTTAAGGTAAACTATACAGCATTGGGAGATGCTGACACTGACGGGTCAGCAGTCACAGATGAGAACGGAGAAGTCGAATTGACCTTCGATTCCAATGGTATTTATCTGGTCACTGCGGAAGGACTTGTGACAGATACTATTTATTCAACTGAGGACGAGTATGGATACTGGGGGCCGCTTGGACCGCAAACATCAGATGCTGATGACAAACCTGTCTTTGGTAAAATGGATTACTCGGATAACACATCTTATATTGGATATACAGAACAGAATTATGAGAACGGTCCGTATCCGTATTCCGAGATCAAATGGCTGGACAGTGAAGATTACGATAATGAGGAAGAATTCACAGACGGCTTTTTGCTTTACACAGGTGACATCATTTATGATTGCCCGATCATCGCACCTGCCTGCATCGTCAAAGTCGGTGCAAAGCCTGCTGATGTAACCATGACACTCAACGACAAGGGCGTTCTGGCAAAAGCCAAGGATGGCAGTGCAATGATCGAAAAGCCGGTAACCGTTAAAGATATTAATTGTGACGGTAAACTCTCCTATGATGAAGCACTGGCTGCCGCACATGAAGCATATTGCGCAAATGGAAAGGCTGGATACAGTGCAGGAATGCAGTCATCAACATATGGAGATTATTTTTCCGTCACGAAACTCTGGAGTCAAGACACCTCAAATGCTATGTTCTTTGCAAATGGTAAATCCACTTCGAGTGTTGATCAGGCTGAGGTAGTGGATAAAGACAACTTGTATACATCGATCAATGCAGAACCTTCCGGAAGGGATTATCTAACAACATTTGATAAGACCACTGCAACAGTAAAACAGTATTCCGGATTGAAGGTGAACTTGAAGGGTCATGTCGGTGCGGGGTATTCAGAAGATGAACTGAAGGATGTAAATCTGAGTGGTATCCCTGTTGGCGTTTGGAAGGATGGTAAATTCGAGAAAATCAGCGGAGTCGTAACGGATAAAGAAGGAAATGCTACTGTTTCTTTCGATAAGACCGGGACCTATATTCTGACAGCAAAGGGCGAATTTGACGGTACTGACTGGTATGGTAATCCGCTTAAGTGCCCGACCATGGCTCCATATTGCATCGTCAAGGTCACACCTCACGTCCACAAACTGGCCGCTGTGAAGGCAAAGCTGGCGACGGCAAAGAAGGCAGGCAATACGGCATACTGGAAGTGCGCAGGTTGCGGCAAATTCTTCAGCAATGCCAAGGGAACCAAGGTAATCAAGAAGAACAGTTGGGTCGTGAAGAAGTCCGCGATGACTGCAAAGGCGAAGACTGTCAAAGCAAAGGCAAAGAAGAAGACGGTCATTACGAAGGCCAAGGCGTTCACCGTGAAGAAAGCACCGGGCAAGGTCACCTTCAAGAAACTCAGCGGCAATAAGAAAATCACTGTTTCCAAGGCTGGCAAAGTCACGGTCAAGAAGGGGTTGAAGAAGGGCAAGACCTACACGGTCAAAGTCAAAGTAACGTCCGCGAAGACTGCGAAATACGCGGCGATTTCAAAGACTGTTAAACTGAAAGTCAAAATAACGAAGTAATCATCAGAAACACCTGGGGCGAACAGATGTTAAACACTCTGCGCAGCACAAGTAAAAAGTTTCAGAAAGCCAGTACGATCACAGCTGTGGTCGTGCTGGCTTTGCTGCTTTGGATCGGGATGCCTTTGCATGCAAAGGCAGAACAAACCGCGCTGGAGGGCGCGGGAACATCCGACTATCCATACCTGATCAGCTCGTACGAAGACCTGGAAACTGTCCGGGCGCAGGTCGCGGGCGGCGACAGCTTCGAAGGGCAGTACCTGCAGATGACGGCGGATGTCGATCTGCCGGAGGACTGGTCTGGCATCGGCGCACTGCAGGAGGGCGCATCGAGCGCGGACAGCGGCAAAAACATCAATCCGTTCAGCGGGACGTTTGACGGCGGCGGACATATAGTGACCTCGGCGTCAGGCGGCTACGCGCTCTTCGGATACGTCCGGGAAGCAACGATACGGGATCTCAGCATCGCCGGAGAGAACATCCGGGGCTGTGGCCTGATCCGGCATTATGTCAGCGACAGGGGCGCGACAGGTACGGCAACGCCGAAGACCGCAACCGTTGAGAACATCATCATCCGGTCCGGGACATCGATCCAGGGGTCCGGTATCGTCAGTGGGAATGCTTCCGCGCATAATACGGTCGATATCACTGGATGCATAGCTGAGGAAGGGGTTGTGCTCGGCAGCGGGAAGAACCAGTCCTGGGTAGGATCCTTCGGGGGAAACTTCAACGGGCAGATCACAAACTGCCGAAGCGCAGCGACCGTGTACGGCGTGAATTACGTCGGCGGGATCATCGGCGCCAGAGGAAACTCCATGAGCGGGACCAGCGTCAGCGGCTGCGTGTTCACAGGACAGGTCAGTGCCAGCGGACAGTACGCCGGCGGCATTGCAGGAGGCAGCTATGGCGGCGTCGGTTGGGGAATCAATACGGCTCCCAATGCACCGATGCTCAGTGTCACAAATTGTCTCAGCGCAGGATCAGTTAATGCGGTCGACACAGTCGGCGGCATCGTCGGATATGAAACGTCTCTGCAGGTCTGGGAGAACGGAACCGGACACGTGGAGAACAATCTGTTTGTCGGTAACGTTTCTGCAACAGAAGGATCATGCATTGGCGGCATCACCGGAGCATTCCGGGGAATGGACCGGTACAACATTGTAAGCGGCAATTACTATGCAGAGAACTGCGGCGCGAACCGGGGCATTGGCGGCGCCGAGTACGTGGACACCAGTTGTGAGACCCATGAGACCCAGTATGGCGTCCATTATTTTGATACCAGCAAGGAAATCCCGACATTCGAAGGCGTTAACGACGCATACACCGGAAATCTCCGTGCGGATCACAACCGGTCGGATGACCCACTCGGTGCAGATGCAGAAACGCTCGCGAAGTCCGTAACGGCGGAACAACTGCGGGACGGAACCGTAACGGCGTGGCTCAACAGCGCTGAGGGAAGTCCGGGCAACTGGACCCAGGGCGAAGAAACGCCGATGCAGCAAGGCGTCGTATTTCCTGTCAGACTCGCAATCAACGACGGCTACCAGACCGACTATTTCATTAACGATGAGCTGAACCGCAGCGATCTGTCCTTCACCCTCATATACAGTGACGGAACAACAGAAACCATCTCAGGTGACAACGAGAACCTGGTCATCACCGGATTTGACAGCAGCAAACGCACCGTACTCACATTGACGGCAACATACGGCGCCGTGCGCACCAGCTTCACTGTCCGGATTTTGCAGCCGGATACGGGTGAGAAGAATACGGTCTATTTCACGCTGCTGGGGGACCGGCTCCACGGACCGGATGCGGACTGCGGCGTGCATACCCGTGCCGCAGGGAATCTGCAGGAATGGATCCCGCAGAGCGAGTATGAAGTCAGCATAAACGCCACTGCAGGAGATCTGATCCGCCTGGCGCTTGCGGAGAATCATCTGGAACTCAAAGGCAACGAAAACACGCAGTACGATAGCATGTATATCAGCGGGGTGCAGATCCCGCCCGCGCTGCTTGACGATCCGGCGCAGACTATCTACTTAAAGGAGAAAGACAACGGACCGAATGCGGGCTGGATGTATGCGGTGAACGGCAAGGAACCCGGCATCGGGGTCGACCGCTGCTTCCTGGAAGACGGGGACGAGCTCATCCTCTTCTACAGCGACGACTACACGAAAGAAGAATCCGCGCAGCCCTATCAGGAGGAAGAAAACAGGATCCAGGCACAGATCGTGATCGATCTGATTAACGCGCTTCCTGCCGCAGGGAAAATCACGCTGGCTGACAAGGATGCGGTACAGACCGCGCGGGCGAAATATGACGCGCTGACGGATGCGCAGAAGGCGCTCGTAGATTCCGGAGTCCTAAAGCATCTCACCGACGCGGAGCTGGCCATCAAGAATCTGGAGAACCCAACGGATCCGACCAAACCCGCCAAGAAACCTGTCAAGATCGTCAAGGGCAAAACCTATACCGTCAGCAAATACCGCTACCGTGTCACGAAAGTTGCCGGTGCAAAGGCAGGAACGGTCAGGTTGGTCAAGGCGAAGAACGTCAAGAACGTTTCGGTCCCGAAGACCATAAAGCTGGCAGATAAAAAAACATACAAGGTGACTGCGGTCGGCGCAAAATCCTTCACAGGCAAGAAGATCCGCACGATCACCATCGGCGCCAACGTTTCAAAACTCTACGCGAAGGCTTTCGCAGGGAGCAAGGCCAGGACCATCATCCTGAAGACCAAGCGCCTGAAGAAGTCATCCGTTAAGGGCTCTTTGAAAGGCTCGAAAATCAAGACCATCCGTGTCAAAGTCGGCACCAAAGCCCAGAATAAAAAATACGTGAAGAAATACAAGAAAATCTTCACAAAGAAGAACGTCGGACGGAAAGCCAAAGTCCAGTGACAAACCCACACAGCATGTGCTTTCGTACAAACGTCTCTGTGCAAGCGACTCATCAGAACTACGACGAGTCGCTTGTTTTCGCGTTTGGGGTTTTGAAGGTTTTGAACAGTTATACAATTTACTATAAATTACATTATTACTAAAACTGACAATTAAGAATTCGCAAAGTATAATTCATACATCAAAAAACTATGTGGGAAAAAAGTTATGATTTTATACGTTGACGAAACGGAAAACGAGGATTTTTTTATCGTAACAGGCCTTCTTGTGAATTCCGACGAAAGCATTCGTTTGGCGTATAAAAAATTCAAGAACGGAATCAGTGGATTCAAGATTGGGAGCAAAGCGAAATCAAAACTCTTCACAGAATTTAACACAACATGAGCAAGAAATCCCCCATCCTCTACAGGTGGCGGGATGAATTGCTTCTGCCGTCGTCAGACGAAGGACAAAAGGAGTAAAACAAAATACAGGAACAGGAAAGAAACGCTTGTTCTTTTTCTGCTCCTGTAGTATAATATGGGCATCAGAAAACGATTCAGTCGAAATTGGAGAACAACCTGTCATATGCGTGAATTGGACCATAATCAGCATTCAGTCTATCTGATGTATTACCACCTGATCATGGTGACCAAATACCGGAGAAAGGTCATCGATGACCGGATATCCGGGCGGGGGAAAGAGATCTTCGAGCACATCGCGCCGAACTACGGAATCACGCTGGAGGAATGGAACCACGATGAGGATCATGTGCATGTCATGTTCCGCGCGAAGCCGCAGAGCGAGATCAGCAAATTCATCAATGCGTATAAGAGCGCAAGCAGCCGGCTGCTGAAGAAGGAATTCCCGCAGATCAGAAAGAAACTCTGGAAGGAGGCGTTCTGGAGCCAGAGCTTCTGCCTTCTGACATCGGGCGGCGCGTCGACTGAAGTGATCAGGGAATACATCAGAACGCAGGGGGAAAAGGGAAATGAGAAGAGCGTACAGATACCGGATCTGTCCGGATCGTGAACAGAGACGGCTGTTTGCGAAGACGTTCGGCTGCTGCAGGTTCCTGTACAACAGGATGCTGTCGGACAAGATCAGCTGGTACGGGGAGCATAAGGAGATGCTCCGCACCACGCCTGCACAGTACAAAAGCGAATACAAATGGCTGAAGGAAGTGGATTCGCTGGCTCTTGCGAACGTGCAGCTGCATCTTGAGAGAGCCTACAGGAACTTCTTCCAGAAGCCGAAGACGGGGTTCCCAAGATACAAGTCGAAGAGACAGCCCAGGCAGTCCTATACCACGAACGTGGTGAACGGGAACATCCGGATCGAAGGGAACAGACTCCGGCTGCCGAAGGCGGGGATGGTGAAGATCGTCCTGCACAGACAGATCCCGGCGGATGCGAAATTGAAATCAGTCACCATCAGCAGAGAAGCCAGCGGGAAATACTATGCATCGATCCTGTGCGAGCTGCCCGAGCCCGAAAACCAAGGGAGAGGCGTCAGCGCAGAAGAAGCGAAGATCCTGGGGATCGATTATGCCATGCAGGGGATGGGCGTGTTCTCTGACGGGAGCAGAGCAGAATATCCCGGATACCTGAGAGCCGCGCAGGAGAAACTGGCCCGTGAGCAGAGGAAACTTTCCCACTACAGGAAGGGCAGCAGGAACTACGAAAAGCAGAGGCGCCGCGTCGCGCTGTGCCACGAGAAGATCCGAAACCAGAGGGCAGACTACCAGCACAAGCTGACAAGGAGGATCGCGGACAGCTTCGATGCAGTGGCAGTGGAGGATCTGGATATGAGGGGACTGTCGCAGTGCCTCCATCTTGGGAAGGGTGTGATGGACAATGCCTACGGCGCGTTCCTGCAGAAACTCGCCTACAAGCTGGAGGAGCGTGGCGGGAAACTGATCCGGATCGACCGGTGGTATCCGTCGAGCCAGATCTGCAGCGGATGCGGGCATATCCATCCGGAAGTGAAGTCGCTCAGTGTGAGGGAGTGGTTCTGTGACTGGTGTCTGGAGGATCATGACCGGGATGAAAATGCAGCCGTCAATATCCGGGAAGAAGGACGGCGGATGCTGAAGCAGCAGGAAGAAAGCTGCGCATAGATATAACTGACGTAAACAAGGAACCGCGGGGCCCGCGGGGATAGCTCGCTGATACTGGCAGGGATGCCTGCCTTGAACGAGAAACCCCCGCTTCAAGCCGACAGGCTAAGCGGCGGGAGTAGGTCACGTAGTACAATAAGAAGACATATCAGTGTCAACGAGAAAGATCTTTATTATGATTACATCTCAGAAATAGTAAGAGTTGTTTGACTCATACAGGAAATAGTGATACGATACATACAGATAAGGGTTGGCCTCCTTGCCGCTTGAGGTGGGGTGTACGGGTAAACGTAGGACCATCCCTTTTTTGTGCAAAATGGGAGAAAAGCGCCTTTGCATCCGCTCCATTCACAAAACCGCATTTCCGACCTGTCCAAACTGTATAAGGCTCGTATAAAGCCCTCTACATAGATATTGACGTTTCTCACCCCCGTGGAGTATAATAAATCAGAACGAAATAAGCCGCACATGTTCTTCCTGTAAGGGAAGCCAAGAGGGAATCCGGTGCAATTCCGGAGCGGTCCCGCCACTGTAATCGGGGAGCATTCATTCAGGCACAGGCCAGCCACTGGTAAACCGGGAAGGCGAATGAATGCGACGATCCGTAAGTCAGGAGACCTGCATGTGTGAGGTTGCTCCGCCGGCGGATGTACCGGCAGGGAGAGCAGCAGCGACAGCAAAAACGGGCTGCGGTCAGACCGCGGCTTTTTTGGTTCGAAAACTGAATATGTTATTGTGTGGTCTGTGGTCATGGAGGACCTGCCTTTGCAGCGGTAGTTTGTGAAGCGGGTGTCGGCCATGTCAAATGAGAAGCCGGTGCGAGGCCGGCGCAGTCTTACCTCTACCGTATGCGGCACCCGCCGCGAGCCGGGACGCTCAGCCCCAGATCAGATCAGGCATCAAGGTGGAGTGCCTGTCGGTTGCCCGCTTCCGATCAGCAAAAGGAGGCGAAACAGAAACGCGCGGCAGCGTGGTTTATGTTTCCGTGGGCAGACCGGCAGAGTGGATCCATCTTTTTATATGCTTTATGCAAAAGCATGAAATCCCGGATTCCTCCGTCTGGTTTGAAAGAAGCGGACAGCGAAAGCAGGGAGGAGTGATAGCGATACAGGGATCAGAAAATGTTCCAAATAGATCTTGGGGCAAAGGCAACAACGGTTAAAGCAAGAATAATAAGAAAGGACAAAAAATGAGTATTGCGAAAAATAATTTATATAGAATATTGATTATCACCGTGCTGATGTTCGCCATTGGACTTTGTATGCAGGTGAGTAGTGTGTATGCAGACAACTACACAGTTCATGTAACACATTCGGACATTCCAGAGGATGTACTGGCTGACCACTATGACCCTGATCCAGACGGTAACCTTACGGAAGGCTTTACATATGACAGTGCAGATCCGAATCTTCCAGCCTACTGTCTGGATGGTTACTATGGAGAAGAAGGTCTCATCAACAGTTATGTAATTGATAAGATACTGATCAATAACACAGAATGTCCGATTCCGTCTGACGATGGCGATTATATCATCAAAGATGACATCGAAGGAATAGAAGGCGAGGTACATTTTGTAAGGGATGAAAATGACTTGAGGATAAGATTTTTTACATACAACGATTTCACCGGAGATCAGATATTTGTCAAACTGTCTAAAGATCTGAACTTTGAAGTCAAATTCAAACAGGTGACGGCTTCTGTTCATACACATTCGTTAGAAAAAGTTGATGAGGTGCCTGCTACATGTGTGAAACCTGGAACACAAGCATATTGGAAATGTACGAGTGTTGAGTGTGGGAAGATGTTTTCTGATGAACAGGCATCAAACGAGATTTTGGAGCCTGTAGCGATTCCGGCTAAAGGTCATAGCCTGAAGAAAACTGCAGCAAAAGCTGCAACATATACAACCACAGGTAATAGTGAATACTACACCTGCACAGTATGCACGAAGTACTTTAAAGATGCCGATGGTTTGAAGGAAATCAAGAAAAACAGCTGGGTAATATCCAAATTGGCAAAGAAGGCCCAGCCGATGGTTGCTAAGGGAAAGACTGTAAAGATAAAAGCAACAAAAGGCAAAGTATCGAAGAATCAAACAATCAAAGCAAAGAAGGCATTTTCGATCACAAAGGCGAAAGGAACCGTTACCTATAAAAAAACAAAAGGTAACGCGAAAGTAAAAGTGGCTAAGACGGGAAAGGTTACTGTAAAGAGGGGTCTGAAAAAGGGCACATATAAAGTTAAAGTTAAGGTGACTGCTAAGGGAACGACTGCGTATAAAGCAGGTTCAAAGGTAGCAACTTTGATAATAGTAATTAAATAGGCCTTATTCTGATGGCTGTGGACGAATTATTCTCTTTTCGCCCACAGCCGTTTGGAGTATTCTGTGTGCTTTTATCGATTAACGGTAGACCGAAGGCTCCGAACAGGTGTATAGCGAATAAAATAATACAAGGAGGCAGGCTTCCATAATGACCAGAAAACTATGGATTATCATATTGTTGGTTTTCGTCTCGGTAGGACTGATTCTCTCTTTTGATGAACCAGTTAGCGCTACAGAAACTAATCCGACGGTAACACAGATTTCAACAAGCAATTGGGGATCGTTTGAGGGCACCAACTTGTGGGTTAACTGTGGGGCGGACTTCAACAATCAAGGAATTGATGATACGGTTCAATTTTTTCTATGCAAAAATGAGGACGATAAAATAGATACAGCACTTTTAACAGGGGCGATTGGTCAAGTTGATAGTGTCCCATCTGCAACTGATGTTGCGGCAATCAGAGCAGAAAAAAATGAAAACGGCTTGTTAATCAACAACGATTTGGATGCGGGCGAGTATTATATTGGTTGCAGATTGCATTCGGGAAATATGAATAGTTATGCCTATAAGAAGTTTACAATTTTCCCAACAGCAAGTGAATATGTCCAAACTGGACTCAATATGATTATTCATAGTTATCAGAGTAAATGGTTTATGCTGCGAGGGAAATATGTCGGTCTCGGGAAAGAGACCGACGATTATGGAAATGATTGGGAAGCATGGATTTTCCCTGCGTTAGGAAGCACATATCCTGTTGATGGAGATGAAATGAACTTTGATGTTGATGGTCCTTTCTTGAGCAGTTATGATGGGGCAACATATCTTGATCAATTAAAAAAAACACTTCAGACAATAGAAAAGAACGGGGAACTGGAAAACCAGGGGACAAAGCAATTGTTTAAATGGATTGCAGCGGTAACAGCATGTGGTCAAGACCCACGCAATTTTGAGGGGTATAACCTTGTTCAATTAATGACACAATATGCGTATAACGAAGATGGCACGCCTTCAATAGATCAAGAGGGAAATCTGCAAATACCAGCGCACCTTGGGATAAGTGATGACATCTTGTTTTTGTCATATGAATTGCTGGGATTGGAAATTGCAGGAGCGACCCCGGAAGAAGGATATACCGACGATATTCGAAAGGCTGGAATTCGAAAGATTCTTTCCGTTTATGGAGCGGACAAGGTGGATGGTCATTCCGTGATTGCTTCGGATTATTATTCTATGGCAATGTTACCTTTGCTGTTTTTCAAAGAGGATGAAACATATGGAACTGCGTGTGTTCATGCATTAAATAACTTTAGGTCATTTATCTTTGATTACCATATTGGCTCAAACGGAGCAATGATGTATGGGTCTATTTCGGGAAGTGAAGAAGAAGTGTGGAATCGGTCTAATGCAAACACAGAATCAGTGGCAGTAAACGCCTTGGTAATGCAGGGGGTCTCTTCAGAATCATTTGAGTCCGAAACATATCAAAAACAGTATGGGAATCTATTGACAGCACTCTGTGGTGATATTACAGATAACGGGGTTCTTTATGGTGGTCAGGCCAATCGCATGGCAACGTATCAGACGCTTGGCGCGCTGGTCGATCTCTACAACGGAAAATCCTGTTTCGAGATCGCGGCCGAGAAGTACCGGGCGAATTATCCGGAGTATTTCATTCCGCCGATCGATCTGTCAAATGCTGCTGTCACAGCACCATCTAAGACTTACAGCGGTAAGGCGCTGACGCCGAAGGTTACCGTGAAACTTGCCGGCCAGACGTTGACAACTGCGGACTACGATATCGTGAAAGGAACCTATAAAAACGCCGGCACCTACACCATTACCATAAACGGCAAGGGCAAGTACACGGGTACCGCTAAGGGGAAATTCACCGTGAACAAGGCAACCCAGAAGGTCACTGCCAAAGCCAAAACAAAGGTCTTCAAAGTCAAGACGGTGAAGAAAAAAGCGCAAGTCTTCAAGATCGCCAAAACTGTTACTGCCAAAGGCCAGGGCAAGATTACCTATTCCGCAAAGGCAGCCAATGCAAAATCAAAAAAGGCTTTGAAAATCAAGAACGGTAAAATCACCGTCAAGAAGAAAACGAAGAAGGGAACCTACAAGGTCAAGGTGACCGTCAAGGCTGCCGGCAACAAGAACTACAAAGCCGCAGCCAAGACCGTGACCTTGAACATCAGGATCAAATAGAACAACAAGGGAAGAGGTCATCATGATCTGTTTCGATGCAAAGAAAACAATACACGTGATCATAACTGCAGCATTGTTGCTTTTGCTGTGCCTTATTTATGCGCCGTCGGTGCATGCGCAGGCGAATGAAGATGTTGTGACGGTGTATCTGACCGTAAGCGAGGACGGTGATTTCGTGCGGGGAACAGAGGGGACCCTGCTCGCGGAAACGCCCATTACGGTGGAGTATTTCGATCTGGCCGAGTACGGACTGGAGCGGTTCGAGTACAGCGGAGCAGAAGGGAAGTACCCGACGCTGCTCCATATGTTCATCCGGATTACGGAGCAGTATTACCTCGGCAGAACGATGACGCCGGAAGATTTTGCAGGCAGCGCCATGGAGGTCACGAATAATCCGGGCAGCCTGTATCTGAAGCATTTCTGGGGCCATGACGAGAACCTCATGTACTTTGTCAATCACGCATATCCGGTCAAGGCTCCGGGGATTGGCGCAACCTGCGACCAGATCGTTCTGGAGGAAGGCGACACCATTGATATCGGAATGTTCAAGGACTGGACATTCCACAATTCAGGGGGCTTCTGCTGTTTCGAACCGGAAAGCAAAAGCATGAGAACAGGGGAGACAGCAACGTTTACTTTGGAAGGGGCCTCGACGACTGCGGGACTGTCCGGAAACGCATCGTTCTTGGCACCCCTTGCCGGTGAGGCGATCAGGGTTTCCTCAGATCAGGGAAACACCTGGTCAAAATTGGCTGCAGTAACAGACGAACACGGCGATTGCACGTTCCGTTTCACTGCACCGGGAACCTATTACATCGCCAGCGGGCCGCAGCATGCAAATTATCCGAATGCCGCGCCGGCCATCTCGATCATCAAAGTGACAGGAGACGCGATTCCATCGGAAGACCCGACAGTGACCTTTGATCCGGACAACGGTACGGCACCGACTGTTTTGACCGTTCCTCGTTATACGCAGGTGCAAAAGCCAGAATACCCGTCCAGAGATGGCTACACCTTCCGCGGCTGGACCCTGAACGGATCCGGAACAGGACTGTATGATTTTGCACGGGCGGTTACAGAGGATATCACCCTGAAAGCAAAGTGGGAGTGCAGCATCAAAGACGCGAAGGTCGTTCTGTCCGATGCTTCTTTCACCTACAACGGCAAGGTACAGAGGCCATCAATCAAGACCGTTGGTGGCAAGGCCCTGAAAGCGGGAACTGATTACACCGCAACGTGGTCTAATCCCTCCTCAAAAAACGCCGGCACCTATACCGTGACCATCACAGGCAAAGGCACCTACACCGGACAGACCCGGGCCACCTATAAGATCGCAAAAGCCAGGCAGACCCTGACCGTCAAAGCCGCGAAGAAAGCCCTGAAAGCCTCGAAACTCAAGAAGAAAGCTTTCACAGTTTCCGTGCTCACCATCAAGAAACAAGGCGGCAAAGTGAAATATAAGAAACTCAGCGGCTCCGCCAAACTCAAAGTCAACGCCAAGACCGGCAAGATCACAGTCAAGAAAAACACCAAAAAAGGCACCTACAAGGCTAAAGTCAAAGTAACCTCCGCCGCCAGCACCAACTACAAAGCAGCAAGCAAGAACGTGACAGTGAAAATCGTAGTCAAGAAATAATGTGTCATTAGGGACGGTTCTTTTGACACATTTCATCTACGGTGACAAATAGATGTCACCGCAGCAGGAAGCGACTTGTCGTAGTTTCGGATCAATAAAGTTGTGGAAACTACGACTTTGAGGCTTTTGCAAGAATATGAATAGAGATGTTGGCCGTTTGGAGGCAGTTGAGTATCAGGAAATCTCATAGATTGTGAGTGGACCTGGTACTTTTTATTGCTTGGAGTGGTGGCAGTCGTAGTTTCTGAGTGGAAACGGACAGGGAACTATGACAAGTCGCTTCCGGACGTCGCCTAGAGCAGATGCAACGACATTTCACAGGGAAGGCAAGTTAGCATATAAGGCGCTATTCATTCAGTTGCAGTTCGATTTGCACACAAAAGGTAAGGTTGACACGAGCGGAAACGTGTGATAGCGTTGTGGTGCGAAAGGGCAGAGGTTACGGATATGGAACTTTATGATCAGATCATCGAAACGTATAAGGAGACCGGGTCGGTCAAAGAAACTGCGGAGAAGCTCGGAACGTACCCAATCAAGGTCAGACGCGTTCTCATCACGGAAGGCTTGTGGCGGAGTAAAACAAGCGACGCGATCGGAGAACTGTACAGGCAGGGCAGAACAACGAAGGAGATCGCCGCAGAACTCTACATGTCAGAAAAAAATGTGCAGTCGTATCTGCCCTATGCGAGGGGCATGTACGGTGGCGAAAAAAGTGATGACGCAATCAGAAGTGAACAGTACCGGGAAAGAAACCGAAATGCGTTCGAATCCCAGGTCGTTCACCAGCAGCAGTCAGACGAAGGAAAGGAGATACATGAAATGGGTAATGGCGTGATTCTTGATCTCGACAAGTACAGGGATGCAAAACCAAAACAGCGGGATAGTCAATCGGAGCGGGATAATCGCACAAGGAAGATCCTGGATCTGACAACAGATCTGGATGTACTGAAACTGAGACTCGAACTGGTCAATTATTATGAAACGGAGGAAGAAACGGAGATCCTCCGCAGATATGGAAAAGCTGAGAATGGGATCATCCGGGAAGTCCTCATCCCAGGGAGGATGCCTTTGCATGCGGTGCATTTTATGATACAGAGACTGTTCGGGTGGCGGAACAGCCATCTTCACCATTTCGAACTGCCGAAGCCTGTTTTTGAAGGACTCACGGCAGATAGCGCAAGTGCATGGGTCGATCTTTGCGGGGTATATTTCCGTTTCCCAGAGGGCAACGACTACAGCGATGTGTACTGGGACGATGATTATGATGAAAGTATAAGCGTCAAAACCTGGTACCGGCGAAAGTACAGCGATGGCAACTGGGATACATTCAGCGTTGGGGATTGCTATCTGGACAATCTCAGAAAGGTGCAGGAGTTTGAAACCTGGGTGAACGAAGACGAGAGGGCGAAGGAAATCTTTAAGGGAAGAACATTCGCGGAGCTTTCAATGGACGACCTTATGCTGATCCCGGATATCGGAATGGAAGCGAATCATCTGGCGGAACGGCTGGAAATTGGAGACCTCCTGTATGTCAAAGGCAAAGGCGGAAAGAGAGAAAAACTGGGAAACTGCAGGGAAGGAATCGCATATCTGATTGAGGAATATAATGAAATACTGCAGGACGAATTCGATGAGGATGAACTGGACTATTACGCGGAAGCGGCGAAGCGATTAAGGACGCTCCGGAGCAACTATCAGGAAATCGACAGAATAACGCATTTTGATCCACTGCGGGCAAGAAAAGAGCTGGGAAAGGATCCTCTCGAACTGAAACTGGAATACGAGTGGGCAATTGAAGAAATGCAGTCTGAATGCCTGGAATACATCAACGACTGGAATCCGGATATTATCCAGGTCTCTGATGAACTCTCTTACTGCTACGATTATGGTGACGGCTGGGAAGTGAAAATCACCTGCGTGGAAGGGTATCATGCTGACTGGGAAAATGATGATTTTGATTATGCGTCAGCAGAGAAGCACGAAATAATGGAACACCTGATGACATTTGATGAAGAGGCCGTCTACTTTGACAGCAGCAACAATAAAGTCCCTGACGATTTGCAGAACACATTAGAAGAAATCTTCTATCTGCAAAAGCCGATCTGCATCTATGCAGACGGTCTGAACGTCATGGACGATGTCGGCGGATACGGCGGCTACATCGATTTCCTGGAGACGATCCACGGCGCAGACAAAGAGGCAGCGAAAGACATGCGCGACTGGGCCAGATGGATGGGCTGGACCGGGAGAAAAAGCAAACCAGAGAATATGCTGTAGGCAAATGGGGCGCAGAAGCGACTTGTCGTAGTTTCGGATCAATAAAGTTGTAATAACTACGACTTTGAAGCTTTTGCAAGAGTATGAATAGAGATGTTGGCTGGATTTTGGAGTGTTCATATTGACGGGAAAAATCGCATAGTTTTTAGAATCGAGAATGGGACTCTGGAGATTGTAGAGTGTGGTTCTCATTACGGTGACAAATAGGTGGCAATTTCCACAGCATTTTGGTAGAATGTACATGATAAAAAAACACTGTCATGACCTTGCGGCGTATGGCTGCAGGGATGAGGGAATCAGGTGAAAATCCTGAGCATTTGACCGGTGCTGTGAGCGCGGCAGGCCGCCATTCAGGACGAAAGTCAGTCATTGAGGGAAAACCCTTGAGAAGGCGAATGGACGGCAGGTTTTACCAACCGTGCGAGCCAGAAGACCTATGATAGGGAAATAGCAGGTGCGCGACTTGGGTTGCGCATCACACAGCTTGCGCAAAATATCGGACGTAACGAGCATTGATTTCGTTGCGTCTTTTTGTTTGACATAGGAGACAGAGTATGAATCCAACGCTACACAGAATTGAAACAGAAGTCGGCAAGGCCATTCTGGGAAAAGAAGAAATCATCCGCAAGGTGCTCACGGTGATCATCGCCGGAGGACACATTCTGTTGGAGGACATTCCGGGAGTGGGCAAGACCACCTTGGCGCTGGCCTTCAGCAAAGCCATGGATCTGAAGTTCAACCGGGTGCAGTTCACGCCGGACGTCGTGCCGTCGGACATCACAGGTTTTACGGTATATAACAAGGAAAGCGGTAAACTCATGTACCGGCCGGGCGCAGCCATGTGCAACATTCTCCTGGCTGATGAGATCAACCGGACATCCAGCAAAACCCAATCGTCTCTGCTGGAAGTCATGCAGGAAGGGAACATTACCGTGGACGGACGGACGACGAAGGTCCCGGAGCCATTCATTGTCATTGCGACCCAGAATCCGATCGGAACGGCGGGAACCCAGATGCTGCCGGAGGCGCAGCTGGACCGGTTCATGGTGCAGCTGTCCATCGGTTATCCGGATGAGCAGGCGGAGATCGACATCCTGAAGGACCGCCGGAAGACCGATCCGCTGCAGTCCATCGAACGTGTGGCAGGCGCGAAGGAAGTCCTGGCGATGCGGAAGTACGCGCAGGAGATCTTTGTTCACGACCGGATCTATCAGTACATTACGGCGCTTTGCAGGAAGACCAGGCAGCACCCGCTGATCCGGTTGGGCATCAGCCCCCGGGGCGCGCTTTCGCTGACTTCCATGGCGCAGGCCTGGACCTACGTGCACGGACGGGAGTATGTGGTGCCGCAGGATGTGCTGGATGTGTTCCCGGATGTGGCGAGACACCGGCTGCTCCTCAGCTCCAGGGCCAACGTGCAGAATATGGATACCGAAGCGATTATAGAGGAGATCCTGCAGAGCGTACCGCGTCCGGATGTGAGGAAATAGGATGAGACAGCGTCTGGGGAGATCCGGGCGAAACCGGATACTGCTTGCCCTGTGGCTCCTGATTCTGCTGTTCCTGTTCTTTTACCGGGGACAGGCAGCGGTAAGTATACTGCTGCTGTTTACCGCAGTCTACGCAGCCGCGGCATGGCTGCTGACACACTTCGGCGGCAGATCTCTGACGGCAGGATTCCAGGGCGGCGACATGGTCAGTAAGGGAGAGACCATGTCGATCAGAATGAAAATAAAAAACCGGGGAAAGGTTCCGGTTTTTTGGTGTGCGGGGAATATCAAAGCGCAGAATCTTCTCACCGGGGAGGAACAGCGGATCCCGCAGGCTTTCAGTCTGCTGCCCGGCGCGGAGCGGGAGTTCGCCTTTGATCTGACCGATCAGTACTGCGGCAAGGTGCAGCTGTCTCTGGATGATCTGACGGTATGCGACCCCCTGCAGCTGTTCGTTGCGTCTGCGGCGGCCGGCATGGCAGAAGGCGCGGCCAGGCAGCCCGCTGCCTGCTATTTCGCCCCGCAGCCCCATGGGGCGCAGATCCCGGAGGAGTTTCTGGATTCCTACAACATGGAGAGTTACCAGTACTCCCAGCATGAGAAGGGAAATGACCCGGGAGAAGTCTTCGGCGTACGGGAATACCGGGAAGGCGACAGCCTGAAGCAGATCCACTGGAAACTGACCGCGAAGCTGGATGAGGTGACGGTGAAGATCCCCTCGTTCCCAATCGAAAACAATCTCCTCGTGATCCTGGACAACCTGCTGGATCCGGACGCGGAGGTTCCGCCCGCCCGCAGGAGCGCGCTGGTGGAACTGCTCTACTCCATGTCCGAGGCGCTGCTGGAGAGATCCATACCGCACAGCATCGGCTGGTACGATAACGAAGAGCAGACATTTATCCGGCGTCAGATCTGCACAGAGGAAGAACTCTGGGCAACCGTGCCGGAAGTGCTGGGATGCGGGTTTGCGAAGAGCGATGTTTCGACCGTATACCGGTACCTGGAAAGTCCGGAAGGAGTCGGATTCACAAATCACTTCCTGGTGAGCGCACAGGGAGAACGCGATACAGAAAGGCTGGAACAGTACGGTGCAGTTAACGTATTCCAAACAATCGAGTAAGGGCATCAGGCATCGGCTTCCGGCAGTCTTATGCGCATGCCTGCTGGGGTGCGGCACATTCGCGGCAGGATGCAGCGCCTTCGGTCTTCAGTGGAGTCCGGCGCAGGCTTTCCGTGGCGGCCCGCTGCAGGGGCTGCTCAGCGTCTGCAACAGCATTGCCGACCGGCTGGGAACCACAGACTACATCATTCTGCGGAAATTCGCAGGTGGCGCAGCGGCAGACGGGAGCGTCCTCCCACAGGGAACGTTTCTGACCATCGCGCTGCTTTTGCTGTGCGTGCTGTCCTACCTGATCCTGCGCAGCGGATGCCGGTGGCTGCTTCTGGTGTATACCGTGCCCATCGTGCTCCTGCTGCTGTTTACGCAGACCGCGCCGGGAGCATGGGCGGCGCTGCTGTTAGGCTTCGCGCTGGTGTGCGCGCTGGCCTGTATGCAGCCGGGACGCCAGGGAGAGGAGGCGCATCTTCTTCTGCTCGCGATTCCGGCGGCGGCACTGATCATCACCTTCGCGGCGGGACTTGTCATCGACCAGACCACAGGGCTCTCCCAGGGAGGGCTGCAGAAACAGACGCAAGCCTCGATCACAGGTCTGCTGGACAGGCGCTACGGAGAAAATCCGCTGGGAAGGGGCGATCTGGAGAAGCTCAGCGCTGCTTCGCTGACCGGTCTGCGCGGCGATGAAGACCGTGTGATGCGGCAGCTGCAGCAGGGCGGAAAGGACGCGACAAAGACCGCGCTCACGCTGACGGTCGATTCCGATGACGGCACTCTGCAGCCTCTCTGGCTGCGGGGCTTTGTCGGGGAGACCTACCGTGGACACCGGTGGACCGACCTGGGAAACGAGACCTATTACCGCCAGCGGGATACGCTCTACTGGCTGAACAGAAACGGATTTGACGGTCTGTCCCAGATGGCGCAGGCTGCGCAGCTGTCCGATCCGCAGCAGGCAGGAACGCCTGTGCAGGTGACCGTTCAGACGAAGCACGCAGATCAGTCCTGCATCTATGTGCCCTATGAAATGACCGGAACAAGTGAGGCCATTCCGAAAGGAACGCAGAACTACGCAGGAGGGTTCCTGCAGACGGACCGGCTGACTGGAACGAAATTCGTAACATACCAGGCGCTGCCGGGCCTGACCGGCAGCTGGACCGACTGGGTCGGCAGGCTCTACAGCACGCAGAGCAGTCCGCCGCTGCAGAAATACTTTACGAGTGAAAGCCACTACAACGTGTGGTGTTATGAGCATTATACCGATGTGCCGGATACGATCGACGGAGCGCTGTACATGGCGATGGGCGATCCCGGAGATCTGTCGAAGAACCATGCGGATTACCGGCAGGCAATCACCGCGGTGCAGCAGTATCTGGATGAGAACTTCATCTACTCCGAGCGTTTCGAAACGCCGAAGGACGGGGAGGATCCAATCGAGGCCTTCCTGATCTCCGGCAAGGGATGCGATGTGCAGTTCGCGTCTCTGGCGACGATGCTGATGCGCTATTACGGCATCCCTGCCCGCTATGTGGAAGGTTATGTATTCACGCCGACGGACGCGTCTGCTGCAAAATCCGGACAGCCCTTTGACATTGGATTCAGCCACGCCCATGCGTGGACGGAAGTATATATTGACGGTTTCGGATGGGTGCCCATGGAGTTTACGCCTGGCTGGCAGGATGTCATGCCGCAGGCGGATCTGTCGCGGGGACTGCAGTCCGTAGCATACCAGAACAGGAAAGACGAACAGACCGAGATGCCGCTGGAAGAAGCGGAGGAGGAACCGGCTGTCGATTACGGGAAGAAGATTCGGCAGATCCTGCTGGCAGTGGGACTGCTCCTGCTGCTTCTGCTACTCGCGTGGATCCTGCAGAGGATCCTGCGGCGTGTGATCGCCCGGCGCCGGCGGATCCGGACCTTTATGGATCCGGATGTGCGAAAGGGCATCTGCGCCATCTACGGCAGCATGATGGAGGAGGACCTGACGCCCTCTCCGCAGGCGATCGAGATCGGAGAACGGGCCGGATTCAGTCTGCTTCCGGTTGAAGAAGAGGAGCGAACGGCAATCTGGAAAGAATATGAATGGGGAATGTATGAAAAGAAAGAGAAGAACAAACTGGATCGCGGCAGTCTGCCTGAGCGTATTGCTGCTGTTTGTAGCGGGCTGCGGCGGAAGTGACAGCACCAATGCTCCCGATGCGGGAACGGACAGCTCCGCTGCCGTTGAGACGCAGCAGACGGCGGATCTGGCACAGGTCGAAAAAGAAACCGCAGTGCAGATGATCCGCCTGCTTTCCGATGAGGAAGTGGGACCGGGCAATGAATGGAGTATCATCGGCATTGCCGGATCGTCCATGGGCAGGGAAGCCGAAGCGCAGAATCTGTACATGCGGTATGAAGATTCCCTGCGGCTCGCAGTAAAGCGGTCGGACGGCGTTTTAGATCCGGACCGGCCCACTGACAATGCGAGAGCAGCCATCGCCCTGCAGTTGATCGGCGGCGATCCGCAGGATGCTGAAGGGTATGACCTTCTGGCCCAGCTGGAAGACACGAAGGCGGTGAAGGAGCAGGGTATCAACGCGGAGATCTGGGCGCTGAACGCTTCGGCCTGCTGCGACCGGAAGCTGAAGGCGCAGGAGGAGTATATCGACGACATTCTCGGCATGCAGCTGGAAAACGGCGGCATCACCTATGACGGCAAAACCGCGGATGTCGACATCACGGCAATGGCGCTGCAGGCGCTGGCCCATTATGCCGATGAAGATGCGGATATCGCAGACGCTGTGAAGGCCGCCCGCGGCTGGCTCGCGCAGCAGCAGGAGAAAAACGGGGATTATGGAAACAGTGAATCCACCGCTCAGGTGATCCTGGCGCTGGCGGCGATGGGAGAAGACCCGGCAAAGGCAGAAGATTTCACACAGAGCGGCGGAAACCTGACCGAAGGCCTGCTGCAGTATCGGTGCGAGGGCGGATTCAGTCATGAGAAAGGGGATGACATGGACGTCATGGCTACGGAACAGGCGCTCTGTGCTATTGACAGCGCGCTGCTGGCCGCGCAGGGAGAGAAACTGTTCTGAGGCAGAAAGGAGGGCGCATGAGAAGGAGACGGGCATTTCTGGTCGCTGCAGCTGCAATGATCCTTCTTTTCGTGTGCGCTCTGACCTTCATTCTTAAGGGACAGGAAGAATATGTGCCACAGGTGCAGGCATCGCAGCTGAACGTAGAACGTTCGCAGGTCTACCTGACCGGCGAAGGATACAAACTGGATCAGAAGCAAGAGAAGATCCACCAGAAGCAGGAAAAGCAGAGGGAGCAGGTACAGAAGCAGAAAGAACGGGAACAGAAGGACAGTGACAAGACGCCGAGACAGGTGCGCCCCTCGACAAAGAGAGCAGCACAGGCTGCGTCACAGAAAAAGTCCGATTCCGGTAAAAAAACGGACAAGAGCAGGAAAAAAACACCAAAGGGGAAGAAACCCGCGCCAAAGAGCGAGGATCCCGAAAAGCCATCAGGCAATGACCCGCCAAAGCCCGCGGATCCAGAAAAGTCAGAAGAAGACCGGGCGATGGAGCCCACGATCAAAATCAGCGTTGCCAGCGGTGAAGTGATAAGCGGGACCCGATTGGATTTTTCCGTATCCGTCAAGGACTACAAGGGCAGGAACATCCCGGTGTTCTCCGAAAGTGATGGAAGCTTTCTGGTCAGCTGCAATGGAGAATCGCTGACCAGTGACGGTGCGGATGGTTCGAAGACCTGGTTCCGGACAACGCTGCAGGACGGGCGGAACACCATTTCCGTCAGCGCTGTGGACCGGGAAGGACATGAAAAGACGAAGACGGTGAGCTTCACCGGAAACACTTCAGAAAGCGCAGAGGTCACCGGGGAAGTATACGTTGCCATCAGTGCGGAAGTTCTGAATCTGGGACCCTTCTATACCGGCGTGATCCAGATCACCCGCGGCGATACCGTGAAAGATGTGCTGGAGGAGGCCTTTTCCCAGGCCGGGATATCACCTTCCTTCCACGGCGGGTATCTGTCCGGTATCAGCAAGAACGGGATCGCACAGGGCGCGTATATCTCGGATGATGTACGGGCAGCCATGGAAGAACTGCGAAAGACCGAAAAGGATCCTGCGGATCAGGATCCGAACCGGCTGAAGGAACATGATTTCTACGATTCGTCCGGATGGATCTACAGCGTGAACGGAACCTTCCCGGACAAGGGAATGGGGTCCTATAAGCTGGAAGACGGCGATGAACTGTATCTGATCTTCTCCCTTGCGGACGGGATCTACTGATAAAAGCAAACAACGAAAGCGGAGATGAGCAACATGAGGGAACACGAAAGACATAACAGAATCTTTATCACGGCAGGGATGGTGCTGCTTCTGCTTCTGAGCATGGTCTGGGTGGCTTTTGCATCGGAAAGTTACGCCGCGCAACGCGACGTGGAGTGGGGCCAGTACCAGAACAGTACGGCGAACAACGGCGTCATCGGTGAGATCGAAACGCCGTCGGTCTATGAGGAGACTGCGCTGAAGTGGAGCCGTAAGATGGTTTCTGGATATACCACTTCTTTCACACCGCCGCTCATCATCGACGGGTATCTGTACACTGCGTCCAGCACCCACGTGTACCGGATCAACAAGAATACCGGAGAGATCGTGAAGGAAAGTGAAGAACTGAAACTGAACGTAGGATACGGCATGAACCCGATCACTTACGATGCGGACAACGACCAGCTCTATGTTCCGATCATGAAAGGCCGCGTGCAGTGCCTGGATGCGGACACGCTCCGCTCCAAGTGGATCTCCGATGAATACCGGTACAGTCAGACGCTGTCGCCCATCAGCTATCAGGACGACTGCGTCTACACCGGGATCTGGGAGACCGAAACAAAGGACGGCGTTTTCTTCTGCCTGGACGCAGCGACCGGCGAAGCCAAATGGAAGTACGTTCCGTCGGAGCATGGCGAAGCGCCGCACGGTTTCTACTGGGCCGGAAGTTATGTTGATGAAAACTACGTCGTTGTCGGATCCGATGACGGTACCGACAACCTCTTCTCGGAAGCCGGGGGATATACGGAGACTGCCATTGTCTACAGCTTCGACCGCCGGACTGGTGAGGTCGTGGACCGGATCACGGGCGTCAAGGGAGACATCCGCAGCACGGTGGTGTACGACAACGGACACATCTATTTCGTATCCAAAGGCGGACGGCTGTATAAGGCAGATTTCGGTTCCGACGGTAAGTTCAGCAATACATCCTATATCCAATTACAGGTAAGAGGCAAAAGCACCACAGACAAGGTGGACGCGATGATGACCTCCACGCCGGTCGTATATAAGGGCAGGATCTACGTCGGCGCGGCGGGCGCCGGCGGCCAGTTCAGTGCGGACGGCGGTCACATGTTCGCGGTGATCCGGGATGACGACACACTTTCCGACCGTTCGCTGATCTATACGGTCCCGATCTCCGGTTATCCGCAGGCATCGCCGCTGCTTTCGACGGCGACAGAGAAAACGGATGGCAAGGTCCGTCTGTACTTTACATTCAACGCATTTCCCGGCGGGATCTACTGTCTGGAGGACAGCCCGGAGGCGACCGCAGAAAGTCATGCGTCTCCGCAGCTCCTGTTCCGCCCGGAATTATCCATGCAGCAGTACTGCATCAGCCCGCTCTGCTGCGACCGGGAAGGAACCTTCTACTACAAAAACGACAGCGGTCACCTGATGGCGGTCGCTTTGAACAAAGCCTATCTGAATGACATCAGCGTGAAGTACGGGCAGCAGGAACTGGTATGGGATTATCCGTTTGAACCGGGGATCCTGAACTACAGTCTGCAGGCACCGAACGATGCCGCTGCAGTGGACGTGCGGCTGCAGGTGCCCGATGGCATGACGGCCCGCGTGGACGGTGAGGAGTACGCCGGATCGAAGATCTCCGTTTCCGTAGGAGAGGACGCAGCGGCCATACCGATCACCGTATCCAGGATCGTTGGAGAGAAAACCTTTACCAGGACCTATACGCTGAATACGACGACCCTGTCCAACAACGCGAATCTGGCAGGACTGTACATCAGCGCATCCAATACGGCTCCGGCGCAGATTGCGGACAGCGGTGACTGGGTCTCCGCCAACAAAGGCATCGGATATGATCCGACATTTGATCCCGGAATCGAAGACTATGTTGGCAGGATCTGCGAGGTCGATGCGGGGAAAGCCTTCCTCAGGCTCTGGCTGGAGACGGCGGATCCGGAAGCTTCCATACGAGTCTTCCCTGTAGATAACGTCGGCAATTCCCAGAGCCGTCTGAATGAGGACGGAACGATCAAAAAGGCGTCCAACAGCTCGTATTACCCTGTGTACTGGGTCAAGGGAGGAACTACCGCCGAGGTGGATGTAGAAGTGACATCGCCAAGCGGCAAAGTCACCAGAACCTATCATGTCACACTGCAGCGCAGTGAGAAATACGTTGAAACAGGCGATACACCGCTCTATCTGTCACCGTCTTCGGTTACGCTGTACACCAGCGGTCAGGACAGGACCATTGCCGTATCGGCATCCTTCGGCGGCGTGGATGTGACAGAAGGCTGCTCCTTCGAAAGTTCAGACCCGCAGGTTGCGGCAGTCGACGCTTATGGTGTGATCACCGCTGCTTCGCGGGGCGAGGCGGAGATCTGGGTGACCTATCCTCAGGAGAACCGCCGCGCGCGGGTACATGTGGAGGTAACAGATCCGACGCTGCGCCCGCCAGTGGCGAGTCTGGGCCCGGGTACTTACACAGAACCGATTCGGGTCGCCCTGCAGGCATTGGGCAGCGGTGCGCAGGTCCGGTACGTGACGGGAACGGAGGACGAAGATCTTCCGGCACCGTCTTCCACAGGGGGCACCCTGTATGAGCAGCCGATTTCCATCGGCGAAGAGGGCCAGGTGGTCACCGTGAAGATCCGTGCGATCGCCTGTGGGAAGGGCTACGCGAAGAGTTTCCCGGAGGATTTCATCTACACGGTGGATCTGACAGGAGAAGAATCATCCTCACCGGGCGTCAGCCTGGATCCGGACAGCGTCTATATCGCGCCGGAGGACCAGGCCGCTTTCAGCGAGCTGCCGAACGGAACCGGATACGATGCGGTCACGAAGATGCTGTCGTCCGTGCAGGCACATCTGAAAATGAACGAGGCGTACGCAGAGGCGACCGGCGAGTCCGAGATAACGACGGAAATCGTCTGGGAAACGGAAGGCGGCTATGCGTATGATCCGGCGGATCAGAAAGAGCAGCAGTTTGTGATCTGCGGCGAGGCGGTCCTTCCGGATGGCATCGACGCCCGGGGCAGGAGCATGGAACTTCTGCTGCCGGTGAAGGTCTGCGCTGCGCCGCAGCCCGAGCCGCCGAAGCCGCCGAAACCTGCGAAACCGGCGAAGGTCACCGGCCAGACTGCGTCCGTCAGTGCGTCTGCCAGGACGATCACAGTCAAATACAAGAAAGCAGCCAGGGCAAGTTCCTACCGCATCGCTTACCGAAAGGCGGGCGGCGCCTGGAAGTATATGACGGCCAAGAGCACCTCCCGTAAGATCACGGGTCTTGCGGCAAACGGCAGCTATGAGGTGAAGGTCTGCGCCGTCAATGCAGGCGGACAAGGGACATACAGCGCATCCTCCTTCTGCATAATCTCGAAGACAGCACCGAAACTGAAAGGAAAGAAAAAGTCCATCGCTGTTTCGGTCAAGAAGATCAAGGCGGCGACCGGATACCGGATCAGGTACAGCCTGAAGAAGAATCTGTCCGCGTCGAAGACGGTGAGAACGAAGAAAATATCCTATACTATCAAGAAACTGAAGAAGAAAAAACTGTATTACGTGCAGGTCACACCTTATAAGGTGATCAAGGGCAAGACCTATTGGGGACAGCCTGTCGTGAAGAAGGTAAAGACGAAGTGAGCCAGGAACTGTTAAGAAAAACAAAGAAAAAGAAAACGCGGTCGATCCTCATCATCGCGGTGCTTGTAGTACTGGCTGCGCTGGGGTTTGCGGGCTTTCTGTCTCAGCACGGCGGGCAGCCAGTCGGCACCGTTACGATCGCGGTGGACTGCAGCGATCTGTCACAGCAGATGGACAAACTGCAGAAGGAAGCCATCCGTTCCTACATACCGAAGGACGGTGTGATTCTCGCACCGACTCCGTATGAGTTCGCGGAGGGAGAGACGGTCTACGACTGTCTGTACAACACATGCCGCAGCCGGGACATCCAGATGGAGAGCAGCGAAGATTCCGTGTACCATTCCCGGTACGTGGAGGGGATCGGACATCTGTATGAAATGGATGCCGGCAAACGGAGCGGCTGGACCTATTATGTGAACGATGAGATGCCCGATGTCGGGTGTTCGAAATACGAACTGAAGGACGGCGATCAGATCCGCTGGGTCTACGTCGTGGATTATACGAAGAGCGAAGCCGGCGGAGGAAGCGGCAAATAATGTTCAGAGAAGGAATCGGAGAACGCACAGAATTTGCGGAATATCATCCGTGGGTCAATCTGGTGTACTTTGGGCTGGTGATCGGGATCACCATGTTCAGCATGTCGCCCTGGTTTCTTGCGGGCACGTTTATTCTGGCGTGGTTTTACTCTCTGCTGCTCAAGGGCCGGGCGGCCCTGCGGCTGAATCTGGTCTTCGTGTTCTGGATCGTGGTGGTGATGGCGCTGATCAACGTGCTGTTCACCCACGATGGGGAAACGGTATTGTTTTATCTGCACGGCAACCGGATCACAGCGGAAGCGCTGATCTACGGCGTCTCGGCAGCGGTCATGCTGAGCGCGGTGCTGATCTGGTTCACCAGCTTCAACTGCGTCATGACCGCAGAGAAACTGATCTTTCTGTTTGGCCGGGCAGCGCCGGTGCTGGGGCTGACCCTGTCGATGATCTTCCGGTATATCCCGCTTCTCCGCATGCGGTACGGGGAGATCAGCATGGGACAGAAGTGTCTGGGACGCGGCGAGGCAGGGGAGAAGAAACCGCCCCTTGGCGTACGCCTGCGGCAGGCAGGAAAAAACGCGTCGATCCTGATTTCCTGGTCGCTGGAGTCATCCATCGAGAGCGCGGATTCCATGGAGGCGCGGGGATACGGACTGCGGGGACGTACCAGCTTCAATCTGTACCGTTTTTCACGCCGGGATACCGCGATGATGATCTGGCTGTGCGCACTGGGCGCGCTGTGCATACTGGGATGCGCCCTGCATAAAACGGAAGCCTGGTTTTACCCTGTCTATAAGCTGCATCCGTTCGATGGGATGACCGCCGTGAGCCTGCTGGCGTTTATACTAATGGCAGCAACACCGCTTGTCATGGATATCGCAGGCGAGCTCCGGTGGAAAAGGCTGGAGAATGGAGAACAGTAAGAGAGCATAAATAGATGGAAATGATTCGATTTGACAATGTAAGCTTCACCTACCCGCTGGCGGACCACCCTGCCCTGTCAGAGGTCGGTTTTTCTGTGGAAGAATCAGAATTTCTGGTGATCTGCGGCAAGTCCGGCTGCGGCAAGACCACCTTGCTGCGCCAGATGAAGAAGAACCTTGCGCCTTACGGGGATCTGACCGGAGACATCCTGTACTGCGGGGAACCGGTGGAAACGCTGGACGACCGGAGGAGCGCTTCGGAGATCGGTTTCGTGCAGCAGAACCCGGACAACCAGATCGTGACGGATAAGGTCTGGCATGAGCTGGCCTTCGGGCTGGAGTCACTGGGCCTCGAAAGCGCAGCCATCCGGCGCCGTGTGGCGGAGATGGCGAGCTACTTCGATATCCAGAGCTGGTTCCGAAAGGATGTGAGCGAGCTTTCCGGAGGACAGAAGCAGCTGCTGAACCTGGCGTCGATCATGGTGATGCAGCCCAGGCTTCTGGTGCTGGATGAGCCCACATCCCAGTTGGATCCGATCGCGGCATCCGAATTCCTGCAGACAGTGCGCAGGATCAACCGGGATCTGGGCGTGACCGTGATCCTTTCGGAACACCGGCTGGAAGAGGCCTTCACCATGGCGGACCACGTCCTGGTGATGGACCGCGGCAGCGTGCTCGCCTGCGATGCTCCGCGGAGCATCGGTGCGCAGCTTGCCCGGCAGGAGCATCCGATGTTTTACGGACTGCCGGCGGTGACGAAGATCTATCACACCGTTACGACAGACCAGCCGGAGAGGCCGGAGCGGCAGGATGAACTGGCCACCGGATCGCTGACCGGTCCGGCGGATGGCCCGCTGACCGTCCGGGAGGGCAGACTCTGGCTGAAGGAGGAGGCCGCTGCCGCAGAACTTGATGTGCGGACCGCAGAGCAGATCCTGCACGAGGTGCGGGAAGAGAAAACGGAAACGCAGCCGCCTGCACCGCGTAAAGCGGACGCAGATTTCGCGATCCGTACGAAAGAACTCTGGTTCCGTTACCGAAAGGATTCTCCGGACGTCCTGCGTGATCTGAACCTGCAGGTGCAGCGGGGCATACTCTACTGCCTGCTGGGCGGAAACGGCGTCGGCAAGAGCACCCTGCTGAAAGTGCTGCAGGGCCTGCTGAAACCGCGGCGTGGATCCGTGGAGATCCGCGGTGCGGCAGCGATGCTGCCCCAGAATCCCCAGGCGCTTTTTTCGGAGATCACCGTGGAAGATGATCTGCTGGAGGCGCTGCACTATACCGGGAAAACCGATGAGGAAAAAGCAGACGCCGTGGAGTCGATGCTGAAACTTCTGCAGATCGAGCATCTCCGCGCGGTCCATCCCTATGATCTGTCCGGCGGGGAACAGCAGCGGCTGGCTCTTGGCAAGGTGCTGCTTCTGGAACCGGAGATTCTGCTTCTGGATGAGCCGACCAAAGGTCTGGATCCGTTCTTTAAGATCACGCTGGCGCAGATCCTGAAGGATCTGACGGCCCGTGGGATCACGATCCTGATGGTTTCGCACGACATCGAATTCTGCGCGGAGTACGCAGACCGCTGCGCCATGTTCTTTGACGGCGGCATCGTCTCGGAAGGCGAAGCGGAGACCTTCTTCACCGGCAACAGCTTCTATACGACGACAGCGAACCGGATCGCGCGGGAGTTCTTCCCCGGGGCGATCACCTGGGAGGAGGTGGCGGAATGCATACGCAGTATGAAATCTATCGCCGCAAACGCGTCCTGATGGCATCGCTCATGATCTTCGTTCTGATTCCGGCAACCATGGCATTCGGCGTGGTGGTGCTGGATCAGAACATGTATATGCTCATCAGCCTGCTGGTGGTGATCTACACCCTGATCCCGTTCTTTATGGTGTTCGAAGCGCGCAAACCAAAAGCCCGTGAGATCGTGCTGATCGCCATGATGGCAGCTCTGACTACCGTGCTGCACATCTTCTTTCATGTTACTGTTCCGATCCAGGCGGGGACAGCGATGGTGATCATCTCCGGCATCGCTCTGGGACCGGAGGCGGGTTTTCTGGTGGGGGCACTGGCCAGACTCGTCTGCAATTTCTATATCGGACAGGGTCCCTGGACGCCGTGGCAGATGTTCTGCTGGGGCCTTCTGGGATTCCTCGCAGGACTGGCGTTCAACAAGATCGATCCGGAGGATCTGCGGAAATACCGGCAGCTGGCGGCAGATAAACTGTCTTCCGGCGCCCGGAAGCTGCCCGGCCCCCTGATGCGCGTGAACTCCCGCAGTTTTCGTGTCGTGATGGGACCGGTTCTGTGTATTTTGCTTGCCCTTGTGGCAGCGTATATCTGCTGGCTCATATGGCCGGGTTCAGGTGAGGACAGCGGTTTTATCGGATGGCGGCTGTATCTCTTCGGCGCGGGAGGTCTGCTGGCGGGGGTGCTTTTGCAGAGAAAACGTCTTCCGGCGGACGGACTGACCATGGCACTGTTCACCTTTTTTGTGACGTTCATCATCTACGGAGGGATCATGAACGTGTGCGCGATGGTCAATGCGTCAGTCATGCCGGGGGGAGATCCCATCAGCCTGTCCACATTGCGGCTTTTGTACCTCACCGGCGTTCCCTATGACGCCGTTCATGCCGCGACCGCTGCGATCTTCATCTTCCTGTTCGGCGACCTGATCGTCCGAAAACTCGAACGGGTGAAGATCAAATACGGCATCTATCGGTAGATCCAGGGAATCACGAAAACGAAAGATATAACTGACAAATTTATGTTTTTGCAGTTGAGTGTCAGTTATAAATGTGTCAACTCTGCAAGAGTTGATTTCGACTGTGATATCTACATAACAGGATCGAATGCAAAACTCCTGTCCGGAGAACTTGCTACATATCTGGGTGGACGATACGTAGAATTTGTCATGTATCCTTTTTCCTTTGAAGAGTTTCTGGAATGCAGAAGGCAGTCCGGCAATAAACCCGATGTTTCCGCAGAGTTCAGAACATATCTTGAATTGGGCGGTATGCCGTTTCTGAGCAATCTTAATGAAGACAGAGCAGCCTCTGTCCAATATCTGAGGGATGTGTGCAACTCGGTGATTCTGAAAGATGTGGTGAAACGTTACAACATCCGTGACGTTGATCTGTTGGAACGCATCATCACGTATGTCATGGCGAATGTAGGTCATACGTTCAGCGCACGGAGCATCTCGAACTACTTTAAGAACGAAAACCGCAAGGTGGCACCGGAAACAGTATTGAATTACATAAAGGCATGCTGTGACGCTTATCTTCTTTATCAGGTAAGCCGCGAGGATCTGATCGGGAAAAAGATACTGTCGGTCAACGAAAAGTATTATATAGCGGATCACGGAATTCGGGAGGCCGTTTACGGCAGCAATACACGTGATATGGACCAGTTGCTTGAAAACATCGTATGCATGGAACTCATCCGCAGAGGATATGATGTTACAATCGGCAAGATCGGTGAAAAGGAAATAGACTTCATCGCCAATAAAAACGGAAGCAAAGTCTATGTTCAGGTCGCCTTCCTGTTTGCCGGCGAAGAAACGATCCGGCGTGAATTTGGCGTTTATGCCGACATCCGTGACAACTATCCGAAATATGTGGTCTCAATGGATGAATTCGATATGAGTCGCGACGGCATTAAGCATAGAAACATACAGGAGTTTCTGCTGGCCGATGAATGGGCATAATGCTATTCAGCCTATTCAACGATTGAAGACAAATCAAGCCGAAAGTATTGACAGAATACCGCTGTACAAGTACAATAATGGAGGGTTTTGAGGAACCCTGAACAAATGAATAAACGAGATTCTGATACATAATCGGAAGCCGGTGAAAGTCCGGCACTGTGTCTCAGCAACCGTGTTATCGACGAACGGGCTGGCGGTCAACGCAAGTCACTGGAGCAAGACTCTGGGAAGGCGCCCAAGTAGGTTATAAAGATTAAGTCGGTAGACCTGTCAGAATCAAGGGGTTGGTCTTCTGAGGTAAGACGGCGGCGTTTTTTGTGTAAGGGCAAAAGCAATACACAGGGAACGCATACGATAGAACGTACATAACGTAACGTACACGCACTCAGAAGAGAGTGCGTTTTTTATTCCGGCAGATGCCTGGGCGGAAGCCGGAATCGTGGAGAAGCCTTTTCATCCGCAGGCGCAGATATCCGGGCGGCCCGCAAACGCCGGATATCTGTTCCTGCTTTTCCTTATTTATAGGGGCTTGAACGCAGTCGGAAACAGGTCCGGTAAATTGACGGTTCGGGCCGATTATGGTAGATTATCATGGGGTAACAGGGGCATATAGGAGAAATAAATAGTGGCGTTTGAATACTATCACAGAAGCGGAACAAAGATGCTGCGTTACGGGTACACAACAGGTACCTGCGCTTCGCTTGCAGCCGCTGCGGCAACGCGGCTTTTGCTGTCCGGGAAAGCGCCGGACGCCGAAGAGCTGATGACGGCCAAGGGGATCCCGGTCCGCGTATCCATCGAGCTTTGGGGACGCGACGAGACAGGCGCATGGGCGTCTGTGTTTAAGGACGCCGGTGACGATTCGGATGTAACAGACGGACTGGAAATCCGCGCCCATGTGGTGCGCCGTGAAGAGGATATCACCATCGACGGCGGCAAAGGCGTCGGCAGAGTCACAAAGCCCGGCCTGGATCAGCCGGTGGGAAACGCGGCCATCAATTCCGGTCCGCGGAGTCAGATCCGCGCGGCGGTAGAAGCCGTCTGCCGGGAGATGGATTACGAAGGCGGCATCGAGGTGATCATCTCGGCGCCGGAAGGAGAAGCGGCAGCGGAGAAGACCTTTAACGCCAAGCTCGGCATCGAAGGCGGCATCTCGATCCTGGGAACCTCGGGAATCGTGGAACCCATGAGCGAGCAGGCTCTTGTGGATACGATCGAAATCGAACTGAAACAGACCGCTATGGAGTCTACCCGGCTCATCATCACGCCGGGCAACTACGGCGAAGACTATATCGAAGCAAACGCGCTGGATCAGCTGGGCGTGCCGATCCAGAAGTTCTCGAACTTCCTCGGGGAGACCCTGGATATCCTGTCGGGGCTGGATGTCCGCGAGGTTCTGCTGGTGGCCCATGTGGGCAAGCTGTCCAAGGTGGCGGCAGGTGTGATGAACACCCACTCCAAATACGCGGACGGAAGAAATGAGATCTTCTGCGCTCACGCGGCAGTCTGCGGCGCGGATACGGAAGTCTGCAGAAAGCTGATGGACGCGGCGACGACCGACGCCTGCATCGAGATCCTGGATGAGGCGGGAATCCGCGGGTCAGTTATAGAAAGCATCCTGCACGCGGTGCAGGGAAAACTCGAGCACCGGGTCAAAGGACATTTCCGCATCGGCGCGGTCATGTTCTCCAATGTGTACGGACAGCTCGGGATAACAGAAGAAGGAAACAAAATTCTTAGCAAATGGGAGGAAAATCAATGATACATTTCGTGGGAGCAGGCCCGGGAGCGGCCGATCTGATCACAATGAGAGGCGCCCGTCTCCTGCAGGAGACAGACGTGATCATCTACGCGGGAAGCCTGGTCAACCCGGCGCTTCTGGAATACGCGAAGCCGGGATGCCGGATCTTCAACAGCGCGGAGATGACGCTGGAGGAAGTCATCGAAGAGATGAAGGACGCCGAGAGCAAAGGTCTGGACACAGTCCGGCTGCACACCGGCGACGCCAGTCTGTACGGCGCCATCCGGGAGCAGATGGATCTGCTGGATGAGCTGGGCATCACCTACGAAGACATTCCGGGCGTTTCCAGTTTCAGCGGCGCGGCGGCTGCCCTGAACGCGGAATACACATTGCCCGGCGTGAGCCAGAGCGTGGTCATCACGCGGATGGCCGGCAGGACGCCGGTCCCGGAGAAAGAGAGCATTCGCTCCTTCGCCGCCCATGACTGCACCATGGTCATTTTCCTGTCGACCGGACTGCTGGAAGAGGTCAGTGCAGAACTGATGGAGGGCGGCTACGCGGCGGACGCCCCGGCAGCCATCGTCTACAAGGCGACCTGGCCGGAGGAAAAGGTCGTGCACTGCACCGTCAGCACGCTGGCTTCCGCAGCAAAGGAAAACAACATCACCAAAACCGCTCTGATCCTCGTTGGAGGATTTTTGGGCGACAAATATGAGAGAAGCAAGCTCTACGATCCGGGCTTCACAACGGAGTTCCGGCAGGCGAGCAAGTAGGATAGAATCAAGCAGGAAAGCATCATGAAACTGGCGTATCTGGCGTTTTCGGAAACTGGATATGAACTGGCACGCCGTCTCGCGTCCGCGCTGGGCGGGGAAGCCTTTCGCAGCGGGCAGCAGCAGAGTCTGTCCGCGTGGACCGAGGAGCACTTCGCCGCGGAGGACGGCCTTGTGTTTGTCGGCGCGGCGGGCATCGCCGTGCGCGCGATCGCGCCTTTTGTGGCGGACAAGACGACGGATCCTGCAGTGGTGGTCATCGACGAAAAAGCCCTTCATGTGATCCCGATCCTGTCGGGCCATCTGGGCGGCGCCAATGACCTGGCGCGTCAGATCGCCAAGGCGACCGGGGCGGACTGCGTCATCACCACCGCCACAGATATCAACGGCGTGTTTGCCGTGGACGAGTGGGCGAAACATCAAGGCTGCGCGCTGCTGGAATCCGAGCGGATCGTGCGCGTGTCCGGGGCATTGCTGGGCGGCGCTGCCGTCGCCGTGAAGAGCCCCTGGGAGATCGCGGGCGAGATCCCGGAAGGGATCCGCGTCATCGATGCCTGCAGGGATGCGGACGCGCCTGCGGATGTGACCCTGGACGCGTTCAGCAAGGACAGAGACACGCTGCACCTCGTTCCCCCAGTATGTACCCTGGGGATCGGATGCCGCAAAGGCACCCCGAAAGAGGCCATCGAGCTTTTGTTTGAGAAACTGATCAAAGAGACCGGTCTGCTGCCGGAATCGGTGACAGGCGCTGCCTCGATCGATCTGAAGAAGGATGAAGCCGGGCTTTTAGGGTTTTGCGCGGAGCACGGCTGGGAGATCGATTTCTATACCGCGGACGAGCTGGCAGGCCTGGGCGGCGGCTTTACCGCCTCCGATCTGGTGAAGCGTGTGACGGGTGTGGACAATGTGTGTGAGCGGAGCGCCTGTGCCAGGTCCGGCGGCGAGATCGTCGTGCGAAAGATCTCCGGCGGCGGCGTGACCATGGCTGTAGCAATGATCGATTACAAACCAACATGGGAGTGGAAACAGAATGAATAAAGTATATGCAGTAGGAATCGGACCGGGCGGAGCGGAGTTCTTCACCCAGGAGGCACAGGCGGCGCTGGAGCGCGCCGATGTGATCGCGGGGTATACCGTGTATGTAGATCTGGTCAAGGATCTGTACCCGGGGAAGGAAACCTACACGACACCAATGAAACAGGAAATCGAGCGGTGCCGGTGGGCCATCGAGACGGCCGCTGCCGGCAAGACCGTTGCTATGGTCTGCAGCGGCGACGCAGGCGTGTACGGAATGGCGGGTCTGCTGTTTGAGCTTGCGGACCAGTATGAGGATGTGGAGATCGAAGTGGTCGCCGGCGTAACGGCTGCCAACTCCGGCGCCGCTGTGCTGGGGGCGCCTCTGGGACACGATTTCTGTCTCATTTCCCTGTCGGATCTGCTCACTCCGTGGGAGCTGATCGAGAAACGACTTCACTGCGCCGCGGAAGCGGACTTTGCCATCTGCATCTACAATCCGCGCTCGAAGAAGCGGGCGGATCACCTGAAAAAGGCCTGCGACATCATCATGGAGCACAAGAGCCCGGATACCATCTGCGGATGGGTGAAAAACATCGGACGCCAGGGACAGGAATACAACATTGTGACCCTTGCGGACTTGGAACAGGAACCGGTCGATATGTTCACGACGGTGTTCATCGGTTCGGCGTCAACGAAAGTCATTGCAGGGCGAATGGTCACACCGAGAGGATACGAGAAGCATGAAGATAGTTATTTTCGGGGGAACGTCTGAGGGACGGGAGTTATCCCATGCTCTTGCAAAGGCAGGCGCGCAGGTTACGGTCAGCGTGGTGTCTGAGGTAGGCGCGGAGGAGCAAGGCGCTGCCAACGGCGTGAAGATCGAGGTCGGTCCGAAGGAGGAAGATGAGATCCGCGCCATGATCGCAGATGCGGATCTGGTCGTCGACGCGACCCATCCTTACGCGGTGATCGTCACCGACAACATCGGCGCGCGGCGGAAGCGGAGGGCGTCGAGCGGCTCCGCCTGCTGCGGGACGAATCGAATGACGCGGCACAGGACGAATGGGATGCCAACGGACAAGGCGGCGCGAGCGACACTGCGGCAAACGGTGCGCAGGACAATGCGCAGATCTACTACGTAGGGGACGCGCGGGAAGCGGCGGCCTTTGCAGAAGCTGCGGGCGGCAGGGTGCTGCTGACCACCGGCTCCAAGGAACTGGGCGTCTACGCACAGGTCCTTGACCCGGAACTTCTGTATCCGCGTGTGCTGCCGGTCATCTCGAGCATACAGGCCTGCGAGGACGCCGGCATCCCCCACCGAAACATCATAGCGGTGCAAGGGCCTTTCTCGGAAGCACTGAACCGGGCGGTCCTGCAGGATTACCGGATCGATCTGATGATCACCAAGGACAGCGGTAAGGCCGGCGGATTCGCAGAGAAGATCCGCGCCGCCCGCAGCCTGGGCGTGCCGGTCTGCGTCATTCGAAGACCGGAGGAAGAGGGCATGTCCTTTGATCAGATACTTGCGTTTTGCAGGGAGAAACTACAATGAAAGTAACACTTGTTGGAACCGGATGCGGTGATCCGGGCACGATGACAGAAGAAGTGAGAAAGGCGATTGCCGGGACGGATGTCCTGATCGGCGCGCCGCGCCTGCTGGAGGCCGTGGAGACTCTCGCGGATCCGGGCATCACGAAGGTGGCGGAGATCAAGCCGGCCGAGATTCTGGACGCCATCCAGAGAACCGCTGCAGCTGAGGAAGCCGTCGCGGCCATCAAAGGGACCCGGGACGAAAAAATCGAGATCAATGTCTGTGTAGCTTACAGCGGGGATTCCGGTTTTTATTCGGGCACGCGAAGCCTCTTGCCCCTGCTTCATGAGGCCGGGATCAAGGCGGATGTGCTGCCGGGCATTTCCAGCATCCAGGTTTTGTCCTCCCGCCTGCAGGTGCCGTGGCAGGACTGGAAACTGGTGTCCGCTCACGGAACGGAATGCGATCCGGTGCATGAGGTCATGGAAGGAAGAGAAGTGTTCTTCCTGACCGGCGGCACACTGGGCCCGGCGGAGCTTTGCGCAAGGCTTGCGGACGCGGGGCTGGGCGAGCTGCGGGTCATTGTCGGCGAGCGGCTGTCCTATCCGGATGAAAAGATCACCGCCGGCACAGCGGCGGAGTTTGCGAATCGGGACTTTGCGTCTTTGTCTGTGATGCTGGCGGAGCCGGCCGTGTTTGCCGACCGAACGCCGGGCATCGAGGACAGCGCGTTTATCCGCGGAGACATCCCTATGACGAAGCAGACCGTGCGCGCCGCGATCCTTTCGAAGATGGCAGTCAGAAAGACCGACACCGTCTGGGATATCGGCGCCGGAACGGGCAGCGTGTCCGTGGAGCTTGCCATGCGGGCTAACCGGGGCAGCGTCTGGGCTGTGGAGCGGGAGCCGGAAGGCTGCGAGCTGATCGAAGCGAACAAAAGGAAATTTGGCGTGTGGAACCTGCATGTTGTTTCCGGCAATGCGCCGGAGGCGCTGGAAAATCTTCCGGCACCGGATCGGGTGTTCATCGGCGGATCCGACGGGACGCTGGAAGAAATCGTGGATGCAGCCCTTGCGAAGAACGCCGACGCGCTGATCTGCGTTTCCGCCATTGTGCTGGAGACCATGGCGGACACTGTTCGGATCATGGCGGAGCGCGGCATGGACACAGACATCATTCAGGTATGCGTCAATACTTCCAAGCAGATTCGTGACCGTCATATGATGATGGCGGGCAATCCGATCTATATCATGACAGGACGAAAGAAAGAGGCAGCCGATACCGGAGAAGGAGCAGCGGATGCTTAAACTGATGATCACAGCAGCGGCGTCAAACAGCGGCAAGACCGCTGTGACCTGCGGACTGCTGTCTCTGCTCAAACGAAAAAACTACGACCCCTGCGCGTTCAAGTGCGGGCCGGATTACATCGATCCCATGTTCCATCGCTCGGTCCTCGGCATTTCCAGCAGCAATCTGGATGTGTTTCTGGCCGGTGAAGACGGCGTGAAAGACGTGTTCGCCAGAAACAGCAAAAGCCACCTGGCCGCGGTATGCGAAGGGGTGATGGGATACTACGATGGGGTGCGAACAAGCGCGGCAATCCAGACCAGTGCTGACGTGACGCAGCCGGGCATAGCCTCCGGCATGACGCAGCCACCTGTAAGGGCCGCTGGCGATTACGCCAGCGCCTATCACGTGGCGAGCCTGCTGGATCTTCCGGCGGTGTTGGTCGTGCGGCCGAAGGGGGCAGCGCTGACGCTGGCGGCGGTCATCAAAGGGGTCGCTTCGTTTCGCGCGGACAGCCGCATCTGCGGCGTCATCTTCAATGACTGCAGCGAAATGTACTATAAAACTTACGGTCCCGCCATTGAGGAGGCGAGCGGCGTTCCCGTATTGGGATACGTTCCCCATATGGAGGAAGCCAACTTCGAGAGCCGCCATCTGGGACTCATGACCGCCGAGGAGATCACCGACCTGGCAGAGCGTATCGACCGGATCGGACAGACGATGGAGAAGACCATCGATCTGGACAGGCTGTTGGTACTGGCGGGAACGGATGCCAGCAGCGCAGCCGATGCAGACGGCTCAGTCGCAGAGACCGCCTGGGCGGCGGAAGGCGCAGCAGTTGCAACAAAACCGGTGTTACGCGATACTCCGGACACGGCGGACGCGAAAGCCGCCGGCGCGCCGGCTGTTCGCATCGCTGTTGCCCGGGACGAAGCATTCAACTTTATTTACGCGGAAACGCTGACAGCCCTGGAGGATGCCGGTGCGGAGATCGTATTCTTCAGCCCGGTCCATGACGCAGGGCTGCCGGTTAACATAAATGGATTGTATCTCCCGGGCGGATATCCGGAACTTTACGGCAGGCAGCTTTCGGAGAACGCAGCGATGCGTGAGCAGATTCGCGCAGCGGTCACGGCCGGGCTTCCGACCATCGCCGAGTGCGGCGGATTCCTGTATCTGTCTTCAGAACTGGAAGACGCCGATGGAAACAGTTGGCCCATGGTGGGTGTGCTGCCGGGCAGCGCTCGCAACGCGGGCAAACTGGTGCGGTTCGGATACGGCACCATCCGCGCAGCCAGGGATACGATGCTTTTGCGGGAGGGAGATGAGGCGCCAGTCCATGAGTTCCATTACTGGGACACCACAGAGAATGGCTCCGACATGACCCTGACGAAGCTATCGAACGGGAAGCAGTGGGACTTTGGATACGCAAGCGAGACGCTCTATGCCGGATTCCCGCACTTGTATTTTAGCGTGCAACGCGCAATGCGATTTGTAGAAGCCTGCGAGAAGGCAGAAATCGACACATTTCATGGGTACGAGTAGTTAATTGTGAGGATTATTTGTATCACGAAGTAATCCAGAATGGACAATCGACACATTTATCATCTTTTTTTGAAAAATGTGTTGGTCCTTAGAGGAGAATAACTGGAATACCTGGATTTCTACAAACAGTCGACACAAAAGCAGTCTTACAAAGAAAAAATGTGTTGATGTTTGGGTTCCGGATTGAAAGATGATGTTTTTACTACTATTTGAATTATCGATACTATTCGGCTTCCTGCTGGACCTGCTGTTTGCGGATCCGACGAGGCTGCCCCACCCGGTGGTGATCATCGGCAAGGGGATCACCCTGCTGGAGCGGAGTCTGCGAAGCATCTTCCCGAAGACGCCCGGCGGCGAGCGAGCCGCGGGCCGCGTGATGGCGGCCCTGATCGTCGTGACGACCTTCGTGGTCACGATGGGCCTGTGCGTGCTGGCCTGGATCGTGCATCCGGTCTGCTTCCTGCTTTTGCATACGCTGTGGTGCTGGCAGGCGATCGCCGTGCGGGGACTCGCCAATGAGGCGAAGAACGTGTACGCGTATCTGCACCCGGAATGCGATATCGAGGGCGCGCGAAAAGCGGTGTCCAGGATCGTCGGTCGGGATACCCAGGCGCTGAGCCCGGAGGGCGTGACGAAGGCTGCCGTGGAGACCGTGGCGGAGAGCTTTTCCGATGGGGTGGCGGTGCCGTTCTTTTATATGATGATCGGCGGCGCTCCGCTGGCGCTGACCTATAAGGCCGTCAACACCATGGACAGCATGGTGGGATATAAAAATGAAAGGTATATCAACTTCGGGCGGGGGCCGGCCCATCTGGACGATTTCGCAGGATACGTCCCGGCGAGGCTGGCGGCTCTGATGTGGATCGCGGCGGCGGGCCTGTGCGAACGGCGCGCGAGAAGCGCCTGGAAGATCTGGCGGCGGGACAACCGCAATCACCCAAGTCCAAATTCTGCCCAGACCGAATCCGCCTGTGCGGGCGCGCTGGGCGTGCAGCTGGCAGGACCGGCGTATTACTTCGGGGAGCTGTATGAGAAACCGACCATCGGCGATCCGGACCGTCCGATCCAGCCGAACGATATATTAAAAACGAACCGGATGATGTATATGGCATCGATCATTGCGCTGCTTCTGGCTATTGCGGTCAGCGCGGCGCTTATCGTCACAGGAACAGGACTATGACAAAACCAAATACCAAACACGGAGGCGACTGGGCCTCCTATGAAATCGAATACGGGAAAGCGCCTCTGGACTTTTCCATGAATGTCAATCCCCTCGGCATGTCGGAGCGGGTGAAACAGGCGATCGCGGAGGCGGCGCAGACAGCAGAGCGGTATCCGGATCCCGCGTGCCGAAAGCTGCGCGCGGCCATTGCGGAGGCAGAGGGCGTGGCGCCGGAGCAGGTGTTCTGCGGTGCGGGCGCGGCGGATATCATTTACCGTCTCGCAAAGACCGTCAAACCGGTGCAGCCGCAGGACGGCCAAAAGGAGCAGTCAAACGAGGATCCGCGCCTGCTGATCACGGCGCCGACCTTTTCCGAGTATGAGGAGGCTTTTGCATCGGAAGGATGGCGCGTGGAACAGTGGCTGCTGACGGAGGAGGATGATTTCCGGATCGGCGAGGATCTTCCGCGGGCGATCGAGATGATCGACCGGAAAAAAGACGGCGGCGCGGATGTGCTGTTTTTGTGCGAGCCGAACAATCCGACGGGCGTTGCCACAGACCGTGCGCTGCTGGAGGAGATCCTCAGGGCGTGCCGACAGGCCGGCACACTTCTCGTCGTGGATGAGTGCTTCAACGGGTTTTTGGATGCGCCGGAGGAGCACACGATGAAGGGATTTCTGAAGGAGTACGACAATCTGATCATCCTGAAAGCCTTCACCAAGCTCTACGGCATGGCCGGCGTGCGTTTGGGGTATTGCCTTTGCGCAAAGGCCGAAACCGCGGAAGCGCTTGCCCAGGCAGGACCGCCGTGGAATGTTTCCGGTCTGGCGCAGGAAGCAGGAATCGCCGCGCTGCAGGATGAGCGACATGTACAGGAAGGCCGCCGCATCGTGCGGGAAGAACGGCAGTGGATCAAAGAGCAGTTGACCGGACTGGGATTTGCCGGCATCTGCGGCGACGCGAATTATATTCTGTTCCGCGGCCAGGAGGATCTGGAGGAACAGATGCGGGCGCAGGGGATCCTGATCCGCAGCTGCGACAACTATGAAGGCCTTGGAAGCGGCTGGTTCCGCGTTGCCGTCAGAACCCATGGGGAAAACCTGCAGCTGATCGCGGCGCTGGAGCAGGCGAGGGAGGCAAGGTTATGAAAACGAAATGCATTATGATACAGGGCACCATGTCCGACGCGGGAAAGAGCGTTGTCTGCGCGGCGCTGTGCCGGATCTTCAAACAGGACGGCCACAAGGTGGCGCCCTTCAAGAGCCAGAACATGGCGCTCAACAGCTATATCACCAGAGACGGATTTGAGATGGGACGGGCGCAGGTCATGCAGGCGGAAGCCGCCGGCATCGAGCCGGACGTGCGCATGAATCCGGTCCTGCTCAAACCCTCCAGCGACACCGGCAGCCAGGTCATTGTGCTGGGTGAGATCCGGGACGAGATGTCCGCGATGGAGTATCACCATTACAAAAAACAGCTGCTGCCGGAGGTACGCAAGGCCTTTGACGAACTGGCGGCGGAGAACGATATCATCGTCATCGAAGGCGCCGGAAGTCCGGCGGAGATCAATCTGGCGGAAAACGACATCGTCAACATGGGGCTCGCCGCGTATCTGAACGCGCCGGTGCTACTGGTCGGTGACATCGACCGGGGCGGCGTCTTCGCGCAGCTGTACGGAACAGCGGAGCTGATGAAGGCAGAAGACAGGGACCGCATTGAAGGTATGATCATCAATAAATTCCGGGGTGATGTGAAGATCCTGGAACCGGGGCTTGACATGCTGGAGGAGAAGACCGGTATTCCGGTCCTCGGCGTGATCCCTATGCTTCACGTGGACCTGGACGATGAGGACTCCCTGTCCTCACGCCTGACGAAAACCGGCGGCCACAGCCCCGTCGACATCGCGGTCATCCGGCTGCCGCGGCTTTCCAATTTCACAGACTTCAACGCGCTGGAGATGGAAGACCTGTCCGGCGTGCGCTATGTCCGGGAGGTCCGGGAACTGGGCGATCCGGATCTGATCATCATACCGGGCACGAAGAACACCATGGACGATCTTCTCTGGCTGCGGAGCAGCGGCCTGGAAGCATCGATCCTCAAACACGCCGCCGCGGGAAGGCCTGTTCTCGGCGTGTGCGGCGGCTACCAGATGCTGGGCGAACAGCTCTTTAATCCGGATCACTACGAAGGCGAAACCGAATACCTCAAGGGGATGGGCCTTCTGCCGGTGGATACGGTGTTCACGGCAGACAAGTCCAGAACGAGAGTGCAGGGGACCGTTCGCGCGGCCCAGTTTGCCGGCGCGCAGCTGGATGGTTATGAGATCCACATGGGCGTCAGCACCGTCAAGGGAGATCCCTTCTGTGAACTGGAGGGCGGCAAGACGGATGGCTGCGTGCGGGGCAACGTCTTCGGCACCTATCTCCACGGGCTGTTCGATACCGGCGCGCTGACGGAGGCGCTGATCCGGTGGCTGGCCGGGCGCAAGGGAATCGAGCCGGGCGAGATGCGGATCATCCCCCACGAGGAGTATGTTCAGCAGCAGTACGACATTCTGGCAGAAGGCGTGCGGAAGGTGCTGGATATCGATAAGATCTACGAAATCATGAACCGTTATGAGATCACGGACAGACAACGGACAGACAGACGAAGGCACAAAAGGGAAGCTACAGGAGAAGATGTTATGAGTACTTATGAATATGTCCGCCCGGCGGACATCGAAAAAGAAAGCATGCGGATCATCGAAGCGGAGCTTGCAGAGCGCGGCATCGAGATCCCGCCGGAGAACATGACCGTTGTGAAGCGGGTCATCCACACCTCAGCGGATTTTGATTACGGAACCAATCTGCAGTTTACAGAAGGGGCTGTCAGCCGCGCTGTAAAGACTTTGCGAGAGGGCGGGTGTACGTTCATTACCGATACGAACATGGCTCTTTCCGGGATCAGCAAACCGTCTCTGGCGAAGCTGTCGTCGCAGGCCATCTGCTATATGGCAGACGCGGAGATCATGAAGAAGGCGAAGGAAGAGGGGACGACCCGTGCCTACGCGTCGATGCGCAGGGGCGCGGCGGAGCATCCGAACGGTTTCTTCGTTTCCGGAAATGCTCCCACGGCGCTGATCGCGCTTTCAGAGATGATCCGGGATGGGCTGACGCCGGCGCTGGTCATCGGCGTTCCGGTAGGCTTCGTCAATGTCGTGGAAAGCAAGGAAGAGCTATTTGAGGTCTGCAGGGAGCACGACATCCCGGCCATTGTGGCCTTTGGAAGAAAGGGAGGCAGCAATGTGGCGGCGTCGATCTGCAACGCGTTGTTATACTCGGCAGTAGATATGGTTGACCCGATGAAGAGAGGATGGCAGAAATAATGAGGCATGGTTACAAAAAAATCGCGGCGCTGGTGACGGCTCTTTGCATGCTGCTGATGACCCTGTCGGGCTGCGGCGGAAGCGCTGAAGAGGAACAGACGGGCGCCCCCGAGATCAGCGGACTGACTTACGAATCAGAAATGCAGTTGCAGCGGGCGACCGAATTCAGCGTTTACTATTACGAGGGCGGATACGATCTGATCGACATCCACGAAGGGGACAAATTCCTGCTCGTGCCAGAGGGCGGCGAAGCGCCGGAAGACCTGCCGGAGGATATCATAGTGTTGCAGAAACCGGTCGACCGGATCTATCTGGCGGCCACGGCGACCATGGCCATGTTCTGTTCCTGTGACGCGCTGGATCACATCCGGATGTCTTCCATCAAAGAGAACGACTGGTCCTTCGACGAACCGCGGGAGGCGATGGAGAAGGGCGACATCATCTACGCCGGCAAGTACAGCGCGCCGGATTATGAGACCCTCTTTGACGAGGAGTGCGATCTGGCTCTCGAGTCTACCATGATCGACCATACGCCGGAGGTCAAGGAGATGATCGAAAAACTCGATGTGCCCGTCATGATCGACCGGTCCAGCTACGAAGAAGACCCGATGGGTCGGGCTGAGTGGATCAGGCTTTACGGGGCTCTGACCGATCATCAGAAGGAAGCCGACGCCTTCTTCAACGAACAGATGGAGAAACTGAAAGAACTGGACGACTTCGAAAACACAGAGAAGACCGTCGCGTTCTTCTATCTGACGGCGGACGGCAAAGTCGTGGCCCGCAAGAGCACGGATTACATCCCGAAGATGATCGATATCGCGGGCGCCAGGTATGTCTTTAAGGAACTGGACGATGACAGCGACAGAACGTCCACGGACATGTCTGTGGAGACCTTTTATGAAACGGCAGCGGACGCGGACTACATCATCTACAATGGGAGCATCGACGACTCCGTCAAGACCATGGCCGATCTGCTGGATAAGGATCCGATCATGAAGGAGATGAAGGCGGTGAAGAACGGCAACTGCTGGGTGACCGGCAGCTCCATGTACCAGCGGACGGACATCGTCGCGGATATGATCCTGGATTTTCATAAACTCTTCAGCGAAGAAGAACCGACTGACCTGAAATACATAGAGAAACTGAGATGAAAGATACAGAGATAAAAACAAATATGCAAAAGCATACCGTCCCGGATGGTCCCTCCGCGGAGCGTCTGCCCGCGGGCGGTTACCACGCGGAAAATTTCCGGCGGCGCACGCGGTGTGTGATCGTTTTCGCGATCATGATTGCGGCCTTTGCGGTGACCATCGTGATCAACGTCAATTCCGGAAACGTGCACATCGGCATCGGGGAGATCGCCCGCGCCATCTTCCTGCATGAGGGGGAGGACAAGGTCCTGGATATCATATGGACGATCCGCCTGCCGCGCATCATCGTTTCCATGCTGCTCGGCGGAGCGCTGGCTCTGGCAGGATTCCTGCTGCAGACTTTCTTCGAGAATCCGATCGCGGGACCCTATGTGCTGGGTATATCCTCCGGTGCGAAGATGGTGGTCGCGATCGTGATGATCCTGTTCATGCAGAACGGGCTTCACGTTTCGTCCTTCACCCTGATCGCGGCGGCGTTCATCGGATCGCTCATCGCGACCATGTTCATCGTGGCGGTGTCCTTTAAGATCCACAACATGGCGGCGCTGCTTGTTGCCGGCATCATGGTGGGCTACATCTGCAACGCGGTCACGGAATTTATCATCACCTTCGCGGAAGACTCGGACATCGCGAATCTGCACGTGTGGTCCCAGGGAAGCTTTTCCGGCATGAGCTGGACCAACGTGGGCGTGTGCCTGGTCGTGGTGGGACTCGGATTTCTGCTCACAATGCTGATGAGCAAACCGATCGGGGCCTTCCAGATGGGTGAGAACTACGCCGCAAGCATGGGCGTCAACATCAAGTGGTTCAAGATCGCACTCATTACTTTGTCGAGCCTTCTCACCGCCTGTGTAACGGCCTATGCCGGCCCGATCTCATTCGTCGGTATCGCGGTCCCATTCCTGATCAAGGGCGCGATGGGGACGGCGAAGCCGCTCGTGATCATTCCCGGCTGCATGCTGGGCGGCGGCGTGTTCTGCATGGTATGTGACGTCATCGCCCGTCTTGCCTTTGCGCCGACGGAACTCAATATCAGCACGGTGACGGCGGTCTTCGGCGCGCCGGTCGTAATCTACATGATGGTCAGCAGAAGGAGGCAGCACTAATGAGTAAGAATCGTGATGCCTACATCAGCATGGACAAGCTGGCCGTCGGATACAACGGCAAGGCAATTATCAAAGACATCTGTATCGATATCAATAAAGGCGAGATCGTCACTCTGATCGGTCCGAATGGCGCCGGCAAGTCGACGATCCTGAAGAGCATTACCCGCCAGCTGTCGCTCATCGGCGGCAAGGTCTGGTTCGGCGAAAAGAATCTGCATAAAATGTCCTCGAAGGAAGTATCGACGAAGATGGCGGTGGTTCTGACCGAACGGCTGAAGGCGGAGCTTATGACCTGCTACGACATCGTCGCCAGCGGCCGCTATCCTTATACCGGCAAGCTTGGCAGACTCACCGAGGAAGATGAGCGCAAGGTGGACGAGGCCATCGCGGCAGTCCACGCTGCGGAAATCGGACCGAAGGATTTCAACGCCATCAGCGACGGGCAGAAGCAGCGCATCCTGCTTGCCCGCGCGATCTGTCAGGATCCGGAGATCATCGTCCTGGACGAACCGACCTCCTTCCTGGATGTGCGGTACAAGCTGGAACTGTTGTCGATCCTGCGGAACATGGCCAAGAAGAAGGGCATCACAGTGATCATGTCCCTTCATGAGATCGACCTGGCGGAGAAGATCTCCGATAAGATTATCTGCGTCAAAGGCGACCGCATCTACCGCTACGGCACGCCGGAAGAAATCTTCAGCGAGGAAATGATCCGCGAGCTGTACTCCATCGACAACGGATTCTTCGATCCCCTGCTGGGCAGCATCGAACTGCCGGCGCCGACGGGGAATCTGTTTGGGGAAGCAGGCGCGGCATCTGTGGCTGCGCCGCGGGTGCTGGTTCTCTCCTCCGGCGGCAGCGGCGTGCCCGTCTACCGCAGATTGCAGAAAGAGGACATCCCGTTTGCCGCAGGCATACTGGCGACCAATGACATCGACTACCAGTTGGCCAGGCTCCTGGCAGCGGAGGTGGTGACCACACCGGCATTCGAGCCGATCCGCGAGGAGGCCTTACAGCAGGCAACTGCTCTGGTAGAATCCTGTGAGCGCGTCATCCTGACAGACTTCCCGATCGGGACGACCAACGAGCGGATCCGCGAACTGATTGCGCAGGCCGAAGCCGCCGGGAAACTGGAGCGGGTCTGAACGCGAACTGCAAATAGAAAGACCACCGCAACCTGAAATGCGATGGTCTTTTTTGATTGATTATATACTTTCGACAGGCGCCAGGAGCGCTTAATCCTCAACCAGTGTGAGGGTCAGATCATACTCGACCTCATGGGGTTCGCTCATGGCGGTGGTGTCCGCGATGACCTTGAACGGCTCATTCATGACGGTGACCGGGATCTCGAAGATGGATCCGATGCCGCTGTCTTCGCTTGCTTCCGCGAGTTCATCCTGGTTGACCGGCTCGTATTTCTCGCCGTCTACGATCATGTAGTCATAGTGTGGGCTGGACCACTTGACGGTGAGGGTGGCTTTGCCGTCCTTCACGGTCAGCGGGGCAGGGCTTTCGATGGACGCCTTACCGGTGCCGCCTTCCTTGGCAACATTCACCTGATAGTCGCCGTCCTCCAGATCGATCTTAGATCCTGCGTGGATGTCATCGCCCTCTACCGGATTGGAAACCTTGACCTTGTGGTCGTACCAGTTGCCGTGGTTGCCGATAAGTGCCACATCGAACTCCTCATCGATGGCAGGGACGGGAATATCGAATCCGTACACTTCTTCTTCATAGCCGTCGCTGTAGGTGACCGTATCCGTCGTCGGCTCGATCAGTTCAGCGCCTTCTTTCTGGGCGTCTTCCGCCAGACCGTAGTAGAGGTTGACTATTTTTTTCGACTGGAGGCTGACGTGCATCGTCATCTTGCCGTCTTTGACGGTCAGAATGCCTTTGTCGTTGTTTGCTTCGCTAACATGGAACATAGGGCTGTCCGTTGTGAATTCAGCCACATAGGTTCCGTCCGGGATGCCGGGGTCGGCTGCCTCTTCCGTGCTGCCCGCGCCGCATCCGGCAAGGGTGAAGGCTGTCATGATGAAGACAGCCAGAATTGCTAATAATGATTTCTTCATAGTATTGATCCTTAATGAATTGATCCTGAGACTATAGGAGCGAGAGCGAAGAAACTTCGCGCCCGCTCCGTTTGTATTTGTTTCAGTGTCTGTATTTACGGGGATGCCGGGCATCCTCGCAAGAGCTTCATCTGAATACCTGCGCTTATTTGTTGATCACTGCTCCGGTATGCTCTACATACATCTTCTGGATGTCAGCGATTCTTCCCAGACCTTCGATCTGGCTTGAAACATTGTCAGCACCAAAGCCTTCGCCCAGGTCGACCGGTGCGTCAGCGCCTTCGACTTCGAATTCACCGCCGTTTGCCAGAGCGTCTGCCCAGTCGCCGGCCATATCGTTGTTCGCGTGGTCACCTGCAACGACCATCATCGGACGGAGGATGATCTTGGTGAAGCCCTTTTCCTCAACAGCCTTCTTGACTTCCGGAAGCGCTGTGTCAGGAGGGTTGCCTTCTACGGTTCCGATGAATACGTTCTCATATCCGAGCTCATTCATCTGTGTCTGCATCTGGTCATAGGTTACGTTTGCTTCGTGGGAAGTACCGTGTCCCATGAATACGAATGCTGTTCCGTCTTCCTTCGCGGCATCCAGTGTGTCGTAATCGGATACGGAAACGGCTTCCGCAACGAGAGCTTTTGCAGCCGCTTCCTTATCCTCGTTGATCGCGGAAGCGTCTGCACCTACTTCACCGAGGAGCGGCTCTGCGATTTCGACAGATTCAAATTTGTCAGCGAACTGGTCAACAACTCCCTTCAGTTCATCATACTCCGCACCGTGCATCAGGTGTGTCGGCTGTACGACCAGGTTCTTAACGCCGCAGACAACTGCGCGGTCGAGAGCCTGCTGTACGTTGTCGATTTTCTCGCCGTCACGAGCCTGGATGTGGTTGATGATGATCTGCGCTGTGAATGCTCTTCTGACGGACCAGTCAGGATATGCTTCCTGCAGTGCTTTTTCGATGCCGCCGATATCAGCTACTCTGCTGTCATTAAATGAAGTTCCGAAGGATACTACCAGCAGTTCGTTTTCGCCGATGTCATCGCCGTTGAGCGGATCGTCCTTGGAAGCGTCACCAGTGTCGCGTCCGAAGTAATCGAATACGTCTTCGTTTTCTTTCTTCTGCTCATCGGTCAGAGCATCATAGGCATCCTTCGCAGCTTCGCACTGCGCATCGGTATCCTCAGTCCACTCCTGGACCTGGATCGATTCGATCAGCTTCGCGCATTCCGCGACCGGATCAGCAGCCTGTTCGGCTTCCGGTTCCGCAGCTTCTTCTGAGGAGCCGCCGCAGCCGGTAACCATCATCATCATGCCCAGCGCCATAACCAGTGACAGCGCGAGCCCAATGAATTTTTTAAGATTTTTCATAACAAAAACCTCCTTCAATAAAAAATATAACTTAAAGCGAATACAAAGGCCTTCGCATAACGGAGCAAAGACCTATTGAAACTTCAAGTCATTCTTAAAGAGGTATTCTGTTCCGCCAGTGACTCGTGGCCCGGGGCAAAAGCACCATGAAACAGCACCTTGGCCCTGATTAAAAGACAGGCAGGTTTCCTGACTAACGGATCATTGTTCTCCCGCTGCCTTCCCGGGCTGCACACCCAGTGACGTTGTAGCAGTGAACCATCCGATTACAGTGACGAGTTCGCGCAGGATTTGCACCTGTTTCCCTATTATCCGGAGCCGCTGCACCGCAGCAACATCCGGCACCTGTCAGTTTTGTATCCGGCTGCATTATAGCACGAAGAGGAGGCGATATCAACCGTTCACGGGAAAGGACTAAAATCCCATCCCCCATAGGGGGGATAGGTTGACAGACGCCTGTTCGCCATATATGATTGTCTACGAATCGCTATTATGCATACTGGAAGCCGGTGAGAATCCGGCACTGTGTCTCAGCAACCGTGATTTTTACGAAGCGGGCACGCGCAAGGCAAGCCACTGGGAAAGACCTGGGAAGGCGTCCGCTGAGGTTATAAGGAATAAGTCGGGAAACTGCGGGTAGCATTCACCGTCTTCTGAGGTAGGACGGGGATTTTTGTCGTTTTTGAAAGTAGACGGGTAAGATTAGAAAAAAGTAAGATTTGAAAATATAAGAGAGGATAGAAAATGGCAAAAGGAAAAGCATACGGCGTCGGCGTCGGCCCCGGAGATCCGAAACTCATGACGCTGCGGGCCGTGGAACTGATCAAAGAAAATGATGTGTTCTGTTTCCCGGGCAAGGAGCCGAAGGAAACCGTCGCGTACAAAATCGCCTGCGCTGCTGTGCCGGAGCTGGCTGAAAAAGAGCTGGTCCCGGTGTACATGCCCATGAAGATGGATACGGACGAGATCCGCAGGCAGCATAAAGCAGGCGCGCAGATCATCGAGAAATATCTGGATGAGGGCAAGAATGTCGTCTACCTCACACTGGGGGATTCGACGGTTTACTGCACCTTCACCTACCTGCAGGCCATCATGGAGGAGGACGGCTACGAGACAGAACTGGTGCCGGGCATCACGTCCTTCTGCGCGGCGGCGGCCCGGGTGGGCATTCCGCTGTGCGAGTGGAACGAGCCGCTCCATGTCATGCCGGCCCTGCACAAGCTCGGTGACGACTTGAGCCTTCCGGGCAACTATGTGCTCATGAAATCCGGCAGCCATATGGCGGAAGTGAAGGAGATCCTCAGAGCGAGCGGCCGGGATGTGAATGTTGTCGAGAACTGCGGCATGCCGGGCGAGAAGGTTTACCGCGGCGTGGACGAGATCCCGGATGAGGCAGGCTACTTCTCCCTCATCATCGCCAAAGAAGACGCGCGGGATCTGTAAGCTGCAAAAGCATTACAGCCCGGATAAAAAACCATGATCGAGTTAAAAGATGTGACAAAAAAATTCGGTGATTTCACGGCGGTGGATCATCTGAACATGACCATCGAGACAGGAGAGTTCTTCGGATTCCTCGGACCGAACGGAGCGGGGAAGACTACGACGATCAGCATGCTGTCGACGGTCCTTCTGCCGACAGAAGGGCAGATTTTTATCGACGGGAAAAAGCTGGATCGGAAGGCTTCTGCGGAGAAGAGCAAACTGAGTGTGATCACTCAGGAGTTTTCCATGCGCCAGGATATGACCATGGATGAGGTCATGGAATACCAGGGCAGACTGTATTATCTGCCAAAGAAAGTCATCAAACAGAAAAGCGATGAGCTGCTGGAGTTTACCGGCCTTCTGGAATACCGGCACAGGGTCGTCCGCCATCTGTCCGGCGGTATGAAGCGAAAGCTTATGATCTGCCGCGCGCTTATGACGGAGCCGCAGATTTTGCTGCTCGATGAACCGACAGCGGGAATGGACGCCATTTCCAGACGTCAGATGTGGAACCTGCTGCGGCAGCTTCACGCGGAAGGCATCACGATCCTTCTGACGACGCACTACATCGAAGAAGCTCAGTCTCTGTGCGAGCGGATCGCGCTGATCGACAAGGGCAGGCTCAACACGATCGATACGCCGTCGAATCTGATCAAAGAGCTCGGTGAGTACACCGTGGACGAGACGGCGGAGGAGACGCTGCAGTCCTCGCACTTCCACAGCAAGGAAGAAGCGATCGAGTACCTGCGCAGATCACAGCAGGAGGCGTCCATGCGCAACACGACGCTGGAGGATGTCTTCATTGACCGGATCGGCAGAGGCCTGGGAGGCAAATAAACAGATATGGGAATCATTGCAGTATTGTGGGAAAAATGGAGAGAGTTCCGCAGGGACTTCTATAAGATCACATTAGCGGCCACCGTGACGCCGCTGATGTATCTTATCGTGTTCGGACTCGGGATCCAGACCACATCTCACGGGGAGCCGTATCTGAACTTCCTCGTACCGGGAATCGTGGCCATGTCCACCATGACCGGAAGCTTCAGCGCTGTGGCGCAGAACATGAGCGTGCAGCGGCTGTACGAGAAGGCTTTGGATCAGGTCATGGTCTCGCCGACACCCCTGTGGCAGTTTATTCTGGGACAGGTCATCGGCGGCAGCCTGCGGGGGATGTACGCGGCGTGCATCATCCTTCTGATCACGATGCCCATCGCGGCGGATCTGACCTTCAACGGCTGGTCCTTCCTCGTCATGTTCCTGAACGGACTTGTGTTTTCGACGATCGCGTTGGTGCTGTCGTTCCTGGCGAAGAGCTATACGGACGCGCCGCGTTTCACGTCATACATCATCATGCCGATGTCCTTCCTGTGCAACACGTTCTTTTCGACAGAGCAGATGCCGATGGGGATCCGGCAGTTCGTGGAACTTCTGCCTTTGTCCCAGGCCTGCGGAATGATCCGCAGCGTATCGGCAGGAGGAACGACAGGTGTGTTCGGATGGATCGTGCTGCTTTTGTACCTGGCAGTATTCTCAGCCATTTCGGTGGCTTTTGTATATAAAAAGAAGAGTTTGTAATGATGAAAAACAAAGCATTGTTGGTCGTCAGCTTCGGAACTACATACGCGGGAACGCGGCAGCGTACGATCGGCGCCATCGAGCGCGCGCTGGAGGAACGCTTCCCGGACAGGGATGTGTGCCGCGCGTGGACCAGTACCTTTATCATAAAGAAAGTGGCAAAGGCAGAAGGACTGTCTGTAGATACGCCGGAGGAAGCGCTCGAAAAGCTGGCGGAAGCGGGCGTCGCGGATGTGATCGTCCAGCCGACCCATCTTTCGGACGGCTATGAGAACCGCCGCATGATGGAAATCATCAGAGCCTTTGCGGGACGGTTTGAGCGGATCGCTGCCGGACGGCCGCTGCTCGATTCCGAAGAGGACCGGAGCCGTGTGGCGAAGATCATGGGAAGCCTTTGCGGAGAGGAAGAAGCGCTCCTTCTCATGGGGCACGGATCGGCGAAACATCCGGTACCGGTCTATGAGCAGCTGCAGGACAGCTTCGACGCGTGCGGAGCGGACAATGTGTTCGTGGGAACCGTCGAGGGCACACCGACCTTCGAGGACGCGAAAGCGCGCCTGGACAGATCCGGCCTGCGGCAGGTCAGGCTGGCGCCGCTGATGATCGTAGCAGGCGACCATGCTGTCAATGATCTGGCGGGCGAGGCGCCGGACTCCTGGCAGAAGCAGCTGGAGGCGGCCGGCTACAGGACCGAAGCGATTCTGGCAGGGCTTGGTGAGTATAAGGAAATACAGGACATGTTCGCGGAGCACGCGGAGCATGCGGTGGAGATATAGGGAACAGATATGACGGAACACAGAGGACACAATTCCATAGGACGGAGTATCGCGGCCATCTTTTTCGCCGTGCTGCTTGCGGTGTCTTTGACCGTATTCTGCCCTGTCTGCGCAGATGAGGCATGGGCCGCGGAAGGCTACGAAGACGTCGCTGGCAGCGGAGAAACGGGAACCGCCAAGGAGATTGGAAAGTATGGCATGACGCCGGTCTACGGCAGAAGCATAGAAAACGGGACGTATGATGTCGAAGTAGAGAGCAGCTCCGGCTTCTTCCGCATTCACTCCTGCGAGCTGACCGTCAAGGGCAGCCGGATGTCGGCGGTAATGACCATCGACAGCACCAGCTATGAGTGTGTGTATATCGGCAAAGCCGCGGACGCGGCGAAGGCTCCGAAGAAAGACTATATCTTCGCGGACGAAAAAGACGCGCGGGGAAGCTTTACCATTCCGGTGGAGGCGCTCAACACGCCGATCCCCTGCGCCGCCTTCAGCAAAAAAGAAAAACAGTGGTACGACAGGGACATCCTGATCGACGCCTCCGGCCTGCCGGAAGAGGCACTGAAAATCAAACTGCCGGACTACGATCTGATCGATAAAGCCGTGGAGCAGTATGATGAAAGCAAGGGTACCGGCGCGCAGCAGGATCCTGCCCCGGCAGGCGAAACGGAAGCAGAAAGCAGCGCATCGTATCTGATTCCCGCGCAGGTGGATATGGAAGATGATACCTACTCCATCGAAGTGAACATGATCGGCGGCTCGGGCAGAGCTTCCGTCAGCTCGCCGACCTGGTTCATCGTCAAAGGCGGCAAGGCATACGCCAGGCTGCTCTGGAGCAGTTCCCACTATGATTATATGAAAATCAACGGCATCAAATATGAAAACGAATCTACCGATGGCGGCAACTCTACCTTCACGATCCCGGTAGCGGTGTTCGACCAGCAGATTCCCGTCATCGCGGATACGACCGCGATGGGCGATCCGGTGGAGATCGAATATGAACTGACATTTTATAAGGATACGATCAATTCCGTGACGAAGGTCCCGCAGGAAGCGGCGAAGCGCGTCATCTGCATCGCGCTGCTGATCATCGTCGGCGGAGGTATCCTGAATCTGGTTCTGAAGAGGAGGAAAAGACAATGACAGAGGCAGCAGAAGGGAAGTACTTCCCGCTTTTTATGAACATCAGTGACAAAGAGATCCTCTTCGTCGGCGGCGGTAAGATCGCGGCGAGAAGAATCGATGCGCTGGTGCCGTTCACCCAGCGGATCACCGTTGTGGCGCCGAACGCGGCCAGCAGCATTTTTCACCTTATGGAGGAAGGGGAACTCAGCTGGATCATCCGGGAGTTTGAAGAAGAGGATCTGGAGGGGCGCGATATTGTCTTCGCGACGACCAGCGACCCGGCGCTGAATGAGCAGATCGCGCAGATGTGCCGGCGCAGAGGAATCCCGGTCAACGTCTCCAGTGACAAAAATCTCTGCGATTTCTATTTCCCGGGCATCGTCCGGCAGGGCGATACGCTGATTGGCATTACCGCCTCAGGCAAGGATCACGCAAAAGCAAAAAGGATCCGGGAACGCATCCAGGAGATCCTGACGGAGGAAGGAATATGAAACCGATCAGAATAGGAACCAGAGAGAGCGTGCTCGCGGTCATCCAGAGCGAACTGGTCGGTGATTACCTTTCCGAAATGGGCATGGAGTACGAACTCGTTAAAATGAAGACCACAGGGGACAAGATCCTCAATAAGACCCTCGATAAAATCGGCGGCAAAGGACTCTTTGTGAAAGAACTGGACCACGCGCTGCTGGACGGACGCAGTGATATCTCGGTGCATTCCTTAAAGGATATGCCCATGGAAGTGCCGGAGGAACTGCCGATGATCGCCTTTTCGAAGCGGGAGGACCCCAGAGATGTGCTGGTCCTGCCGGAGGGCGCAAGTGAGATCGACTTCAGCAAACCCATCGGAAGCTCCAGCTTCCGCCGCCGGATCCAGATCGAAAAGCTGTACCCGCAGGCAAGAGTGGAAAGTGTCAGAGGCAACGTGCAGACGCGCCTGAGAAAGCTCGATGAAGGACAGTACGGCGCGCTGGTGCTGGCAGCGGCGGGGCTGATCCGGCTCGGTCTGGAGGGACGGATCTACAAGTATTTCGAACCGTCCGAGATCCTTCCGGCTGCGGGGCAGGGCGTGCTGGCAGTCCAGGGAAGACGCGGCGAAGATTACAGCTGGGCCGGCGGCTTCAATGACGTGAAGACTGAGCGGGAGATCACCGCGGAGCGCGCCTTCGTCCGGTGGCTCGACGGCGGATGCTCATCCCCCATTGCGGCTTTTGCAGTATGTGGGGAGGAGACGCTGACGATCGAGGGTCTGTACTATGACGACCCGACGGGAAACTGGCACAGGGAATCGATTACGGGAAGCCCGAAAGATGCTGAAGAGCTGGGCATCCGGCTTGCGAAGATCATGAAGGGACGGTACGAAGAATGACAGGAAAAGTATGGCTTGTAGGAGCCGGACCGGGGGATCCGGGCCTGCTCACCGTCAAAGCCGTGGAGACCATAAAAGACGCGGACCTGATCGTCTATGACGCGCTCATCGGCGATTCGATTTTCTCGCTGTTTCCGAAGGAAGCCGATTACATCAGCGTCGGCAAGCGTTCGGGCAATCACACCATGCCCCAGGAAAAGATCGATGAGCTTTTGCTTGAGGAGGCGCAGAAGGGAAAGAAGGTCGTCCGTCTGAAGGGCGGCGATCCGTTCCTGTTCGGACGGGGCGGCGAAGAACTGGAACTTCTGGTAAAGCATAATGTGCCGTACGAGATCGTGCCGGGAATCACATCACCCATCGCGGTTCCGGCGTACAACGGCATCCCGGTCACGCACCGGGATTACACCTCATCACTGCACATCATCACGGGCCACAGAAGGAAGGGCTCCGATGAGGACATCGATTTTGAGGCGCTGGTCAGAACCGAAGGGACGCTGGTGTTCCTGATGGGGATCGCGCGTCTGGCGTTCATCTGCGACGGGCTGCTGGCAGCAGGGATGGACCCGCAGATGCCGGCTGCTGTATTGCAGCAGGGCACCACGGCGGGACAGAAACGCATCGTCGCAACCGTCAGCACGCTGGCAGAGGAAGCCGCGCGGCAGGGCGTGGAGACACCGGCGATCATCATCGTCGGCAAGGTCTGCCGTCTGGCGGATGAATTTGCGTGGTATGAGAAACTGCCGCTGGCGGGAAACAGAGTGATCGTCACACGCCCGAGAGGGATGATCTCCGGCATGGCGGCGCGGCTGCGGAAGCTGGGCGCGGAGGTGCTGGAACTGCCGTCGATCGAGACGGTGCCGCGGGAGGATCAGACCGAGCTTGCCACCGCGCTGGGCGAGATCCGCGAATACAGCTGGATCGTGTTCACATCACCGACAGGCGTGCGGGTGTTCTTCGATGTGCTGCGAAATGCCGTCAAAGACGTGCGGACACTGGCGGGCGTGAAGATCGCGGCCATTGGAACAGGAACCGCGAAGGAACTGTCCGCGCGGAATCTCCTGGTGGACTTCATGCCTTCGGTATATGATGGGGAAACGCTGGGTAGAGAACTGGCGGAACTGGTTGGCGCGCGCGACCGCGTGCTGATCCCGCGGGCCGCGGCAGGAAACCGGCAGCTGGTGGAAGAACTGGAGCGCGCAGGAGCGACTGTCACAGACATCGCGACCTATGATACGGCCGGCGCGCCGCAGGACCTTGTGGATGAAGCGGCGCTCTTTGAAGGCGGCAAAATCGACTGCGCTGTGTTTACAAGCGCGTCGACCGTGCGGGGCTTTGTGAGCAGAAACCCGGGGCTGGATTATTCTCTGGTGCGGGCAGCCTGCATCGGCAGACAGACCGCAGCCGAAGCCCAGGCGCACGGTATGGTAGTTTATGTTTCTGAGCGGACGACGATGGACAGCCTGACTCAGCTGGTAATATCGATGAATAATCAGTAAATGACGTTGATACTGTGGCGAAACGGAAACGAAACGAGAAACTGAAACAAGAAACGAAAGGAAGATAGTATTATGGAACTGATCAACAGACCGAGAAGGTTACGTACAACAGAAGCAATGAGAAAGATGGTGCGGGAGACCAGAGTCGACAAGTCGTCACTCATTTACCCGATTTTCACCATCGATGGAACCGGAATCAAGGAAGAGATCCCGTCCATGCCGGGACAGTATCGCTACAGTGTGGACCAGTTCCCGTACGCGCTGGAGGAAGCCGCGAAGCTGGGCGTCAACAACGTTCTGCTGTTCGGCATCCCGGAGCATAAGGACGAATGCGGAAGCCAGGCTTACGCCCATGACGGTATCGTGCAGAGAGCGCTCCGGGAAGGCAAGAAGCATTTCCCGGATATGCTGTACATCGCGGACGTATGCATGTGCGAATACACATCCCACGGACACTGCGGGATCCTCGACGGTGAGTATGTAGATAATGATAAGACCCTCGCGAAGCTGGCGGAGATCGCAAGCTCCCAGGCGGAAGCCGGCGCGGACATTGTGGCGCCTTCCGACATGATGGACGGTCACGTCACAGCCATTCGCCGCAAGCTCGACGAGGACGGATTCAAAAACATTCCGATCATGTCCTACGCGGTAAAATTCGCGTCCGCGTTCTACGGTCCGTTCCGTGACGCAGCGGATTCCGCGCCTCACTTCGGCGACCGCAAAAGCTACCAGATGGATTATCACAACGGCAGAGAAGCGATGAAGGAAGCGCTCCTCGACGTAGAGGAAGGGACGGACTTCCTGATCGTCAAACCGGCGATGGCGTTCTACGATCTGCTGGAGAGAGTGGTCAGCGCGACCAATGTTCCGGTTGCTACCTACAGCGTCAGCGGCGAATACTCCATGGTCAAGGCCGCGGCCATGAACGGATGGATCGATGAGGAACGCATCATCGGCGAGATGGCGGTTGGCGCGTACCGCGCGGGAGCCGGCATGTACATCACCTATTTCGCGAAAGAACTGGCGAAGATGATCGATGAAGGAAAGATTGGATAGGACGAAGATAGATAACAAACTAGGAATGCTGACTGGAGACTGGAAATGGAACACACACTGATCAGTGCGGAAAACACATGGGCGTTGTTCGCGATCCTCGCGGCGATCGCCACACTTGCGATCATACTGGAACAAAAGACAAAGTTCGGATCCAAGGTCACCGGATGCGTTATGGCTTTGATAGGGGCAATGATTCTGTCAAACGTGGGGATCATCCCACTTGACGCGCCGGCCTATGACTTTGTGTGGGATTATATCATCCCGCTGGCGATCCCGATGCTTCTTTTTAACGCGGACATCAGACGGATCGGCAAGGAAAGCGGAAGGCTGCTCATCATTTATCTGATCAGCGGCTTTGGCACCGTTGCCGGCGGCATCGCGGCTTACAATCTGCTGAAGGGCTCCTTCGCGGATCTGGGACTTGTGACGCCGATGATGATCGGCACCTACACAGGCGGAAGTGTGAATCTGGTGGCCATGTCCGACGCATATAGTGTGGGCGGCGAACTGGTGTCGTCTTCTGTAGTCGCGGACAATCTGCTGATGGCGCTCTATTTCTTCGCGCTGATCGCGGCAGCCGGTTCGAAGCTTTTCCTGAAGAGCTTCCGGCATCCGATCATCGATGAGATCGAACAGCAGAGCGGCGGTGGTGAGACCAAGGGAGCCGCAACCTTCTGGACATCCAAGCAGATCTCGCTCAAAGACATCGCGGTCTGCGTCGCGCTGTCCCTGGTGATCGTGGCAGTGTCTGTCAAGATCGCGGAGGTTTTCGCGGGTCTGATTCCTACATCGAACTTCGGCCTGTCCCTTCTGAACGGACTGCTGGGCAACAAGTATCTGATCATCACAACACTGACCATGCTTGTGGCGACCCTGTTCCCGAAACAGATCGGCGACATGCCGGGCGCTCAGGAGATCGGCACCTATCTGATCCATATTTTCTTCGCGGTCATCGGTGTTCCGGCATCGATCTACATGATCGTGACGAAGGCGCCTCTGCTGCTGCTGTTCTGCGCGATCATCGTATTCGTGAACATGCTGTTCTCCTTCGTGTTTGGCAAGCTTCTGCGCTTTGGCCTGGAAGAGATCATCATCGCGTCCAACGCCAACATCGGCGGACCGACGACCGCTGCCGCCATGGCCATTGCCAAGGGCTGGAACGCTCTCATCGTGCCCGCCATTCTGGTGGGAACCCTGGGCTATGTTCTCGGCAACTATTACGGCATCTTCGCCGGGACCATGATCGGACTCTAAAAGACAGACGTGTGACTGTGACAAAGGGACAGTTCCTTTGTCACAGTTTTTTTGTGTGTAAAAAAACCGTCCCCTTGTCACACCCCTGACCATTTTGATAAACGAATTTTAAGAGTATAGTTGTTGATGCTTTTGCAGTAGGTATGAGAAAATATATCTGTATAAAACTAGAGTGAAGACCTGCAGAATCGAGGTGAGGAGCAGATGAAGAACAAGATACTGGCAATCATAACAATCATCATGGCGGTCGTCGTTGTCGGACTGGGCGTTGTGATCGTAGGCGCCTCGGGCGGCAAGGACAAAGAACCGGCTCCGAGCCAGCCGATCGTGATCACGGAACCGGAAGAAGCGGCAGAGCCCGAAGAGCCGGAAGAACCTTCCGAACTGCAGGCGACGCTGTTCTTTGCTTCGGACTACCAGGAGGGAGAGCAGGGGGCGCCTTCGGACCATCTGAAGGGCATTATCAGCGCGGTCAAAGAGGACAAACCGGAACTGGACGGCACGGTTTTCTGCGGCGACTACTCCAACGTGAGCGGCAAGGACAATTTCCAGATCACGCCGGAACCTGCGATCGATGAGATCGAGACCATTCTGCAGGACGCGTATCCGGACCTGGAAAACAGCGATATGATCTTCACCCAGGGAAACCACGATCCGCTGACCATCTCCATCAAGTCGCCGGGGATCCATGAGTTTGATGACTACATCGTGTACGTCAATAATACGGAAATCGACTTCCCGTGGCAGCAGGGCAAGACTTCCGGGAGCCTCTACAAAGTGAAGCACACGGCGGAGGTCATGAAGATCCGTTTCAACAAAATGATCGAGGCGGGTGAGAAGCGTCCGATCATCGTGGCGCAGCATGTGCCTCTCCACTTCACGGGACGCACGTCCGGCGCGCACGGGACCGGCGACAATCTGTATTCTTCGCTTGTCTTCGATGTGGTCAATGAGGCAGCGGAAGATCTGAACATCATCTACGTGACCGGACACAACCACTCCGGCGGATGGGACAATTACATGGGCGGCAGCTGCTATTTTAAGAAGCCCGGCGACACGATCCTCATTCCGGAGTTCGACAGCAACAAGACAACGACAGACACCTATACGAAGGAGACCCTGAATTTCACATATCTGAACGCGGGTTACACCGGCTACTGCAAATCCGACGCGGCCGACGATACCCTGACCGGAACGGTCTGTGAGATCTACGATAACAAGATCGAGTTTACGAAGTACTCTTCCGAGGGCGTGCATCCGCTTTGTGCCGACGGCGCGGCGTGCGACGACCCGAGCGATACGGACCTGATTTCATCGGACAACTACAGCAAGAAGCTCGACAGCCCCCAGAAGGTAGAACGGAAATGATAAAAATCAAGGAAACCATCATTGTGGAAGGCCGTGACGATACGGCTGCCATCGCCCAGAGCGTCGACGCGGTCACGATCGAGACCCACGGCTACGGCATCCGGCCGTCTACCTGGGATGTGATCGATAAAGCCTATGAAACGACCGGTATCATCATCTTTACCGATCCGGATACGGCAGGTGAGCAGATCCGACGCCGCCTTGCTGAGCGTTACCCGAACGCCATGCACGCTTTTCTGGACCGCAGCCTTGCGGAAAAGGACGGCGACATCGGCATCGAGAACGCCTCCCCACAGAGTATTCGGGACGCTCTCGCAAAGGCACACCGGCCGGTGACGGACCAAACGGCAGGAGAGGAAGCGGATCCCGACGCGCGGCAGGACGCGCCTGCTGCCGCGTTCACCCGTGACGATCTCTTCCGCTGGGGCCTTGACGGCGTGCCGGGCGCCGCACGGCGACGGCAGGAAGTCGGCGACCGGCTCGGGATCGGGATGGCAAGCAGCAAAACCTTTCTACGCAGACTCAATCACTTCGGCATCAGCCGGGAAGAAATCGAAACAGCCCTCAGAAGCAGCCGATAAAAGGCCGCTTCTGAGGCTTTTTTTATTGACTAAAACAGTAAATAAATGGTAATATTGGTAATAAAAGTATCACCTTGTGCTGAGTGAAAAGTTCGGACAAAAGCGCGGGGAAAAGGTTAAAGGGGCAGATTGGAGGCAAGAAATGAATACGGAGAAGATGATCGGAACGCTGCGGGAGGAGTACGAGGCGTTTTTCAGAAACGGAGGCTACCGGCTGATGCGGCTTTTGGTGATCAAGGCTGAGCTGGAAGTCGACGCCAGCGCAGAGGATCTGGATGTGGTTGCTCTGATGCGTCTGCAGAACGGTTTCTACACGGAGCAGGAATACATCCGGCGCAGAGCGGCGGAGGAGATCTGCAGGATCCACGACATCTATGATCTGGATGCGGCGCTGGGCGCTGTGCTCATCCGCCTTCCCTTCCACTGGGGAGACGTTATCGAAGCTCGTTACGGCAGATGTGTCAGGACAAAGGGCAGCGGCACAGGCATACGAAAGAGAACCGCTGAAAACGCTTTGGCCGGAGCGACCCGAGAGATCGAAAGGAAATGCCGCGAAGGAAAAGGATGGCCTTACACGTATGATTTTGCGATCGATGGGCTGCCGGCTGTCCGGAAGATCATGTCTTTCCTGGAGGAAGCGGAGAAGACAGGAACAGGTGGGACCGCAAGGCTCTTAAAGAAAGCGGAAGCCAGCATGAAGCTGTTTCGAAACGGAGAGCGGGGAATCCTCTACAACGAGTCGCTGCAGGAATTCAGCGAGAAGTCCGGCAGGGCAGCAGAAAGCTACGCGGGATCCGACGGCCGCCGCGAGCTGATCGCGGATATGTTTATTCAGCAGGAGGCAGGCGGCGGGCAGGCGCTGTCAGGTATCGAAAGCAAGGTAGGAGAAGGCCGGAGCAGTTTTCTCATCGACTGGATGTATGAAATCTACAGCATCATGACAGCGGTCAGGTGCTATATGCCGGACAAATACGAACGGATCATGTCCTTTCACCGGACCCGAAACGAGGAGAAACGAAAAGAACTGTTTCTGGAGGTGGCGGCGATGATCGCGGCGATCGAAGATCGAAGCGGTGAACAAAACGGGACGATTTGTTAAAAAATGGTCTTGATTCCAATAAATACCTGTGTTATACTCTGTACAACAAAAAGTGCGCCGATACGTGACGAAAAGCGAACGGACGACCAGCCTCCGGCAAAAAAATAATTGCTATAGATTTTTCGAAATGTTATACTATTTGCGTATGCGCAGGCATGCATGAATCAGTAAATTTTTTTAGGGAGGTCTTATTAGATGAAGGGCTATAAAAACGAAAACATTAGAAACGTCGCGCTGGTTGGACACGGCGGCTGCGGAAAGACCACTTTCCTTGAAGCGGCGCTGCTCGCAACAGGCGTGATCTCAAGACTTGGTAAGGTCGAGGATGGTCAGACGGTTTCCGACTATGACAAAATGGAAATCGAAAAAGGCTATTCCATCAACTGCTCTGTAGTACCTGTTGAATACAACAAGGTCAAGATCAACTTCGTAGATACACCGGGATCCTTCGATTTCGTCGGTGAAGTCAACTCCGCGCTGAGAGCCGTTGAAGCTGCAGCGATCGTTGTCGACGCGGCGTCCGGAATCCAGGTTGGTACAGAGAAGGCATGGGATTCCTGCAAGGAATTTTCCGTTCCGAGATTTTTCCTGATCAACAAGATCGACAAGGACAACGTAGATCTGGATGAACTGGTTGGCCAGCTCAAGGCGAAATTCGGTTCCTCCGTTGTTACACTCGACGACAGAGAATCACTGGAAGAGGAAATCGCAGGTACAGACGAAGAACTCATGGAAGCTTACTTCGAGAATATGGAACTGACCGATGAGCAGTTCGCGAAGGGTCTGTCCAAGGGCATCGGAACAGGAGACATCGTTCCTGTATTCACATGTTCCGCTCTGACAGGAGACAAGATCGAAGAAGTGCTTCAGCAGTTCATCGATTTCGTACCAAAGCCTGCTGATCATGAGCCGTATCCGGCAGTTGACGGCAAGGATGAGGAAATTGAAGTCGCGGTTGATGCGGCCGGCAAGCCTGCTGTCCTCGTGTTCAAGACACTGGCAGACTCATTCCTCGGCAAGATCTCACTGGCGAAGGTCATCAGCGGAACCATCAAGTCCGGTCAGACCATCTACAACGCCAACAGTGAGAAGGACGAGAAACTCGGATCCCTGTTCTTCATCAGAGGTAAGAATCAGGAAGACGCTCCGGAAGTCGTTGCCGGTGACATTGTTGCAATCGGTAAGCTTCAGAATACGAAGACAGGCGATACACTCTGTGAGAAGGCAAACATCATCAAGTTCCCTAAAATTCAATTCCCTTCACCAACGCTGTATCAGTGTGTTGAACCTGCGAAGAGCGGAGATGACGAGAAGATGGGCACAGGCCTGAAGAGACTCATGGAAGAAGACCCGTCCTTCGTTCTCGAGAACAATATCGAAACCCACCAGACACTGATCGGAGGTCAGGGTGACATTCAGCTGAACATCATGAAGGATAAGCTCAAGGATAAGTTTGGCGTTGACGTCAACACTGTACCGCAGAAGATCGCTTACAGAGAAACGATCAGGGGCACATCCGATGTTCAGGGTAAACATAAGAAGCAGACCGGCGGCGCAGGCCAGTACGGTGATGTATGGATCAAGTTCTCACCATCCGAAGAAGAATTCGAGTTCGGCGAAGAACTGTTCGGCGGATCCGTTCCGAAGAACTACGTACCGGCAGTCGAGAAGGGACTCAGAGAGTGCATGGAGAAGGGCCCGCTCGCAGGATGTAAGGTCCAGAACGTTAAGGCGATCCTCTATGATGGTTCCTATCACGAAGTAGACTCCAACGAAATGGCGTTCAAGATCGCTGCTTCACTGGCGTTCAAGAAGGGTATCGCGGAAGCGAATCCTTGCCTGCTCGAGCCGATCATGAAGCTTGAGATCAAGGTTCCGGACGACTACGTAGGCGCTGTTATGGGCGACCTTCCGAACAGACGCGGCGCGGTTCTCGGCATGGAGCCGATCGGCGGCGGAATCCAGAAGCTGATGGCGGAAGCACCGCAGGCGGAGCTGCTCGACTACGCGATCGCTCTCAGAACGATGACACAGGCCAGAGGATCCTTCACGATGGAATTCGCAAGACACGATCCGGTACCTGCAAACATCTCACAGAAGATCATCGCAGACTACAAGGCTTCACAGGAAGAGAAATAAGACCATTGCAAAAGCAAGACAGCAGACCTGCATCTTCATGCAGGTCTGTTTTGTAAAGGAGAACCGATGGCGAAAAAAGCAAAGACAGTATTTGTCTGCAATGAATGCGGAAGCGAGAGCGCCAAGTGGGTCGGACAGTGCCCGGTCTGCGGCGCGTGGAATTCCATGTTCGAGCAGAAGGTCGTCGAATTCAATGAAAACGATAAACGAAGAAGAACGTCCGCTGCGTCCGGCAGTGCGGGCGGCGCAGGCATGCCCGGCGCCGGGAACATCCACGCCGGAAAGCCGGAGCGGCTTTCGCAGGTCCGCTCCTCGGAGACTGCACGGATCGATACCGGGATCAAGGAACTGAACCGGGTGCTCGGCGGAGGGCTTGTTCCGGGATCCCTTTGTCTGATCTCGGGCGAACCGGGCATCGGCAAATCCACGATCATCCTGCAGGCCGCACAGCACATCGCAAGTTCAAAAGGCGTTGTCCTCTATGTCTCCGGCGAGGAGTCGGAGGAACAGATCCGGATGCGAGCGGACCGTGTCTGCGGTGAAGCGGGCATCAGTGAGAATCTGTTTATCCTGGCGGAAACGAATATCGAAAATGTGAGCGCCGTCTGTGAGAATCTGCATCCGGTGTTTTTGATCGTGGACTCCATACAGACGATGTACAGCGCGGAGCTGGAGTCGGCGCCGGGAAGCGTGTCCCAGGTACGGGCCTGCGGCAATGAGCTTATGCGGATCGGCAAGACAAACAGCATCCCTGTGTTTATCGTCGCCCACGTGACGAAAAGCGGAGATCTGGCAGGACCGAGGATCGTAGAACATATGGTGGACTGTGTGCTGAGCTTCACCGGGGACAGAAGCCATGAACTGAGGATCCTTCGTTCCCAGAAGAATCGGTTCGGGACGACCAGTGAGATCGGCGCGTTTGAAATGGCGGAGGAAGGGCTCATCGAGATCGAGAATCTGTCCGGCATCCTGATGGAGGAGATGGACAAGGACAGTGAAGGCGCGGTGGCGACAGCCGTTTACGAGGGGACGCGTCCCCTGATACTGGAGGTCCAGGCGCTGACCAGCCGGTGCAATATTGGTTTTGCCAGACGAACAGCTCTCGGCATCGATAACTCCAGACTGAACATGCTGCTGGCGGTGCTGGAAAAGAAGCTGGGACTTCGCCTCATCGATCAGGACGTCTATGTCAATGTTGTCGGCGGCATCAAACCGGAAGGAACTTACACCGATCTGGCCGTGGCCCTTGCCGTCTATTCCTCCTGCACCGGCAGGAAGATGGACAGCAGAACGCTGGTGATCGGAGAGATCGGGCTGACAGGAGACCTGCGTGCCGTGAGCAGCAGTGACAAGATCATTCGGGAGGCAGAGCGTCTGGGATTTACGCGGATCGTGCTGCCGATCAAGAACGCCCAGCATCTGCGGGAAAAAGAGCGGCAGGCACTGAGCATCGAAATCGTCGGCGTACGGAACATCGCGCAGACGAAGGAACTGTTTCTGTAGCCGCTGATCGGAAGAAAAGAATATAATAAGAACACGATAAGGAGAGGATACCGCGCGAGGTATCGTCTCCTTTTTTCGTTGCCGCAAAGACACGTTGCGTTTGCACACCCTCATAGAAAGGAGCGTAGAAAATGGGATGGAAAATGAGTTACACGAAGGGGCTGATGCTGCTGCTGGCGATTCTGGCAGCGCTGCTGCTTGCGCGGGCCTGCGTTTTGAAGCCGCCGCCCTCGGATGCCGGCGCGCCGTCTTTGCGGTTTACGGAAGTCTCGTTCGCGCAAGAAAAGACTGCCGCGGAAACAGTCACGGATCTGAAAGACTGCATCATCACGCTGGCGTACGTGGAATTTATTGCCGACGGGACGTACCACACGCCGAAGGTGACGATCACATACAAAGGCAGAAAGCTCCGGAAAAACACCGACTATAAGCTGGCGTTTAGCGGCGGCAGGGACGTTGGGAAATCCGTTGTGACCGTCACCGGAATCGGTGCGTTCCAGGGTATGGCACAGCGGACGTACACCGGGATTGCCGGGAAAACAACAACGACCTCGCCTCCCAAAACCGCAAAGCCGCAGAAAACCACTAAGCCGGCGGCAACGAAGGGGAAGGTCGCGACGACCAAGCCGGCGGCGACGACCAAGCCGGCCGGGACGGCCAAAACGACCGCGCCGGCAAAGCCGGCCGGTCAGGCGAAGACGCCCAAGACAGCAGCGAAACCTACGCGGGCCCAGCCTGTCACCACAGCCGTGCCGCCGGCGGCAGCGCAGACCATTCGGTCTATCGCGTCGTACACCTTCCCGGAGGCGGGACGGAGCATGTCTCTCAGCGCGAAGAGCTCCTCCGGGCTGAAACTGAAATTTCGGTCAAGCAATCCTTCGGTGGTAGCAGTCGACGCGAAGGGCGTCATGAAAGCGAAACAAGGCGGAACCGCGAAGATCACGATCCGTCAGGCAGGAAACAGCAGATTCAAACCGGTATCCTGGACCGTGAAGGTGACTGTGCCGAGTCTCGGAAGCAGAGAGGAGGCGCTGAAGCCCTGGCGGCATGTCTTGATCGATACGTATTTTCACATCAACGGCAGGAAATACAGCCACGGAAATCCGGGCAAGTATTGGAAAACCGGCAGCGGCAAGTGGAGCGGCAAGACCGGGAAAAAGGGAAACACCCAGAGCTGCGTCACGCTGTCGACGGTATCGCTGAAGCGGCTCGGGCTTTTATCGGCAAAGAGCGGCTGCGTCTGGCTCAGTTCCAATCACGGAACAAAACCCAACAAGACCGTCCGCGGTATCCGCAAGAAATCAAAGACCCTGACCGTTTTCTATCCGCACAAAAGTCTGAAGTATCTGGCGCGGCATGATCAGATCCGCTACGGAGACATCCTGATCCGGTCCGGTCATACCTTCGTATATATGGGCAAGGATTCCGGCGGTCATCCGCTGATCTACGAGAGCGGATCGCGCCGGGACATCGGAAACGGAACCTGTGTCATCTGGGGACACCACGATGGGGGACACGCGGATAAGCTGACGGGTAAGATCAACAAGCAGATCAAACGATCCGACGAAGTCGGAAGCAAATGGCGAAAGGGAAAACTGAGCGACGCGTCATTTCGCGGGCACCGGGCGTCCGGCAAAAACCTGAACAAGCCGATCCACATCGTCTGCAGCATCCGAACATTCAAGATCCGGACAAGCTGCATCAACGGGACGATCTCGCCGGCAAGCATCTGTATGGCAGGGCAGAGCAGGACCATCCGGTTTGCTCCCGCCGCGGGGAAATCCGTCGAATATGTCAAAGTCGACGGCAGGAAGGTGAAAGCAAAATCAAAATACACCTTCCGAAAAATCACGGCAGATCATTCCATAGAGGTAAAATGCAGACAATGACCGGCAGACTTATTTCACCAGATCCAGCTTGAACCAGAATGTGGAGCCTTTGTCCAAGGTGCTGTCGACGCCGAAGTCCGCCTTGTGCTGGGAGAGGATCTCCTTGCAGATGGAAAGACCCAGACCGGAGCCCTCTACGGAGCGGACCATATTGGAACTGGCTCTGTAATAGCGCTCCCAGATGTGCTCCAGATCTTCCGGAGCGATTCCGCAGCCATGGTCTTCCACAGAGACCCGCACCTGCCGGCCCTGTTTTTTCAGAGAGACCAGCACGGTCTTGTCGTCGCCGCAGAATTTGACTGCGTTGGAGATCAGGTTCGAGACAACCTGTTTGATTTTATCTTCATCTGCGAGAACCATAAAATCAGAAGGACACTTCAGATCGATGGTGTAGCCGTCATCCAGCTCCTTGACCCGGAAGGTTTCAACGATGGAACTGACGGACTCGCTGAGAGAGAATCTTGTTTTGTTGAGCGTGCTTTTGCCGGACTGGATCCTGGATACGGTGAGCAGATCGCCGACCAGATTGTTGAGACGGTCGGTCTCGTCGATGATCACCTGAAGATGCTGCTCGCGTTTTTCCGGATTGTCACCGGAGATATCCCGGATCATCTCCGCGTAGGACTTGATCATGGTCAGCGGCGTGCGAAGGTCGTGGGAGACGTTCGCAATGAGATCCTTCTGCATCAGATCGGATTTTTCCAGTTCGATGGAGGCGCCGGTCAGGGTGTCCGCAAGGTCATTGAGCTCCGTGTAGTGTCCGCCCCGGAATACGATCCCGTACTCACCGGCCGCCAGACGTTTCGCGGAGCTGTTGATCTTTCGGATCGGGCGGGTGATCCGGCTGGAAAGATAAAATGAAATCAGGCAGGCGAGAATGAGCGAAATGATCGTGACGATCAGAAGCTGCCGCGCCAGAATATCGATTGTCGAGGAAACCGGATACAGCGGTGAGAAAATATAGACGATCACATCCTCTTTATCCTCGGCGCGCAGCACATTGCCGTAAGCGAGGACCTTCTGCGAGTCGTCGTCCCGTCCGAAGGTCATGTGGACGGCGCCGCCTTTTTTGATCATTTCCTCGTTCAGACTTTGCATCTGCGAGATGTACTGGGGATTGATCGAAGGCCCTTTTGGGGCGGGATCGCTGTCATCATCGCCGGAGGCTTCGGATTCGGACGCATTCTTTTCCGCCGGGCCGTGCATTTCGGACATATCGTAGTCGCCGGAGGGCGGACTGAGATAGAGCGAGGTTCCGTCGAAGGACACAACGTAGATATACATGTCATGTGTGCCGGAATAGCCGGAGACATCGTCAAGAAAGTCCTCCAGGTCATTGCTTTTGAAGGACTCTTCGATGTTGAGGGCGACTTTCTCCGTCTGCGCGGTTTTCATTGTGCCGTAGAGATTGTTCAGCAAAAGAACCTGAACGATCCACAGAGCAGCCATGAGAACTGCCGCGAAGAGGATGAAGTACAGCCAGGATTTGAATTTGATGCTTTTGGTATCAATCTTTAACTTCAAATTTATATCCAACTCCTCTGAGCGTCACGATACAGTCCCGGTAAGGACCGAGACTGCTTCTGAGGTTTTTGATATGCGTGTCGATGGTCCTGTCATCGCCGAAGAAATCGTATCCCCAGATATCTGACAGCAGTTTATCTCTTGACAGAGCGATATTCTTGTTCTGTACAAGATAGAACAGAAGGTCATATTCCTTCGGTGTGAGTTCAGTGCGCTCGCCGTCGATCGTGACCGTTCGCGCCGGGATGTTGATTTCAAGCCCGCCGAATTTAAGTACATCAGACTCGGTTTTGACGCTGCCGCTGCGCCGGGCAAGCACCGCGTTCACACGGGCCATAAGCTCCTTCGGGCTGAATGGCTTGACTACATAATCGTCGATGCCGAGTTCAAATCCGAACAGTTTGTCGTACTCTTCGCCTCTGGCGGAGAGCATGATCACCGGTGTATCGCAGATTTTACGGATCTCCTTGCAGGCGGAGAATCCGTCAAGCCGCGGCATCATAATGTCCATGATGATCAGATCGTATTCGTTAAGTTTGCAAAAGCCCACGGCTGTCATGCCGTCCTCGGCTTCGGTCACCTCATGACCGTTGAATTCGGAATATTCTCTGATGACGTCACGGATGCCCTTTTCGTCATCCACAACAAGAAGTTTTGCCATTGCAGTCTCCTATCCGGCCCCGGGCGGGCCTGTTCTTACATGATTTGCCTGCATTATAGCATAAAAATGTGATGAAAAGGTGATGATAAACCAAGGGGCGATAGCTCCTTTTTTCATATTCCCAAACGTTAAAACAGTTACAAGCTACAAAGAAGAGGAGGAGATCCTGATGAAACGAAAGACAGTAAAAGAAAGGCTGTTTGCCATACTGGTGGCGGTCGCAGCCGCAGTGACGATGCTCCCGGCAGGGATGATGTACTCCGCGGAAAGCGCTGACGCGGCAAGCACCATCACCTTGACCGGGAAGAAATTCGAGTATAAAGATGCCTATGGAGACTGGCATACGAATACGTACTTTTCCGGAAGCGGGTATGAAGGTCTTTGCGCGAAGGCTCACTATCATTCCATCACCGGCAAACACAGCTACACGATGCACGATTCCGCGAACTACTGCAAAGACAACATCATGGCAAAGCTGTGCTACCACTATGGACACGTGAAGGGATGGACCGGCGGGACCAACGGGGCGAAGCTCGCCAGATGCCTGAGTTACGTCTCCACCCAGAGCGGCGCCAAGGATAAGGGCAAGGCGTTCAACTTCAAGGAGAAGACGCTGAAGGAAATGGTTGAGACCGCGAAGAAGGTGAAGGTACCGGAGGGTTTCGCGTGCTGGTTCGTGATACCGACCGGAGATACCAGCCGGCAGGCGGCAGTAATCTGGAAGTATACGCCGCCCGGAAGCCTGACGCTGGTGAAAAGCTCTGCCGTGACCGGATACCAGAAATCCCGCGCCGGGTGTGAGTACACCGTCTACAAAAGCGATAAGAAAACGACGGTTGGGAAGCTCACCTGCAAGGCAGACGGATCGACGGGCACGTTGGCCCTTCCGCCGGGGACCTATTATGTGAAAGAGACGAAGACCAACGCGAATTATCTCCTGAACAGCCAGTGGTACACAGCGAAGGTGACCAGCAAAAAAACGGTCAAAGTCAAGGCAAGCGACAGCGCACAGGGAAGTTTCTCATTGGAAAAGGAGTTCACGCCGGACTCCGATGATGGGTACACACTGGAAGGATTCCGGTTTACCCTGCAGAGTACTGCAGACAGCAAACTGCGTTATACCGGTACGACGGATGCGGCGGGTAAGCTCAGCATCGCGAAACTGAAGGCCGGAACGTATACGGTCACCGAGGAACTGACCGAAGCCCAGCAGGAGGCCGGCTACGGAAATGAAAGCAAACAAGGACAGAAGATCACCATCGAAAACGGCAAAACGACACAGATCACCTGGAAGAACAGCTATGTGAAGTCGAATCAGCTGGTCATTGCCAAGACGACAGATGACGGCTCGCCGGTCGATGGATTCCGCTTTGACATCACAGGAGATCTGACAGGCAGGCCGCTCACGGCCGACGCGTTCCTCTCGTACGCCAATATCACGCCGGTGACCGTAAAAGACGGGTTCACGCTGGGAGAATTCTGCGTCAATGAGGAGGAACTGGAGGCGCTGAACGATGCGGCGAGAAGCAAAGAGACCGGGGACTGCACGGTGCACGTTACGGCGGAAGCGGCGGGCCCTGAAGCGCCGCCGCCGGGCCGTCCGCTGGAGGACTTCCAAAACGGCGAGGATAGCTACGCGTTTGCGGAGGGCGACGCGCTGGAGTATGAAGGGATCCTTTATATTGCCCAGTCCGAACGGAGCTACAATATGGACCAGATCCGGGGCACCGGAGGCGAGGAATGCCTGCTGGATGATGAGTCGTTCTTCAAGGCCTATGAAGCGGAGGAAACGACAGAAGTCATTACCGTACCGGTCAAAGTAACGCTCCGGTCGGTCAAGGAACAGGATCAGATCACGGATCCGGTCAGCCCGGCCGCGGTTTCGGAACCGGAGGGGTGGACCATTCAGTATAACAACATTGTCTGGGCCGGAAGCGCCGATTCCTATCACAAGAATGATGAAGCAACCCAGACCGGAGAGAATGGGATCATCCGAATCGGAGAGCTGCTGCCCGGAACGTATACCGTAACGGAAGAGCTGACCGAAGAACAGGCAGCGCGCTTCCGCCGGCCTGCGGCGCAGACAAAAGTTCTGGAAGATGGCAGGGACAGCGGACCGCTCCTCTTCTCTTTTGAAAACAAAGCGAAAACATCGCAGGTCTCGCTGATGAAAACAAGCACCGCGAAAGATGGTGAAATCGCGGGCTTTACGTTTACACTGACCGGGACGAGGAACTTTGACGGCGCTCCGATCGAGCCGGTGACAGCTGTTACGGAAGAAGATGGACGGATCGATTTCGGAGAACTGTATCCGGGAAGCTATGTCGTGGAGGAAACCGGGTTTGATCCGTCTGTCTACGTCTTTCATGACGCGTACCGGCTGGAAGGATATGAAAATCCGGCCAAAGCCTTTGTCGTGACCGGCGAGGAGGAGGCGCCGATCGAAATCGCCTTTGAAAACGATCCGATCACGACGCTCCTTCTCACCAAGGTGGACAGTGAAACGCAGATGTTCTTGGATGGCGCGGAGTTCGATCTCTATGAGGACGGAAAAAAGACCGTTACATTCCGTCTGGCCCGGGATGAGGCAGGCGCTGCCAACCTTGAGATCCTGTGGCGGGCGGACGGATCGGTCATCACCGCGGGAACCGGGGATGTGGAGACCGCCGGCAGCACGATAGACGAGACCGCAGATACAGAGCGTGCGGACGAAGAGCCTTCGGAAGGTGACGGCGAAAATGACACGGACACCGCGGATGAAAGCGCCGCGGGCGAAGAGGGGGTCGCGTACAACTTCGCGGCGCTCCGGGGGCTGAAACGAAACGGATCCTACCGGATCGTGGAGACCAAAGCCCCGGCCGGATACGCGGGGACAGTCGATTACCGGTTTTCCTTCGAAGAAAACATGGATCCGATCATTCTGGAGAACACAGCGCCTGAGATCAGCACGGAAGCGAAGGACGCGGCGGCTGGACTCCACATGTCCAATGCGCAGGGGGATCCGGTGACGATCGTGGACACCGTCCGGTACCGGAATCTGACGCCAGGCAAAACGTACTCGATGACCGGACGCCTGGTTTTCCGTCCGGACGCGCAGGCCGAAGCGGAAGTGTCTGCAGAGGATGCGATGCCCGTGGAAGCCGGCGGCAAAGCGGTCGAAAAAACGGTACTGTTTATGCCGCCCGAACCGAATGGTTCTGTGGACGTTCCACTTACCTTTGACGCGTCTGCCCTTGCCGGCGCGAAAACCGTGATCTATGAAAGTCTGCGGGACCCGCAGCTTGCGGCAGAGGATTCTGTGATCGCTACGCACGCCGAGGCGGATAATGAGGATCAGTCCATATATTTCCCGGCGCTGAGGACAACAGCGAGAGGTGAGGACACGGGAATGCACATCACATACGCGGATGAGAATACGGTCATCCTCGATACGGTGGACTACTCCAATGTTATGGCCGGCCGCGTCTACGAGATCCGGGGAACGCTGATCGATCAGAAAACCGGAAAAGCCGTAACGGAAGGCGGGGAGAATGTCACCGCATCCGTTCGTTTCAAGGCGACGGCAGACGGGCCGGTCTTCGAGGACGACCCGGCCTTTGCGGAAGAAGCGCAGTCGGAGAAAGAAGGAGCGGAAAACGACACGGCAACCGGCAGTACGGATCACATACAACTCGTCTCGGGCTCTGTGGAGCTGCGCTTCGCCTTTGATGGGCGGCAGTACGCCGGAACCAGCCTGGTTGCCTTTGAAGAGCTGCGCACAGAAGGGAAACTCGTCGGACAGCACAAGGACATCGGGGACAAGGCGCAGACGGTTCGGACTGCGGCCATCGGGACCAAAGCATCCGTTGCCGGGAATACCATCAAAGATCAAGTGAAGTACGAGAACCTGATTCCGGGAAAGACCTATCGCATGGTTGGCGTGCTGATGGACAAGGCCACCGGAAAAGCTGCGGTGCTCAATGGGCACAAACTCCGATCCGAGCTGGAGTTTACGCCATCGAAGCCGCGGGGCAAAGTAACGCTCGCGTTCCGGACTGACACGTCGAAACTCAAAGGCAGGACGCTGGTCGCCTTTGAAACATGCTATATCATGGTTCGTTCAGGTGATGCGGCGGAGGAAGGGGTCAAGGAAGGACCGAAACCGGTCCAGATCGCCGCGCACCGGCGACTTGACGCCAGGTCTCAGACCGTAACGCTGGGCTCGCCGCGGACCGGGCAGGATGAACCGTGGTTTCTCTGGTGCCTGCTGGCGGCATCGGGCGCTCTGCTTGCCGGAGCAGGATGCCTGCTGCGCAGAATGATATAACCTGAGAGCAGGACTGCCGCATCAAAAGCCTTGGTGCGGCAGTTTTTCTATTTGCGCGCCTTTCTGTTTTGTTTTTGTTTTCTTTCTATTTTGTGCGCGGCGCGCCGCATGTTGTTTTTGACGGCGTCTACAGCCCCATGCTATAATATTGATACGTATGACCAGGAGGTTTCATAATGTATAGTGCAGGAGATAAAGTCCTGTACCCTATGCATGGAGCAGGAGTCATTCGACAGATAGAGCGGTGCGAGATCCTCGGGGAAGTGAAGGACTATTATCTACTTCACGTTCCCTGCGGAGATATGGAAGTAATGATTCCCGTCGAAGCATGTGATGACATTGGAGTAAGGCCTGTAGTGACACAAAAGGAAATTGATCAAGCGATTTCCGTGCTTCGCGCGGATTCCACTGAAACAGGTGGAAACTGGAGCAAGCGGTACAGGGCAAATATGGAGAAACTTAAGACCGGCGATATTCTTTTGGTTGCCGAAGTCGTAAGAAATCTCACAAGGCATGACCGGGTGAGCGGGCTTTCCGCTGGTGAAAAAAAGATGCTTTCCAACGCTCGTAAAATTCTGCAGAGTGAGATCATGCTCGCCATCAACGTGGATGAAGAACGGGCTCTTGAAATGATCGAAGACGCAATATAGTTCGATTTGTTCCGAGTGCGGCGAAAGATTCGGCAGGACCTGCTGGATGGTCCACGGGAAATCTCAGGAAAGACGCAATCTCATCAGAAAGGAGGTGCTTTTAACGTGCTCGGAAAGCTGATAAGAGCTATTATGACCATCGTGGGGGCGATTGTTGGCTATGGCTTCTATCTGCTTGTGAAGTATTGGGCAGGCCTTCAGGGCTATGACATGGAAACAAGTCTTTCGGTGACAGAGAATATATTTATCGTCACTGCATTCGCACTTATCTTCGCTATTATTTTTTACAGATTGTTTCCATTGTTCAGACGCGGCGGTATGAAAGCGGCCGGCAATCTGGAATCCGATCTGAAGGACACGTCGATCAACGACATCCTGGCGACAATGATAGGTCTTATTACAGGCCTGATCGTTGCGTATCTGATCTGCAATGGAATATTCACCAGCATCAAGATTCCGGTCGTCAACATCATCCTGAATATCCTGACGTATGTTATTCTCGGCGCGCTTGGCGTACTGGTCGTAAACAGCAAGGCGAAAGAATTCGGATCGCTGTTGCTCAATGTCCGAAAGAGTTCTTCCCAATCAGGCAGAAGCAGCAAGCACAAGAACGACGCTACACCCAAAATATTTGACACCAGCGTCATTATCGATGGAAGGATCGCGGATATTCTGGCGACAGGCTTCATTGAGGGGCCGATCATCATCCCTGAATTTGTCCTTGTAGAGCTGAGACACATCGCGGATTCCTCGGATACGCTCAAACGGCAGAGAGGCCGGCGCGGCCTGGATATCCTCAATGAGATCCAGGAAGACTACGGCGTGGAGATCTACAATACAGCTTCAGAAAAAGTCCTGGATGAAATTCCGGAAGTGGACGTCAAGCTTCTGAAACTGGCGCAGATCATGAACGGCAAGGTCGTCACAAACGACTTTAACCTCAACAAGGTCGCTGCCATCAAGGGAATCCCCGTGCTCAATATCAATGAACTGGCTAACACGTTAAAACCGGTCGTGCTGCCGGGCGAGGAGATGATCCTGTCCCTTGTCAAGGAAGGCAAGGAGAACGGGCAGGCCGTGGCGTATCTTGACGACGGTACGATGATCGTCGTTGAGGAAGGCAAGCCGTTCATCGGACAAACCATAAAAGTTATCGTAAGCAGCGTGCTGCAGACTTCGGCAGGCAGAATGATCTTCGCCAAGCCCGCGGGCAATGTGCAGAAACTGTAAGCCGAAAGCGGCCGATAGGGGAGGCAGAGATGTATAAGAACAGCAAAGTCGCAGTGATCATCGCCGCCGCCGGCAGAGGAAGGCGCCTGGGGACGAGCGTTCCCAAGCAGTACCTGAAGATAGGCGGAGAGTATGTGATCGCCAAAACAATCAAAGCCTTTGAAGCCATTGACGAGATCGACTATATCTTTGTTGTCACAAATGAGGACTACAAGGAAACCTGTGCGCAGATCGTAGCGGATTGCGGCTTTTGCAAGATGGAAGGTATTGTCGGGGGCGGAAGCCGCAGGCAGGATTCTGTCTATAACGCCCTCCAGGAGATCAACGCCCGCAAGCCCGGCGTTTCCATGGTGCTCATCCACGACGGGGCGAGACCCTTTGTCGAGGAGGAGGTCATCCGGAATGTCCTCAAGGAGACCGAAAACACCGGAGCCGCTGTTGCCTGCGTTGCCATGAAGAACAGCGTGCGTGTAATGGAGCCGGGCATGCAGGCTAGCAAAAGCGTGGACCGGACGGAGTATTATTCCGTCCAGACACCCCAGGGCTTTCGCAAGTCCATGCTCATCGACGCCTATGACCAGGCCTACGATGATGATTTTGAAGGAACCGACGACGCATCCATCGTCGAGCGGGTCGGCTATGATATCGCCATCGTAGACGGAGATTACGGGAATATCAAAATCACGACGAAGGAGGATTTGCCCATGGAGAGCAGAGTCGGAACAGGATTCGATGTGCATCAGCTCACGGAAGGGAGGAAACTGATCCTCGGAGGCGTCGAGATTCCCTTTGAACGGGGTCTGCTGGGCCATTCCGACGCGGACGTCCTGACCCACGCCGTGATGGACGCCCTGCTGGGAGCAGCGTGCCTGGGGGATATCGGCAGACATTTCCCGGACAGTGACATGCAGTACAAGGGCATCAGCAGCCTGACGCTCCTGGAAAAGGTCCGGAAGATGCTGGAGGAAAACTTCTACAACATCGGCAACATCGATGTGACCCTCATCGCCCAAAGGCCAAAGATCAGTCCCTACATCGACGAGATGCGGGACAACCTGGCCGCGGCGCTTGAACTGGATAAAAGCAGAATCAACATCAAAGGGACAACTACAGAAAAACTGGGATTTACGGGAAGAGAAGAAGGGATCGCCTGCGAAGCAGTCTGCTCGATCTACAGATGATCAGGCAAAAGCAATCGATGCCGTTCATAAATACGTATATTAAATACTCATATTCAATACTTAAATCAATACAAATAAAGGAGAACAAAAACCACCCATGAAGTTATCAGAAGCGTTTTTCAGAACACTCAGAGAAGTACCGAATGAAGCGGAAATACCAAGCCATATCCTGCTGCTGCGCGCAGGCATGATCAAGAAGACAGCTGCCGGCATCTACAGCTATATGCCGATGGGCTATAGGACCATCCGGAAGATCGAAGCGATCGTTCGTGAGGAGATGGACGCTAAGGGCGCCCAGGAGATCAGCACGTCGATCCTCCAGCCGGGCGAGCTCTGGGAAGAATCCGGCAGATGGGATGCCTATGGTCCCGAGATGTGGAGAGTCAATGACCGAAACGGCAGAGGTTTCTGTCTGGGACCGACAGCGGAGGAAGTGTTTACGGATATCATCAGAAACGATCTGACATCCTACCGGCAGCTGCCGATGATGCTCTATCAGATCACGGATAAATTCAGAGACGAAGCTCGGCCCCGCTTCGGCATGATGCGCTCCAGAAACTTCATCATGAAAGACAACTATTCCTTTGACAAGGACGAAGAGGGACTGGAGGCGAGCTATCAGCAGATGTATGATGCCTACTCCAACGTCTTCACAAGATGCGGACTGACGTTCCGTCCGGTTGAGGCGGACAACGGCGCCATCGGCGGAACCGGTTCCCATGAATTCACAGCGCTCTGTGAGTACGGCGAGAGCGAGATCTGTTATTGCGACGCGTGCAATCTGGCGACAACGATCGAAAAGGCCGCCTGCAAGGACGCGCCGGAAGACAGAAGCGAGATGCTGCCTATGGAGAAGGTGCATACGCCGGGAACATCCACCATTGAAGCCGTTGCGGACTTCCTGGGAATGGATCAGAAGCAGACCCTCAAGGCGCTGATGTTCGAGACCTACGGAGAAGACGATCAGGTCAACGGATACGTAGCGGTATTCATCCGCGGTGACCGGGAGCTGAACATGACCAAGCTGGTCAACGCCCTGGGTGTGCACGAGTACGCGATCGCCTTCGCAGATGAAGAGAAAATGGCGGAGAAGTGCGGCTGCGTCGGCGGCTTCACAGGACCGGTCGGACTGCACGACTGCACCATCGTCTGCGACAGTGAGGTGCCGGGACTGAAGAATCTGGCAGCCGGCGCCTGTGAGAAAGATTATCATATCAAGAATGTGAACTACGGACGCGACTGGAAGGCGGATATCGTAGTGGATGTCAAGAATCTGCTCGAGGGAGATCCGTGCCCGGTCTGCGGCGCGCCGATCAAACACGCCCGCGGAGTGGAAGTGGGACAGATCTTCAAGCTGGGGACCAAGTACTCCGCCGCGATGGGAGCGACGTATCTCGATGAAAAGCAGAAGGAACACCCCATCCTGATGGGATGCTACGGGATCGGTATCTCCAGAACCTTCCAGGCGATCATCGATATGCCGGACAACCACGATGACAATGGAATCATCTGGCCGATGTCGGTTGCTCCGTATCACGTGATCATTACCCTGATGAAGCCGGATGACGAAACCCAGAAGGCGGTTGCGGATAAGCTGTACAGCGAGCTCAGCAAGGCAGGCGTCGAGGTGATCCTCGATGACAGGAAGGAACGTCCGGGCGTCAAGTTCAAAGACGCCGATCTGATCGGCATCCCGATCCGGATCACCGTCGGAAGAGGCGCGGCGGATGGAATCATCGAGTACAAGATGAGGAGAGACGCTGACAGAACAGAGCTTTCGGTAGATGAAGGAATTGCAAAGGCAATCGAAACAGTAAATGCGGAAAAAGACGGCAGGTGCTACTTCAAATAAAAAGAAAGAAGAAAGAATGATAAACCTGTTTTGGGAGTTCTTCAAGATAGGTTTATTTACTATTGGCGGCGGTGCAGCCATGATCCCCCAGATCCAGCAGGTCGCAACAGAAGAAAAGGGCTGGCTGACGGAGGACGAAATGCTGGACTGCATTGCGATGGGACAGTCTCTGCCGGGCGTGATCGCAATCAACATCGGAACGTATGTCGGGTACAGGCAGAGAGGTCTGGCAGGAGCTCTGGCAGCGACCTTTGGCGTTGTTCTTCCTGCCTTTTTATCGATACTGATTTTGGTAGCTCTTTTGGACGTCATCGGCGACAATCCATGGGTCGCCGGAGCGTTTACAGGGATCAAGGCCGCAGTATGCGGACTTCTTATCGTGACCTCCGTGAAGCTGCTGCTGCAGATGTGCAAAGGCAAAGACGGAAACTACGCCGGCAAAGGCCGAATCACATTCACAGTGATCATGAGCCTGCTTTCTCTGGTCGCGGTTGGATTCCTTGGGATCACAGCGGTTCTGGTCATTCTGGCCGGGATCGTGATCGGCATCGTGTATTACAGGATCAGTGAAATGAGCGGCAGCCGGGAGGTGGACAAATGATGCTCCTGCTCAGGCTGTTTGCGGAATTTTTCAAGGTGGGCCTTTTCGCCTTTGGCGGTGGCAACGCGATGCTCCCGCTGATTTACCAGAGCATCCAGAAGTTCAGTCAGCTGGGGGAGTCGGCGTTTTCGGATATGGTGGCGCTGTCGCAGGTGACGCCGGGACCGGTAGCGGTCAACGCGGCAACCTTCATCGGACTGGAAGCAGGCGGGATACCGGGCGCGGTCTTCGCGACCTTGGGGGTGTGCCTGCCATGTTTTCTGATCATGCTGATCGTGATGAAACTGCTGGACCGGTTCAGAGGCAGTACGCTGGTAGAGGGTGCCTTTACCGGGATCCGGCCGGTGACCATCGGGCTTTTGCTTGCGGCAGTCATCTTCATCATGAACGGCGTGCTGGTCAAGGGACCGATCGTCACGGCGCAGATGGCGGATCCCGGATACTACAACCTGATCCCGATCGGCATCTTCGCGGCGTCGATCCTCGCGATCAGTCTTTTGAAACTGAAACCGCTCCACGTGATGCTCATCATGGGCGCGGCGGGAGCAGTAATATACGGAGCCATGTAAACGGAGTACAGAATATGTGGACAGGCGGCGTCAGAGTCATCGTGCTCGATAAGGACAACAGAATATTGATGGTGAAGCATGAGCATCCGGAACGGACTGTCTGGATGGTGCCCGGCGGCGGCATCGAAGAAGGCGAAAATTCAGCTCAGGCCGCAGTGCGCGAGGTGCTGGAGGAGACCGGTCTGGAAGTGGAAACGCGCGGACTCATCTGGCATGTGGAAGAGGTCTCCGCGAGAGGACAGCGGTTCGTGAATTTTTTTCGCGCCGAGATCACAGGAGGGGAAGCGTCCCTCGGACACGATCCGGAGCTGCCGGCAAGCGAACAGGTGCTTAAGGAAATGCGGTTCATGAGCCGGGAGGAGGTCGCGGCTTTGGAGAACCTTTATCCGGAGTTTCTCCGTGAGGAGCTCTGGCAGCATCTGGAGGAAGGAACGATCGATTACAACGCATTCAGAATGCGTGAAGAATAAAGTAATAATCAAAGATACAGGAGGACTATTCAATGAAATACGTAAGAATCGAAATGGAAGACGGCGGCGTCATGAGAGGGGAACTTTATCCTGAGATCGCGCCGGAGACAGTCGCGAACTTTGAGAAGCTGGTCAATGACGGTTTCTATGACGGACTCACCTTCCACAGAGTCATTCCGGGATTCATGATCCAGGGCGGATGTCCGAAGGGAAACGGAACAGGCGGTCCGGGATGGACCATCAAGGGTGAGTTCACATCCAACGGATTCCAGAACGATCTGAAGCATACTACGGGAGTCATGTCCATGGCCAGAACACCGTTCCCGGATTCCGCGGGATCCCAGTTCTTCATCATGGTCCACGACGCGCCGTTCCTGGATGGTGAATACGCGGCCTTCGGCAAGATCATCGAAGGACAGGAAGTTGCGGACGCCATCGTCCAGGTGCCGCGTGATATGAATGACAAACCGAAGACACCGCAGAGAATGGCCAAAGTTACGATCGAAGAAAGCGAGACCGGCGAGGAGGAATAGTCCATGGGTATTAATTTCACAGAAGAGCAAGAGCTGCTGCGGGACGCGTTCGCGCAGTTTGCGAAGGAAGAGATCGCGCCGATGGCCGCCAAGTGGGATGAAGAAGACCACGTTCCGATGGAGATTCTGCCGAAGCTGGGCGAGATGGGCATCATGGGCGTATTCGTACCCGAAGAGTACGGCGGCGCAGGTCTTGGCCATATCGAGCGCTGCATAGCCCTCGAGGAGATCGCCAGGTACTCCGCAGGGCTGGCTATGATGGTGTTCACCCATCATCTTGGCGTTGCCGCGATCGTCGACTACGGCACAGAAGAGCAAAAGCAGAAATGGCTGCCGGGCATGTGTGACGGAAGCTGCGTCTGCGGACTGGCTGTGACAGAACCCGGCGGCGGAAGCGATGTGGCCGGCCTGAAGACAGAGGCCGTACTGGAGGACGATGTATGGACCATCAACGGCAGAAAGTGCTTCATCACCAACTCCCACTGCGCGGGCGTTACGGTCGTGACCTGCAGGACCGGAGAGGATGAGAAGGGCCGTCCCATCATGTCCACCATCGGCATCGAAGCAGGGACAGAGGGCTTCCGGCCGGGCAGAGAAGAAAATAAACTGGGACTGCGCGGTTCCTACACAGGTGAGCTGATCATGGACAATGTGAAGGTGCCGGTCAGCAATACTGTCGGCGCGCCGGGCAAAGGCATGCCGATCACGATGAAAGAACTCGGAGAAGTCGGCAGGGCCAGCATGGCTGCCATCGAACTGGGCATCCTGAGAGCGTGTCTGGAGGACGCGGTCAGCTTCGCGAAGGAAAGAGTGCTCTACGGCAAGCCGATCTCGAAACTGCAGGCGATCCAGTTCCAGATCGCGGAGATCCGCTGTGACTATGAGGCTGCGAGACTCATGCTTTACAACGCAGCGGCAATGAAGGACGCCGGCAAGGTGGGGGCGGAGTTCTCCATGGCCAAGTACTTCATTTCGGAAGCCGCAGTCAGATCCGCCAAGCGCCTCATGGAGATCATGGGCGGTTACGGATTCGTCAATGAGTATCCGGCGGGAAGATATCTGCGCGACGCGGTCGGCTGCATCCCGTCCTGCGGAACCAGCGAGATCCAGAAGATGATCGTCGCGGGCGAAACGCTGAAAAAATTCTAAGCTGAAATAAAACAAACATGAACATTCTTGTACTGATCAAGCCTGTGCCCGATCCGGAGCATGAAGGCGACATACGAATCGATGAAGCGAGCGGCAGGATCGTGCGCGAAGACGTGAAACACGTGCTCGATCCCCTCAGCCGCAATGCTCTGGAAGCGGCGCTGCAGCTGGCAAAACAGGGGGAGACGCCGGGTTTTGTCGCGGTTCTTTCCATGGCGCCGCCGCAGATGTCAGACAAGATGACGGAAGCGCTGGCCATGGGCGCAGACGAAGCGTTCCTTCTTTCGGATGAGGCCTTTGGCGGCGCAGACACCTACGCCACGTCGTATACGCTGGCAGCGGCCGTACGGAAGATCGAAGCGGAGAAAGCGCTGCAGTTCGATCTGATCCTCGCCGGCTCGGCCAGCGCGGATGGCGGAACCTCTCACGTCGCGGTGCAGACGGCCGAATGGCTCGGACGCACGCATATCGCGAATGTCTGCAGACTGGAAACCGAAGGCGATCTGATCCGTGCGGTCAAGCGGAGCGAAGAGGTGCTGCTGACGTTCGAGGGTGAAGGTCCGGCGGTGATCGCGGTAACGAGAGATATCAACAAACCGAGGCTCGTCACGGCTATGGGAATCATCAAAGCCCGCAAGAAGCCGCTGACCGTCTGGAACCGGGAAGACCTTGGTGTCGAACCGGAGAGGACCGGACTGACAGGCTCGCCGACCAGAGCAGGCCGGCTGTCCGCGCCGGAAAACCGAAGGCAGGCCCGGGAGCCCTGGGAAACACCGGAAGAGGCTGCCGCAGGAATTCGGAAAATCATACAGGAGGCGGGGATCTGATATGAAGGCAGAAATGATAAGCAAGGTCCTCATTCTGGATCAGGGAAATCCGGTGGCAGAGCAGCTTCTCGCAAAAGCATCCGAACTATTTGGCGGCAGTGCCGAGTACATCCTGCTGAAGGCGCACAAGACGCACAACATCGCGCTGCAGATGATGGAACAGACCATACGTCAGGAACAGCCGGAGCTGGTGCTCATCGGGGCGACCGCGCTGGGAGAGGAGATTGCGCCGGCGCTGGGCGTTCGTCTGCGGACAGGTGTCACGGCCCACTGTGTCGATATTCGGATCAATGCGGAAGGACGGCTCACATTCATGATCCCTGCCTTTGGCGGGAGAGCCATCGGCGAGATCTTTGTACCGGACGCGAAAGCGGGAAGACCTGCGATCGCAACGGTCAAGCCCGGGATTTTCCGGGCGCCGGCTGGCAGCGAACATGACAGTGCCCCCGCACCCCGTGTCCGTGTCATCGATATCGACGCGATGGCGGCAGACGGGGAGATTTTGGAGGGGAGCAAAACCCAGGGATCCTTCCGGCTGGCGCAGATCACGCCAAAAGAGCGGTCGGTCGGAGACATCGGAGAGGCGGACCTCATCGTCTGCGGCGGCTACGGCCTCGGCAGCGAAGGCGCCTGGCATAAACTGCAGAAGCTGGCCGACAGTCTCGGCGGCGCGGCGGCATGCACCAGAGCGGCCCTCGACGCAGGGTGGGGGTGCGAAGAAGATACGATGATCGGGACCAGCGGCAGAGCAGTCAGTCCGAAGGTCTACCTGGGACTGGGAATCTCGGGCGCAGCCCATCACACCTGCGGCATCGGCGGTGCCGAAACGATCATCAGCATCAATACGGATACAGACGCGGAGGCTTTTGCGTCCTCCGATTACAAAGGCGTATTCGACGCGGAGCAGTTGATCGACGCTCTGCTTGATCAAATAGAATAAGGGGTGATCTTTTGAGAAGAGGAAATATTGATATCACATTTATTATTATCATCGTGCTTCTGGCAGGCAGCTCGCTCAGAAGCGGAATGGGTGATCCCAAACAGTGGCTCATGGAGAAGCTGCTTCTGCTTCCGGGCATCATCATCGGGCTGTCTTTGCATGAGTTCGGGCATGCGGCCGTTGCTTACAAGCTGGGAGACAATACGCCCAAGCTGCAGGGCAGAGTTACGATCAACCCCATGGCGCACATCGACTGGATGGGACTGGCGGCGCTCTTTTTCTGCGGGTTCGGATGGGGACAGCCGGTGCAGATCAACCCGTACAATTTCAAGCACAGAAGACGGGATGAACTTTTCGTTTCGCTGGCCGGCGTGGTGATGAACCTGCTGGTGGCGGCGCTGTTCGTTGCCATCGCCAAGGTGTTTGTGATCGCGACGGGAGGCGCGTTGAACACAACGATCACGGAAGGAATCTGGTGGATCATCTACTACGCGATCCAGATCAATTTCGTACTCATGATATTCAACCTGATTCCATGTCCTCCGCTGGACGGATTCAATATTATTGCCCAGATCGCGGGATTCGGGAATACGGAAAGCTACTGGCGCATCTACAACTACGGCAGCTGGGCGCTGATCATCCTCATCGTATTCGGCATCGCCGGCATGATCATATCACCGTGCGTAAGCGTCCTGATGAACATCGTCTGGGGCATACTATTTTAAGCAAAAGGGAGTATCCATCATCTATGGGAAGAACAGATTATCTTGACAAACTGAATGATAAACAGAGAGAAGCGGCCATGTGTACAGAAGGACCGCTTCTCATACTTGCAGGGGCAGGCAGCGGCAAAACCAGCACCATGACCTGCCGGATCGCCTACCTCATCCGGGAGAAGGATGTGCATCCTTACAACATCCTGGCGGTGACCTTCACCAACAAGGCCGCCAAGGAGATGCGGGAACGCGTCCAGCGCCTGATCGGGGAAGGCGTCAACATGTGGATCCTCACGTTCCATTCCGCATGTCTGCGGATCCTGCGGCGGCATGCGGAAGTACTGGGCTACGGCCGGGATTTCGCGGTCTATGATCCGACGGACCAGAAGACCGTTGTGAAGAACATCTGCAAGGAACTGCAGATCGATACGAAAAAGTTCACGCCGAGCTATTTTCTGGGTAGGATCTCACACTGCAAGGAGCAGCGCGTATCCGCGAAGGAATACAATAATCTCTACGGCAACGACTTTAAGGAGCAGATGATGGGTCAGGTGTATCGTGAATACGATAAGACCCTGAAGAAGAACAACGCCATGGACTTCGACGATCTTCTGCTCAAGACGGTCGAGCTGTTCGAGAAGGACGAGGAAGTGCTGCTGCGCTACCAGGACCGGTTCCGGTACATCATGGTCGATGAGTACCAGGATACCAACATGATCCAGTACACCTTCGTCAAGCTTCTTGCCGACGCCCGCAACGCGGACGGCAGCATCCGCCGGAACCTGTGCGTTGTCGGTGACGACGACCAGTGCATCTACCAGTGGCGCGGAGCCGACATCCGCAACATCCTTGAATTCGAGAAGGATTTTCCCGGCGCAAAGACAGTAAAGCTGGAACAGAATTACCGTTCCACAGCCAATATTCTGGCGGCGGCCCACAGTGTCATTGCTCACAACAGAGGCAGAAAGTCCAAGAAACTCTGGACGGACGCGGAGGACGGCAGGAAGATCGTCTATTACAATGCGGACGATGAGAAGGACGAGGCGTACTTCATTGCCGGGGAGATCAATCGGCTCGCCGGCGCCGGCAATACGGCTTTTGCGGCAGACGCCCCGGATTACCGGGAATTCGCGATCCTCTACCGGACGAACGCTCAGTCGAGGACCTTCGAGGAGTCCCTTTCGCGAAGAGGGATCCCGTACCGGGTGCTCGGCGGCCTCAGATATTACGACAGAAAAGAAATCAAAGACATGATGAGCTATATGGGTCTGGTGCAGAACAAGGCGAACGATCTGGCGCTGGCCCGCATCATCAACGAGCCGAAGAGAGGTATCGGCGGCAAGACGCTGCAAAAGCTGCAGGCTCTCGCCGGTGTCAGAGGGTGCAGTCTGTTTGACATTCTGCAGGACGACGAGATCGTCGGCTCATTCAGCGCGAAGGTATCCGAAAAACTCCGGCTGTTCGCAGGACTCATCGAGACCTACAGCCTCGAAAAAGACAATCTGAAGATCTCAGACCTTTACGACGGGCTTCTCGTTAATTCCGGGTACATGAAGGCGCTGGAGGATCAGCACACGGTGGAAGCGGAAGGCAGACTGGAAAACCTTATGGAATTCAAGTCCGTCATTGTCGGCTATGAGAAGGAAGATCCGAACATGAATCTGGCGGAGTTTATGGAGCGAATCGCGCTGCTGGCCGATGTGGACAACCACGACGCCGAGGAAAACGCGGTGACGCTCATGACGCTTCACAGCGCCAAGGGACTGGAGTTTCCGTACGTCTTCATGCCGGGCATGGAGGACGGACTGTTTCCGGGATGGCGCGCCTTCGACCGGGAGGACGGACTGGAAGAGGAGCGGCGCCTTTGCTATGTGGGCATCACCCGGGCGAAAAAGCGCCTGTGGATGACGAGCGCCAGAACCAGGACCATGTACGGCAAAACAGATTATACCCGTGAGTCCGTGTTCCTGCGGGAGCTTGACCGCAAGCTTCTGGAAGGAGACGGCATCAACGACAAAAGAGACCGGAAGACGGAAGGTCTGTTCCGGGACGGCGCCGCCCAGGGATCGCCGGTCAAACCGTTTGACCAGCTGAAATACGCCAAAGCCCAGACCCGGAAAAAAGCCGAGGCGATGGCAAAGGCAAACGCGGCGGATTTCGCGCCGGGCGACCGGGTTTCCCATTCTAAATTCGGAGAGGGCACGGTCCTCGACGTCAGCGGAAGCATCATACGGATCGAGTTCGCGGACCAGACGAGAAAGCTGGCGCTGGGCATCGCTCCGCTTAAGAAACTGTGAGAACGATATGAGAGAACGAATCGAAGAACTAGTCAGAATACTGAATGACGCGTCGAAGGCGTACTACCAGCAGGATACGGAGATCATGTCCAATCAGGAGTACGACGCGCTGTATGACGAGCTGGCCGCGTTGGAGCAGGAGAGCGGGATCGTTATGGCAAACAGCCCGACGGTCAACGTCGGTTACGAGGTGGTGAGCAATCTTCCGAAGGAAGATCACCCGTCCCCGATGCTTTCCCTGGACAAGACCAAGGAGGTCAGCGAGCTGGAACGCTGGCTGGGAGACAAGGATGGACTTCTCTCCTGGAAACTGGATGGCCTGACGGTCGTGCTGACTTATGAAGACGGTCGTCTGTCGAAGGCAGTGACGAGGGGAGACGGCATTACAGGAGAAGTCATCACCCCCAACGCCAGAACCTTTGAAAACATCCCGGTTTCCATTCCGACCAAAAGTCAGGTCGTAGTGAGAGGCGAGGCGGTCATCAGCTACAGCGATTTCGAAGCGATCAATACAGACGGCACCTATAAGAATCCGAGGAATCTGTGCAGTGGTTCCGTGCGGCAGTTAAACAGCAAGATCACCGCGGAAAGACATGTCAGATTTTATGCCTTTTCCCTCGCGGGCGGCGGCGAGGATTTTGCTTTTCGCCACGAGCAGGTCGCGTGGATGCAGGAACAGGGCTTCGAAACGGTCCGCAACGTGCCGGTCACAGCGGAGAACGTCGCCCGGGCCGTTGCTGATTACGAAGCGGCGATTCCAACGTTCGATATTCCTTCCGACGGGCTTGTGCTGATTTATGATGATATTGCTTTTGGCCGATCCCTGGGGACAACCGCCAAATATCCGCGAGACGCGATCGCCTTTAAGTGGCAGGACGAGATTTGTGATACGAGATTGAAAGAAATCATCTGGAACGCATCCCGGACCGGACTGATCAATCCGATCGCCGTATTCGAACCGGTGGAACTGGAAGGAACGACCGTCAGCCGGGCTTCGGTGCACAACCTGAGCATTGTCCGGGAGCTGCAGCTGGGGATCGGCGATACGATCAGCGTTTACAAGGCAAACATGATCATCCCGCAGATCGCGCAGAACAAGTCGAAGGGGATGGAGCAGACCGAGGACGGGCAGCCGCGCAGACTGATCGGACCGCCGGAGAAGTGCCCTGTCTGCGGACATGACACTGTGATCCGCAGTGAGAACGGTATCGAGACGGTCCACTGTGTCAACGCGCAGTGCCCGGCGAAACGGATCAAGGCGTTTACCCATTTCGTGGGACGCAATGCCATGAACATCGAAGGGCTGTCGGAAGCCACACTGGAGAAATTCGTGGATGAAGCGCTGATCAAAACGCCCGCGGATCTCTTCCGCATGGAAGGCTGCAGAGACCGCGTCGTATCCATGGAGGGCTTTGGCGAGAAATCCTTCGACAACCTCCTTGCTGCGGCAGACAAGGCGTCCCATACAACGCCCGAGCGTCTGCTGTACGCGCTGGGCATCCCGAATATCGGCGTTGCCAACGCCCGTCAGATCTGCCGCGCCTGTCAGAACAAGTGGGACAGGATCGCTGGACTTACCGAGGAGGAACTGGTCAGCATCGAAGGCATCGGCGATATCATGGCAAAAGCCTACGTGGACTTTTTCGCGAACGAGGAGAATCAAAGAACCGTCGCGGACCTGCGCAGCGTGCTGACGATCGACGAAAGCTTTGAAGCCGCCGGCGATGTTCTGGCGGGGAAGACCTTCGTCATTACCGGCAGCCTGACCCATTTCGAGAACCGGGACGCCGCCAAGGCGAAGATCGAAGAGCTGGGCGGGAAAACAGCCGGCTCTGTCAGCAAAAAGACAGACTATCTGATCAACAACGACATTGGGTCCGCTTCTTCCAAGAACAAAAAGGCGAAGGAGCTGGGCATACCCATTATTACTGAAGAAGATTTCCTGGAGATGATAAAGTGAAACTGGAAAACGGAAAATTAGACAGCGATATGCTTCGGCAGATCGTATTTGACAAGATCACATACAGAAACGATGATGTCAAGGTCCGTCCCGGCATCGGGGAAGACTGCGCGCTGATCGATTTCGGGGATTATGACTGTGTCATGTCCACGGATCCGATCTCATCGACCGTCAGCGACATCGGCAGGCTGGCGATCCACATCACCTGCAACGACATCGCCTCCAACGGCATCCAGCCGCTGGGCATCATGCTGGCATGCATGCTCCCGGAAGGGACGACGGATAAAGACGTCGAAGAGATCATGGAGCAGGCGGGAACGACAGCGGCGGAGGTGGGCGTTGAGATCATCGGCGGACATACGGAGATCACGCCGGCTGTCAGACAGCCCGTTATTGTCTCCACCGCCATCGGCAAAGCGCCTGCCGGAACCTCACAGGACGGAAACGATATGCAGCCGGGTGATTTCATCATGATGACCAAGGCTGTCGGTCTGGAGGGGACCGGCATCATCGCCTGCGACCATGAAGAGGAGATTCGAAAAGCTGCCGGGGAAGACGGCAGCAGACTTGTGACCGATGAGGAGATCGCGAAGGCGAAATCGTTTCTGGATCTTGTAAGCGTCGTGCCGGAGGGCGTTGCCGCAGGGAAGGTCGGCACACACGGGATGCACGATATCACGGAAGGTGGTATACTTGGAGCAGTATGGGAAATGTGTCAGATCTCCCATACCGGCGCAGAAGTCTGGGAGGACGCGATCCCGATGCATCCTGAGACGGAGAAGATCTGCCGCCTTTTCGATGTGAATCCCCTGCGTCTGATCTCCAGCGGCTCGATGATCATCATCGTACCGAAGGAGAAACGAAGCGCGATGGAAGAAGCGATGAAGGCTGCCGGCGTGGATGCTTTTATCATCGGCGTCATCAAAGAGGAGTCTGAGGGCATCTGCATGGCGAAGCACACCCTGACCTGCGGCTCCGGCAGTCCGGGCAGGATCCGGGTCAAGATCGATCCGCCGTACGCGGATGAGATATACAAGACATACACAGGAGAAAAACAATAGGGGAAAAAGCATAATGGAAACGAACCTTCTTTTTCTGGCGCTTTTGCCGGGAATCCTGATCATCATTTTCATATTCCGAAAGGACAAGGTAGAGCATGAACCGTGGAGTCTGATCATCAAGCTCCTCATATTCGGCGCAATATCCTGCATTCCGGCGGTGTTCGCGGAGACGTTTATGGGGTCGTTTGCGCCGGGCCTTGTGGAAGGAAGCGTCAGTTACGCGATCTTCAACGCGTTTCTGGTAGCGGCGCTGTGTGAGGAGATCTGCAAGTTCGTGCTTCTCAGGATCGGCTCCTGGAGAAACCGGAATTTCGACTACCGGTTTGACGGCATCGTATACGGCGTTTCGGTAGCTGTCGGATTCGCTCTGCTTGAAAACATACTGTACGTGATGGACGGCGGGCTGTATGTCGCGCTGATGCGCGGCGTTCTGGCGGTTCCGCTCCACGCCTTCTGCGGCGTGTTCATGGGGATCCACTACGGAGCGGCGAAGAGATATTCTATTGAAGGACAGCACAGCAAATCTCTCCGCTCAACTTTTCTGGCCTTATTCGTTCCGTTCATGATCCACGGCATCTACGATTCTCTGGCGTTTATGGGCTCGTACGGGACAACGTTCGTCCTTCTGGCCTTTGTGCTCTTTATGTACATCGTTGCGGTGAAGAATGTGAACAAGTACTCGGACGAAGACTGGTCCGCGGGATTCTATACGCAGACCCTGTCAGGAAACCACGATAACGATCCGTTCTAGTCGGTCGGTATTGACGGGGAAACACAAAGATACTATAATCAGTAATGGTCAAATTGCCCTTTGGTGGTTCCGTTAGGCATGGATTGGGTCCTGCGCAATAGGACGCCGTGAACCTTGTCAGGTCCGGAAGGAAGCAGCAATAAGCGGAATGTCTTATGTGCCGCAGATCAGCCTTCTCCAACGCCTGCGGGACCGCCAAAGGGCAATTTTACGGTTATCGGGAAAAATAACGAGGGGAGCATCCCAGGGGAGACATATAAGGGAGAATTTTAATGTACAGAGCGCTATACAGACAGTATCGTCCGGAGGTATTCGAAGAGGTCCTCGGACAGGAGCATATCGTACGCATATTGAAAAACCAGATCGCCACCGGCAGCACCAGCCACGCGTATCTTTTTTGCGGCACAAGAGGCACCGGTAAAACCACCACAGCCAGACTTCTGGCCAAGGGGCTGAACTGTCTTTCCGACGGACCGCGCCCCTGCGGGCAGTGCGCGAACTGTCAGGCCATCAAAGAGGGCAGCTTCCTGGACGTGATCGAAATCGACGCGGCGTCCAACCGCGGCGTGGATGATGTCCGGGAGCTCAGAGAGAGTGTGAAGTATCCCCCGGCGGCGGGCCGCATGAAGGTATACATCATCGATGAAGTGCACATGCTGACAACGGAGGCCTTCAATGCGCTTCTGAAGACGCTGGAAGAGCCGCCGGAATATGTTACGTTCATACTGGCGACGACAGAGGTCCACAAGCTTCCGGCGACAGTGCTGTCCAGATGCATGCGTCTGGATTTCAAGAGAGTTCCTGAATCCGTTCTGATCAGCGGAATGAAGGACATCTGCGAGCGGATCGGCATCAACGTTACAGAGGACGCGCTGCGGATCATCGCCGCCAACGCGGACGGATCGGTCCGGGACGGACTCAGCATACTGGACCAGTGCATCGCGGGAAGAGAAGAGCAGGTTACAGCCGGTGACGTGCTGGAATTTCTGGGTGCCTCCGGCTCTGAAGACTTCATAGAGCTGACCGACATGGTCCGTAAGAAGAGAACCGAAGAAGCGATCCTGTTCCTGAACGGGCTCCTTTCGGACGGAAAGGATGTCCGCCAGTTCATGCGCGACTGGATCGGTCACTACAGGAATCTTCTTCTTGTCAAATACATGAGAAATCCGGAGACCATTCTCGGCATGTCCGCCGAGAACATCGAACGGCTCCGGCGCCAGGCGGGCGTACTGGAACCGGAAGACATCAACCGCGGCATCATGGAACTTTCGTCCATGTCCAACGAGGCCAGATGGTCCACCCAGCCCCGCATTCTACTGGAGCTGGCGATCGTAAGGCTCTGCATGGGCGCAGGGCAGATCCGGGAACTTGCGGAGGCAAGATTCGTCGACGCGCCGGCTGCGCCAGCGCCGGCCGCGCAGCAGCAGGCAGCACCCGCTCCGGCTCCGCCGCAGGAAGAACCTATCCCGCTGCAGGCAGCGCCCGCAGCGGTTCCACAGGAGACACCAAAAGCACCGGCACCGCAGGAAGAGCCGGCACCGGCCTCGCCGCAGCCGCAGGCAGCACCTGCTCCGGCCCCGCCGCAGGGCGCCTTTGACTGCGAGGACATCTGGAACAAGGTCTTCGAAGACGGAGAAGAAGAGAAAGGGAGCATCTACATCATCCGGAACAGCAGCCAGCTCACCGTCATCGACGAAAAATCATTTACCATCACCGTGAATAACGACTTCGTCAAAAATCTTGCCGAGAACAACCGGACGCTTCTGGAAAAGCTTGTGAGCAAGCATACAGGAGGATCAAGACACATGCAGATCGCCGTTTCCGGCAGCGCCAACAAAGAGAAGCCTGCCGAGGAGATCGCGGCGCAGGCATCCGATCTTCTGGGAATCAAAGTCGATGTCAAGTGAGACCAATATAACAATCAGACGAATTGTGCTATAATGTGAGCATTATTTTGAAATTGAAAATCAGGAGGAATTATGGGCAGAGGAATGAAAGCAGGCAAAAAGCCAAAACAGCCGAAGATGGGCAACGCGCAGCAGATGGCCCAGATGCAGGCGATGCAGAGAGAGATGGACAAGGTCCAGGAGGAAATCGAGCAGATGGAAGCGACGGCTACGGCCGGCGGCGGCGCGGTTACCGTTACTGTGACAGGCAAGAAGGAAATCAAGGACATCCAGATCCAGCCGGAAGTCTGTGATCCGGACGATGTGGAGATGCTGCAGGACCTTGTGATGGCTGCGGTCAACGAAGCGCTGCGCCAGATGGGAGAGATCGAGCAGAATGAGATGAGCAAGTTCACATCGGGCCTTGGGATCCCGGGACTGTAAACCATGAATTATTATGCAAAACCATTAAACAGACTGATAAACGAGCTGGCCCGTCTGCCCGGGATCGGAGAGAGGACCGCGCAGAGACTGGCTCTGCACATACTGTCCTTAAACGATCAGGAGGCTTTTGCATTGTCTGACGCGATCCGGCAGGCCAAGGAGACGATGAAGTACTGCTCCGTCTGCGGCAATCTGACCGATACGGACCCCTGTGCGATCTGTGCGGATCAGAGCCGGGACAGCAGCACCATCTGCGTCGTGGAAAGTCCGAAGGACGTGCTGGCCATGGAGAAGATCCGGGAGTACCGGGGATATTATCACGTGCTCCACGGCGTGATCTCTCCCATGGATCAGAAGGGCCCGGAGGACATCAATCTCAAAAGCCTGATCACCAGACTGCAGAATCCGGAGGTCAAAGAACTGATCATCGCGACAAACCCGACGATCGAAGGAGAAGCGACAGCCGTATACATCGCGCGGCTGATCAAACCGAGCGGCATCAAAGTCTCAAGAATCGCGCACGGCATTCCCGTGGGAGGGGATCTGGAGTACGCGGACGAGGTCACGCTGCTGAAGGCGATGGAAGGAAGAAGAGAACTTTAAGGGGAAAACGATATGGGTGGTTTCATTCAGACTCTTGAAGATATTGGGAGCAATCCGCTCGTCATGAAATGGGCCGGACTGATTGTGCTTGCGTTGCTGGGATTCGGATTCATGCGTCTGCGCAGGCACCCTATGCGAAGCGCGGCGGCCTTTGCGGCAGGGATTCTCGGAATAGGTGTTCTTGCGAGTATTATTCAGTATATTTTTTAGCTCATCGCAACAACAAAGAAGTACTAAAGTATTGTCAGAAAACAACACTTTAGTTTATTGACGTTGTTTGAATAGACGAATATAATTAATTGAACGTGTTTTTATGCACATTATTTGTTTTTATTCGGTATTATCTGAAATGCTTTTAGGAGGAATCTTATGGACGAAGAAAAGAAAGCAGTAGCAACTGCTGAAGAAGGTTCACAGGATCTAAAGCGAGGCATCGCTGAATGGCAGGTAGCGTTTATCGGCCTTGGCGGAGTTATCGGATCCTGCTACTTCCTGGGCGTAGGCTGGACGATCGAGGTAATGGGTCCGGCAGTATTCTGGGCATTCCTGCTCGTAGGTGTCATCGTATTCGGACTGATGATATCCTATGCGGAACTGCTTGTAAATCTGCCTCGTTCCGGATCGTTTATCGCGTACACCAATGAATTCCTTGGACCAACAGTATCGACCGGTTTCGGCTGGGCGTTCTGGTTCAACTGGGTATGTTATGTACCGTCAGAAGCGATCGCTGTATCAGCGGCACTTCAGGCCATTACCGGCATAACCAGTACGGTTGCGTATCTGGCGTTCGCAATAGGAACGATGATAGCACTGACTGTCATCAACTGCTTCGCGGTAGACCTGTTTGCGAAGATCGAGTCCGGTCTGGCGATCACAAAAGTTATCATCATCATTCTGTTCATCCTCATGGGTCTTGGAATCTGGGTAGGATTCTGGGGCAGCCCGCAGGGAGAACTGGCAGCCTACAACATCACAGAGGGATTCAAGGGCACCGGAATCAACTTCCCGGAAGAGATGAGTGTATTCCAGAACTGGTTCCCGCATGGTATCCTGATCATCACCGTAATGATGGTAGTAGTACTTGTTACAATGCAGGGTACTGAGATCGTTGGTCTGGCAGCGGCAGAATCGAAGAACCCTGATGTCGCGGTACCAAAGGCGTGCAGAAGCGTTACCTATCGTATCGTTGCTCTGTACCTGGCACCGATCCTCCTCGTACTCCTGATTTACCCGACTGCGCTTGCTGATGACAGCACGCCTGTATTCGCGGAAGTTGCGAGAGACTACGGACTGACACCGTTCTTCTACATCTTCGCGGCAGTAGTAATGGTAGCTGCGTTCAGCTGTGGTAATACAGGATTCTACGGAACAGTACGTGCGATGTACGGTCTGTCTACAGAAGGTCTGGCTCCGAAGTTCCTGAGCCACCTTTCCAAGAACCAGGCTCCGAGAAACGCCGTTATCTTCACAATGGCATTCATGTGGATCGTACTGCTGATGGGTCTGATTTCCGAGGTTACCGGATTCCTGTCCGACCTGTATGGTTCACTGCTCTGCATGTCCGGATTCACAGGAACCCTCGCGTGGGTAGGTATCATTGCTTCCCAGAAGAGATTCCGTGTAAGACTTAAGAAGAACGGATATGAGCCGGATAAGATCCTGAAGGCCAGAGTTAAGCCTGCGATGTCATGGATCCCATGGTTCGCGCTGATTGCGCAGATCGCCTGCCTGATCATGCTGGCGTTCGCGACACCTGTCGAGAAGGCGTACGTTGCCAAGATGGAAGCTCTCTACGGCGAGTCCGATCTGGCAGTCGGTGATACCGGCGGCGGTATCGTGATCTTCTGCATCGCGACAGCGGCGATCGTTATCCCGATGATCGTATACCAGATCCAGAACAAGAGAGGCAAAGTTTCTCATATCTCTACTCTCCATGGTGATGAGAAGACATTTGAAGAAGCGTTCCCACCAATCAACAAGTAATAATGTGCAAACTGCATAAAGAAACAGGGAAGCCTCGGGCTTCCCTGTTTTTACAGCAGGGGTTTTTACAACAGATGTATTTACAGCAGGAGAGTTTACTATGAGCGAGGCGACGGAACGTCTTGAAATAACAGCTGCAAGGGCTTTGAATCCCAGAGCGCTGAGGCTGGAATTCAGCAATGGGGAAGTGCGCTTATTTGACAGTCATCGTCTGCGCGGACCCCAGTTCATCCCGCTGATGAACGAGGCGTATTTCACAAGACCGGTCATCCGAAACGGCAATCTGGGATGGGAAGACCTGGATGTCATCGCGGACGCCCAGTATGTCTACAATCGAAGCGTTCTCTATGACGATAACGCCAAACCGGTCGAATACGTTCCGACGAAGAAGGATATTCGTCAGGAACGGATCGCCGCGGTACTGTTCCCGGCAATGGCGCTGGCAGGTATCATCGGGATCGTCGCCTGGTATATGAGCCTTTGACAGTGTGCTTTAAAGTGTTATAATTTAAGTGTCCGGGGGAGCCTTATCCGGGCGCCGTATCCGGACAAATGCAATTATCATTATTCATCATTATTTATTTCTGAGGAGGGATACTATGAGTCAGGCACAAGCAGCAGTTGCTGCCGAAAATGCTCATGGACTTAAGAAACATGAGATCAAGGTATCAACTGTAGTATTCATGATCTTCTGCCTGGTCGCAGCAGGATGCTATGGTATCGAAGAAATGATCCCGGAATGCGGACCTGGTCTTACCATCATCATGCTGTGTGTGCTCCCGTTTGTATGGGGACTTCCGTTCGGACTGATCGCTTCGGAGCTTGGTTCGGTCAGACCGCAGGAAGGCGGCTATTACAAGTGGGTGCAGGAAGCCCTGGGTGAGTTCTGGGGATTCCAGGCAGGTTGGTGGAGAACGATCTCCATCTACATCGACAACACATCATATGTTATTCTTGCCGGAGGTTACGCAGCAACCGTTTGGGATATGGGCATCGGCGGAGAATTTGCCCTGAAGTTCTGCATGATCGGCATCTTCACACTGATCAATATCCGCGGTGTTAAGGACGTAGGATGGGTCAGCACGGCGCTTTCGATTTTCGTAATGGTCGCGTTTGGCGTCGTAGCCCTCTGCGGATTCCTCAATTGGGGCGGTGACGCCGAGACGGCAAGCACCGTTTCGTTCCAGCTCACTCCGGAACCGGCAGAAGGAATCGGCGACTGGTTCTTCTACATCGCCGGCGGTATTTCAATCGGCATGTGGATGTACTCCGGGTATGAATCCATGTCGACCATAGCCGGAGAGGTTTCCAATCCGCAGGTCATTCCGAAAGGAACGCTGATCACCATTCCGCTGATCATGGCGGTTTATATCCTGCCGACAACAGCAGGTCTTGGATCCATTGGACAGTGGGACATCTGGGGAACAGATGGCGACAGCGTCGGATACGCGACAGTCGTATCGCATTTCTGGGGACCTGCCTGGGGCATCATATTCGTTATCGTAGCGATCCTGGCGCAGTGCTCGATCTACAACACCTACATCGCTTCAGGTTCCAGAGGCTTCTTCGCCCTGGCGGACGACAACCTGACGCCGAAGGTTATGGTCAAGGTCGACAAGAAGTTCGGTGTACCGTACATTGCAGTTCTGTCGGTTGGTATCTTCAACCTGATCTTCTGCATGTTCCCGTTCGGTTTCATCATCGTACTGGATGTCGCGCTGCTGCTTTCATCCTACGTAATGGTCTACATTTCGGAGCTGATCCTGCGTAAGCGGATCCCGAAAGAAGAATACAGCTTCCGGATCCCGGGCGGCGACGGACTCCTCAAGGTCATATGCATCGTACCGATCTGCATCGCGATCTTCGCGTTCTTCGTAAATGGTTCCGACTATTATCTCGGAGGAATGATCGGGCTGCTGACAGGACCTGTCCTCTACTTCATCTGGAGAAGGATGTACGGCGGACTTTCCAAGAAGGATCCGGAAAACTTCATCTGCAACCCCAAAACAGGGCTTGCTGTGGGTGATACAAGAAGGATCTCATTCCTGCTTCTGATCGTTACCCTCATGAACATCGTTGCTCTGGTATTCGAACCATGGTACGAAGGATGGGGCACGGAAGACGCGTGGGAGTCCGGCGATTACTTCGACGGCATCGTGGAGTCAGCCAGTGTTGACACGATCGTCGGCACGATCCGGATCGTTCTTTGGGTCGTTACGATCGTTTGCGCAGTAGCATGCATCGTTCTGTATCTGCTGTCAAAGAAGATCGAGCCTTCCGTAGAAGAGTGCAGAGCAGCCTTCAAGAAGAGCTGTGACGCGATTTCTGCGAAGCACAACAAAGAACTCGCGGAAATGATCGCGGAAGAGGAAATGGCGGAAGCTGCGGAAGCAGTCGAGAAGGCTGCCGAGGCCGCGAAGGAAGATTCCGATTCATAACGGCCGGGTCCAGTTGATCACTCAGATTTCGGAAAGTGTGAGTTATTAGCGTAAATACGGACAAATACTACGATTACACAGCCTCTCACGATGTTGAGAGGCTGTTTGTCGATGATCGAGAGACCTTGACGACAGATCCAGCCGTAGTTTTATTACCATGAATGGACAAATACTATGAATCAGCCTTTTAAGGAATACACTGACACTGCCTCTAACTTAAATAGTCGTAGTTTTAACACTTTTTTTGCATCAGAACTACGACAGTCCGAAGTTCAACTAAAAACGCAACTATGGTATAATCAAGAAAACCACGTCAGGAGGATGATCGGATGCAACTACTGCGCTCGGGCGGAACAGAAAAAGATCGGGATTACAGATGGTACAGGCTTGCCTTTATTGCGGCGGTCGTACTTTTTATTCTGCTGGCGCCGGAGGTCAACAACGGAAACTATATGGATCCGACGATCAAAGACGGGCAGGTGCTGCTTACCTCAAAGACCAGCTTCACGGAAAACCGCGGTATGCCGGAGCGCGGACAGCTGGTGCTCCTGAAGAAGCCGTTCTCGCAGGACGCAGGGGCGAAGGACAATATCATCACGAGAGTGATCGGCCTTCCCGGGGATACCGTTGAGATCACCGAAGGCAAAGTGCTGGTAAATGACGAAGAATACGTGACCCCGGGCGGTATCAAGGGGTGCGGGGACGAAGTCGCCAAGGTCAAAATCAAGAAAAACCAGGTCTTCGTGCTTTGCGACAACAGGAACACGAAGCAAAAGCTCGACAGCCGTAATGAAAAAATTGGCGTCATGAGTTCGAAGCAGATCAAGGGCAAGATCCTGCTCCGTGTTTGGACGCCCGGACGGCTGAAATAGAAACCGGAGGATAGCTGAAAATACTGAAAATTCCCAAAAACTCAGGCGGCATGTGTGCCGCCTATTTACTTGTTAGTTTTATCGATTATCTTGCGGTTTAATGCGCGTGTGCATAATGTATTTTGTTTCGAACTTGATATTTCCCTAACAATCTAGGTATAATGTTGTGAAAAGTTTTTTTTCAAGGAATAAGTTATTTTTATTATTTAGGAGGATTAAATGGGCACAATAGTTTTTCTCATCCTATTTCCGATGGTTGTAGCCTTTATTCTTCTGGTAGCAAGAGGTGACAAAGCGAGAGATGTAATCGTCATCGGCGCGTCAGCGATCATCGCTGCAGCGTCAATTGCAGTTGCGATTCAGTTCGCTGCTGGAGGCGGAGATTTCTTCTCCTTCAACGGTGAGGTGATCGGCTACATCATGATGGCGGTAGAAGCAGGGTTATGCATCTACATCTGCATCACAGCGGCAATGCACAGAAAATGGCTTGCCTTTATCTTTGCCATCATTCAGACCCCGCTTATCATGTGGTTTGAATTTACCAGAGGACATGGCATTGAAGTCGAAAGCAATATGTATATTGACAGACTTTCGATCATCATGGTCCTGATCATAGGCATCATCGGAACGCTTATTGCAGTTTATGCATTAGGCTACATGAAAGATTTCCAGCACCACGAAGACGAGAAGGGAAATAAAGACAGAAGACCTTGGTTCTTCTTCGTTATGTTCCTGTTCCTGGGCGCAATGGTAGGACTGGTCACATCCAACAACATGATCTGGATGTACTTCTTCTGGGAGATCACCAGCCTTTCTTCGTTCTGGCTCATCGGTTACACAAAGACCGAGGAAGCTACGAACAACGCGTTCAGAGCGCTGATCATGAACCTGCTCGGCGGTCTCGGATTCGCAGTTGGTATCGTTATTCTCGGAATCGTATTCCAGACAGTGGAACTGAGCTCCATGCTCCTGATCGGCTCTGTATACGGAGATCTGGTCGCTATCCCGGCAGCATTCTTCGCATTCGCGGGAATCACCAAGGCAGCCCAGATGCCGTTCAACAGCTGGCTGCTCGGCGCTATGGTAGCACCTACCCCGACATCTGCGTTACTCCACTCCTCAACAATGGTTAAGGCAGGCGTCTTCATGATCATCAAGCTGGCTCCGGTACTCGGCATGAGCAACTTCGCGGGTCTGATGACCATGATGGTAGGCGGAATCACATTCCTGTTCGCGTCATGCGCAGCGATTTCACAGGTCAACGCGAAGAGAGTACTTGCTTACTCAACCATCGCGAACCTTGGTCTGATCGTTGCCTGCGGCGGCGTTGGCACAGCCGGCGCTGTATGGGCAGGAATCATGCTGATCATCTTCCACGCAATCACCAAGTCATTACTGTTCCTCTGCGTAGGTACAGCAGAGCACCACATCGGATCAAGAATGATCGAAGACATGGACGGTCTGTTCAACAGAATGCCGAGACTGGCAATGTGCATGATCATCGGTATCGCTGGCATGTTCCTGGCTCCGTTCGGAATGCTGATCTCCAAGTGGGGATGCATGGTATCCTTCGTTGATTCCGGAAACATCCTGCTGATCGGTTGCATCTGCTTCGGCAGTGCTGTAACCGCGTTCTACTGGCTCAAGTGGATGGGCAAGCTGACTGCAGTCGTTGCCAGTGAAGAAAGCATCGAAACCGACGTGCACAAGACAGAGACATTCGTACACATCACACTGGTTGTACTGGTTATTCTCGTTTGTCTGCTGTTCCCGCTTCTGTCAAGCTACATGCTGGTACCGTATCTGGAGATCACCTTCGGCGGACTGGCCGGCGGCATCATGTCTTCCGGCAACATGCTGATCATGGTCATCATGGTAGCTGTCATCGTACTGCTGGCGCTGTTCGGATTCGGCAAGTCAAAGAAGCCGACTGTTCCAATCTACCTGGCCGGCGCGAATACAGGCGACAACAGAACATACTACGGCTCCATGCAGAAGGAAGTTGCCTTCTCACTGAGAAACTGGTACATGGAGAAGTACTTTGGTGAGCACAAGATGAATCTTGTTGGTGATATACTCTGCGTTGCGATGCTCGTCGTCGGAATCGGATACATGATCGCCACATTAGTAAGTCTGATGGGAGGTGTTATGTAATGATTATTAAATCAATAATTGCAATCGTAGCATTCCTCGTTGTCGGACCGTTCGTCGGAGGCCTGCTGGCCGGACTGGACAGAAAACTCTCCGCGAAGATGCAGAGAAGAGTCGGACCTCCGGTACTGCAGCCGTTCTACGATGTCGGCAAGCTCTTCCAGAAAGAGAAGCAGACACCTACGAGATTCCAGGATTTTTATGTACTCCTGTTCGTAGTGTTTATCATAGCGTCAGGTGTGTTGTTCTTCATGGGCGGAGACCTGCTCCTGGTAATCTTCACACTGACGATCGGCGCAGCGTTCCTGATCATCGCAGCTTACTCCTCCAATTCACCGTATGCTGAAATCGGTGCTGAGAGAGAACTGCTGGCAATGCTGGCGTATGAGCCAATGGTTCTGATCACTGTGATCGGATTCTATATGTACACCGGAAGCTTCCGTGTAAGCGACATTCTGGCCGGCGACTCCATGCCGTTCCTGCCGCTGCTGGGCATCTTCTTCGGATGGCTGTTCATTCTGACACTGAAGTTCAGAAAGTCACCGTTCGACCTGAGTATGTCACACCATGCGCACCAGGAACTGGTAAGAGGTGTTACGACCGAATTCGTCGGAAGAACCATGGGCTGGATCGAGATATCACACTGGTATGAAAATGTATTCCTTCTTGGATTCGTATTCCTGTTCTTCGCGAACGGAACATGGTATGGATGGGTCATCGGTATCGTCGTTGCGATCCTGGCTTACTTCTTCGAAGTATTCATCGATAACTGTTTCGCGAGAATGAAGTGGCAGTTTGCGTTCAAGTCGGCGTGGATCGTTGCCGTTGTTCTCGGCATGATCAACATTTTCGTTCTCTACGTTTGTTTCTAAGGAGGTGAAAGAATGTCAGCAGCATATGTAACAAAATCACCTTGGGTCGTACATTATGACGGTTCAAGCTGTAACGGATGCGATATCGAAGTTCTGGCATGTCTTACTCCTGGGTACGACGTAGAACGATTCGGTATTATCAACTGCGGTAACCCGAAGCACGCAGACGTGTTCCTGGTCACCGGTTCTGTCAACGAGCAGAACAAAGGCATAGTAAAACAGATCTACGAGCAGATGCCGGAACCGAAAGTCGTCGTGGCAGTAGGTATCTGTGCTTGCTCGGGCGGTATCTTCAAGGATTGCTACAATGTCATGGGCGGCGTAGACCAGGTTATTCCGGTTGACGCTTACGTTCCGGGCTGCGCGGCAAGACCGGAAGCGATCATAGATGCTGTAGTCAAGGGCCTCGGCGTTCTCCAGGCGAAGAGAGATGCTATGGTGAACAAAGTCGAAGCTCCTGCCGAAGAAGCTCCGGCTGAAAAGGCCGCTGAGGAAGCTGTAACTGAAGAAAAGAAAGCCGTAGCGGTTCCGCCGATCTTCACAATGGCTGAGATCAAAGTGAACACGATGGACTTTCTGAAGAAATAAGGAGGAAGAATAATGGAAACAATTACTGCTGTGCAGGACTTTGAATACGTTGAGCTTTCGAACCTTATTTCCAAAGTCGGCGATCTCAAAGCAGAAGGCTACAGACTCGTTCAGATCTGCGGCGTTGTTCTTGATGATGAAACTTACGAGATCCTCTACTCCTTCGATAAGGATCATCTCCTGAAGAACCTCAGACTGGATGTTAAAATCGACGTTGATGAGGTTGAGAGTATCACCGGAATCTACTGGCCGGCGTTCATTTATGAAAATGAAATCCATGACCTGTTCGGTGTACAGTTCAACCACAGTAAGTTAGACTACCAGGGAACATTCTTCAGAATCGTTGAAGAAACACCTTGGAAGCCAAAGAAGTAATAGGAAAGGAAGGGAAAGATTATGGCTAAAAGAACGATAGTTCCATTTGGACCACAGCATCCAGTGCTTCCTGAGCCTATTCACCTCGACCTGGTACTCGAGGACGAAACAGTTGTGGAAGCCATTCCATCTATCGGATACATCCATAGAGGTCTGGAAAAACTGTGTGAAATCAAAGATTTCGAACAGATGGTATATGTAGTAGAACGTATCTGCGGAATCTGCAGCTTCGGTCATGGATGGGGCGCATGCGCATCCATGGAAGGCGCTCTGGGCGTACAGATCCCGGAAAGAGCAGAATACCTCAGAACGATTCTCCATGAGCTGGGAAGAGTGCACAGCCACCTGCTGTGGCTGGGCCTGATGGCAGACGCTTTCGGATTTGAAAGTCTGTTCTATCACTGCTGGAGAATCAGAGAAACCGTTCTCGACCTGTTCGAAAAGAACACCGGCGGCAGAGTTGTATTCTCCATCTGCAAGCCGGGCGGTATGAGAAAAGACATCAGCAACGAGAACCTGCAGGAAATGGTTAAAGTTCTGAACGGACTCAAGGCTGATATCAAAGAAGTTACTGACACATTCATCGAAGACACATCTGTCAAGAACAGAATGACGGGCGTTGGCGTACTGACCAAGGAAGAGGCTATGGAACTGTGTGCTGTAGGACCTACAGTCAGAGGTTCCGGCGTCAAACAGGACATCAGACTGACCGGCGACCACGGCGTCTACAAAGAACTGGGCTTTGAGCCTTGCGTAGAAGAAGCAGGCGACTGCATGGCCAGAACCGTTGTCAGAATCAGAGAGGTCTTCCAGTCCATCGAGCTGATCGAGAAGGCTGTTGAGATGATTCCGGACGGTCCGGTCGACATGAAGGTGCCAAAGAAGGTCGAAGGCGAATTCGCTATCAGACTGGAGCAGCCTCGTGGCGAAGCGTTCTACTACGCGAAGGGCCAGGGAACAAAGTTCCTGAAGAGAATGAGAGTCAGGACACCGACCAACATCAATATTCCTGCGTTAGTAAAGATGCTCGGGGGCGCAGATCTGGCAGACGTACCTATCATGGTACTGACCATCGACCCATGCATCAGTTGTACAGAAAGGTAGGTGAGAGTAGTGATCATAGTAGCTAAAATAGCAGTCATTATCGCCGCTCTCCTGTTGAGTGCGGTCGTCACAGCAAGACTTGGATTCTTCAAGTTCGGTAAGACTATTCTGGGAAGCATCGGCAAAAAACCGGTTACGCATATGTACCCGGTCGTACCGAGAGAGTGGGAAGAGAGAACCAGAGGTTCCGTTTCCATCGACGGTGACAACTGTATCGCCTGCGGCATGTGTGAAAGAGCATGCCCGACCAACGCCATTTCAATCGATAAGGCGGAAGGTAAGTGGACAATCCAGAGAATGCAGTGCATCCAGTGCAGCGCCTGTGTGGACTGCTGCCCGAAGAAGTGCCTGACGATGGAGAACCAGTATACGATTCCTGACGTTGTCAAGGTCGTAGACACATTTGACATCCCGAAGAAGGCGCCGAAGAAGGCTCCGGCAGCGGATAAGGCTGCACCGGCTTCATCACCGGACAACGGAGATCTGACATGTGCCGACAGCTGCGTATTCTGCGGACTTTGCGCGAAGGCTTGCCCTGCTGACGCGATTGAAGTAAACAGGAAAGAGAAGCTCTGGAAGGTCGACGTTGATTCATGCGTCAAGTGCGGCGCCTGCATCGACAAGTGCCCGAAGGGAAGCTTGTCATTCGGAGGAGCTGCCGAGGCTCCTGCGGAAGCACCGGCTGAAGAAGCCGCTGCGGATGGTGACGGAGATCTGACATGTGCTGACAGCTGCGTGTTCTGCGGGCTTTGCGCGAAGGCTTGTCCTGCGGACGCGATCGAAGTGGACAGGAAAGAAAAGCTCTGGAAGGTCGACGTTGATTCATGCGTCAAGTGCGGCGCCTGCATCGACAAGTGCCCGAAGGGAAGCTTGTCATTCGGAGCAGAATAAGCTTCGGCGGAGGCAATCTCTAATTGGAAGTATAAAACTCCTGAATAATTTTCAGAAACGCAGGTCCGGGTTTGCCGGGCCTGCGTGTTATTCGACAGCCGATGCAAAGGCCACAAAACGGGCTAATAAAAAAGAAAAAACTCACCCTTGACGTTGACAGGTCGCTATTATATAATTATTGAGCGACTTTATGGAAATCAACGAAACACAGAGCGGTTCCGCTCTATGTTTAAGTTATTGAGTAAAACAAGGGACATAATAGGAGGACTTAAGGAATGAGAGTCAAAGTCACACTGGCATGTACAGAGTGCAAGCAGAGAAACTACAACACAATGAAAGACAAGAAGAACACACCGGACAGAATCGAACTGAACAAATATTGTCCGTTCTGCAGAAAGCACACGCCTCATAAAGAAACCAAATAATTAGTTAACAGGAGAGCGAAATGGCAAAGTCCAAGACGAAGAAGAGAAAGAACTCAGATTACAAAGCGTCTTCGGTTACGCCGGTTGCGGAAAAGAAGCCGGAGAAGAAGAGTACACTCGCGAGGGCGCAGGACAGAGCAGAAAAACGCCAGAAGAACAAGAACAAGCCAAAGGAAAAGAGAGAAAAAGGACGCTGGAAGGAGTACTTCAGAGGCGTTAAGCTTGAGATGCGGAAGGTCGTATGGCCGACCAAACCGGAACTCGGTTCCTATACCGCTGTTGTTCTTGCGGTTTGCGCTGCTTTTGCATTGCTGTTCTGGGGAATAGACTCAGCGGTGCTGGCAGGCATCAAGGCAATCTGCTTCTAAATTCATTACATTATATATAAGGTTATAAGGTGACAGTACAATGTGCGAAGACAAAGAGACAAAGCCGGCACTTAACCTGAATGAACTCGAAGGCCTCAGAGGCGACGGCATCGCCAAGTGGTATGTCGTTCATACTTATTCCGGCCACGAGAACAAGGTAAAAGTCAATATTGAGAAACTGGTAGAGAGCAGAGGCATGCAGGATCTGATTCTCGATGTTGTCGTACCTACAGAAGACAGAGTAGAAATCAAGAACGGCCAGAGGAAGATCAAGACGAAAAAGATGTTCCCGGGCTATGTTCTGGTTAAAATGATCGTAACGAACGAATCCTGGTACCTGGTCAGAAACACACAGGGCGTAACCGGATTCGTCGGACACGGTTCCGACCCGGTTCCTCTCACACTCGAAGAAGTGAGAAGAATGGGCATCGAAAAAATATACATCGATCTGGACATCCACATTGGCGATACGATCAAAGTCATCAACGGACCGTTCGAGAACTTTATGGGTTCCGTACTGGAAGTCAATCCGGAGAAACAGACTTTGCGCGCTAAGGTATCGATGTTCGGAAGAGATACACCGGTCGAACTCGACTACGCGCAAGTAGACAAGCTCGACTAAAAGGGCGCGAAAGCACCCGTCAATAATCGAAGAAAGGAGGACAGGAAGTGGCTAAAAAGATCGCAGGCTATATCAAGCTTCAGATCCCGGCCGGTAATGCAAATCCAGCACCACCTGTAGGACCAGCTCTTGGTCAGCATGGCGTAAACATCATGGACTTCTGTAAGCAGTTCAACGCTAAGACACAGGATCAGCCTGGAATGATCATTCCGGTAGTAATCACTGTATACGCGGACCACAGCTTCTCATTCATCACGAAGACTCCGCCTGCAGCAGTATTACTGAAGAAGGCAGCCGGTCTCGACGCAGCGTCAGGCGAACCGAACAAAACAAAGGTCGCGACACTGACATACGCGCAGGCAGAAGAGATCGCGAAGACAAAGATGAAGGACCTGAATGCAGCAAGCATCGAGGCAGCAACTGAGATGATCAAGGGAACTGCCCGCAGCATGGGAATCGTTATTGAAGACAAAGTAGAGTAATTAAGTGGGAGACGCAGAAACCGTGATCCTTACACGGTGGAGTCGCATGCACCACAGAAAGGAACAGAAAATGCCTAAGAGAGGTAAGAACTACAAAGCTTCTGTTGAGCTTTATGACAAGCAGGAGCTCCACGATGTCGACCAGGCTCTGGAAATCGTCCTGAAGACAGCCAAGGCCAAGTTCGACGAAACAGTTGAAGCCCATTTCAAGATGGGTCTGGACGGAAGACACGCAGATCAGCAGATCAGAGGCGCGATCGTTCTTCCGAACGGAACAGGTAACACGAAGAGAGTACTGGTATTTGCCAAGGGACCGAAGGCTACAGAAGCTGAGGAAGCCGGCGCGGATTACGTAGGTGCGGAAGAAATGGCTCAGAAGATCCAGAAAGAAGGCTGGTTCGACTTCGACGCTGTTATCGCGACACCGGACATGATGAGCGTTGTCGGTAGACTCGGTAAGCTGCTGGGACCGAAAGGCCTCATGCCAAACCCTAAGTCCGGCACAGTAACCATGGACGTTGCGAAAGCAATCGCCGAAACAAAGGCCGGAAAGGTTGAGTACCGTCTCGACAAAACAAACATCGTCCACTGCCCAATCGGCAAGGCATCATTCGGCGTAGAGAAACTGGCTGAAAACTACAACGCTCTGGCACAGGCTATCATCAAGGCTAAGCCGGCAGCAGCGAAGGGTCAGTACATCAGAAGCGCAGTTGTTGCATCCACCATGGGTCCTGGCGTCAAGATCAATCCTCAGAAGCTCGGTTAATTCTAAGGACTGACAGTAAAAAAGAATACTACAGACCGTAGACAGCTGGAAGGAAGAGCAATGCATCATCCTTTAAACAATGAATCCAGCCGAGGTACAATGTAAATATACATTCCCCGTCCGGTCTGAAAAGAAGTGACGGGGATTTTTACAGCGTACACAAAATCTAACGAAAGGAGAAAGACGCTAAATGTCAGAAATGAAACAGGTTTTCATTGATAAGCAGGTAGTGATCGATGAGATCAAAGACAAGTTCGAAAGAGCGGAATCCGCAGTTGTTATCGACTACATGGGAATTACTGTAGAAGAGGCAAACGCTATGAGAGCGAAGCTCCGCGAAGCGAACGTTGACTACACAGTTTATAAAAACACACTCGTTAAGAGAGCCATCGACGGAACTGACTATGCAGAGCTGGCGGAAGTCCTGGAAGGACCGAGCGCATTCGCGTTCAGCTATGACGATGCTACAGCACCGGCTAGAGTTCTCAACGAAGCAATCAAAGAATTCAAGAAGATGGAGTTCAAGGGCGGTTTCGTAGAAGGTGATTACTTTGACAAGGATGGTATCACCCAGATCGCTTCCATTCCGTCAAGAGATGCCCTCATTTCCAAGTTCATGGGAAGCATCCAGTCACCGATTGCGAACTTCGCGAGAGTGGTATCACAAATCGCAGAAGCAAAAGCAGAATAATGAATTATCGATTTTTCGAAGAAATTAAACTATAAGGAGAAATACAATGGATAAGAATCAGATCATCGAAGCAATAAAAGAGATGTCAGTTCTGGAACTGAACGAGCTGGTTAAAGCATGTGAAGAAGAATTCGGCGTAAGCGCAGCAGCAGGCGTTGTTGTTGCAGCAGCAGGCGGCGAAGCAGCAGCAGAAGAAGAGCAGAGCGAATTCACAGTCGTTCTGAAGGAGATCGGCTCCGAGAAGATCAAGGTCATCAAGGCTGTCAGAGAGATCACCGGCCTGGGCCTGAAGGAAGCAAAGGCTCTGGTAGACGGAGCTCCGTCAAACGTCAAGGAAGGCTGCGAGAAGGCAGAGGCAGAGACACTGAAGGCTCAGCTGGAAGAAGTTGGCGCTGTTGTCGAGCTGAAATAAGCAGTATACCAGCATAACAGAATAACGAAATAAGAATCTTCAGGGATGGGTGTAATTCCCTACCGGCGGTAAAGCCCGCGAGCTCTTCGGAGCTGATCCGGTGATATTCCGGAGCCGACAGTATAGTCTGGATGGGAGAAGATCAAAGACAGTGCGTGTACACTCCATGGCTTGCAAAGGCTGCGCAGAGTACGATGCATTGTTCCATACGTTTTCCGGACCCTGTGGATCAACCGCAGGGTCTGTTTTTTTCGATATCAATTCGCTATACAAAGGGGAAGCTGCAGCGCGGCAGGCCTGCAGAGGTAATCAAGATGGAAACGAGAGAAAACTATATGAGGAGAGCGCTTCAGCTGGCTCGTCTGGGAGAAGGAAGGACAAACCCCAATCCCATGGTGGGATGCGTCGTCGTCAAGGACGGCCGGATCATCAGCGAGGGGTATCATGAAAAATACGGAGAGTATCACGCGGAGCGAAACGCGCTCCTGCACTGCGCGGAGGATCCGGCAGGGGCGGATCTCTACGTCACGTTAGAGCCGTGCTGCCACTACGGCAAGACTCCTCCATGCACGGAAATCATCATCGAAAAAAAGATCCGCCGCGTGTTCGTCGGAAACGTGGACCCAAACCCAAAGGTCGCGGGCGGCGGCGTGAGGATATTGCGTGATCACGGGATCGAGGTCGAGACGGGTATTCTGGAGGAGGAGTGCCGGAAGCTGAACGAAGTATTCTTCCATTATATAAGCACGGGAACGCCTTTTGTCGCGGCCAAGTACGCCATGTCGGCGGACGGCAGGATCGCCTGCGCGACCGGCGACTCGAAATGGATCACGGGCGAGACTGCAAGAAAACAGGTCCACTTGCTGCGGAAACGCTACAGCGGGATCCTGGCGGGAATCGGAACCGTGCTGGCCGATGATCCCATGCTCAACTGCCGGGAAGAGGAAGGCGTCGATCCGGTGAGGATCATCTGTGACGCTCATCTGCGGATCCCTATGGAGTCGCAGATCGTCAGAAGCGCAGGCGCGATTCCGACCATCGTCTGCGCGACAAATGAAACGCTGGCAGAGGATGCGGGCCGCGCCAAGGCCGACCGACTCGCCGCGGTAGGAGTGACCGTATTGCAGACAGAGGTCGCCGCGGATGAGGACGGCGGGTATGCGAAGGTCGATCTGAAGAATCTCATGAGGCAGCTGGGGGAGCGAAAGATCGACAGTGTACTCATCGAAGGCGGGAGCAAAATCAACGGGGATGCTTTTGCGGCAGGCATCGTAGATAAAGTCTACGCCTATGTCGGCAGCGTGATCATCGGTGGGGAGAACGCGCCGGCGCCGGTAGGAGGACGTGGAGCAGCGCGCATGGCAGATGCGGCGCGCCTTATGGATATGACAGTCAGCATGGTCGGAGACGATGTTTGTATCACAGGATATCCGGCGTATGAACAGATCCGGGAGGACAGATAATGTTTACAGGACTGGTAGAAGAAATCGGAATATTGAAGGGAATCAGAAGAAGCGGGAATTCCTGCGTCCTGACGATTGAATGCGGAAAGGTCCTGGAAGGAACCGGGATCGGAGACAGCATCGCGGTCAGCGGGGTGTGTCTGACGGCCACCTCTCTGGGCAGCAATTATTTCACGGCAGACGCCATGCCGGAGACACTGCAGCGCAGCGCGCTGGGCCGGATGGGCGCGGGAAGCCATGTGAATCTGGAACGGGCGATGCCCGCGGACGGCAGGTTCGGCGGCCATATTGTGTCCGGCCACATTGACGGGACCGGAACGATCGTAAGCGTTACGAAGGACGAGAATGCCATCTGGTATCAGATCGAAGCGGCGCCGGAGCTTTTGCGGTATATCGTGGAGAAAGGATCGATTGCCATAGACGGCATCAGCCTGACAGTGGCGCGGACAGACGAGCAGACATTCAGCGTATCGATCATCCCCCATACACAGAAAGAGACGACACTGCAGTACCGCGGACAAGGCGATACTGTCAATCTGGAGACGGACATCGTCGGCAAGTACGTAGAGAAGCTGATGATGCCCGCGGCAGCGGCGCAGCAGGACAGAGCCGGCGGTCTGACGGAAGACTTTCTGCGTGAGAATGGGTTTATATAGGGAAACAGTATTGGAGGAATGAAAATGGCAAAAGAATTAGGAACAATTGAAGAAGCCCTGCGGGACATCAAGGCAGGAAAAGTCATTCTGGTCATTGACGATCCCGAACGGGAAAACGAGGGAGATCTCATCTGCGCCGCGGAATTCGCGACGACGGAGAACGTCAACATGATGGCTACGGACGCCAAAGGACTCATCTGCATGCCGATGGACGGGGCGCTGTGCGACGCGCTGGGTCTGGAGCAGATGGTCGGCGTCAACACCGACAACCACAGTACCGCGTTCACCGTATCCATCGATCACGTGGATACGACGACCGGTATTTCCGCGGCGGAACGGTCCTACACAGCGATGAAGTGCGTGGAGGACGGCGTGCGCGCGCAGGATTTCAGAAGACCTGGGCACATGTTCCCGCTGCGGGCAAGAGAAGGCGGCGTTCTCGTGCGGGACGGCCATACGGAAGCGACGGTCGACCTGATGAAGCTTGCCGGACTGAAGCCTTGCGGCCTTTGCTGTGAAATCATGCGGGAAGACGGGACCATGATGCGGACCACGGAGCTGCTGGAGTTTGCGGACGCGCGGGATCTGACGGTGATCACCGTCGATGAGATCATCCGTTACCGTCTGGCCCATGAGTCCCTGGTGCGCAGAGAAGCGGACGCTAAGCTGCCTACGAAACTCGGCGATTTTGAGATCATGGGCTATGAGAACCTTCTCAACGGAGACCACCACGTCGCCCTCGTCATGGGAGATGTGGCGAACGGGGAGCCGGTGCTCTGCAGGGTCCATTCGGAGTGCCTGACCGGCGACGTGTTCGGATCCAGCCGCTGCGACTGCGGGGAGCAGCTTCATCAGGCCATGCGGATGATCGCCAAAGAGGGAAGGGGCGTTCTGCTTTACCTGCGGCAGGAAGGCAGAGGCATCGGTCTTCTCAACAAGCTCAAGGCGTACGAACTGCAGGAACAGGGATATGACACCGTCGAAGCCAACATCAAACTGGGATTCCCGCCGGATATGAGAGAGTACGGGATCGGCGCGCAGATCCTGCGGGACATCGGCGCGAAGCGTCTGCGCCTGATGACGAACAACCCGAAAAAGATCACAGGATTGGCGGGTTACGGCATCACGATCGAAGAGAGAGTCCCGATCCAGATCCGGCCGCAAAAGCACGACTACCTGTATCTGAAGACAAAGCAGGAAAAAATGGAGCACATGACCAATTACGAATAGGAGGGAAACCATGAACAAGTTAGAAGGAAATGTAGTAGCAAAAGGAATCAAAGTAGGAATCGTTGCGGCGAGATTCAATGAGTTCATCGTGTCAAAACTGATCGGCGGCGCGTGCGACGCCCTCGTGCGCCACGGAGTAGAGGATGACGACATCGATCTGGCGTGGGTGCCGGGCGCTTTTGAGATCCCGATCATCGCCAAGAAGATGGCAGAGTCCGGAAAGTATGACGCGATCCTTTGCCTGGGCGCTGTCATCAAGGGAGCCACAAGCCATTACGATCTGGTCTGCGCGGAAACAAGCAAAGGCATTGCCCAGGTGGGGCTGACCACCGGTGTGCCGACGCTGTTCGGGATCGTCACGACGGACACCATCGAGCAGGCGATCGAGCGCGCGGGAACAAAGGCCGGAAACAAAGGCTATGACGCGGCGTGTTCCGCGATCGAGATGATCAACCTGATCAAAAGGATCGGTTAAAATAACATAAAAAAATTTACAGAAAAAAAGAAGAAACTCCTTGACGGCTTGACAAGAGGGTGGTATATTATTAAATTGCCCTGTAAATGTAGTTTGTTATGCTAATAAGGAGTGATAATAATGCCAAATCCTATCAAGTTAGGAAGAACAGAGCGAATGACCTTCTCAAAGATAAACGAAGTAGCGGAGATGCCGAATCTGATCCAGATTCAGACAGATTCCTACAAATGGTTTGTTGAGGAAGGTCTTCGTGAGGTTTTTGAGGACGTTTCACCAATCAAGGAATACTCAGATAATCTCGTTCTCGAATTCATCGACTACTCACTTTCAGATCCACCGAAGTACGGCCAGGAGGAGTGCAAGGAACGTGACGTGACCTATGCGGCGCCTCTGAAGGTCAAGGTAAGACTCATCAACAAAGAAAACGGTGAAATCAAGGAAGTAAAGGACCAGGAAGTCTTCATGGGTGATTTCCCGCTCATGACAGAAAAAGGTACTTTTATTTACAACGGTGCTGAGAGAGTTGTCGTTACCCAGCTCGTTCGTTCACCGGGACCTTATTATGATAAGGAAATCGACAAGTCCGGTAAGAACCTGTTCTCGACACAGGTGATTCCTAACAGAGGAGCCTGGCTTGAATACGAGACGGATTCCAATGAGATCCTTTCGGTAAGAGTTGACAGAAACCGTAAACAGCCGATCACTACGCTTCTGAGAGCGATCGGTTATGGTACGGACGAAGAGATCATCGAACTGTTCGGTGAGGAACCGAGACTTCTCAGAACCTTTGATAAGGATCCGACTAAGAACCACGAAGACGGTATCAAAGAAATCTACAAGAGATTGAGACCCGGTGAGCCTCCGACAACCGAGAGTGCCACCCAGCTTTTCAATTCCATGTTCTTCGATCCGAAGCGGTACGATCTGGCGAAGGTAGGAAGATATAAATATAATAAGAAGCTTGGCCTTTACAACAGACTGGCCGGCAACATCGTGGAAGAAGACGTAACAGACCCGAACACGGGTGAGATCCTGGCCGAGAAGGGGCAGCGTGTCAGCAAGGAACTGGCGCGTCAGATCGAGAACTCCGGCGTGGACGCTGTTATGGTACGCAGCAATCTGGATGAGTCCCAGTCCACCAAGGTCATCGGAAACCAGTTCGTTGATATCGACCAGTACATCGAGTTCGATATCTCAGATCTGAAGATCGCCGACAGAGTTTACTATCCGGTACTGATGGAAATTCTGTCCGAGAACGAAGGCGCGGGACAGGACGAGATCAGAGAAGCGCTGAAACTCCGCAAGAATGAGCTTTCACCGAAGCACATCCTGGTCGCGGACATCGTCGCGTCCGTCAGCTATCTGCTGAACCTGAACTACGGCATCGGCAATACAGACGATATCGACCATCTGGGCAACAGAAGACTCAGAACAGTTGGCGAACTCCTGCAGAATCAGATCAGAATCGGTCTGACCAGAATGGAGAGAACCATCAAAGAGAGAATGAACACGCAGGATATCGCGGAAGTTACGCCGCAGTCCCTGATGAATATCCGTCCGGTTACTGCTGCAGTCAAGGAATTCTTCGGAAGTTCCCAGCTGTCACAGTTCATGGACCAGACCAACCCGCTGGCAGAGCTGACACATAAGAGAAGACTTTCCGCGCTTGGTCCCGGCGGTCTTTCCAGAGAAAGAGCCGGATTCGAAGTCCGTGACGTTCACCATTCCCACTACGGCAGAATGTGTCCGATCGAGACTCCGGAAGGTCCGAACATCGGACTCATCGGTTCGCTGACAACCTACGGTGTAATCAATCAGTATGGATTCATTGAGACACCATACAGAGTAGTAGATAAAGAAACCGGCATCGTCACAGAAGAGATCCACTATCTGACAGCGGATGATGAGGAAGATAAGATCGTTGCCCAGGCCAATGAGCCTTTGGACAGCGAGGGACATTTCCTCAACTACAAGGTTGCGGCCAGAGGCAAGGGCGGCGACATCGACCTGGTTCCGAGAGAAGCGGTTGACTACATGGACGTATCACCGAAGCAGGTTGTTTCCGTTGCTACAGCCATGATCCCGTTCCTCGAAAACGACGACGCGAACCGTGCGCTGATGGGTTCCAACATGCAGCGTCAGGCGGTACCTCTTATGGTAACGGAAGCGCCGATGGTCGGTACGGGAATCGAGTACAAGGCGGCCAGAGACTCCGGCGTCGTGCAGCTGGCGAAGCACGCCGGAACAGTTTCCTTCGTGGACGCGACCAGAATCAAGATCACGCGCGATGACGGAGAGGGTGTCGACAGCTACACGCTCCTCAAGTTCAAGAGATCCAACCAGGGTACCTGCATCAACCAGAGACCGATCGTCTTCAAGGGCGAGCACGTCGAAGAGGGTGAAGTCATTGCGGACGGACCATCCACCGCGAACGGCGAAGTGGCCCTCGGCAAAAACCTTCTCATCGGCTTCATGACATGGGAAGGCTACAACTACGAGGACGCGATCATCCTCAACGAAAGACTGATCATGGAAGACGTTCTGACGTCCATCCATATTGAAAAATATGAGTCCGAAGCCAGAGATACGAAGCTCGGACCGGAAGAAATCACAAGAGACATCCCGAACGTGGGTGAGGACGCGCTGAAGGATCTGGACGAAGACGGTATCGTCAGAATCGGTGCCGAAGTCGATTCCGGAGACATCCTCGTCGGTAAAGTAACGCCGAAGGGCGAAACCGAACTGACAGCGGAAGAGAGACTCCTCAGAGCCATCTTCGGCGAAAAGGCAAGAGAGGTCAGAGATACATCCCTGAAGGTTCCGCACGGCGAGACCGGTATCGTTGTCGACGTGAAGATCTTCTCCAGAGAAAACGGCGACGAGCTTTCACCGGGCGTCAACAAGCTGGTCAGAGTTTACATCGCCACAAAGAGAAAGATCCAGGTTGGCGACAAGATGGCCGGAAGACACGGAAACAAGGGTGTTATTTCCAGGATCCTTCCGGAGAACGATATGCCGTTCCTGGAAGACGGACAGTCACTGCAGGTCATGCTGAATCCTCTGGGCGTTCCGTCCCGTATGAACGTCGGACAGGTACTGGAGGTCCACCTCGGACTTGCGGCGAAGAAAAAAGACTGGTACATCGCAACGCCGGTATTCGACGGAGCCAATGAGAAAGATATCATTCAGCTCCTCGATGAGTCCGGATACAGTGAAACAGGTAAGCTGAGACTGCGTGACGGCAGAACAGGAGAGTACTTCGACAATCCTGTTACCGTCGGATACATGTACATGCTCAAGCTCCACCACCTGGTAGACGACAAGATCCACGCGCGTTCTGTCGGACCTTACTCCCTCGTAACGCAGCAGCCGCTCGGCGGAAAAGCGCAGTTCGGCGGACAGCGTTTCGGCGAGATGGAAGTATGGGCGCTGGAAGCGTACGGCGCAGCTTACACACTGCAGGAGATCCTGACCGTCAAGTCCGACGATATCGTAGGACGTGTCAAGACCTACGAAGCGATCGTCAAGGGAGAAAATATTCCGGAACCGGGAATTCCGGAGTCGTTCAAGGTACTGATCAAGGAAATGCAGAGCCTTTGCCTTGATATCAAAGTGCTTGACGAGAACAGCGAAGAAATCGAAATCAAGGAAGAAACCGATGCCGACGGCATCGCTGCCATCGAGAGAATGGTCGATCGTGAGATCGACGCCAGAAGACTCGAGGAGGAAGCCGAAGCCGAATACGAAGAGGTTGAGGAAGAAGAGGATGATTTCTATGCCGACGATATCGAAGAGGACGATGAAGAACATTTCGAGATCGTGGAGGAAGAAGAAATCAGAGACCTTGATGAGCGTGACATTGAAGCAATAGAACAGGCAGACAGCGGATCCGATGTTGATCCGGCGGAAGACTAAAAAAAGGGGGTAAACAAAATGAGTGAGAATACAAACTACGAAATGAAAAATTTTGAAGCCCTGCAGATCGGACTCGCTTCCCCGGACAAGATCAGAAGCTGGTCCCACGGAGAGGTCACCAAGCCGGAAACGATCAACTACAGGACGCTGAAGCCTGAGATGGATGGACTTTACTGCGAGAGGATCTTCGGACCGACCAAGGACTGGGAGTGCCACTGCGGTAAATACAAGAGAATCAGATACAAAGGCATCGTATGCGACAAGTGCGGCGTTGAAGTTACAAAGGCCAAGGTGAGAAGAGAGAGGATGGGCCACATCGAGCTGGCGACACCGGTATCTCACATCTGGTACTTCAAAGGCATCCCAAGCAGAATGGGACTGGTGCTGGACATTTCCCCGAAGACGCTGGAGAAGGTCCTGTATTTTGCGAACTTCATCGTTATCGATCCGGGCAACTCCAATTTCGCCTACAAGGAGATCCTCACGGAGACGCAGTGGAGAGAGGCCATGGACGATCCTGCCATCAAGTTCAGAGCAGGAAGCGGCGCGGAAGCGGTCAAGGAACTGCTCAGCCAGGTCGACCTGGAGGAGCTGTCGGAGGACCTTACCGAAAAGCTGAAGAAGTCCACCGGACAGAAGAGAATCAGAATCACCAGAAGACTCGAGGTAATCGAGGCGCTCAGAGTATCCGGCAACAGACCTGAGTGGATGGTTCTGGATGTGATCCCGGTCATTCCGCCGGATCTCAGACCGATGGTACAGCTCGACGGCGGCAGATTCGCTACATCCGACCTCAACGATCTGTACAGAAGAGTTATCAACAGAAACAACAGACTGAAGAGACTGCAGGAGCTGAACGCGCCTGACATCATCGTCAGAAACGAGAAGAGAATGCTTCAGGAAGCCGTTGACGCGCTGATCGACAACGGCAGAAGAGGCAAGGCGGTCACAGGCCCCGGGCAGAGACCTCTGAAGTCACTTTCCGATATGCTGAAGGGTAAGCAGGGCAGATTCAGACAGAACCTGCTCGGCAAACGTGTCGACTACTCCGGCCGTTCCGTTATCGTTGTCGGCCCGGAACTGAAGTTCTATCAGTGCGGACTTCCTAAGAAGATGGCCCTTGAACTGTTCAAGCCGTTCATCATGAAGAAGCTGGTAGAGAATCAGAACGCGCACAACATCAAGAGCGCGAAGAGAATGGTCGAGAAAGTCAGCCCGGAAGTATGGGATGTCCTCGAAGAGGTCATCGGTGAGCATCCGGTTATGCTGAACCGTGCGCCGACCCTGCACAGACTGGGTATCCAGGCGTTCGAGCCGGTACTGGTAGAGGGCAAGGCGATCAAGCTCCACCCGCTGGCCTGTACAGCGTTCAACGCGGACTTCGACGGTGACCAGATGGCGGTGCACGTTCCGCTCAGTGTTGAGGCACAGGCGGAGGCCAGATTCCTCATGCTGTCCGTGAACAACATCCTGGCGCCGAAGGACGGATCCCCGATCACGACCCCGACGCAGGATATGATCCTCGGCTCCTATTACCTGACCCATCCGGGACAGCCGGAAGGAGAGAGAAACTCCAAGGCGGAGCTGGGCGACGGAAGCATCTTCACAGATATGTCCGAAATGCTCATGGCTTACCAGACAGGACAGGTCGGCGTTCACGCCAGGGTCAAGGTCAGAATGTATGCCGGCGAGGATGACGAGAGAGGAAGCCTGGTTGAATCCACAGTAGGAAGATTCATTTTCAACCAGGGCATCCCGCAGGATCTGGGCTATGTACCCGACAGAGAGTCGGATCCGTATTCGCTGGAAATCGACTTCCTCTGCGACAAGAAAAAACTGGGCGATATCATTGACAGATGCTATCGTATCCACGGCAATACAGACACCGTCCTGATGCTGGACTACATCAAGGCGACCGGATATCATTACTCCACGAGAGCCGCGATCACCATCGGTATTTCCGACATGGAGATCCCGGAAGCGAAGGAGAGAATCATCGCAGAGTCCGACGCTCTTGTTGATAAGTATGACAAGGCGTACAGAAGAGGTATGGTATCCGAATCCGAAAGATATAAGAAAGTCTGCGAGATCTGGAACCAGACAACAGAAGACGTTGCGGACGCTCTGATGGAGTCACTGGGCAGCCTGAACAACCTGTACATCATGGCTCATTCCGGAGCCAGAGGTTCCAAGAACCAGATCCGGCAGATCGGCGGCATGCGTGGTCTGATGGCCAATGCTACCGGTAAGACGATCGAGATCCCGATCAAGGCGAACTTCCGTGAAGGACTTTCCGTACTGGAATACTTCCTTTCATCGAACGGAGCCCGTAAGGGACTGGCTGATACAGCGCTCAGAACGGCTGACTCGGGTTACCTGACAAGAAGACTGGTCGACGTATCCCACAACGTCATCGTCAGAGAAGATGACTGCGGAACGGTCGAAGGTATCGAGGTTACAGCCTTTACAGACGGACCGGAAGTCATCGAGAAGCTCAAGGAGCGTATCGTAGGCAGAACCGCGCTCACCGATATCTACCACCCGGAGACGGGCGAGCTCATCGTGGAAGAAGACTGTGAGATCAGTGAAGCGGCGGCTTCCGCGATCGAAGCAGCCGGTATCGAATCCGTCGCGATCCGTTCGGTCATGACCTGCAAGAGCAAGTCCGGCGTATGCGCCAAGTGCTACGGAAGAAACCTGGCAACAGGTGAAAGCGTCAACATCGGCGAAGCAGTCGGTATCCAGGCAGCGCAGTCCATCGGTGAACCGGGTACACAGCTGACCATGAGAACATTCCATACAGGCGGCGTTGCCGGTTCCGATATCACCCACGGTCTTCCGAGAGTCGAGGAGCTCTTCGAAGCCAGAAAGCCGAAGGGACTTGCGACGATCTGCGAAGCGGACGGAACGGTCGTATCCATCTCCTCCACACCGGACAATAAGACTGAGGTCACAGTCCGCGGCGAGGAAGAGAGAAAATACATCATCCCGTACGGCGCCAGACTGGCTGTCGCGGAGGGCGATTATGTGGAAGCCGGCGGCAACATCACCACCGGTCCGCTCGACCCGAAGGATATCCTGAGACTGCAGGGTGTAGAAGGCGTATACCAGTATCTGCTCAAGGAAGTGCAGAGAGTATATAAGAACCAGGGTGTAGACATCAACGACAAGCATATCGAAGTCATCGTAGGACAGATGCTTTCGAAGATGAAGGTCAACGACCCGGGAGATACGGGACTTCTGCCGGGAGGACAGTACGGCAAATTCGAAGTGGAAGAAGCCAACGCCCTCGCGGAAGCCGAAGGGAAAGAACCTGCCGAAGCGGAACGTCTGCTTCTGGGTATCACCAAGGCGTCCCTGGCGACCAACTCGTTCCTCTCCGCGGCATCCTTCCAGGAGACAACGAGAGTTCTCACCGACGCGGCGATCAAGGGCAAGACAGACCATCTGGAAGGCCTGAAGGAGAACGTTATCATCGGTAAGCTGATTCCGGCCGGAACCGGTATGCGTAAGTACCGGAACATCCAGCTCGATTACGGCGTCAACGAAGAACTCATCGAAGCCTACAAGCAGGCTCTGCTGGAGCAGGAAGAAGAGGAAGAGGCCGAAACCGAAGGAACATTCGCTGAGGAGATGGAAGGCGTCGCGCCGGAAATGGCGACCGCGGATAATCTCGAGTCAGCGGAAGCTTACGCGGCGGAGGATGAATTTGTCAACGAGACAGACATCGACGAATAGACCCGCGCTTCACACAATAATGCAAAATCAAAGACTCCTGATCGATCAGGAGTCTTTGTGATTTAATTAATCGTTGACATACGATGACCCTGCGTGATAAAATATTCAGCGGCTGTGGGCTTACTATGCCCATTTTTGCCGAACAAATATTTGAAGAAAGGAGAAAAAAGGATGCCTACAATCAACCAGCTTGTACGTCACGGCAGAACAAGCAGCGAGAAGAAGTCAACTGCACCGGCTCTGAACAAGGGAATGAACTCCCTGAAGAGAGTTGCTACGGATGTTAATTCACCGCAGAAGCGTGGAGTCTGCACTTCCGTTAAGACGGTTACCCCTAAGAAGCCGAACTCAGCTCTTAGAAAGGTTGCCAGAGTACGTCTCACAAACGGTATTGAAGTAACAGCATATATTCCTGGAATCGGTCACAACCTTCAGGAGCACAGTGTTGTACTGATCAGAGGCGGCAGAGTTAAGGACCTCCCGGGTGTAAGATATCACATCGTAAGAGGTACGCTCGATACTGCAGGCGTAGCAGAAAGAAGACAGGCCAGATCCAAGTACGGAGCAAAGCGGCCTAAGAAGTAAACAGACACAAGGTAATTCGTAGCGCAACTTTTTTAGATATAAAGGAGCGCTCACGGGGGCCCCGGGCGGAGTAAGACATGCTTTATACAAGCTGTCCGAAGAAAATCCGTCGGAGGTCAACGAGTACCGAATTAGAAATTAAGGAGGAAAGTGAAGTGCCAAGAAAAGGAAATGTACCTAAGCGTGAAGTACTTCCGGATCCTGTATACGACAGTGTCGTTGTTGCCAAGCTGATCAACAGCATCATGCTGGACGGCAAGAAGGGAACAGCGCAGAAGATCGTCTACAACGCGTTCGACCAGATCAAGGAAACGACTGGTGAAGAACCAATGGAAGTATTCGAAAAAGCGATGAACAACATTATGCCGGTTCTTGAAGTCAAGGCAAGACGTGTCGGTGGTGCGAACTACCAGGTACCAATGCCGGTAAGAGAAGAAAGACGTCAGACATTGGCGCTCAGATGGCTCACACAGTACACCAGAGCCAGAGGCGAGAAGACAATGTCCGAAAGACTGGCAAAAGAACTGATGGACGCTGCTGAAAACACCGGCGCATCCGTCAAGAAAAAGGAAGATACGCACAGAATGGCAGAAGCCAACAAGGCTTTCGCACACTACAGATTCTAGTGCCGGGCAGTAGAGTTGCATAACGCAATCATTATGGATTTTGCATTATAAGCAGAAAGGAGGAAAGAATGCCAGAAAAGTCGAATAGAAGTTTTCCGCTTGAGAAGACAAGAAACATCGGTATCATGGCACACATCGACGCCGGTAAGACAACGACTACGGAAAGAATTCTGTTCTACACAGGCCGCACGCACAAGCTTGGTGAAACGCACGAAGGCGCTGCTGTCATGGACTGGATGGAGCAGGAACAGGAACGTGGTATTACAATAACCTCTGCTGCGACTACAGCCCAATGGAAGGACACCAGAATCAACATCATCGACACTCCGGGACACGTAGACTTCACGGTCGAAGTCGAACGTTCTCTCAGAGTTCTCGACGGAGCCGTCACTGTACTCTGCGCGAAGGGCGGGGTAGAACCCCAGTCCGAAACCGTATGGAGGCAGGCAGAAAAATACGGTGTACCGAGAATGATCTTCGTAAACAAGATGGATATCATGGGGGCGGACTTCTACCGAGTCGTCGACATGGTCAAAGACAGGCTGAAGGCGAACGCCGTTCCTGTCCAGCTTCCGATTGGTAAGGAAGATACATTTATCGGCATCATCGATCTGATCGAAATGAAGGCGGAGATCTACAAGGACGATCTCGGCAAGGAATTTGAGAAGACGGATATTCCGGAAGAACTTCTGGACGAAGCACAGATGTGGAGGGAACAGCTGCTGGAAGCGGTATCTGAGCAGGATGAAGACCTGATGATGAAATACCTCGAGGGTGAGGATATTACAGAACAGGAAATCAAGAAAGTTATCAGAACGGCTACGATTGCAGGAGATATGGTTCCGGTCACTTGCGGGAGTGCGTACAAAAACAAGGGTGTTCAGATGATGCTCGATGCAGTCGTCGACTACATGCCGTCACCGATCGATATTCCGCCAATCACCGGAGTATCGCCGAAGACAGGCAAAGAAGAAGAACGACCTGCGGATGATAATGGCCCATTTTCAGCCCTTGCGTTCAAGATCGTGGCTGATCCATATGTGGGCAAGCTTGCATATTTCAGAGTATACTCCGGGAAACTGGCCTCCGGATCCTATGTCTACAATCCGGTCAAGGAGAAGAAGGAAAGAATCGGACGCATACTCCAGATGCACGCAAACAAGCGAGAGGATATCGATATGGTATACTCTGGCGACATCGCGGCAGCAGTAGGACTTAAAGTCACTACAACAGGCGATACGCTCTGCGACGAGAAGAGAGCGATCGTTCTTGAGTCGATGGAATTCCCTGATCCTGTAATTGAGATCGCAATCGAACCCAAAACAAAGGCAGGACAGGAAAAGATGGGTATTGCCCTGGCGAAACTCGCCGAGGAAGACCCGACATTCAAGACTTACACAAATGAAGACACCGGACAGACCATCATCGCCGGAATGGGAGAACTTCATCTGGAGATCATCGTGGACAGACTTCTGCGTGAATTCAAGGTGGAGGCCAACGTTGGCAAGCCTCAGGTATCCTACAAAGAGACCCTTACCAAGGAAGTCGATGTAGACCATAAGTACGCCAAACAGTCAGGCGGCAAAGGCCAGTACGGTCATGTCAAAATCAAGGTATACCCGCGCGAGCCGGGAGAAGGATTCGAATTCAAGAACTCCATCGTCGGCGGCGCGATACCGAAGGAATATATTCCGAAGATCGAAGAAGGTATCAAGGAAGCCATGGAGACCGGTCCGGTTGCCGGATATCAGGTCGTCGATGTGGGCGTTGAGCTCTACGATGGTTCCTATCATGAGGTCGACTCCTCTGAAATGGCCTTCAAGATTGCAGCCTCCATGGCCTTCAGAGAAGCGGCCAGAAAGGCAGATCCGGTACTTCTGGAGCCGATCTTCAAGGTCGAAGTCACCGTACCTGATGAATACATGGGCGATGTAATCGGCGATATCAGCTCAAGAAGAGGAAGAATCGAAGGTTCCGACATGAACAACGGCGCCGTAGCGATCAGAGGATACGTTCCTCTCGCGCAGATGTTCGGATACGCGACAGATCTTCGTTCGCGTACACAGGGCAGAGGCGTTTACGTCATGCAGTTCGATCACTTCGAGAAATTACCGGACAGTTTAGTGGATTCAATTAATTAATTTAATTAATGTTTCAATTAATGTTTTACCTTTTGGATTAAAGGAAAAGGAATTTTAACAGGAGGAAAATCAAAATGGCAAAAGAGAAATTCGAAAGAACTAAGCCGCACATCAACATCGGAACGATCGGTCACGTTGACCACGGCAAGACAACTCTGACAGCTGCCATCACAAGCGTACTGAACAGAAAGTACGGCCTGGGCGGCGACGTAGCATTCGACGAGATCGACAAGGCTCCGGAAGAGAAGGAAAGAGGAATCACCATTTCCACAGCGCACGTAGAATATGAGACACCGAACAGACACTACGCACACGTAGACTGCCCGGGACACGCTGACTATGTAAAGAACATGATCACCGGAGCAGCGCAGATGGACGGAGCGATCCTGGTAGTAGCAGCAACAGACGGCCCGATGCCGCAGACAAGAGAGCACATCCTGCTGTCAAGACAGGTAGGCGTACCATACATCATCGTATTCCTGAACAAGTGCGACATGGTAGACGACGAGGAACTGCTTGAGCTGGTAGAGATGGAAGTCAGAGAGCTGCTGGACGAGTACGACTTCCCGGGAGACGACACACCGATCATCAAGGGATCTGCACTGATGGCACTGGAAGATCCGGAAGGCCCATGGGCAGACAAGATCATCGAGCTGATGGAAGCAGTAGACAGCTACATTCCGGAACCGGAAAGAGACACAGAGAAGCCATTCCTGATGCCGGTAGAGGACGTATTCTCCATCACAGGTCGTGGAACCGTAGCAACCGGAAGAGTAGAGAGAGGAACACTGAAGGTCGGCGAAGAAGTAGAGATCGTAGGACTGACAGACGAGAAGAGAAAAGTCGTTGTAACGGGCGTCGAGATGTTCAGAAAGCTGCTTGATCAGGCACAGACAGGCGACAACATCGGAGCACTGCTGAGAGGCGTACAGAGAAACGAGATCGAAAGAGGACAGGTTCTGGCTCATCCGGGAACGATCCATCCGCATACAGAGTTCAAAGGCGAAGTATACGTACTGAAGAAGGAAGAAGGCGGACGCCACACCCCGTTCTTCAACGGATACAGACCGCAGTTCTACTTCAGAACAACGGACGTAACGGGCGACCTGACACTGCCGGAAGGCGTTGAGATGTGCATGCCTGGTGACAACATCACCATGACGATCAA
>Ga0256404_1000162_pt1 | contig 162874 bp, 126 predicted proteins | sample RumenRJG_01DNA_FD_185990 | JGI IMG/M metagenome (GOLD analysis project Ga0256404, IMG submission 185990) | Bovine rumen microbial communities from Lethbridge, Alberta, Canada - RJG_01 | ecosystem: Host-associated > Mammals > Digestive system > Stomach > Rumen | place: Canada: Alberta...
AATGCGAATTGAAAAATCATTTATCTATTAGATGAAAGAAAAAGTTAGGTAAGATGAGAAAAAAACGAACTCAAAATCGTCCGGAAACGCCGTAAAATCAACGTTTTCGGACGGTCTGGGGGGGGGGACATTAAGCAGTAAGATAATCATTTATCCCTGCGGAGATGTTGGAATACAGGTATTGTCAATCTTGAGAAATATATATTCTGTTGAACCTGCTTTATTGATAGATAATCGTAAATGTAAATATTCTCCTAAAATTCATGATATATCATACTTAGATCGTATTGATACAGATGATTATATCTTGTTTCTCGCATCAACGAACCGTGATATCTACGGTGATCTGCTGAGGAATGCTTTACAGTATATAAAACCTGAACACATCATTGAGCTTGAATCAATGAGTTCAAAAATGCCAGAGGTAAAAACAGAGATTGGAAAGTATAGTTATGGACCAATCTGCTGCAATCATCCTCTTATAAAATCTATCGGATCTTTTTGCTCTTTTGCGACAGGAGTCGATTTTGTTGTTAACCATGAATTCAGATATGTGACCACACATCCGATTATCTATGAAGGGAAAAGAATCGAGGGGTATGAGTATCCTTTTGCGGCTGTCCGAGAAAAAGATTATTATATGATTGGGATAGAGCCTAAATCCGAGTATGTAAAGAAACAAAGGCGGGCGATAATAGGTAATGATGTATGGCTTGGAAGAAACGTAATTGTAACGAACAGCGCGAATATAGGAAATGGTGTGATCGCTGCAGCAGGCGCAGTCATAACAAAGGATGTACCTGATTATGCTGTTGTAGCTGGAGTGCCGGCAAGAATAATAAGGTTTAGATATTCCCCTGAACAGATTGACGCCCTGAACAGGATTGCATGGTGGGATTGGACGGATGATGAGATAAGAACAAGATTCGATGACTTTTATCTCCCAATAGATGATTTTATAGAAAAATATGATCGATGATACCTCGCTTGGGTTATTATTATGACGCTGGATGATTTATTTCAAGGAAAATAAAGGCACTGACGATATGCGTGAAGCAGTAGAAAAATATGAAGAGAAGAAGATTAATATCGGTATTATCGGGTCCGGGCGGATCGCAGGAAGGTTCGCAGATACTAAGGTACAGGGAGTCAGGGTTGCTGCCGTTTATAATCTGCACTTTTCGAGTGCCGAGAGGTTTGCGAAAGCACATGGCATAGGATGTGTGGAGGATGACATTGACAGCTTATTTAAGAAATGTGATGCAGTCTATATTGCGACTCCTCATGAGACTCACGCTATGTATATCAGAAAGTCTCTTGAAGCCGGAAAAAATGTGCTCTGCGAGAAGCCGATGACTTTGTCGGGAAAGGAAACTGAAGAACTTTTTTCGCTGGCTGACAGAAAAGGTCTTGTTCTTATGGAAGCGGTTAAGACTGCCTATTGCAGTGGCTTTCTTGGGCTCAATAAGTTGATAGAGTCAGGCGCAATAGGAAGGATCTCGGAGGTAGAGGCGGCTTTTACAAAGCTTGCACCATCAAATCTTCGCGAATACCGGAACAGAGAAGTGGCGGGTTCTTTTACGGAGCTGGGGACTTATCCGCTGCTTGCTGTCTTCAGAATTTTGGGGACTGATTTCGACGAGGTGCGTTTTGATCATGCCGATGGACCAAATGGGGTAGACACTTTCACAAAAGCTTATTTTAACTATTCGGGTGAAAAAGCTGAAGATGCGCTTCATTTCAGAAGAACAGAGAAATCATCGGCAAGGGCAAAAACCGGGTTAGCGGTAAAAAGTGATGGCTCGCTTACCATAAGCGGTTCAAAAGGATATGCTTTTGTGCCTGCGCCATGGTGGCTTACAAAGCGGGTAGAGATTCATCACGAGGATCCGAATCAGATCGAGAGGTATGATTTCGATTACAGCGGGACCGGAATGCAGTACGAGATCGGCTTTTTCAGGGATGCGTGCAAGAAGAGTGAAGAGGCAATAAACATCATCAGGTCATATAGAGATGTTTCCATTGCGTCATCGTATGTGATGGAAAAATTCCTGTCTGAGCGAAAATTATCCCCTGTAAAAATCAGAAAAGAAGATGTAAGAATCTGGGGGCATAGAGGCTGCAGCTACAGATACCCTGAGAATACTCTTCCGGCATTTGAGGCTTGTGCCGGAATACCAGGAATAACAGGCTGTGAAATGGATGTTCAGCTGACAAAGGACGGAGAAGTAGTAGTCTTCCATGATGAGAATGTAAAGCGGGTAACTGATGGCGGAGACAGGCTTCTGAACTCGTTTACACTTAAAGAACTTAAACAGTTAAAAATAAATAAGAGGCGTCAATTCGATTATTCCATTCCGCCTCTTTCAAAGTCTGAGACAGCTGCTGGGAATGATCCTTATCATATATGCTTATCTCCTGAGCCAAAAAGCAAGAACCAGACGATGATCGATTCTGTTTTTTCAGATATAGACAAGAGGTACTCAGACAAAGAGTACCTGACCATTCCTACTTTTGATGAATTTCTGACTCTTATGGAACCCTTTTGTAAGAAAAATGGATTTCTGATAAATGTCGAGTTGAAGACCAGTGTGATCCGTTACGAGGGTATAGAGCAGAAGACTCTTGACCTGGTAAGAAAGCATGGTCTGGAAAAATATGTGGTATATTCTTCGTTCCTGGCTGACTCGATTGAACTGATGAAGCAGCTGAGCCCGGACTGTAAGACTGGTATGCTGGCTTCGACAATAGATGATTGCCTTTATAGAAGTGATGGCAGACCAATAGAGTCGGACGCTGTTCATCCATGGGTCGGGGGTCTTACTACATCTCTTCCGGAGGGGAAAAAGGATATACCGGTCAGAGCCTGGAATGCAGAGGAACCATTTTTCACAAATGACTCGAGAAACGTGTTAATATATAATCAGCGCATTTATGGAGAGTCAGGTGTTACGGATCTGATCACGAATGTTCCGGAACGGTATTTGATGTAGATTTTTGTTTTATTTGAAGAATGATATGTTTGAAATTCAAGAGGATTTTTTAAAGGAAGAGGTGCGGGATGGTTTTACTGTCTCGCCCATAATGAAATCTACATGGGCGGCGGAGCTTAAGACACTCGATGCAATTCAGACTTTTTGCAGGAAGCATGACATCACCTGCTATGCTGCTTTCGGTACGCTTCTGGGTGCTGCAAGACATAAGGGTTTTGTGCCCTGGGATGATGATATAGATATAGCTATGACGCGGCAGGATTATATGAAATTCCTATCGGTTGCTGATGAGATGCCTGCACCTTTCAGGGTGAAGAGTATATATACTCAGGAGGTGTTCACTCAGTTTCATTCTGTTGTCTCAAATTCCAGGGAGACAAAGCTTAGCTGGGACGAAGATCGAATCAGGGATTTTTACGGATGCCCTTTTCTGATAGGGATTGATGTGTATGCGCTTGATTATATACCGAAGGATAAGAGCAGGCAGGATCTGCAGAGGCTTGTCTATACGATGGGATATGATCTGACAGTGCGGATGGAAGCTCTTTTCAAGGAACCGCATACAGTGACTCCTACTCAGATATCAGATAAACCGGAGAGTATAATTGAATCAGTTTCTATTGAAAAATTAAAAGATCTTGAAGATTTTCTGAATGGATTGGCTCAATTTGGCAAATATTTAAATATTCAGTTTGATGCAAATAGTTCGCTTTTCATGCAGCTGATGAGGATCACTGACAGGATCGCCATGAATTGTGGAAAGGAAGACGCTGGCTTTATTAATTTTTACCCGCATATGGCGATATTTGGAGATGATTGCTCACGCTCATTCAGGAAGAAGGAATGGTATGATCGTACGATCGAGCTTCCATTTGAGAGTATGACTGTAACAGCTCCGGTGGGCTACAAGGACATTTTGACTACTCAATATGGTGATTGGAATACAGCAGTTAAAGGAACGTCGGGACATGGGTACCCGTTCTATGCAAGCCAGATGGAATACTTCAAGTTTTTGGGAAAGATGTAAAATCCGTCTGCCAATTGTCGATATATTTAAAGAGATTGGTTACATTGACAAAAGTTTGTCACATCACAGGTTAGCATGCGATTTGTGACAGGACAGGGGAAATATGGTTTCAATAATAATACCGGTATATAACAGAGAGAAATATATTGACGCATCAATCTTAAGCGCAGCAGGTCAGACCGGGCGTGATATAGAAATAGTGGTCGTGGATGACGGTAGCACTGACAGAAGCGGCGAGATATGTGACAAGTGGGCGGAACGCGACAGGCGGATCAAGGTATTTCACACTGAAAACCATGGAGTATGCCAGGCCAGAAACTACGCTATCGAGAGGGCGTCAGGTGAATATATCCTGCCTCTGGACAGTGACTACATAATAGGTGAAGTATATGTCGAAAAGGCGGAGAAGATACTTGATACACATCCTGAGATTGGTATAGTGCATTGCAATACCAACTTTTTTGGAACGGTGAACGGAAAGTTTGTATTACCCCAATATAATTTGATTACGGAGCTTTTTAGTAATTGTATAACTGCGACAGCTATGTTCAGAACGAGCGACTGGACTAGTGTAGGAGGATATTCTGATGAATTCAGAGGCGGGTGGGAAGACTATGATTTCTGGTTATCTCTGATTTCAATGGGCAGGCAGGTATTTAAGCTGCCGGAGACTTTGCTTTTTTACAGGAGGCATGGTCAGAATACAATATCAGGTGAAAGAGCATACATTCAGCATAGAAGAATAATAAGACACCATATGATGCTTTATGATGCTGTATTCAGGAATCCGGACAGGCAATCCCGGGTTGCCATATGTGGATATATTTGTGAAAGTCGTGTCTATTATGGGTATCTTTTGGAAAAGGGATATGAAAATATTACCGGTCTATATGCAATAGATGTTGGAGATTCTGGAGAAGTTATATACAATAAGACAATGCAGCCAGCAGATCATCTTGTTGATGATGATATTGATCTGATCATTGTTGCAACGCTGAATGCTGATGTGGCAGGATTTCTCATTCAGAGGCTGGGACAGCTGACGGGGAAAAGTACAGTATGGTTTTTAAATGATGGGGGATGATTGAAAGCAGGTATCTGGAATGCAACAAAGCTAGAGAGGAATCAGTCTGAGTTTTTATGAAAATATTATTCTATAGATACAATAGCATTCTAGAGCCTGATATCCTGGCGGTGTTCCGGGAGATGGGAATTGACGTGATTGAGTACAGGCGCGAGATGGCAGAAAAAAATCTTTCGATGCAGGAAAGCGTAAGGGAGACCGGGAATTTTCTTATGGATCATCCGGTAGATGCTGTATTTAGTATAAATTTTTATCCATTTCTTTCAGAAATTTGTAATATTTTTAAGCTACGATACTGTTCCTGGACGGTGGATTCACCGGTAATGGAACTCTATACAACATCGATAAAGAATCCCTGGAACCGGACGTTTCTCTTCGACATGGATCAATACAGACGATTCCATCCGCTGAATGAGAACTGTATTTTTTACCTGCCGCTGGGAGCGATGACTGCGCCGAAAGACGAGCTGTTTTCAAAGACGGCAGAATCGGAGAAAGCAAAGTATTCCCATGATATCGCATTTGTCGGTTCTCTATATAAAGAGAAGAACCGTTATGAAGAAGCCACAGGACTTCCTTCTGAGACTAAGGGTTATCTTGATGGTATTATGCGCGCACAGGAACTTATCTATGGATATTATTTTATTCCTGATTTACTGGATGATGAAATAGTAGCTGTCTTCAAATCTCATGTGAAGAAATTCTATACTCTTCCCGTGGGTTCTTATTTAAGCGATCGCGATACTATGGCTTATCTCTATATGGGCTGTCAGATAAGCATGATGGAGCGGGTTGATACATTCAAAAGACTGTCGAAGAAATTTCCGGTCACAATATATACCGGTTCTGATACAAAAGACATACCGGACATTGAAAATAAGGGTCTGGCCTCCACATTCAAAGAGATGCCACTGATATTCCATGAATCAAAGATAAATCTGAATATCACATCGAAGTCCATTACATCAGGTCTTCCGCTTCGGATATTCGATATTTTGTCATGCGGAGGCTTTCTGATCTCCAATTATCAGAGTGAGATAGCAGAACTTCTGACTCCCGGAGAAGATTTGGTTGTATACGAAAGCCAGGATCAGCTGGAAGACCTTATTGCATATTATTTATCTCACGACAGAGAAAGAAAAGAAATAGCAGCGCACGGGCGTGAAACCCTTATCAAAAAATATTCCCTCGAACATCAGCTGGCGCTTCTGATAAAAATGTCATTTTCAATTTAATGATGTGGGTGTCAAAAGTACCTTTTGACACTGTAATCATTTAATAAGCTCTCAATTAAATAGTATATAAAAATTGTAACATGAAGGATCTCAACATAAAAAGGCGTGTGGAAAAATTATTTTCCACACGCCTTACTTAATTCTGCAATCACATACCGTACGCTATATAGATTACAGACTCAAATAATTATAAGAGTTAACTCTTTACGATTACCTGAGAAGTGAAAGGACACCCTGAGTAGACTGGTTAGCCTGAGCGAGCATAGCCTGACCTGCCTGAGCAAGAATGTTGTTCTTGCTGTAGTTAACCATTTCCTTAGCCATATCGGTATCACGGATACGGGACTCAGCTGCGGAAGTATTCTCGGATGTGGTGTCAAGGTTCTTGATAGTGTGCTCGAGACGATTCTGAAGAGCACCAAGAGCGGATCTCTGGGTTGAGACTTTATCAATAGCACTCTGAACCTCAGACATGACTTTGCCGGCTTTTGTATTGTCCTTCACATTAGACAAATCTGCATCTGTAATACCAATACTTGAAAGTTTCATTTCGCTGATGTCAATCTTAATCACCTGACCTGAAAGAGCTCCGACCTGAAGCTGCTTGCCTGTGAATTTGCCGTCCAGAAGATTCTGGGTATTGAACTGGGTGGTATCAGCCACACGGTTGATCTCTGAACCAAGAGCCTGAAGTTCATCAGCAATCTTTGAACGATCTGAAGATGTATTCGTATCGTTAGCAGCCTGTGTAGCGAGCTCGTTCATTCTCTGAAGCATTGAGTGAACTTCGTTCAGAGCACCCTCGGCTGTCTGAATAGCGGAGATACCGTCCTGAGCATTAAGAGATGCTCTGTCGAGACCGCGGATCTGGGATCTCATCTTCTCAGAAATAGCGAGACCTGCTGCGTCGTCAGCTGCACGGTTGATCTTGTAACCGGATGAGAGCTTCTCAGTGGACTTGGACTGAGCGTCTGTGATGATGCCAAGCTGACGGTTGGTGTTCATTGCCTGTAAATTGTGCTGTACTACCATAATTATTTCCTCCATGAAATAAGCGGGACTTCCATGCCCCAATCTGTGCCGTGATCTGTCCGACCGTACGCTCCGTAAAAATCACGGCTTTTTTCCTTTACAAAACATATATCGGACAATAGAGCAGGATGTTTATACTGACATGAAAAAAAATTTTTTATTTTGAAAAACTATCCACATCGATAAATAAGTGTTTCGAAAAAGTCTGTCAGGGTTTATAATATTTTTGTAACATACCGTTTTGACTTTTTTCTATGAAGAGCGGTGAGTGATATGGGATTGACAAGTATTCTGAACACAGCATTCGGGGCTAAGCTGCGTAAAGATCTTTCGAATTTCCTTCTGCATGACGGCGTGGGACCGAATGGGAAGACTATGGATATGGTTATGGCTATGCCGGACAATGAGCTTATGCAGGATCTATACATAGGCTGGCTTTTCCCGACCGATGAAGCTTCCGATTCCAAGCTTATTCCTTATGTGGAGAAGGATTCCGAACTGGTCGGATATAGTCGGAGAGAGGCTCAGAAGAGCCTTGTGAGGAGCTATGACAGAGTCCTTTCGTGCTATCATCTTACATATAACAAAGAACAGGGATGCATATTTTATAATGCCGATTATGATAAAAGCGTAGAATCATCCGGCGCTCTCAGATTTTTACTGACAGTCCAGAAAAGCCTCATTGTTTTTCAGCTTTTCAAGGAGGAGGCTGCCCTCAGAGGATACGCCATAGCCACGGGAAATGAGAAATTTATTGCAGAGACGACTGAGATAGCCGGACAGATGTATCCCAAATGGAACAGACAGGCTGAAGGATGATAAGAATATTCGCAAAGATGAAAAAGAATATTGGATTTATTATCCTTATATTCTTTCTTTTGTTTCTACAGGCTGTATGCGACCTCTCGCTCCCGGAATATACGTCAAAGATCGTAGATACAGGCATACAGCAGAAGGGTATAGAGGACGCCGTCCCGGAAAAGATGCGTGCTTCTGCAAGAGATGCCCTTCTTATCCTTTCCGATAATAAAGGAAAATCGCATATTAAGAAGGCTTATCGTGCCGAAAAAAGTAAAAATTACGGGAAAGTCTTTCTGCTCAGGAAAGACTGGTCGGACGGCAGCAAGAGAGATCTTTTGAATAAAGAGCTGGGCAGATCCGAGACAATTCTTATGATATTGGAAAAACAGAAGCTTGATGTATCCGCGCTGCCTCCTGAGGCATTGGCTGCCATAGAGAAAAAGGCGGCTGAGGAGATAGACAAGCTCCCGGAGTCAATGGTGACAGGAAGTGCGGTATATTTTGTAAGAAGTGAGTACAAGGCACTTGGAGTGGATCTTGACAGGATGCAGACGGACTATCTTTTTAACAGCGCCGTCCAGATGATTCTTCGGGCGCTTCTTTCAATGGTATGTTCTGTAGCGGTAGTATTTCTGGCAAGCCGTGTGGCTGCCGAGCTTGGCCGCGACCTGAGGGACGAGGTCTACGGAAAAGTCATGACGTTTTCAAGCCGGGAGATGAACAAATTCTCGACGGCTTCCCTCATTACCAGGAGTACAAATGACATTCAGCAGATACAGCTTGTGATGACTCTGATGTTCCGGGTGGTACTCTACGCGCCTTTCCTGGCGGCGGGCGGTATCATGAAGGTGGTACAGACGGGCTCCTATTTAAGCTGGATAATCATACTGGGTACTGCTGTTGTAGCTGCTGTCATTGCGGTCTTGTTTATTTTTGTCATGCCGAAGTTCAAACTCCTTCAGATAAAGATCGACAGACTGAACCTGATCTCCAGAGAAATCCTTACAGGGGTGCCGGTGATCCGTGCTTTTTCTGCAGAGAAGCATGAGGAAGAGAGATTCGACGATGCAAACCGTGATCTTACGAGGACAAACCTCTTTGTAAACCGCGCCATGACTGTCATGATGCCGGCGATGATGTTTATTATGAATGGTCTGTCCGTGCTCATCATTTATTCAGGCGGACACGGAATAGACAGCGGCAAGATGCAGGTAGGCGACATGATGGCATTTCTACAGTACGCGATCCAGATAATCATGTCATTTCTTATGCTGTCTATGGTAGCAGTATTCATTCCGCGGGCAAGCGTATCGGCAAAGCGTATCTTCGAGGTGCTTGATACTGATTTATCGATCAAAAATCCTGAGAGACCGAAGCAGCCCGATGGCAGTATAAAAGGTTTGATTGAATTCAAAAATGTGTCATTTTCATATCCCGGCGCTGAAGAAAGCGTGTTGAAAAACATCAGCTTCAAAGCGGAAAAAGGCAGGACGACTGCCATAATCGGAAGCACCGGCAGCGGCAAGTCCACGCTTGTAAACCTGATCCCTAGATTTTATGATGTGACTGAAGGAGAGGTCTTGTTCGACGGGATCGATGTAAGGAAGATGGATATTCATGATCTGAGACAGAGGATTGGTTATGTGCCTCAGAAATCAGTGCTTTTCTCGGGAACTGTCGCAAGCAATGTAAGATTCGGAAGAGATGATGCCGGTGATGATGATGTAAGAGAAGCCGTCGATATTGCCCAGGCATCGGAATTTGTAGAGAAGATGTCTGATGGAATCAATTCCAGGATTGCCCAGGGCGGTTCGAACGTGTCAGGAGGACAGAAGCAGAGACTTTCAATCGCAAGAGCCATCGCCAGAAAGCCGGAGATATTTATATTTGACGACAGTTTCTCCGCGCTTGATTACAGGACAGATGCAACGCTGAGACGTGAACTCAGTGAAAAGACAAAAGGAGTCACGGCTATTATTGTGGCTCAGCGAATCAGTACCATACTTCAGGCGGATCAGATAATTGTGCTTGACGACGGCGGGGTCGCAGGAATCGGCAGCCATACAGAGCTTATGGAAAGCTGCAGTGTATACCGAGAGATTGCAGAGTCACAGCTCAGCGAATCAGACTTAAGGAAGGCGGATCTGCTTAATATGAAATCATTATCCGAGGAGGGAGTTTAAGATATGGCCGGTTCAAATAATGGGATGAAGGGAAGAGGTCCCCACGGCGGTATGAGAGTGGTTGAGAAGCCGAATGATTTTAACAGCGCTTTTAAAAGACTCTTATCGTATATGGCGCGTTACCGTGTAAGAATAATAATAATGATGGCAGCTGCTGTAGCCGGCACTATTTTTAACATAGTAGGGCCGAAGATCCTGGGGCGGGCAACCACTGAACTTTTCAATGGTCTGGTTGCAAAGATCAAGGGTACCGGAAGCATCGATTTCGAGAAGATTGGCGGGATCCTTCTCACCGTTTTGATTCTTTATATAGTGAGCACTCTTTTTTCATTCCTGCAGGGAATGGTAATGACAGGAATCTCTAATGATACGGGTTATAACCTGAGGAAGAGTATTTCCGAGAAAATCTCACACCTGCCCGTCAGCTATTTCGAGAGCCGGCCTTATGGTGAAGTCCTGTCAAGAATTACAAATGATGTGGACACACTGCAGCAGGGAATAAATCAGAGCTTTACGCAGCTGATCACAAGCCTTACTACCATAATCGGCGTATTGATCATGATGCTCTCGATAAATGTATGGATGACTCTTGTATCACTCCTTATTCTGCCACTTTCGGTGCTTCTGGTAGGTTTTGTCATGAAGCATTCCCAGAAATTTTTCCTGGATCAGCAGAACTGGCTTGGAAATGTCAACGGTCAGGTGGAAGAGGTCTATGCCGGTCAGAATGTAATAAAGGCATTCAATCAGGAAGAGAATGCCATGAAGAAATTCCGCGAAGCCAACGGCAAGCTGTATGAGAGCGGATGGAAGTCACAGTTTTTCTCGGGAATGATGATGCCGGTCATGCAGTTTGTGGGCAATCTCGGATATGTGCTGATAGCGGTCCTGGGCGGATTTCTGGTGATGAAGAATGCTATCGAAGTAGGAGATATCCAGTCCTTCCTACAGTATATAAGAAACTTTACACAGCCGATCCAGCAGATAGCTCAGGTCATGAATATGCTGCAGTCATCGGCAGCTGCATCTGAGCGAGTATTTGAATTTCTGGATGAGCCTGAGGAGACTGAGGTGGAAAGCGATGAAAGGGATATCAAGACTCTGGGCAGCAATGTACGATTTGATCATGTATCGTTCGGATACGATCCTGACAAAATAATAATAAATGACTTCTCCTGTGACGTATCGGACGGCGAGAAGATAGCAATCGTAGGTCCAACCGGAGCCGGCAAGACTACAATGGTGAAGCTTCTGATGCGCTTTTATGATGTAAATAATGGATCAATCAGCGTTGGAGACGTGGATATCAGATCTCTTAAGAGATCAAGCCTTCGGTCCATGCTTGGAATGGTCCTTCAGGACACCTGGCTTTTCAAGGGCACCATAATGGAAAACATAAGATACGGAAGGCTTTCTGCTACGGACGACGAAGTGATTGCGGCAGCGAAGGCAGCTCACGCCCACCGATTTATCATGCAGCAGCCTGAAGGATATAATACCGAGATCAACGAGGAGTCGAGCAATATTTCTCAGGGACAGAAGCAGCTCATTACCATAGCACGCGCCATCCTCTCCGACAGGAAAATAATGATACTTGACGAGGCGACGTCCTCGGTAGATACGAGAACCGAGATCAGAATTCAGAAGGCAATGGACAAGCTGATGAGTGGAAGAACCAGCTTTGTCATAGCGCACAGACTGTCCACAATAAAAAACGCGGATCTGATCCTTGCTATGAAGGACGGCGACATAGTGGAGCAGGGTACTCATGACGAGCTGATGGAGAAGGGCGGATTTTACGCAGATCTCTACAATTCACAGTTCGAATCGGCTGTGGAGTGAGACATACGGGAATTGTCTTCCGATAAGCTCAGGGATATGCTTCATTTTTCCGGTATGTATGCCGGAAAAAGCGTTAGAAAGAGAGGGGCTATACCCTCTTATCCGACGAAGGAGGAGATCGAATTGGAGCTAAGATCCCGCGGATAATTGTAACGGATTTACGAAAATTTAGGGCGGGAAAGACCACGGTTTTAACCGTGGGATGATAGCCCTTTTTCTTTTTGTCCTTGATTTTGTGTATAAAGAAATATATAATATACACAAATGGAAAATCAATATAAAAGAACAGCTACAACAGTATCGTTTATAAACTACCATATCGTATTCTGTCCAAGATACCGCAGAAAGATATTTAACATACCAGGTGTCGAGGACAGGTTTAAAGAACTCACACGGCAGGAGTGCAAACGCAGGAACATCGACATCATCACTATGGAATGTCATGTCGATCACGTCCACATGTTTGTAAGTGTCTATCCCCAGATGCCCATACCGGATATCCTGAAATACATAAAAGGCGCGACTTCCCATGCACTAAGGGATGAGTTTCCCCAGCTTAAGAAGATGCCTTCCCTGTGGACAAGATCGTACTTTGTCAGTACGGCAGGCAATGTAAGTTCTGAAACCATCAAATGGTACGTGGAGACACAGAAAACGAGGTCATAGTCTATGACGGGAACGAAAACATCAAAACCTATGCATACCGTATGTTTAAGACTTGATACATCTGAATACGAAGGTTATCTCATAGACCAAAGTTTCCATGCCCTGTCGCATATCCATAACGTACTGGTAAAGCATGCTCGGAAACTCCTCATACGTTTGAAGTATGATAAAGACTACCAGCAGCTAAGGACAGAATACATCGCATTTCTAAAAAAACACAAGGACAAACAGAAACTTTCCAAGGCAGAAACGGCCTATAAGAAAAAACTGTCAGACAGGATGAAAACCATCCGGCAGGATATGGGGTTTTCTGAATACAGTTTCCAGTCATATATCAAAAAATGTGCGAAACAGTATAATAAGCTCCTGTCGTCACAGCAGGTTCAAAAGGAAGCCACCCGTGTATGGCAGTCGGCAGAGAAGTATCTTTTCGGTGACGGAAAGGCAGTACACTTCAAAAAATACAGGGACTTTGATACCATAGGCGGGAAATCCACGAAAAACGGTATGCGGTTTGATACGAAGACCTTCTCCGCCGTATGGATGGGTCACACGTATAAGGTGAAACGCCCTAAAAAGTCATCAATGGACTACGTGTATGAAGCACTTTCTTCTGATATAAGCTACTGCGATGTCAAACACCGGATGTTCCCGAACGGCTGGCACTACTATATTGTAGTCGTCCTGAAAGGACCGGCTCCAAAGAAACTGACCGCCGGAAATAAGGCCTGCGGTATAGACCCGGGGGTATCCACCATGGCGGCAGTATCAGATGAAGGCGTATATCTTGAAGAGTTGGCTCCTGATATCGGTAAGTATAACAACGAGATCGTAGATACCCAGTATCATATGGACCTTTCAAAAAGAGCCTCGAACCCGGATAAATACAATCCTGACGGTACGATAGACAAAAGCAATCATGACAGATGGAAGTTCTCAAAGACTTATATCAGACTGAGGAACAGGCTCAAATATCTGTACCGCGTACGGTCGGATTATATAAAGCAGTCACACAGCGGGCTGGTCAATAAACTGCTAAAAGATGCCAGAGACTTTTATATCGAAGATATGAATTATAAGGCACTGGCGAAGAGGTCAAAGGATACTGAGCGCTTAGACGGAATTTTTGAAGTAAAAACGAAAGACGGCTCTGTAAAGCAGGTACATAAATACAAGCGCAAAAAACGATACGGTCGATCCTTAAACAACAGGGCACCGGCACTATTTATACATCTGCTGGAACAGAAAGCCTCACTTTATGGCGGGTCAGTAACAAAGATAGCGACGAAAGACTATAAAGCGAGCCAGTATGACCATAGTACAGATACCTGTACTAAGACCCCACTATCGCAGAGAACCAGGATCATAGATGGACGTACAGTACAGAGAGACCTTTATAGTGCGTTCCTGATACTTAATACAGATGATACATTAACACATCCCGACAGGGATAAATGCATGAGTACCTTTGACAGTTTTGTCAGACGGCAAGATAAACTTATATCGGAAATGAAGAAAAGCAATATATCCATGAAGCAGTGTTTTGGCTTTTAAGATTCATAGATCATACAAAAGGTTCAGACATCAGCCTTCCGCCTTGGAAAGTAAGTACTTTGTACTGAAATCCGTATAAGCGGTAAAGCCTGAAAACAGTCATCTATATCTTATTCTATAAGGATAAGTGATGTTGACTTTATCTTAAGGAATCCCACGACTTCAGTCCTGGGAGGATGTCAAGAAAATTTAACTACTCATTTGTGACGATTAAACAAATTTTCGTTAAATTTTCCGTGAAACATGGCTGATTGTTTGAATTCTCTTATTACACTAGAATAAATAGCAGTTATTTTCTTAGCCGGGCTTTCTGTGGCAGCAGCCATAGAGCTTAGAAGGAAGAAGACGGGAACCAGATAATTTCTTCATAATATACCTCACTTCAAAGGCGTGCGGAAAACCGGGAGTTTTCCGCACGCCTGATTTATAACTAAAACTTCCCACATTAATAATGAGAATCTTCGTTGCAAGGATTCATTCGCTTTTTGGCAAGAGATGTCACAGTGGTGGCTCACAAGTTGTGTTTTTCTGCGTCAGTCGTCACGCATTTTTATCATAAATAATCTTCAGCCCCTTGAGCATCAGATCATTGTCGATAATATATTTATTATGGCACTTTGGTATGATGACACGGGCAAGTCCGCCTGTGGCAACATGGGTGGCGGCGTAACCTAGCTCAGATTCAAATCTCTCTATCATTCCGTCAATCATTGAGGCCTGTCCGTTTATTATTCCGCTCTTCATACAGTCGACGGTATTTGTGCATATACAGCGCTTTGGAGCTGACAGAGAAACTCTCGGGAGCTGGCTGGTATCAGATACCAGCGCTTCAAGACTTGTTCTGACACCCGGAATTATCACACCTCCGATATAGATTCCCTTGTTGTTTATCACCGTAATGGTAGTAGCGGTTCCCATATCGATTACGATCACCGGCGCGCCGAATTTGTCTCTCGCCGCAACGGAGTCTACGACTATGTCAGCTCCGAGAACCTTTGGATTGTCAATCTTTATATCAAGCCCTGTCTTTATTCCGGCGCCAACCACTAAGGGCGTGATACCGAGCAGCTTTCTAACGGCATCCTTCATTATGTGGACAAGCGGGGGCACCACGGAAGAAATTATGCTGCCCTCGATTTCATCCGGATTGACTTTATGGATTCTCAGGGCGCTGTTGAGAAGAATCGCGTATTCCAGCTCAGTCCGGTCTATCTCGGTAGACATCCTCTCCTGAAAGCATATGCCGTCGGAAGATACGCCGCCAACTTCAATATTAGTATTGCCTATGTCAATGCAAAGTACCATAGAATTTACCTCTCTTCCGCAATCGCCTTATCAAAGATTCTGTCCGCTACTTCAAGCTTCGTCATTAGCGGAAGTTCCTCTTCCTGATTCCGGCTTATCAGAGTCACCTTAGGGGATACAATACGATACTGACAGAAATTACCACTGTCTGAATTTAATGTCAATCTTTTTAGATAAATGTTTTTATTCCCTGCGTGATCAGAAACATTCCTGCACTGTACAAAAGCATTACAGGAAAATGCGACTGATTTACATGGTCGGACTTGCTGAAGCGATTCTTAAAGAGAATGCAGTCAGACAGGAAGAAAAGCAGAGCTCCGATATAGATCATAATTGCTCCGGAGAAAGAAACCCCTTTTACGGCAGCTGAGCAAAGAAGCAGAAACAGGGCGAAGATATTCATTACGCCGTTTAAGAGGAGATATGTATATATACCCATTGTCATTTTTGTATCGAGATTGTCCATGCATTTTCGCATGGTAATAAAGCTTGCCGCTACATAGAATATTGAAGCCATGGCAAGCACCGTCACAAGGATCAATGCAAAAGAAGCCCTGCTGCCGGAGCCGCCTTTTATTGCTGAGAGAAATTTTCCACTTTTTGAATTTTTAATTAAAATTGAAAATTCGGCTATCAGGAAAATGTGGGCAGCGGAAAATGAAGCGCCTCCCGCAATAAGTTTCTTATCTCCATCACCGATGAGAAAGATGTCGCCGAGAAGGCAGAAAATAAGAGCTGGAATAAATACAGGGACTGATCTTCCCCAGGAAATCGTGTAGGTTATGAGAGAGATAAGGATCAAGGGCTTTGTAAGAGCTCTTCCTCTGTCGTTTTTTATAAGGCAGAACACGAGATGGATAAGGGTTACGGCAAAGAACAAAAATAGAAAAACTGCAGACATAATTTCTCCTTAAAACTTCATGCTTATTCGTTTGATACTGACTGCTCCCACAGGCAAGCCCGTGGATTTTACGCCACAATTTATAACATTGACCGAATAATATCCCAATTCCTATGACGATGCAACGCGCAGTATGGGAATTTAATAATAACATGACTAAAACTGAATATTCCGGTGCGGCGGAGCCGCCCTTCCGGTGGCGGGTGAGCCAGGTGTCCGGAAGGAACTGAGCCACCTCCGTCGCGATTACTTGTGTAGACCATAGACTTCCCTCATGGAGATGTCTTTGGTTGGATCGACTGGCTCGATGTCGATCCGATAGGCATCATGAACGATCCTGTCGAGAATGCCATCGGTAAGAGGAGCGTTACTGCCACCGAGTTGCTGATACCAGCCCTCCTCCTTGTATTGCGAACAGAAGACCGTAGATTTCCTGTGGTATCTCTTGCTCAGGATCTCGAATATGTCCGGCTGTTGCTCCTGCGTCAGCGGGAGAAGAAGCCATTCATCAATAATCAGGAGCGCAGGTTTTGAATACTTCTTGATTGCTTTCTCGTATGTATCGTTTCTCCTAGCCTCCGCCAATTCGATCAAAAGATCCGGAAGGCGGACATATAGTGTTTTGTAGTACTGCTTACAGGCCTCCATTCCTAGAGCGCATGCCAGATAGGTCTTGCCGCATCCGGTCGCTCCGGTGATGAAGATGTTCCGATTGTCAGTTATGTACTCGCAGCCAGCAAGCCTGCCAATCAGATCTCGATCGAGTTTTCTGCCGGAGACGTAATTGATATCTCCGATGTAAGCTTTAGGCTGATCGAAGGAGGCATCCATAATGAGGCGCTTCAGACGGTTGGTCTTGCGGCTGTTGTATTCAGCATCGACCATCAGGGCAAAACGGTCCTCAAAAGAGATTTCAAGGATGCTCGGATCCATGAGCTGAGCTCGGAAGGCATCAGCCATCGGGGTCATGTGCATCTCGACGAGCTTATTGATTGTAGATTCATTCGACATGGTTTTCACCTCCGTAGTACTTTGCTCCTCTGGTTATCCCATAAGGATTCTGTAGAGGTGTAGCCTTTGTCTGAGCTGTCTGCTTCTGCTGTAAAAGCGTATTTTCAGCAGCAAGGATGTTGCGTACAGATTTATAGCTTGGGCTCGGATTGAATGCCAGAGCCTTTGCACAGGCGCTTTCCAAGGCCTCAGCCGAATAATGCTTTTCCAGCTTCAGTAGAGCCATACAAGCACGATAAGCCTGCTGTTCAACTGCTTTTGAAGAAAGGATTGCATCAATGGTACGTTTTGTATTGCTTCCAATCTTTATGGCCCATTCGCGGAACCGGTCGCCGTCCCATTCCAGGTACTTCCGGTGATCAGGAGGCATGTATTCCGGCACGGTACTGTACTTGCCAGGACGCCCTTTCAGCCTCCTGTGAGAGGCGATACGATCCTGTTTGTAAAAGATCTCAATCATCGATTCAGTCACTCTGACATCGACCTTCTTGCCGATGTACGCATAAGGCACGGAATATAGCATTTTTCCTATGCTTATGTGATAATTGTACTGGACTGTCGCTTGTTTCCATTCGGCGGTTTCATATGGGGTGGCTGGGAGCTTTGCCAGGCGTGGCAGTTCTTCATCGCGGAAGAGGCTTGACCGGCTGCCCTCTTTTTTCTGAAACTTCCGGTCATTGTAGGCTGTCAGTTTTTCCTGAATCGCCTTGTTGAGTCCCGCAAGAGAAAAGAACTGTTCGTCACGCAGGGCGGCAATGATCTAGGTCGATACATGGCCGACATTGCCTTCAGCACTTGGTTTGTCTTTCGGATGGCGTATCCGCGCAGGAATGATTGCAGTTCCATAATGCTCCGCCAGTTCATGGTAGGAGCGGTTCACCTGCGGATCTTCCCAACGTTTATTGTGGACTACTGCAGTCTTCGTATTATCAGGGACCAGGATCTTTGGTACACCGCCGAAGAACCGGAACATATGTACATGAGCGGTGTTCCATGCGGCTTGCTTTTCATCGAGAAAGGCTTCCGCGTAGGTGTACTGACTATAGGGCATGACCCCGACGAAAACGTAGGCATTGACAATTTCTCCGGTCGCAGAATCGGTGAAATGAGCCGGATCTCCGGCCCAGTCGACTTCCACATGTTCACCAGGTTTCCGGTTGATGTGCATTGTTGCACGCCGTTTCTCCTCGTCCTGCTGGATGTAATAGCAGAACTGGGAATACATCAGCGGCTCATCGCCAGCCAGCTGGCATTCGTTGACATACTCGGTCCAAAGCAGCTTCTTGGTTACGCCGTTTCGCATCAACTCCTTTCTGACACGGTTATAATCCGGCAGCCTTTTGTGGCTGTCAGTTACTGGAGGATAAAGGATCTTCTTCAGGTCCGCATTGGTTACATTTGCGGACAGCGGCCAAGTAAGACCATGATCCTCAGCCCTCTGTAATACTTCGGAAACAGTGTTCCGGGAACACGAAGCAGCAAGAGCTATATTTCTCTCGCTGTACCCCTGGCTTTTCAGCCGGAGGATTTCTCTGTAGTTCGTCACTTCTGTGACCTCCTTTGAATGAATCTCAACGCACTATTGCGTTTGTCATCATTGTAGGAGTCTCAAACAAAAGTGGCTCAGTTATCGCCGGAATGGTGGCTCAGTTAATAACGGAATGGTGGCTCAGTTGCACCGGACAGGGTGCTCAACGGGCTCCGGATTCTTCATAAAACTTCCCACATTTAATGTAACATCACGAAGTGATGTTACAAGTGCAAGCGCAAGCAAACGAAGTTTGCACTTTAAATGCACTTGCATCAATTAATATGGATCGTTTTCGTCGCAAAGGATTCATTATAGCTTGCCAAGAGATGCACAGATGGTGGCGAACATTGTGTTTTTCGTTGTGAGCGAGCACGCTAGCTGCGGCTCGGAAACTGTAACAGCACGAAGTGGTGTTACATGTGCAAGCGCTCGCAAACGAAGTTTGCGCTTCAATGCGCTTGCATCACTGTTGGTTGACATCCGTTCAAGCAGAAATGCTTTCTTAAAATATATTGTAACTGCAAGAATTTGGTTCAAGCATTTCTGCGCGTTTTTGTCAGAGAGCCGCTAAAAAGCGCGTGCGAGCAAACAGAAAAACACAACTTGTGAGCCACCACTGTGACATCTCTTGGCAAAAAGCGAATGAATCCTTGCGACGAAAATTTTCATTATTGATGTGGGAAGTTTTAGTAACATAAAATGAAAACGTAACCAAAAAACAGCTGCCTGTATTGATTCAGTCGTGAAATCCCGGGAAAACATTTGCTTTTTATTGGTTTAGTGGAATGCTTTATATCTTCAATGTTACGAAATGCTGATAATTCAACCGTAAAATGTGCACAAAAACCCGGCATGAAATATGTAAGAGTTTAACAAAGTTAACAAGAGGGTATTGAAAACGTTCCCTAAAGGTGATAGATTACAGCCATGAGAAAACGAAAAGGAAGTTCTTCCTCGATCGTTTCTTATGTGTGTGAGAGTAACTGGTTGATATATGAATGGAGGAAGTATGAAGAAACAAGTTATCTCAATGATGATGGCTGCTACAATGGTTGCCGGACTTGCTGCAGGATGCGGAAGCAAGAGCAGCAGCAACGGCGGTTCAACCACAAAGAGCTCATCAAAAGGAAAGGTCTATCTCCTGAACTTCAAGCCCGAGACAGACAAGAACTGGCAGTCACTTGCCAAGACTTATACCAAGAAGACCGGAGTAAAGGTGCAGGTACTGACAGCCGCTGACGGACAGTATTCATCAACACTTCAGTCTGAGATGGCTAAGTCAAATGCTCCTACAATCTTCACTGTTGGTAATGGTGATGCTGCAAAGACATGGAATGACTACACACTTGACCTGAAGGACAGCGAGCTTTACAAGCACCTTACAGATAAGTCTCTTGTAATCAACTATGACAACAAGGTTGCAGCTGTGGCCAACTGCTATGAGTGCTACGGAATCATCTACAACAAGGGAATTCTGAAGACATATTGCTCACTGAAGGATGCAAAGATCAAGTCAGCTGACGACATCAAGGATTTCGATACTCTGAAGGCAGTAGCTGATGACATCCAGAAGAGAAAAGATGAGATCAACAAGGCTGGCGGCTACGACTTAAAGGGAGCTTTCACAAGCGCAGGTCTTGATGACGGTTCTTCTTGGAGATTCTCCGGTCACCTTGCAAACCTTCCGCTCTATTATGAATTCAAGGATGACGGCGCTGACCTGATTTCCGGAGAAGCAACGATCAAGGGCACATATCTTGATAACTACAAGAAGGTCTGGGATCTCTACACAACAGATTCCGGCGCTGACAAGAAGACACTTGCATCCGGTTCCTACAACGCAGAGGAAGAGTTCGGTATGCAGCAGGCTGCTTTCTATCAGAACGGTGACTGGGAATATTCAGGACTTACAGATGCCAAGAACGGTTATACTGTAAAGGCTGAGGATCTTGGAATGATGCCTATCTACTTCGGTGTGGATGACAAGAACGAGGGACTTTGCTCCGGTACTGAGAACTACTGGGCAGTCAACAAGAAAGCTTCAAGCGACGACCAGAAGGCTTCTCTTGAATTCCTTAACTGGGTAATCACATCTGATGAGGGACGTGATGCAGTGACCAACAAGATGGGTCTTACAGCTCCGTTCGATACCTTCACAGGCAAGTATGAGACAAAGAATCCGTTCTTCAAGGATGCTAACGCTCTTATGAAGGCCGGCAAGACATCTGTTCAGTGGTCCTTCAACGCTACACCTAACGTAGATGACTGGAGAAAGGATGTTGTATCCGCTCTTACAGCTTACTCTGACGGCTCCGGCGACTGGGACGGCGTCAAGAAGGCGTTTGTTGATGGATGGGCTAACCAGTGGAAGCTTGCTCACGCTGATAACTGACAGGGAAAAATAACAACTTAATCAATACCTGTTAGTATGGAGGCATGGATCTTACTCCATGCCTCCTTTAATAATCATTATCCTTTTTATCAACTGCTCTTTTCCGGTGTCACAGCCGGAAAGGAGAATCTCTTAAGGATTGCTCAGGCATTCCGAGAGGCGCTGCTGGAATTTTTATTTTATCAAGGAAGGTCAATTATGGAGAAAGCAAATAAAAAATATTTTCCGCTTTTCATGATTCCGACTTTTGTCGCCTTCGCGATCGGGTTTTTGATACCATTTTTATACGGTATCTTTCTCTCGTTCTGCAAATTTACGACAGTTGTCGATTTCAAGTGGATTGGACTGCAGAATTATACCAAGATCCTGTATGTAAACGGAAAGCTTGATACTACGTTTATTCACAGCCTCTGGTACACGACACTGTTTACGATCGTGACAATGCTTATCATCAATTTTGTAGCGTTCGCAATAGCACTTCTGCTTACAAAAGGAATTCGCGGAACCAATCTCTTCCGTACCTCATTCTTCCTGCCCAACCTGATCGGAGGAATTGTTCTTTCATATGTATGGTTGATGATCTTCAATGCAATTCTTGCAAATTATCACAAGACTCTGGTAAGCACCCAGTGGTCAGCCTTCTGGGGCATGGTCATCGTGGTCTGCTGGCAGCAGATAGGTTATATGATGATTATCTACATCGCAGGTCTTCAGAATATACCTAATGATATCATAGAAGCTGCCAAGATCGACGGCGCCAACAGGCGTCAGATGCTGACGCAGATCACAATTCCCATGATGATGCCGACGATCACGGTCTGCACCTTCCTTACACTGACCAACGGCTTCAAGCTATTCGATCAGAACCTTGCTTTGACAGGCGGTAACCCCGGCAAGATGTCAGAACTCCTTGCTCTCAATATTTATGATACATTCTATGGTACCAGCGGCTGGCAGGGCGTAGGACAGGCAAAGGCGGTCATATTCTTTATTCTGGTTGCAATTATTTCCATACTTCAGAATAAGCTTACATCCAGAAAGGAGGTCGAGCAGTAATGGCAAAACAGACAAAGGTCAAAGGACCAAAGGTAAAGCATACCGTCGGTCAGAATATCCTGACAGTCATCATGACTATCGTATCCATTCTCTGGATTTCTCCCGTACTCCTTGTATTGATGAATTCCTTCAAATTAAAGGCGTTCATATTCAGAGACCCCTTCTCGATCAGTGCTTTTCCTCTGAAGGAAGGCTTTTCCAGATGGGCAAGCGGTATCAAGATCGCTTTTGCAGGCGGACTCAACTATACAAACGGTTTAGAGACAACAGGCTTCTTTAAATGCTTCGGCGTGTCATTGTTTATCACTGTATTCTCAGTTTTTCTGATTATACTTTTCTGCTCGATGACTGCATATTACATCACAAGAGTGCATACGAAGTTTACGAGATTCTTCTATCTTCTCTGCCTCTTCTCAATGATCGTGCCTTTCCAGATGGTAATGTTTACACTTTCAAAATTTGCAAACATCCTTCATCTGTCAAACCCGGTAGGTATTGGAGTAGTTTATCTGGGATTCGGTGCAGGTCTTGCAATCTTTATGTACACAGGTTATGTGCGTTCGATGCCTATTGATATTGAGGAAGCTGCAATGATTGACGGTTGCACACCCATACAGACCTTCTTCCTCGTAGTCTTCCCTGTCATGAAGCCTATGACTGTGACAATCGGAATTCTTGAGACCATGTGGATATGGAACGACTACCTGCTTCCTTCGCTGGTACTCGATATCAATAAATACAAGACCATTCCCATCGCCGTACAGTTCTTAAAGCAGTCGCACGGAATGATAGACTGGGGCGCAATGATGGCTACTCTTGTGCTTGCAATTCTTCCTATCATTATCTTCTATCTGGCAGCCCAGAAGTACATCATTCAGGGTGTTATGGCCGGAGCTGTCAAGGGTTGATATTAGATAAGGGGAGAAAATGCGAAGAGGAGGAATACTTCTCCCGATCTTCAGTCTGCCCGGAAATTACGGAATAGGCTGTTTCAGCTCTGAAGCCAGACGCTTCATTGATTTTCTGAAACGTGCGGGTCAGACATATTGGCAGATACTGCCGCTGGGACCGACAGGGTATGGAGACTCTCCATACCAGTCGTTCTCGACTTTTGCCGGCAATCCGTATTTCATAGATCTGGAAAGACTGATAGAGAAGGGATATCTGAAAAAAGAAGAAGCTGATGAAGCGGAGATGTCCGATGGAAGCAACATTAGCTACGCGCTTATTTATAAAAACAGAATAAAATTACTGCGGACGGCTTTTGACAGGGCGTATGAAAAAGAATACGAAGATCTTTTTGAGTTCGCAAAGGATAATAGCATATGGCTTGATGATTACGCCATGTTTATGGCGATAAAAAATCATTTTGATGATGTGTCTTTTACTCTCTGGCCCGATGATATAAGGATGAGGGAAAAGGATGCCATGGACAGCTACAGAGAGATGCTGAGCGATGACATAGTCTTCTATATATGGCTTCAATATGAATTCTATCATGAATGGAATGAACTGAAGGAATATGCGAACGAAAATGGAATCCGCATAATAGGCGATCTTCCGATTTATGTGTCGCCTGATGGAGCTGATGTGTGGTCTCATCCCGAACTTTTCCAGCTGGATGAAAACAGAAGGCCGACTCGCGTTGCGGGATGTCCACCGGATGGATTTTCGCCTGACGGGCAGCTCTGGGGCAACCCTCTTTATAACTGGGAATACCATGAAGAGACCGGTTTTGAATGGTGGAAGAAGAGAATAGCTGCTGCTTCGAATCTTTTTGATGTAATTAGAATTGATCATTTCCGTGGTCTGGATGAGTATTATTCGATTCCGGCTGACGCAGATACAGCGGTCTCGGGTGAATGGTTCGAAGGACCGGGAATGAAGCTTATAAGAAGCATATCACCTGTCCTTGAAGAAAAGGGCAGCGGAATTATCTGCGAGGATCTTGGATTTATTACAGATACCGTGAAGCAACTGGTGGCTGACAGCGGGTATCCGAACATGAAAGTTCTTGAATTCGCATTTGATTCAAGAGATACCGGAAATTCTTCCGATTATATGCCGTACGGTTATCCGAAAAACTGTGTGGCTTATACGGGAACTCATGACAATGAGACCCTGTATGGCTGGCTTGAAGGACTTGATGATGAGACTATTAAGCGCGTGAGAATTTTTGCTGACGCGAAAGAATCCGATCTTGCTGCCCTGACACAGAGGCTTGTGAGGATAACGGTTGCATCGCCTGCTGATACTGCAATAATTCCAATGCAGGATTATCTGGGTCTTGATAATTCAGCCAGAATAAACAGACCGTCTACTCTGGGAGGCAACTGGATCTGGAGAGTCAGTTCAGCTGATCTGACAGATGAACTTGCCGATTCGATCCGTGAGATGACGGTATCCTACGGGAGACTCAATCAAAAAAATATTGACATTATCTAATTCTGATGCCGCTAACCCCGGCAGAGGCGCCGAAAGGTGCCTCTTTTGTTTTTTAAAATAATAATATACAATATTACATTGAGTGGCGCTTAAGCACCACGAGAATGTCGAATGTGGCAGCGTGGTGGGAGTTGCGAAGCAACGAAACCACGCGTAATCATTAAATTAGTGTCAAAAGGTACTTTTGACACTCAAATCAGCTATATCAATGATGGAGTAATACCGGATGAAACTTGATCTTAATGGCAGATTTTTTGAAATAGCTTCAAAAATTGCCGATTTAATAGAACTAAATCTTCTTTTCGTTCTGACAAGCCTTCCCATTTTCACGATCGGTGCTTCCACATGCGCCACTATGACGGTTCTTATTCGTGATGTGAGAGGAGACAAGAGACCGATAGCAAAGTCTTATTTTAAAGCATTCGGAGAAAACTTCGGTAAAACGACTGTGATGTGGATAATTGATCTGGTCTTTATCTCGGTTCTCGTTTTTGACTATATGCTTGCAGCTGGATCGGGCGGAACGGTGAAGATTTTGTTAAGGGCTGTCGCAGCTGCCGGACTTATTATTGTCGGATCAATTATGATATATGAAATGAGCTGGACAGGTCTTATAGAAAATTCCATTGGAGAGACCATAAGAAACAGCTTTATCCTTACATTTTCCCGCGCTCCTTATTCGCTCCTTATGACTGCACTTTGGATTTCGCCGCCGATAATGATGTATTTGGCACCTGAGTTTCTTAAGTTCACTGTTCCTGTCTATATTTTTATCTGGCCGGTTCTCATGGCTCTTGCAGATGCTTATCTTATGGAACGTGTGCTGAGACCTTATCTCGGAGAGCCGGAATGATATGAGACTAAAAATTTTACACTTATGTCATGAAATAAATGAAAAGATCCGCTAACTGATACATTCAGGAGGCAAACGGAGGTAAATCATGGATAGAGAACGTCTTTTGAGACAGCTCGATTTTATTCTGGAAATCGATAAGGAAAAGAGAATTACCAGGCAGACCAGCATTACAGGTCACATCAGGAAGGAAAACGACGCGGAGCATGCCTGGCACATGGCTCTTATGAGTTTTATTTTGAAAGAATATTCAAATGAAGATATTGATATTACAAGAGTCATTGTCATGTGTCTTGTTCATGATATAGTTGAGATCGATGCGGGCGACACTTATGCCTATGACGAAGAGGGGAAAAAGACACAGGCAGAAAGGGAGGAGAAAGCCAAGAAGAGAATTTTCGGGCTTTTGCCCGATGATCAGGCGGAACTTTTTATGGGGTTGTTTGAGGAATTCGAAGCTGATGTGACTCCGGAGGCTCATTTTGCTCACGCAATGGATAATTTCCAGCCGCTTCTTCTTAATAATTCAAACGGAGGCGCCGACTGGAGGGAACATGATGTGACTTATGAAAAGGTGATGGGCAGGCAGGGGAGAACTGCTGAGGGATCACGAGATCTCTTTTCAGTCACAAAAGAAATCATGGATGAAAACGTGAAAAAGGGAAGCCTGAAAAAGTGATTTATTTATTAAAACTTCCCACATTCCATGGATCATCTTCGTTGCAAGGATTCATTCGCTTTTTGCCAAGAGATGTCACAGTGGTGGCTCACAAGTTGTGTTTTTCTGTTTGCTCGCACGCGCTTTTTAGCGGCTCTCTGACAAAAGCGCGCAGAAATGCTTGAATTAAATTCTTGCAGTTGCAATATATTACAAGGAAGCATTTCTGCTTGAACGATTGTCAACCGAGCCGCAGCTAGCGTGCTCGCTCACAACGAAAAACACAATGCTCGCCACCATCTGTGCATCTCATGGCTTCATTGAATCCTTGCAACGAAGATTCTCATTATTAATGTGGGAAGTTTTAGTTATTTACCTGTGTCTTTCAGCTTTATTATGGTATTTTAAAAAAGATATGGTACAATTCCATGGGTATTGATTTTAGTTGGTAAGGAAGGCGTACTATGACCGCTATGGATGATTACAAGAGAAAGACAAAGATAATATGCACGCTGGGACCGGCATCTGATTCAATAGAAAAGATGAAGGAGCTGATCAAGGCTGGTATGAATGTGGCGAGATTTAATTTCTCACACGGAGAGCATGACGAACAGGAAGGCAGGCTTAGAAGACTTTGTGAGGCAAGAGAAGAACTCGGCGTACCGGTCGCGGCCATGCTTGATACAAAAGGACCTGAAATCAGGCTGAAGCAGTTTGAAAAAGGCAGCATAGATCTGGTAGAAGGACAGAAATTTACTCTTACATCAAGGGATCTGACAGGCAATCAGGATATAGTCAGTGTCTCTTATAAAGATCTGCCGGGAGATGTGGAAAAGGGCACTCATATTCTCATTGATGACGGACTTATAGAGCTCCTTGTAGACGATGTGGATGAAACTGACATTAGATGCACGGTTGTAAACGGCGGTCATGTCAGCGACAAGAAGGGCGTCAATGTGCCGAATGTCAACCTTTCCATGCCTTATATCTCCAAAAAGGATGAGGGCGACCTGATATTCGGAGTTGAGCATGATTTCGATTTCGTAGCGGCGTCATTTACTAGAACAGCCGATGATGTCAGAGCCATAAGGAAGGTTTTGTCCGACCACGGCGGAGCTGATATTCAGATAATAGCAAAGATCGAGAACAATCAGGGCATTGAGAATATTGATTCTATAATAGATGCTGCAGACGGCATAATGGTGGCTCGCGGTGACATGGGAGTCGAGATTCCTATGGAGGACGTGCCTGTCCTGCAGAAGATGATCATAAAGAAAGCTTATGCAGCGGGTAAATATGTAATTACTGCCACCCAGATGCTTGATTCTATGATTTCGCATCCGAGACCCACGAGAGCTGAGGCAACCGATGTCGCAAATGCAATATATGACGGAACCTCGGCAATCATGCTTTCCGGAGAGACAGCAGCCGGCGCTTATCCTGTGGAGGCTGTGAAGACCATGGATAAGATAGCCAGACGTACAGAGCAGGATATCAACTATGGCAACAGGTTGAGACAGAGAGCACCGCTTGATAATCCGAACGTTACGGATGCTATTTCACACAGCGCCTGCACTATGGCTTATGATCTCCACAGCAAGGCGATCGTAACCGTAACCATGTCCGGTCGCACAGCTCATATGATAGCAAAATACCGTCCGGTCAGCCCTATTATCGCATGCTGTCCTAAGGAGAAGGTCCTGCGTCAGATGGCTCTCTGCTGGGGAGTGACTCCCATCAGCATCGATGAGGTCGATGACGCCGATGTTCTTTTTGACAGGGCTATAGAACGCGCGAAGGAAGAAAAGCTTCTCAATGCAGGCGATCAGGTGATCGTGACTGCCGGAGTGCCTCTTGGCATGAGCGGTACTACAAACCTTATAAAGGCAATAAGGGTATGAGATTTGTAATACAGGTCTGTAGCAGGGCTTCGGTAGAAGTAAACGGCAGTGTCACCGGCAGCATTGGCAGGGGTTATATGGTTCTTATCGGTATAGCTGATAGCGATACCGAAGAGGTTGCAGACAAAATGATCGATAAAATGCTGAGACTACGGATCAATCCCGATGAAAACGGCAAGACCAACCTGTCTCTTTCGGATGTCGGGGGAGAGCTTCTTTTAGTGTCCCAGTTCACACTTTACGCAGACTGCCACCACGGTAACAGACCGAGCTTTGTAAAGGCCGGGGAGGCGGAACATGCTGAAGAGCTTTATAATTACATAGTCAGGCGTTGCAGCGAAATCGGACCTAAAACCGAAACAGGGATATTCGGCGCTGATATGAAGGTAAGCCTTGTAAATGAAGGTCCCTTCACTATAATCCTAGATTCAGACGAGATAGTAAGGAGTAAGAAATGATGCCAAAGGACCCTGTGATTCTTTTAAGCTATGTAAATACGAAGCTCAGAGACCAGTACAGTTCTCTGGAGGATCTGTGCGCGTCTGAAGGTGCTGATCCCGGGGAGATCATTAATAAATTGAAGGAGGTGGGTTACACATATAAAAGGGAAGAAAATAAATTCATATAATATGATTACAGTGTCAAGAGTCTGCCACTACGCGTAATCATAAATGGGAGTCAAAAGTCTGCCATCATGCGTAATCATAAATAAGTGGCAAAAGGTACTTTTAACGCTTCAATTGTATGAACCGGTAACTGTAAACAATAGGTAAAAGGTAGTAAAAATGGAAAAAAAGAAAGAGTACAGGCCATATGTGCCTGCTGAAAAAATCGTGCCCGAGATGACAGTATTCTCAATTATAATGGGCGCGCTTCTTGCGGTGGTGTTTGGTGCCGCAAACGCTTATCTGGGACTCAGAGTCGGCATGACTGTGTCAGCATCGATACCGGCTGCGGTTATTTCTATGGGAATAATCAGGATCATTTTGAAACATGATTCGATCCTTGAAAATAATATGGTACAGACTATAGGTTCTGCCGGAGAATCCCTGGCTGCCGGCGCAATCTTTACATTGCCGGCTATGTTTCTCTGGGCAAAAGACGGAGTTATGAGTAAGCCCGGTCTCATTGAGATCATGATCATAGCTGCGATCGGAGGCCTCCTTGGAGTCTTCTTCATGGTTCCTTTAAGAAATGCCCTGATCGTAAAGGAAGATGCTACTCTTCCTTATCCTGAGGGCAAGGCATGCGCGGAAGTTCTCCTCGCAGGAGAAGAGGGCGGAGAATCGGCAAAGACAGTATTTGCAGGTCTGGGAATAGCTGCCGGATTCAAATTTATCATTGACGGTCTGAAGGCTGTGCCGAGTGAGATCAATACTCCGTCGCATGGAATTGCCGGGTATAAGGGTCAGTTTGGTTCTCAGATCTATCCGGCTGTCTTTTCGGTAGGATATATCTGCGGTCCCAGGATTTCTTCATATATGTTTGCCGGCGGAATAGTGTCATGGCTTGTGTTCATTCCGCTTATAGTTCTCTTTGGCGGCAAGACCGTGATGTATCCGGGCACTGCAACGATAGGAAAGATGTTTGCCGAAGGTGGTGCCGGCGCAATCTGGGGCACATACATAAGATATATAGGCGCCGGAGCTCTTGCTGCCGGCGGAGTGATCTCCCTTGTCAAGTCTCTTCCGATGATCGTAAAGACATTCAGGGATTCTATGAAGGATCTGGCAGGAGGACAGGGCGGGAGCACTCTTCGGACTGACAGAAACCTGAGCATGAAGACTGTTATTATTGCAATCGTTGTTCTTATTGTTCTGACAGCAGCTGTTCCTCAGATACCAGTCGGCATAGGCGGCGCGGTCTTGATCGCTGTATTCGGTTTCTTCTTTGCAGCTGTCTCATCGAGAATGGTAGGAATAGTTGGTTCGTCAAATAACCCTGTTTCGGGAATGGCGATCGCGACCGTACTTTTCTCTACGATAATTTTGAAAGTAACAGGTACTGTCGGAGCAGCCGGAATGAAGGCTGCCATCGCCATCGGCACGGTGATCTGCATTGTTGCAGCCATAGCAGGCGATACTTCACAGGATCTGAAGACCGGCTACATAGTAGGCGCAACCCCGAAGAAACAGCAGATCGGTGAGATCATCGGTGTGATCGTATCTGCTATCGCCATCGGCGGAGTATTATATCTCCTGGATGCCGCATGGGGATTCGGCTCAAAGGAACTCGGCGCGCCGCAGGCAATGCTGATGAAGATGATAATCGAGGGCGTAATGGGCGGAAAACTTCCCTGGGGTCTCGTTATTACAGGCGTAGTGTTGGCAGTCGTAGTGGAAATACTGGGTATTCCGGTCCTGCCTTTTGCTATCGGAGTTTATCTCCCGGTTCAGCTGAACGCCTGCATTATGTGCGGAGGAATCGTCCGTCTGATTTATGACAGAAAGAAGTACGCTACGGAAGACGAAAAGAAAAAGACAATTAACCGTGGTATACTTTATTGCTCGGGAATGATCGCCGGAGAAGGTCTGGTGGGGATCCTTATGGCAGTTCTTGCCGTGGCGGGCGTAAGCTCTGTCATTGATCTTTCAGGTAAAATGAATCTCAGCCCGGCAGCAGGTACTGTAGGATCATTTATAGTTTTCGCCGCTATGATAGCCCTCGTGATTGCAGCGATCAACGGAAAGAAGAAAAAAGAAGCCTGAAATTTAAAACAAGGGGAGGCAGCCGGAAATTTCGGCTGCCTTTTTATTCTATGAATGCTGCCGGGATAGGAGTTATTTGAATGAAGAAAAAGAAGCATCTTTCCAGAAAAGAGGCGGTAGAGCTTTATAATTCATATGTCCCTGAAGTGACGGAAAGAATTTCCGATACCCTCCGTGACGACGATGGGAATTTGATCCTTATCATAGAGAACACAGGACTTATGAACAGGATCATGCAGAAGATAGCAAAGAAACCTGAGACATCGAAGATCCATCTGGATGAAAAAGGCACTTTTGTATTTGAAAGATGCGACGGAAAACGTAATATTGAGTCAATAGCCGCTGATTTCAGGGATAGCTACAAGGAAGATGATGAGACACTTTATAATCATCTGATAAAATATTTTGAGATACTAGAATCGTATGATTTCATCAGATTTATGAAGCCGATGGAAGACAAAGGAAAGGATGATCAGAATGAATAAAAAGGTAAATGACTGGATCGACGCTCACATGGACGATCTTATTTGTGATATCAAAGACCTGTGCAGCATAGCTTCGGTAAATGATAAGCCGGAGGGTGATATGCCTTTTGGCGAGAAACCTTGCCGGGCACTTAACCGAGCTATGGCTCTGGCTGAAAAGTACGGCTTCGAGACGAAAAATTATGATAATTATGTCGCGACGGCTGATTTTGACTCAAGCCTTCCTCATACGCTTGATGTACTCGGTCATACCGATGTGGTGCCTGCCGGAGAGGGATGGACAGTTACAGATCCTTTCAATGTGATCGAAAAGGATGGAAAACTGTTTGGCCGCGGAACATCTGATGACAAGGGTCCCCTTCTTTGCGCTCTCTATGCCATGAGGGCTATAAAAGAGACCGGGACTCCTCTTTCAAAGGGTGTGAGGCTTATCATGGGATCTGACGAAGAGACCGGGTCAAGCGATATAAAGCATTATTATGCGACAGAAGAAGAAGCTCCTTATACTTTTTCCCCGGATGCGGAATTTCCGATAATAAATATTGAAAAAGGACAGTTCAGAGGAATACTGTCAAAGGATTATCAGAAAGAGACAGAGCTGCCGAGACTGCTGTCGCTTGATGCAGGAGTGGCCTTCAATGCCGTTCCTCAGAAAGCGAGACTTAAGTTTGAAGGACTGAATGACGACGAGATAAGAAAAGCCGCGGACGAGATTGAAGCTGAGTGCGGCGTTTCCATTGAAATCGAAAAAGACGGAGAGGTAGTTATAACCGGACAGTCTGCTCATGCTTCCACACCGGAGACAGGAAAAAATGCCGGACTTGCTGCCGTTCTTCTTATTAATAAACTGCCGCTTCATGATAGCACAGTAAAAAGACTATTACTTTCGCTATCACTTCTGTTCCCTTATGGAGTCACCGACGGTTCCGGTCTTGGAATAGCAATGTGCGATGAAGAATCGCATGATCTCACCTGCACCCTGGATTTATTTCATGTGGATGAGACTCATATGGAATTTACTTTTGATTCCAGGACACCGCTCATGGCAAATGAGGAGAATTGCGGTAACAAGGCAAAAGAGAGCGTGGAAAATGCAGGATTTGACTGGTCTACACCGGGAATGATACCTCCGCACGCAGTGGCCGGAGACAGTTATTTTGTTAAGACGCTTCTTTCGGCTTATGAGGAAGTGACAGGCCTGAAAGGCGAATGCCTTGCCATCGGAGGCGGTACATACGTCCATGATTTGAAAAACGGAGTGGCTTTCGGCGCAATTTTGCCCGGAGTAGACACTCATATGCACGGAGCTGATGAATTTATCGATATAGATAATCTTAATGCTGCAGCAAAGGTGTATGCGAATGCCATTGAAAAGCTTTGTGGTTAAAGATTGAATTCCATGCTATAATTCACGCTGGATATTAAATATCGGTTTTAAGAAAAGAGGAACAAGATGAAACAGAGACCTGTTGTACTTATGGTGCTCGACGGCTTCGGCCTATCTGATGAGCACGAGAATAATGCTGTATATCTCGCAAATACTCCGGTAATAGACAAGCTTGAAAAGGAGTGTCCTTTTGTTAAGGGATACGCTTCAGGAACTGCAGTGGGCCTGCCTGACGGTCAGATGGGAAATTCTGAAGTAGGACATATGAATATAGGCTCAGGAAGGATCATCTATCAGGATCTTACCCTTATCACAAAGTCCATAGAGGATGGAGATTTCTTTAAGAATGAGGAATTCAAGGCAGCCATCGATAACTGCCGAAAGAATAATTCAGACCTTCATCTCTGGGGACTGCTATCAGACGGCGGCGTCCACAGCCACATCACTCACCTTTTCGCGCTGCTGGAGCTTTGCAAAAAAGAAGATTTTCATCGTGTATATGTGCATCCTTTCTTTGACGGAAGAGACACGCCGCCGGCATCCGGCATCAATTACCTTAAGCAGCTCATTGACAAGATGGATGAGCTCGGCGTGGGAAAGGTGGCATCTCTTTCCGGACGTTATTATGCAATGGACAGAGACAATAACTGGGACAGAGTCCAGAAGGCTTATGACAGTCTTGTTATCGGCGAAGGAAATAAGGATACGGATCCCATTCACGCTATGAAGGCGTCATATGATAACGGAGTCACAGATGAATTTGTGATACCTACTGTCATCACTGAAGCTGACGGCAGCCCGGTCAGTCTCGTAAAGCCGAATGATTCCGTCATCTTCTTTAATTTCCGTCCTGACAGGGCAAGAGAGATCACGAAGGCATTCTGCTTCACAGACGAGGATATAGAGAAGCAGCCTGAGAACAAAGAGAATCCGAATAAGTCTATTCATTCTTTAAAGAGAGCAAAGGGCTTTATTCCCCTTACCTATGTATGCTTCAAGGATTACGATGAGACCATTCCGAATAAGCTTGTGGCCTTCAAGAAGCCTGTGATCGTAAATACTCTTGGTGAATATCTTGCAAAGAATGGTCTGCGTCAGCTGAGAATTGCAGAGACAGAAAAATATGCTCATGTGACATTCTTCTTCAACGGAGGAGTGGAAGAGCCTAATAAGGGCGAGGACCGTACCCTTGTGCCTTCTCCTAAAGTCGCAACATATGATCTGCAGCCGGAGATGAGCGCGCCTGAGGTATCAGAAAAACTTGATGCGGCAATTACTTCAGGAGAATATGATGTGGTCGTGATCAATTTTGCAAATCCGGACATGGTAGGCCATACCGGAAAGCTTGATGCTGCGATCAAGGCTGTCGAGCGCGTGGACGGCTGCGTAGGCGGTGCTGTCGAGGCTGTAAAGAAGATGAACGGAGTGCTCTTTATCTGCGCCGATCACGGAAATGCGGAGGAAATGTGGGACAAGAAGACGAATGCGCCTCATACGGCTCATACGACAAATCCGGTTCCTTTCATTCTCTACAATTATGACAGCAACTATACTTTAAGAGAAGGCGGAAGACTTTGCGATATAGCGCCTACACTTCTTGAGATAATGGGACTCCCTCAGCCCGAGGAGATGACCGGCAAGTCTCTTCTTGTAAGAAAGTGATTTTGATGAGTGGCAATAAGTCATGCCTGTGCCGGTAAAAAACCGGGCGGATGACTTTTGCCGCTCATTTTATTTTTTCGGGAATAATTTTTGATACTCTGTTAAGAATCTGCGAATACATCCGATATCATATGTGAAGAGCTGATGAGGTTTTTAATTTTGAATCAGCTTCACGATGAAAGGAGTCATTGTTATGCGTATTGAGGCATATAATAAGGTCGCGGAAATCTATGGTGTTAACCGCGCCAGGAAGATCGGCAAATCCAAGTATGCTCCAATCGGACGAGATAAGGTGGAAATATCTTCCCACGCTACTGATTTGAAGGTTGCGAAGGAAGCTGTCGCCGGCACGCCTGATACCAGAGAGGATCTGGTGGCTGACATAAAGTCAAGGATTGACTCGGGCAGCTATTCCGTTGATACGGGAGATTTTGCAAGCGTGCTTCTGAGCAGATACAAAGAGTTGTCTGATAAGGAGTAATGGGTGGCAAGCCTGATAGAAGAGCTGCTGTCCGTAATGGACGGCGAAAAGAAAAATTATGACAGTATCCTTGAAATGTCGGATTCAAAGAGAGAAGCCATCATCAATGGGGATATAGATTCTCTTGAATCGATTACATCACGGGAAGAGGATATTGCAGATGATCTTGCCTCGCTTGAGAACAGGCGAAGGAGGATCCTCGGGGATATGGCTGTCGTGCTTGGAAGAGACGGTGAAGATATAACTGTATCTGAACTTATAGATCTTCTTGACGGTCAGCCGGAGGAACAGAAGAGTCTTGGCGCCGCAAAGGATGCCCTGATGCATTCCGCGAGTCAGGTGAGATTCTGGAATGATCAGAATCAGATTCTTCTGAAACAGTCGCTGGAGATGGTGAATTTTGACATAACGCTCATGAAGAGCATGCGCCAGGCTCCGGAGACGGCAAATTATAACAGCAAGGCTTTTAATACCGGCGATCTGCTCGGGACGAGCGGCTTTGACGCAAAGCAGTAAGAGAACGGATTCTCCCTGCCGGGTTTCGGTACTATCGGAGGTACTTCATGGCGAACGGCTTCGGGAGCTTATATGTAGGAACATCAGGACTTCAGTCAGCACAGAACGGGCTGAATGTCCTGTCAAATAATCTGGCGAATCTGGGCACAACAGGCTATGTCCGCCAGCAGATAGTATATCAGGACAGACATTACACATCCTTCCAGAAAGCGTCTGTATCTACACAGCAGACGGGTACCGGTGTCAGTATAGCTGACGTGGTGCATGCGAGGGATGTTTTTTTAGACCGTTCATACAGGACCGTGAACGGACGCGCGGCATTTTATGCTGCAGGCGACGAGGCAAGCTCGGAAATAGAGACTCAGCTTCAGGAGACCAACGGTGAAGCGTTCAGAGATGCCGTAACGGATCTCTACCAGGCTTTTGCGGAATACGCAAAAGATCCGTCAAGCACCGTATATCAGAATCTGGTGCTCCAGAAATCTGAGCTCTTTCTAAGCAGAGCCGCGGGAGTATATGACGGGCTGGCTGATTATCAGAAGACTGTAAATACAAAAATAATCAACGATGTAGAAAAGATCAATAAGCTTGGCAAGGAAATCCAGAGCTTAAACAACGATATCCAGAAGATAGAGGCCGGCGGCGTTGAGACCGCAATGGACTTAAGAGATCAAAGAGACAAGGATCTGGATGAGCTGTCAGGACTGGCATCGGTAGAATATTCCGAAGAGTCAAACGGAATCGTGAGAGTAAAGATAGAGGGAACGGAATTTCTTGACGGGGTTCATGTAAATGAGCTCGGTATTAAGACCGATAAGGTTACGGGATTTGCGAACCCTTACTGGAAGCAGCTTTCAGATATTTCCAAAGGCGAATATTATTATGCTTTCTCTACAGCTGATGTGGATCCCGCTATTGGAAATGATATAGGTGAGCTTAAATCCCTTCTTCTTGCCCGGGGCGATAAAAAAGCCACATATATGGATATCAGCGGACTGTCATCAGAAGCTTATGACAAGGGAATATCGAATTCTATTATCATGAATTCCCAGGCAGAGCTCGATATGATGGTTAATTATATAGCAAGAGGAGTAAATGATCTTCTGTCTCCGAATACTACATATTCCAAATTAACGGGCAATAATGCCGCAGTCACGGGATATGATGACAAGGGCAATGAAGTGGTAATAAATCCAAATACCAAGGTGCTTGATACAGAAAACTGTTCTCTAGGGGTATCGGGCAAGCTGCCACCGGAAGAGCTTTTTGTAAGGAACGGCACATCGCGGTACAAGAGAGTGGTAGTTCAGGGCGCCGATGGAGGCGAGAATACCTTCTATGTGTATAATGAGGAAAATGCCGGGGATCTGTCAAAATGCTACACTCTTAAAGAGATGGAAATCAACAGCACTTTGAAGGTCACTCCTGCTGAGATGCCGCATCTCACGAAGAACGGCAGCGTGGATTATACACTGGGAAAAGACATCTATAATCTCTGGGAAACTGAAGGATACAGGCTGAATCCTTCGGACGTAACGCCAACGACCCTTTCCGGTTTCTATGCTAAATATATAGGCGAACTGGCAACGACCGGTTCTGTATATAAGACAACGTCTGAAGCCCTGTCGGGCACAAGAAAGTCTGTGGAGTCAGGCAGACAGGGAGTGATCGGCGTCTCGTCGGACGAGGAACTTACCAATATGATCAGGTTCCAGAATGCCTACAATGCATCCAGCAGATATATCAATGTGGTGAGTCAGATGATCGAATATCTTCTGTCTTCCCTCGGAAAGTGATCAATTAATTCAGGAGGCGCTTAATGCCATCAACTTTTTTCGGTCTTACAATTGCCGGAAGCGGTCTGAATGCTTACCAGGCTGCTGTAAATAATGCGGCTAACAATGTGTCTAATCTGGATACTGAAGGTTATTCCAGACAGAAAGTGGAGATGAAGAGCGGTCGGGCCATAAGAGTACATCAGCAGTACGGCAGCATGGGAACAGGCGTGATCGCCAATAATATAATCCAGCTCCGCGATAAATATTATGATGATAAATACTGGAATAATCAGTCAAGATATGGTCTCTATGAGAAAAAGACCTATTACATGACGCAGATCGAGGACTATTTCAAGGATAATACCGCAACTCCGGGCTTTAATACCATCTATACCAAGATGTTCAATGCTCTGGATTCCGTGAAATCCAATGCTTCAGATAAATCCGTACGAAATGAATTCATCTCGGATGCCAAGGAACTGACGGATTACTTTAATCACATTTCCGGAAATCTGAAGGAAATGCAGACGGGAATCAATGACGAGATCAAGACTACTGTAGATGAGATAAATTCTATTTCCAAGAAGATCTCCATAATAAACAGGGAGATAAATGTCCTGGAGCAGCAGGGCGGACATGCGAATGAGCTCAGAGACCAACGCGCGCTTTTAGTGGATGAACTTTCAAAGATAATACCGGTCACGACCGAAGAGAATAAAGTCCATAATACGAATTTCCCTGATATGTATACCGGAGCGACTGAATATTATGTAAAGCTGAACGGCAAGAATCTTGTCAATAATTTTACTTATAACGAGCTTACAACAGATGTAAGGAAGTACAGAAACTCACAGTCTGACGCAGACGGTCTATACGATGTGGTCTGGAAGGATTCGGGCGAGAAGATCCCTATGAATTCATCTGCTATGTCAGGCGAGCTCAAGGCAATGTTTGATCTCATGGACGGTAATAATGACGAAAATCTGAAAGGCTATGTGGCAGCAGCTTCGACAGGATCCGTTACTATAAATTATCCGTCATGCAAAGACATAAATAATTTAAATCTTCCTGTTCAGGGCAGCTTTACCGTGCTGAACAAGGTTTATAATTACAGCGGGTTTTCAGTCAACACCGACGCAAACGGACAGATCACCGGGATGACATTTACTCTCGATCATGCTTCTATCGATACGGCAACCATCAATGATATGCAGGGAGCAAAGCTGGAGGTGGGTTCATCAAATGATTACAAGGGAGTTGCATATTACCAGAATCAGATGAACCAGTTTCTCAGGGCTTTCTCTGAGAGCTTCAATAATATTGAGAAAAATGCAGAAGATTCTTATGGAAACAAGGCCGGCGTAATTTTTACAGCTACCGGCGCAAGCGACAATAAAGAGCTTGGTTTTACAGACAGTGTCAAAGGTCAGGAGAAGACCTATAATTTCTCCGGAGATGCCTGTGATGACACTTATTATCTGATGACGGCGGAGAATGTGAAAATATCATCAAAGGTTCAGGCAGACTCCGGGTTATTCGGAACAAAGACATACACAGAGGCAGCTGATGGAACTCATATTGATAACGGAGCTGAAGCATCTGATATTATTTCAAAGCTTTTGAATCTGGAGAGCAAGGAGAAGATATTCAGACAAAGCGGAGGAAGCGAGTTTTTGAAATGTATCTATGCGGATATCACAGTGGACTCTCAGGAGTGTTCGGTATTCGAGAAAAATTACAAGTCAATTTCTAATTCCATCGCTAAGCAGAGAAAGTCAGTTTCCGGTGTAGATGAAGATGATGAATCGGTTGACCTTGTTAAATTTCAAAATGCCTATAATCTGGCTTCCAAAACCATTCAGGTTCTTAATGAGATGTATGACAGGCTTATTACACAAACCGGAGTATAAGACGGATAGGAGCGGTATCTTATGAGAATTACAAACAGCATGATAATGGATTCTGCAGATCAGAATATCACGGGTGTAAAGACTCAGGTTGACAAGAGATATACGCAGATGAATACGCAGAAGGCTATCGACAGGCCGTCAGATGATCCGGTCGTAGCTGTAAGGTCTCTGCGGCTTTCGACCCAGCTTGCCAAGATAGACCAGTATTATTCCAGAAACATACCGGACGCCGAAGAATGGATGGATGTGTCAGAGACAGCGCTCAACAATATGAAGTCGCTTGTCAAGGATATGCATACCCTGGCCGATCAGGGCGCTAACGGAACTCTTACCCAGACTGACAGGAATACTATATTGACTCAGCTAAAGTCACTGCAGGAGCAGATATATGCCGAAGGAAATTCTGACTACGCGGGACGCACCGTATTTACCGGATACAGGACTGATAAGAAGCTCACGTTTACGGAAAATGAGAAAAAGACAAGCTATAATATAGAGCAGAATCTGAAAGTGAACGACCTTATAGAGGACGGCCGCTATTACACACCGGGTATCAGTGTTCCGGAGACTCCTGAAAAGCTTTCCGATACAGCATCCATTGTGAAGGTAAGGGAGAGCGATTACAAGCGTATAAGGCTGGGATACAGCGCAATTACTTCAGTGCAGAATGATTCTTCATCTGATGATACTGATACTGGATATGCAGAATCCGGACAGATGAAGCTCGAAGTGACAGGCACTGACCCCGCGACAGGCGATCCGGTGGATACAACCATAGCTGTAACGGTATATAAGGATGAGAATGACTGGCTTCAGGCATCGGGAGGCGTGGAAAAGAAAATAGATGCGTCATCGGCAATTCTCATCAGAAGCACCGGCGAGCTTATTTTCGGGGATCAGATGGCATCCGACCTTCAGTCAGAAAACGCGATGATAAAGATCAGATACAACAGAACCGGATTTACAGACGGCGAACTAAGACCTGAGTATTATTATAACTGCACTGATGTAACGGATCCAAACAAAAAAATAAGATTTGATAAATATAACAGCGACGGCAGCGAGAAAACTTATGACATTAAATACACCATTGCCGCAAATCAGGAGATGAAAGTGAATGTCGAGGCTTGCAATATTTTTGATTCCTCAATATATAGAGATATCGAAAATATGATAAGCACTGTCTCCAGATCGATTTCAGCTCATGACAAGGTTGACAAGCTGAAGTCAATGCTTGACGATAAAAGATATTCCGGAAACGAGGATCAGGAGAATATAAAGAAGTGGCTTGACGCAGCGTCTCGCGAAGTGGATTATTGTGATGATGATCTGCAGAAGATCTTCAATTCCGAGATAAGCAGAACTGAGAAATATGACAGTGACATAACCCTCGCAAGAACTGAACTCGGCTGCCGTGAGGATCAGATCAGGATGACCAGCAAGAGAATGTCTGAACAGAAGGAGACGGTTCAGGAGCTTCAGTCAAAGAATGACGATATTGATCTGTCTACGGCGGCGATAAGATTTACTGATGCTTATAATGCTTATCAGGCAAGTATTACAGCTGCCGGCAAGATAGGTAAATTGAGTCTTTTGAATTACATCTGACGGAGAAAATTTTACAGTAAGGGGTAGAAAGATGAAGGCAGATACCAGACTTTTCGGGTCTATCGATATTGAAGATAAAAAGATAATTAATCTTCCCAACGGAATAATAGGTTTTCCGAATCTGAAGAAATTCGCTCTTATTTATGATAAAGACAGCGAAGATAAGAATACAATAATGTGGCTGCAGTCGATGGATGAGCCGAAATTTGCTCTTCCGGTCATTCAGCCGGCTGTTATTTTCCAGGATTACAATCCTGTGGTGAATGACGAGCTTCTTCTTTCCATTGGCAACCTTACGGAAGAGAATCTCTATGTGCTGGTGACAGTCAGGGTTCCCACTGACATCACGGATATGTCGGTAAATCTTAAGGCTCCGTTCATTATTAATACAGATACTATGAAGGCTGCTCAGATAATAGTCGAAAATGAGGATTATCAGATCAGATTTCCCATTTATCATCTGCTGAAAGATAAGAAGGAGGCGGGTAACTGAGATGCTGGCGCTGACTAGAAAAAAAGGTGAATCAATAGTTATAAATAACGATGTGGAAGTTACGGTTTTGGACGTAAGAGGAGACCAGATAAAAATAGGCATCACAGCGCCTAAAGATGTGCCTGTCTACCGGAAGGAACTCTATCTTCAGATAGTAAAGTCCAATGAGGAAGCCATGAATCCGGATGCAATGGCGGATCTTAAGAAGCTGATGTAAAAAATGTTATTGAAAAAGCCTTTATATTTAAGATAATCTGTCCGATATGTAAAATATGAAGGATAAGTACTAAGAGTCTGACACAAGGAGGTGTTGATAATGACTTCTATAGGAAGTACAGGTACTGTACAGAATGATTATTCAGGGATGACGGGCGATATTGCTCCTGTTAGCATCACGTCGCAGAGCGCAACAGTCAGAACAAATGAGACGGTTGAACCATCAGACACAGGGAAAACAGAAGAATTTAAAGACGATGACAGTTCTTTAAACAATGGCAAGGCCTCACCTGAGGCGATAAAAAATGCCGTTGACAAAATCAACAAGGAATACGGCAACACAGAGGCGGTTTTTTCTGTACATAAGGCTACTAACCGAGTGATGATAAAGATCATTGACAAGGATACCAAGAAAGTAATCAAGGAATTTCCACCGGAAAAAACGCTAGACATGATAGCAAAGGTATGGGAACTGGCCGGCATCATGGTAGACGAGAAGAGGTAAGATATGGCAATAAGATTATCAGGACTGACATCCGGTATGGATACAGAGTCGCTTGTATCAGCGCTTGTATCGGGATACAGGACTAAGGTTGAAAATTATACCAAGGCTCAGACCAAGCTTTCCTGGAAACAGGAGGAATGGACGGAAATAAACAAGAAGATGAAGAGCCTTCATTCCTCGCTTTCGAATCTCAGATTCTCAACAGCCTATCAGAGCATGAAGGCAACTGCATCTGACAGTACGAAGGCTGCTGTTTCAGCATCAGGTTCGGCGGTGACAGGTGTTCATACTCTTAGGATTAAGAGTCTGGCTGCCGCTTCGTATTTGACAGGAGATAAGATATCGCTTCGGGCAGGTTCGGACGGAAGCCTTACCGCAGGCACAAAGCTTTCGGATCTTGGATATAACGACAAGGACGGCTCCAAGATTTCTGTTACATACAATAACAAGACTACTGATATCGATGTGAACGCTGATATGACTATCGGAAATCTTGTGAGCAAGTTGAAGGAGACGGGACTGAAAGCCAACTTTGACGAGGCGAATGGAAGAATATTTGTAAGCTCACCAAAGAGCGGAAAGGACTATGACTTCTCTCTTTCAGAGTCAGAAGCAGACGGCAGGAGTGCCCTTGATATTTTAAAGCTCAATAAGTCAGCAGGTGCAAATAAAATAAACGGCGCTGATGCAGAGATCATGCTTGACGGTGCGACGTATACCAACAACTCTAATTCATTTTCGATTAACGGACTCAATATAAATGCACAGGCAGTGACGACATCGGATGTATCCGTTACGGTAGATACTGATATAGACGGTCTTTATGACAAGATCAAGGATTTTCTGTCCCAGTATAACAGTATCGTAAATGATCTCACTACCAGATATAATGCTGCTTCGGCAAAGGGATATGATCCTCTGACGGATGAACAGAAGAAAAATATGTCCGATACTGAAGTAGAAAAGTGGGAGACAAAGATCAAGGATTCGCTTCTTAGAAACGATGATTCCCTTGGCAGCATTCTGGATACTATGACGAATAGCATGAGCGCTTCGTATACTATTAACGGCAAAAAATATTCGCTTACTTCGTTTGGAATCCATACTCTGGGATTTTTAAATGCATCGAAGAACGAACAGAATGCATATCACATAGATGGTGATGAGGATGATTCTTCTACTTCAACCAGCTCGGATAAGCTGAAAGAAGCTCTTACCAGGGATCCGGACAGTGTGGTAGAATTCATGAAGCAGCTGACCGGCGGATTATATTCCGCTCTTGATAAAAAGATGCAGTCTTCAAGCGTCAGGTCAAAATACAGTGTCTATAACGACAAGGAGATGGCATCTGAATACAGCGAATATACAAAGCTGATCAAGGAATGGAATACAAGACTTACAGATATGGAAGACAGCTATTACAAGAAGTTTTCCAATATGGAGTCGGCTCTTACCAAGCTTAATTCCAATTCAAGTTCGCTTACACATATGCTCGGTTAATATTAAGGAGGAATAGTTAATGCTGAAATCCGAGGGATATAAGACTTATCAGAACAGCAAGGTAATGACGGCTTCTCCGGCGGAGCTTACACTTATGCTTTATGACGGAGCTATCAAGTTTGCAAATATAGCTTTGTCAGCCATCGAGAACAATGACATCGAGAAGGCGCATAACAATATCAGAAAGGCAGATGCGATAATCGAAGAGCTGCAGTGCACACTCAATCACAAATATCCTGTAGCGGATGATTTCGACAAGGTTTATTCCTATTTAAGGGATCGCCTGATGTGGGCAAATATCAAGAAGGACAAGGATATCCTGAATGAATGCCTTGAGCATATGCACACTATGCGTGATACATGGGTCCAGGTCATGAAAAACAATAAGGCCGGAGGGACGGTCGTAGCCTGATGGAGAATCCGGTTGACAGAAACAGCATTATTTTGATGTGCGAGAGTCTCGAGAAGAAGATAGTTGTATTGAACCAGATTAGGGAGATGAACGGAAAACAAAAGGAAATCCTTAAGAATCCCAGATCTTCTCCTGATGAGCTTGAGGAGAATCTATCGAGAAAAGGCGGGCTTATTGTCGAACTTGAACGTCTCGACAGCGGATTTTCGACCCTCTATGAAAAGGTCAGAGAAGAACTTAGGACAAATAAGGACAAATATGCCGATGAGATAGCGGAAATGAAGGAGCTTATCCGGAAGATAACAGCTCTTTCAGCTGCTGTGGAACGTGAAGAAAAAGAGAATAAGGAACTTGCCGCCGAGAGATTTTCCGATGTTCGTAAGATGGCGCGCCGTATCAGAAAAAATGAGAAGGCCGTAAGTTCCTATTATAAGACTATGTCACAGAGCACTGATCCGGGCTTTATGGATCAGAAGAATTAGAAGAAATGCAGGCAGTAATGCCTGCATTTTTTGGAAGATCATTCATTTACAGCAATGTCGATCATTTTTTTGAAAGTATCAGGGAAATTGTAATCACGCCTTATATGTTCTTTTGCCGCTTCAGCAGCTTCCCGTCGTTCCTTGTCATGATTCAGCCAGTAATGAATTTTTTCAACAAGAGAATCTTCGCTGTCGAAATAGTCAAATTCCTCTCCTGCGGAAAAAGCTTCGGCGAGATCTTCCTGATAATTTGAAAGAAGGAATCCTCCGCTGCTCATGATATCTATGCAGCGTAAAGGTATGCCGTTTGTGATGCTTCTTAAGGTGATGTTGAGATTGATTTTGGAATGCGAAAAAACTGAAGCCATTACATTGGGATAGAGGGCGATACCCATATTTTTGATGTTATGTATTTTTACATTCTTATCTACCGTAAAGAGACGCGCCTTACCCGGGAAAGCACGGCCGACGGCTTCAAGATAGGAAAAACGTTCGCGGCTGGTCATTTTTCTGTCGACCAGGTACCTGCTGTAGATATATTCAGGAGTCTCTATTCCTTCTGAATTAAATTTGTATTGCATGGTTTTCCCGATTTTATCCATTATGTCCGAATCAAATGATTTTTCAATCAGATCTGTTCCGTAAACAAGATGCTGGGCGTCCATTATGCCGTCAAGATATCCAACCAGGAGCTTATCGGATTTATCAACATATCTTTCATAAAAATTATGCTCTTCATTGTACAGGACTCCTACAAATGAGATGTCACATGAATCCCGGTCGGAAGAGTAGTTTTGCTCGGACAGCTCATTCATATAATCCGGATCTCCGGGCAGAACCATATAATGAACATTTTTGAATCCTCCGAGATTGAATTTGCGGCATTCCGCGCTATCGAAGAGGAATACATGATTCGTCTCGTAGCGGAGGGCAGTAGAATAGAGAAGGACATAGGGACTGTCATAAATAAAGGAAATGTAGGGTATATTCAGTTCATGACAGGACTCTGACAGCAGGGGATAAAAATTATATGAAAAGCAGATGTCAGGTTGATTATCAGAAATGAATTTTTTAAAAGAGCTGGTGAAAGCAGCACTGACACGTTCCTGGAAATCCTTATGGGAAAAAAGGCATACTTCAATGCCGAGTTTATTAAGAGCTCTGAATGTAGGTTCCTTGCCGTAGAAGTTCCAGTCGAGAACCATCATTTTCATAAGAATTTCCTCCTGTAAAGATGCATAAAAAATACTATTGAAAGGCATATCATATTTTCGTGCAGTCATGAACGCGATATGACCTTTTGACCATAATAATATCATTATATCGCAAAACCGGGTTCCGGGAGGGCTGTATTATGAAAACAAAGCGGGTGCTTGTATATGAATGGAAAGCTTATCTTTATTATGATATATATGAAGCTCTTGGGAGTCTGGGTTACACAATAGACAAGATGCAGATGAAGCTTATGAATTATGATGTGGATCCTGCATTCGCCATGGCGATGGAGAAGAAAATCAGGGAGAATGACTACGATTTTGTATTCAGTGTGAATTTTTTCCCTCAGATCGCAGAGGTCTGTCATGATATAGATATTGTATATGCAAGCTGGGCTTGTGACAGCCCGCTTATAAGCATGTATAATGAGGCGGTTTTTTACGATACAAACAGGATCTTCCATTTCGACAGGGCAAGAGAAATTGAATTCTATTCCATGGGTATAAAAAACCTCTGGCATCTGCCTCTGGCTTCAAATCCAAAACGGCTTATGACGTGCGCAAGGGCGCTCTCTGAATCAGGCAGATATGAAAAATATGATATATCGTTTGTCGGGCGAATGTACGAGAAAAATTCATATGATGTGATCAAAGATAAGCTGGACCCTTATACCAGAGGTTATCTTGATTCCGCAATCACTGCACAGAGCAGGCTCTGGGGAAGCAATATCACGGATTTAATAATGACAAGTGATATGATGGTGAGACTTTCCGAGAATTTTGATCTGAAAAAGTCTCCCGGATCTTTTTCAAATCTGGGGCTGATATTTGATACGACTGTTATCGGCTTCAAGGTTGCCTATGAGGCAAGAGTGCGGGTATTAAATGAGCTTTCGGTGGAATTTCCGCATGATGTAACTCTTTTTACTTCCGACAGAGCTGATGATCTTCAGATGGTAAGGAATATGGGGTCTGCAGACTATATGACTGAAGTTCCATATATTAATAATATGAGCAGAATTAATCTGAATCTGACAATTCCCAATATCAGAACCGGGATACCGCTTCGGGTATGGGATATTCTGGGAGCCGGCGGATTCTGCCTTACAAATTATCAGGAGGAACTGGAGGAATATTTTACTGATGGAAAGGATCTGGCATGGTTTAAAAGTGATGAAGAGCTTTTAGATAAGGCAAAATATTATCTCGATCATGAGTCCGAAAGGGAGAAAATCGCGATCCGGGGCAGAGAAGCGCTGACGGAACTGGGAGACTACAGAGACCGGATGAGTGAGATGCTGACGGTTATATAGTTCATATAAAAATGATGAAATTTCAGACGAAATGTGATAAACTAGAAAAGGATTAATGGATTATCCTCTTGAGCGCACGAAAAATTTTCAGGGACGGAAAGGAGGCGCTTGATATGTCAGCTATTGATGCTATCTATAATTATTATCTGACGACATATGGAAAAGCGTCGCAGTCGTCCAGATATGATTCTCACAAGAGATCCGAACTCAGGGATACTTATAATAGAATCGTAAAGACCAATAAGGAATCTCCTCTTTATAAGATAAATCTTAATAATGATCTTGAGAAGTTTGTGATTGATCTGAAGGAGGAAGCAAGAAACGCCAAAAATGTCATTTCGTCCATGGCTCTCGGTGACAGGGGCATGGAGGCGGTCTATGATCGGAAGATCGCGTATTCTTCTGATGAGGATGCTGTCGGAGTGGAATACATAGGACAGGATGATACAAACGGGACTGATCATTTTACCATTAATGTGGACAGACTTGCCGGCCCTCAGGTGACTATCGGAAATTATCTAAGGATGAATGATTCGGATTTTAAGCCGGGCAGCTTATCCTTCGACTTAAGCAGACCAAATAATTCGTATGAGTTTCAGCTGGACATAGAAGACGGCGATACGGACTATGATGTTCAGAACAAGATAGTCAGGCTTATGAATCGCTCCAACGTGGGGTTGGCCGCGTCGATTGATGTAAATTCAAAAGGAGAGTCGGCCATAAGGATAGAGTCACGTCAGACCGGACTTTCCGATAATGAAAAATATCTATTCAAAATAGATTCGAACTCATCAGCTGATGATATCAGGCGTCTCGGCATCGATGAGATTACGATTCCGGCAGAGAACGCTTCTTTTACGCTGAATGGAAAAGCACATAAGGCTTTGTCCAATGAATTCACTGTCAATAATGAATTTGACCTGACGCTCAGGGCTGCCGGAGGAAAAGATGTGACGGTCGGGTTCAAGGCTAACGCGGATGCTGTCGGAGACAGCGTTTCAAAGATGATAAATGCCTTTAATTCACTGATCAATGTGGGAAAATCATACGAATCCGTAAATGGAAGCAAGCGCCTTTTGAACGAGGTGGTGCATGCTGCAGGCAGCATGAGATCGGATCTTTCAAAAGTCGGCATCAAAGAGGATAATGGCCTGCTTTCCCTCGACAGAAATAAGCTTTCCGACGCGCTTAGTGGAGACGGTCGGGAAGAAACCTTCCGTATTCTGAATGAGTTCAAGAATCAGCTTTCGAAGGAAGCTGACCGCGCTTCGATAGATCCTATGAGATATGTCAACAAGCTGATAGTAGAATATAAGAATCCTGGCAGGACTTTTAACGCTCCTTACGCTTCAAGCATATACGCAGGAATGATAATAAGCAGAGCACTTTGACCTGAAATTTGTCAATCTCTTCAAATCTTTCTTGACAGGGATTGGTCTGCCGTGATATAGTGTTACGGCGATGGATTTTAGGTCTTTTTTTTATGCCTATTTTTTGGCATGAGAAATCAAACATTTAATTGGAGGTGGAAGTTGTGCGCACGAAGATAACATTGGAATGCACCGAGTGCAAACACCGGAATTACAATCTTACCAAAGAAAAGCGTCTTCACCCGGACAGAATGGAAGTCAGAAAGTACTGCCCGTTCTGCAGAAAGCACACCCTGCATAAGGAAACCAAGTAAGGGGTGACTCGGGATGGCAAAAGAAGACAAGAAGACTATGAAAAGCCGTTTTGAAGCACTCAAGTCTGAATTCGGAAAGATAGTATGGCTTGACAGAGAAAAGACAGGGAGACAGACAGCAGCTGTTGTGATAGTTTCCCTCATTCTGGGAGTGCTTATTTTCCTGTTCGACATGCTCTTCGGACAGGCTACGGATTTTCTGGTCAAATTGTAATGGAGGCGCCAAAGTATGGCAGAAGCGCATTGGTACGTTGCTCATACCTATTCCGGTTATGAGAACAAGGTCAAGACGAATATTGAGAAGGCGGTCGAGAATCAGCATCTCGAAGACCAGATTTTCGATGTCCGCGTCCCTGTGATGGAAGTCATGGAGATGAAGAACGGAGCAAGAAAACAGGTCACCAGGAAGATGTTCCCCGGCTATGTCTTTGTTAATATGATCATGAATGAGGATACCTGGTACATAGTCAGAAATACAACCGGATGCACCGGGTTCGTCGGACCGGGATCCAAACCGGTTCCGCTTACTGAATCAGAGATCAGGCGCTTCGGCATCAGCGGAGATGGAGAACCTGCTGCCGCTCATATTGAAGCGGATTTCACTGTCGGCGATACTATTACCGTTACCGGCGGCGTATGGAAGGATACTGTTGGAGTGATCCAGAGCATGAATCCTTCAAAGCAGACGGTTACGATCAATGTGGAGCTCTTTGACAGAGAGACCCCGGTGGAGATCTCCTATCAGGATGTCGAAAAAATGAATTAAGGAGGAATTTTCCAGATGGCAAAGAAGGTAGAAGGCTATATCAAGCTTCAGATCCAGGCCGGAAAAGCTACGCCGGCACCGCCCGTCGGACCGGCACTTGGACAGCATGGAGTGAATATAGTTGAATTCACTAAGCAGTTCAACGCAAAGACCGCGCAGATGGGCGATACGATTGTACCGGTCATCATTACGGTCTATACTGACAGAAGTTTTACATTTGTTTTAAAGACTCCGCCGGCAGCTGTTCTTATCAAGAAGGCAGCAAATATCCAGAAGGGATCGGGCGAGCCGAATAAGACAAAGGTTGCCAAGATCACGAAGGATCAGGTCCGTGAAATCGCAGAGACCAAGATGAAGGATCTCAATGCCGCAAATATCGATTCCGCTATGAGCATGATAGCAGGAACCGCAAGATCTATGGGCGTTGAGGTTGTTGACTGAAGTCGAAGTATTTATTAGTGGGAGGGGTGAGCCGTAATTCCGCGGCGACCATCGCACACCCGACCGTACCACAGGAGGAATAATAATGAAACATGGTAAAAAGTACGCAGATGCTGCCAAGGCGTATGACAAGACAGTACTCTACGATCCCGATGAAGCTGTTTCGATTGTAAAGAAGAATGCTGTTGCAAAATTCGATGAGACAATCGAGGCACATATCCGTACAGGATGCGACGGACGCCATGCTGATCAGCAGGTCAGAGGAGCTGTTGTACTTCCTAACGGAACAGGTAAAAAGGTTCGCGTCCTTGTATTCGCAAAAGGACCCAAGGCTGACGAAGCCAAGGCTGCCGGCGCTGATTATGTAGGCGCTGAGGAGCTGCTTCCCAAGATCCAGAACGACGGCTGGTTCGATTTTGATGTTGTTGTTGCTACACCTGATATGATGGGTGTGGTCGGACGTCTCGGTCGTGTGCTCGGACCCAAAGGTCTTATGCCGAACCCCAAGGCAGGCACTGTTACAATGGATGTAACAAAGGCTGTCAATGATATTAAAGCCGGTAAAGTTGAGTATCGTCTTGACAAGGCCAATATCATTCATGTGTCAATCGGAAAGGCTTCATTTACAGAAGACCAGCTTAAAGCTAACTTCCAGGCTCTTATGAATGCGATCATTAAAGCTCGTCCTTCAAGCCTGAAGGGCACATATTTAAAGAATATCACGCTTGCTCCTACAATGGGTCCGGGCGTGAGAGTCAACCCGCTTAAGGTCGCAAGCACTTCATCTGAGGAATAATCCTCTTGACAGTGCATATATATTGCTAGTATAATTACAAATTGTGAAATGCCGAAGACAGCAGGTGCCGAATGGCACAACGCATGCAACCTGCCGAGGATGTATTTATTGAGAATGCAGTCTCCTCGTCTTCGGGCGGGGAGATTTTTTATCCTTGACGCATTTTACGGTTACAGACACGACAAGGAGGTAAGATTCATGGCAAAAGTTGAATTAAAGCAGCCTGTCGTTCAGGAAATTTCTGAGAACGTCAAAGATGCTCAGTCTGTTGTGGCGGTTGATTATCGCGGACTTACGGTTGAGCAGGACACAGAGCTTCGCAAGAGCCTTCGCGAAGCCGGTGTGACGTATAAGGTCTACAAGAACACGATGCTCAGATTCGCGTTCAAGGGTACGGATTTCGAATGTCTCGATCCTACTCTTAACGGACCTACCGCTGTGGCAATTTCCAAGGACGACGCAACAGCACCTGCAAGAATTCTTGCAAAGTTTGCTGAAAAGGCTCCGGCACTTGAGATCAAGGCCGGTGTGGTAGAAGGTAAGTTCTACGACGCAGACGGAATGAAGGAGATCGCCAAGATTCCTTCAAGAGACGAGCTGCTGTCGAGACTGCTTGGTTCTATTCAGTCGCCTGTTGCTAACTTCGCACGCGTTATTAAGCAGATCGCGGAGAAGAAGGGCGAGGCACCTGCAGCTGAAGCTGAAGCTTAAGCTGGCAGGAAATGCAATTGGTAAATATTCTTATATGGAGGAATAAAAATGGCTAAGTTATCTAATGAGGAAATCATCGAGGCAATCAAGGAACTCAGCGTTACAGAGCTTAATGATCTCGTAAAGGCTTGCGAGGACGAGTTCGGTGTATCTGCTTCCGCAGGCGTTGTAGTTGCTGCAGCAGGTGCTGCAGGTGGCGCTGCTGCTGAAGAGAAGACTGAGTTCGATGTTGAGCTTACAGATGTTGGAGCTTCCAAGATCAAGGTTATCAAGGTTGTTCGTGAGATCACAGGTCTCGGACTTAAGGAAGCAAAGGATCTTGTTGAGGGCGCTCCTAAGGTTGTCAAGGAGCAGGTCGACAAGGCTACAGCTGAAGACATCAAGGCTAAGCTTGAAGCTGAAGGCGCTAAGGTTACACTTAAGTAATCGGAAAAAATTGATAATTATCTCCGGGCAGGACCTGCCCGGAGATTTTTTTATTAGAAAGTGCTTGACTTTCAATTGGGTTTTCGTTTACAATGTACGTTGCGTTATTGTCGAGGAGAATGTCATCTCCTGACATGCGCTGCTTATCAAAATATATGTTTTCGAGAGGTGGAACGTCAATGAATGAAAACAGGATGCGTCCGGTGAAATCGGGCAAGGGTATGCGGATGAGCTTCGCACGCCATAAGGAAGTCCTTAAGATGCCCAATTTCATCGAGGTCCAGAAGAACTCTTATCAGTGGTTCCTCGATGAGGGACTCAAGGAGGCTTTTGATGATATCTCCCCCATTACTGATTTCAGTGGTCATCTCAGCCTGGAATTTACCAGCTTCAAGCTGTGCACTGATGAGACAAAATACACGATTCCCCAGTGCAAGGAACGTGACGCGACTTATGCCGCGCCTCTTAAGGTCAAGGTAAGGCTTTATAACAAGGACACTGATGAGATCAATGAACATGAGATATTCATGGGTGATCTGCCTCTGATGACTGCCACCGGAACTTTCGTTATCAACGGCGCTGAGCGTGTCATCGTATCTCAGCTCGTTCGTTCCCCCGGTATTTATTATGATATCACCAATGATAAAGTTGGAAAGCGTCTCTATTCATGCACTGTTATTCCCAACAGGGGAGCCTGGCTTGAGTATGAGACTGATTCCAATGACGTCTTCTACGTCCGTGTGGACAGAACCAGAAAGGTGCCTATCACGGTATTCCTGCGTTCAATGGGACTTGGAACCAATCAGGAAATAATGGATGTCTTCGGTGAAGAGAAGAAGATCAAAGCTTCCATAGAGAAGGATCCTTCTATCACAGAGAAAGCCCCGCAGGGTTCGTATGAGACTGGTCTTCTGGAACTCTATAAGAAGATCCGCCCGGGTGAACCTCTTTCCGTGGACAGCGCCGAATCTCTGATAAACGGAATGTTCTTTGATCCGAAGAGATATGACCTGGCTAAGGTTGGACGTTATAAATTCAATAAGAAGCTTGCTTTAAGGAACAGAATATACAAGAAGACTCTTGCAGAAGATGTTGTCGATATGACTACCGGCGAGATCATTGCAGAGGCAGGTACATCTGTATCCAGAGAACTGGCTGATGAGATCCAGAATGCAGCTGTTCCTTATGTCTGGATCCAGACAGAGGAGAAGAACGAGAAGGTTCTTTCTAATCTTATGGTCGATATCACAAAATACGTTGATTGCGACCCTAAGGAACTCGGAATAAAAGAGCTTGTTTATTATCCGGAACTCAGAGAGCTTCTTGACAAATATACTGACAAGGAAGATCTTATTGACGCAATAAAGCGCGATATTCATGAGCTGGTGCCGAAGCATATCACAAAGGAAGATATTTTCGCTTCCATAAACTACAATATGCATCTTGAGTACGGAATCGGCAACAAGGACGATATCGATCATCTCGGCAACAGAAGGATCCGTGCTGTAGGCGAGCTTCTTCAGAATCAGTACAGAATCGGTCTGTCAAGGATGGAGCGTACGGTCAGAGAGCGTATGTCCACACAGGATGTTGAGGGCATTTCTCCGCAGAGTCTGATAAATATCAAACCTGTAACAGCTGCTGTCAAGGAATTCTTTGGATCATCACAGCTGTCACAGTTCATGGATCAGAATAACCCTCTGGGTGAGCTGACTCATAAGAGACGTCTTTCTGCCCTTGGCCCCGGTGGTCTTTCACGTGACCGTGCGGGATTCGAGGTTCGAGATGTCCATTATACCCACTATGGCAGAATGTGTCCTATCGAGACTCCCGAAGGTCCTAACATCGGTCTTATCAATTCGCTGGCTTCTTATGCCCGTATCAATGAATACGGATTTATAGAGGCTCCATACAGAAAGATTGACAGGTCCGATCCTAAGAATCCTCGAGTAACCAACGATGTTGTATATATGACAGCTGATGAAGAGGATAATTATCATGTGGCTCAGGCGTCAGCTCGGCTTGATGACGACGGACATTTCATAAACGATTCCGTATCAGGACGTTTCAGAGATGAGACTGCATCCTATGACAAGACCATGTTTGAATTCATGGATGTCTCGCCCAGAATGGTATTCTCAGTTGCTACGGCTCTGATTCCTTTCCTTCAGAATGATGATGCTAACCGTGCCCTGATGGGCTCCAACATGCAGCGTCAGGCAGTCCCTCTGCTTACCACAGAGCGGCCTGTAATAGGAACCGGAATGGAAGCCAAGACTGCTGTAGACTCCGGTGTCTGCGTAATCGCAAAGCATTCCGGTACCGTAGAGCGCAGCGAATCCAACCGCATCGTAGTCAAGGCTGATGACGGTACAAGAGACGAATATATTCTCACTAAATTTGAGAGATCTAATCAGTCAAACTGCTATAACCAGCGCCCGATCGTATTCAAGGGCGATCATGTCGATGAGGGCGAGGTAATAGCTGACGGTCCTTCCACCTGCGACGGAGAGCTGGCTCTCGGCAAAAATCCTCTTATTGGATTTATGGAATGGGAAGGATATAACTACGAGGATGCTGTTCTCCTTTCTGAGCGCATGGTTGAAAATGATGTTTATACATCTATTCATATAGAGGAATTCGAGACTGAGGCCAGAGAGACCAAGCTTGGAGCTGAAGAGATCACAAGAGATGTTGCCGGCGTAGGCGATGACGCTCTTAAGGATCTGGATGAGAATGGAATCATAAGGATCGGTGCTGAAGTCAGAGCAGGAGATATTCTGGTCGGAAAGGTCACGCCGAAGGGTGAGACCGAGCTTACCGCAGAGGAACGTCTGCTTCGCGCTATTTTCGGCGAAAAGGCGAGAGAAGTCAGAGATACATCTTTAAAGGTGCCGCACGGTGAATATGGAATTGTCGTAGACGCAAAGGTATTCACAAGGGAAAACGGCGATGAGCTTCCTCCCGGAGTAAATAAGTCAGTCAGAATCTATATAGCTCAAAAACGTAAGATCTCTGTTGGAGATAAGATGGCAGGCCGTCATGGTAACAAGGGTGTCGTTTCTAGAGTGCTGCCGGTAGAGGATATGCCATTCCTTCCGAACGGCAGACCGCTCGACATTGTGCTGAACCCTCTGGGCGTGCCTTCTCGTATGAATATAGGACAGGTCCTTGAGATCCATCTCTCTCTTGCGGCAAAGGTTCTCGGATTCAATATAGCAACACCGGTATTTGACGGAGCAAACGAGGACGACATCGGAAATCTCCTTGAGATGGCGAATGATTATGTCAATACGCCATGGGAAGATTTCCAGGAGAAATATAAGGACGCGATCAGACCTGAGGTAATGCAGTATCTCGGTGATCATCTCGATCATAGAAAACTCTGGGAAGGAGTTCCAATAAGAAGAGACGGTAAGGTTCAGCTTCGTGACGGACGTACAGGAGAAAAATTCGATGCGCCCGTAACCATCGGACACATGCATTATCTGAAGCTCCATCACCTGGTAGATGATAAGATCCATGCACGTTCAACCGGTCCTTATTCACTGGTTACCCAGCAGCCTCTCGGAGGCAAGGCTCAGTTTGGCGGACAGCGTTTCGGAGAAATGGAAGTCTGGGCTCTCGAGGCATACGGCGCTGCTTATACTTTGAGAGAGATTCTGACAGTCAAGTCCGATGATGTGGTTGGTCGTGTCAAGACTTACGAGGCAATAATAAAGGGCGAGAATATCCCTGAAGCCGGTATACCCGAATCGTTCAAGGTTCTTCTTAAAGAGCTTCAGTCTCTGGCGCTGGATGTGACTCTTCTTGATGAAGACGGCAACCAGGTCAAGCTGAAAGAGACCAGTGAATACGGCAACACAAATATCGAGTCGGTTATTTCCGGCTCTGACCGCGAAGAGAAGAATTACGCCTTCGATGACGACAACACATTCAGCCATGATGAATTTACAAAACAGGCTGTCAATGAAGAAAATGGCTCCATTGAAAATATCGAAGATGATGACTCAGATTCGTCAGAGTTTGACGATGATTCATTTGATGATGATGATTATGATGGAGAGTGACGGAAGGAGTTTCACTGATGCCAGATATGAAGAACAATGACATAAAGGAAGCAGTTTCCTTTGATTCTATCAGGATTGGGCTCGCTTCACCTGAGAAAATCCGTGAATGGTCATATGGCGAAGTAAAGAAGCCGGAGACCATCAATTACCGTACATTGAAGCCTGAGAAAGACGGACTCTTCTGCGAGAAGATATTCGGACCTACAAAAGACTGGGAATGTCACTGCGGAAAATACAAGAAAATCCGTTACAAGGGTGTGGTCTGTGAACGATGCGGCGTTGAAGTGACAAAGGCTTCAGTCCGTCGTGAGCGTATGGGTCATATCGAACTCGCAGCTCCGGTATCGCATATATGGTATTTTAAAGGCATTCCAAGCCGCATGGGTCTGATACTTGACATATCCCCGCGTGTTCTGGAGCGTGTGCTTTATTTCGCATCATATATAGTTCTTGATCCGGGCGATACGCCTTTTACCTATAAGCAGGTTTTGTCCGAGGCAGAATACAGCGATGCCAGAGACAAGTATGGCGATCATTTCCGTGCAGGAATGGGAGCTGAATCTATCCAGGAGCTTCTCCAGAATATTGATCTCGATAAGGAAGCGGAAGAGCTGACCGCTGAGCTTAAGGACGCTAACGGACAGAAGAGAGCCAGGATCGTAAAGAGACTGGATGTCGTTGATGCGTTCAGAAAGTCCGGCAACAGACCTGAATGGATGATACTTACGGTAATTCCTGTCATCCCTCCGGATCTTCGCCCCATGGTTCAGCTGGATGGAGGCAGATTTGCCACATCTGATCTTAATGATCTATACAGAAGAATAATAAACAGAAACAATCGTCTCAGAAAGCTTCTGGAACTGGAAGCCCCCGACATAATTGTCAGAAATGAGAAGCGTATGCTTCAGGAAGCTGTTGATGCGCTTATAGATAACGGCAGGAGGGGCAGACCTGTAGTGGGACCCGGAAACAGACCGCTTAAGTCTCTTTCGGACATGCTCAAGGGCAAGTCAGGCCGTTTCAGACAGAATCTGCTTGGAAAACGAGTAGACTATTCGGGACGTTCCGTTATCGCCGTAGGTCCTTCGCTGAAGATTTATCAGTGCGGTCTGCCTAAGGAAATGGCTCTCGAATTATTCAAACCTTTTGTAATGAAGGAACTTGTAGAAGACGGAACTGCTCATAATATCAAGGGCGCAAAGAAGATGGTTGAGAGGGTCGATCCTGCAGTATGGGATGTGCTCGAGGACGTGATCAAAGAGCATCCTGTAATGCTTAACCGTGCGCCTACCCTTCACCGTCTGGGAATACAGGCGTTTGAGCCCATCCTTGTAGAAGGAAAGGCAATAAGACTTCATCCTCTCTCCTGTATGGCGTTCAACGCCGATTTCGATGGAGACCAGATGGCTGTTCACCTTCCTCTTACTCAGGAAGCTCAGGCAGAATGCCGTTTCATGCTTCTGTCTCCGAATAACCTCTTAAAGCCGTCCGACGGCGGTGTCGTGGCTGTTCCTTCGCAGGATATGGTTCTGGGTATTTATTACCTGACTCAGATTCGTGACGGAGAGCCGGGAGAGGGAAGATGCTTCAAGGATATTAATGAAGCAATAATGGCATATGTCAACCATCAGATCACTCTTCAGACAAAGATCAAATGCCGCCGCAAGTCTCGCATGGCTGATGGTACGGAAATCTCCGGAATGATCGATACTTCACTCGGCAGACTTTTATTTAACGAGATCATTCCTCAGGATCTGGGTTATGTTGACAGATCTGATCCTGAAAATGCTCTTAAGCTGGAGATTGACTTTCTTGTAAAGAAGAAGAATCTGAAGGATATACTGGAACATGTCATCAATCTGCACGGAGCTACAAAGACGGCGGAAGTGCTTGATGATGTGAAGGCAATCGGTTACAAGTATTCAACGATTTCTGCAATGACTGTATCTGTCGCAGATATGACCGTGCCGGCTACGAAGAAGGAACTTCTTGATAAGGCTGAAAAGACTGTCGCTGAGATCACAAAGAGATATAAGAGAGGTCAGCTGACGGAGGAAGGTCGTTATAAGGAAGTTATTGATACATGGAAGAAGACTGATGACAAGCTCACAAAGGATCTTCTGAATGGTCTTGATAAATACAATAACGTATTCATGATGGCTGATTCCGGAGCCCGTGGTTCCGATAAGCAGATCAAGCAGCTTGCCGGTATGCGTGGACTCATGGCTGATACAACAGGACGTACCATCGAGCTCCCGATCAAGTCGAATTTCCGTGAAGGTCTTGACGTACTCGAATATTTCATGTCTGCTCACGGAGCAAGAAAAGGACTTTCCGATACAGCTCTTCGTACCGCGAACTCAGGTTATCTTACACGTCGTCTCGTGGATGTCTCTCAGGAACTGATAATCAGGACAACTGACTGCATAGAGCCTGACGAGGAAATTCCCGGAATGTGGGTTGAAGCCTTTACGGACGGCGACGAAGTAATTGAGTCTCTTGAGGAGAGAATTACAGGCCGTTTCTCATGCAACGATATCTTCGACGGCAAAGGCGATCTCATCGTCAAGAAAAATCATATGATCACCAGAGCCCGCGCTAAGCGTGTGGTCAACGAAGGTGTGGATGAAAATGGCGAAAAGATCAAAAAAGTAAAGATCCGTACTATCCTGACCTGCCGCTGCAAGGACGGTGTATGCGCGAAGTGCTACGGCATGAACCTTGCTACAGGTCAGCCTGTTCAGGTAGGTGAGGCGATCGGTATCATCGCAGCTCAGTCTATCGGTGAGCCCGGTACCCAGCTTACAATGAGAACCTTCCATACAGGTGGTGTCGCTGGTTCTGATATCACACAGGGTCTTCCCCGTGTCGAGGAACTTTTTGAGGCAAGACGTCCTAAGGGACTTGCTCTCATTACAGAGATCGACGGTACCGTCAGGATCACTGACAAAGGCCGTGCAAAGGAAGCTACTGTTACAAATCCTGAGACCGGAGAGAGCAAGAAGTATTTGATTCCTTTCGGATCTCACATAAAGATAGCTGACGGACAGGAACTTAAGGCTGGCGATCCGCTTACCGAAGGTTCTGTGAACCCGCATGATCTTCTGAAGGTCAAGGGTCTTAAGGCTGTTCAGGATTATCTGCTTCGTGAAGTCTTAAGAGTATACAGACTCCAGGGTGTTGATATCAACGATAAGCATATAGAGGTCGTCATTCATCAGATGCTGAAGAGGGTGCGTATCGAAAAGCAGGGCGATTCAAATCTGCTTCCGGGTTCGCTTGTTGACTGGCTTGATTTTGATAATATGAATAAGCAGCTTATCAATGAGGGCAAAGAACCGGCTGAAGGAGAAAGAGAGCTTCTTGGAATTACAAAGGCCAGCCTGGCAACTGAGTCATGGATGTCGGCCGCATCCTTCCAGGAGACAACAAAGGTACTTACCGATGCCGCAATCAAGGGCAAGGAAGATCACCTTGTCGGACTCAAGGAAAATGTCATTATCGGTCAGTTGATTCCTGCAGGAACCGGAATGAAGCGTTACAGAAAAATCGGTCTTTCTACTGATTATGCCGAAGCAATGAGAAAGAAGCTGAAGGCTGCTGAAGAAGAGGCTGCGCGCCGTGCCGCAAGAGAAGCGGCAAGGCTGGATCGAAACGATGAAAAGTCTGATGATGATGAAGTCATCGATTCTTCTGACATCGATAATGGAAGTGACGATGAAGAGTAAGCTGATGGAGAACTTCTCTAGGATTTGACGGTTTATTTGGAATTATGCCGGACAGCGCAAGCTGTCCGGTTTTTTACTTGACAAAGAGTATACATGGCTTGTATAATAATCTAGCGTGTCAAAAATCGGCATAAAGCCGATAGCAGTAGTATTTGGCATAGAATGACCACAGGAGGTGAAAATAATGCCAACATTCAACCAGTTAGTAAGAAAGGGCAGACAGACATCAACGAAGAAATCAAAGTCCCCGGCACTTCTGAGCGGATTCAATTCACTCACAAAGCGTCCCATCGAGACAAATTCTCCGCAGAAGCGCGGTGTCTGCACAGCAGTAAAGACTGCAACCCCTAAGAAGCCTAACTCCGCACTCCGCAAGATCGCGAGAGTCCGTCTGTCGAATGGTATCGAGGTAACCTCGTATATCCCCGGCGAAGGACACAATCTTCAGGAGCACAGCGTTGTGATGATCCGTGGAGGACGTGTAAAGGATCTTCCCGGTACCCGTTATCACATTATTCGCGGTACGCTTGATACCGCAGGTGTCGCTGACAGGAAGCAGGCTCGTTCCAAGTATGGCGTGAAGAAACCGAAGGCTTCAAAGTAATTCATGTCATGATTCGCAAAGTTATATGGTTTGGTGTTGATTTATTTTTCACTCAGGAAGATATATTCGCACGAACACATCTGACAATGTGAGTACCAGAGATTTAATCCAGTGATTAAGGAGGGAAGTAACGTGCCACGTAAAGGACATACCCAGAAAAGAGACGTACTGGCAGATCCTGTTTACAACTCCAAGGTTGTGACAAAGCTTGTCAACAGCGTAATGCTTGACGGCAAAAAGGGTGTTGCTCAGAAAATAGTCTATGGCGCATTTGCAAAGGTCGAGGAAAAGACCGGCAAGCCTGCACTTGATGTATTCGAGGAAGCAATGAACAATGTAATGCCTGTACTCGAAGTAAAGGCCAGACGTGTAGGCGGAGCCACATATCAGGTTCCCATCGAAGTGGATCCCGCGCGCCGTCAGGCACTCGGACTGCGCTGGCTGACCATGTTTTCTCGTAAGAGATCCGAGAAGACTATGGCTGACCGTCTCGCAAATGAGATTATGGATGCTGCCAATAATACCGGAGCTTCTGTAAAGCGTAAAGAAGAGATGCACCGTATGGCTGACGCCAACAAGGCATTTGCTCACTACAGATTCTGATTTAGCAGCATAGTGACAGCAGAGTAAAAATAGAGGAATAATAAATGGGAAAGAGAGAATTTCCCCTCGAGCGTACCAGAAACATCGGTATTATGGCGCACATCGATGCAGGAAAGACCACTCTTACAGAGCGTATCCTGTATTATACAGGTGTGAACTATAAGATCGGTGAGACCTACGAGGGTACTTCGACAATGGATTATATGGATCAGGAGCGTGAGCGTGGTATTACCATCACATCAGCTGCTACCACATGCCACTGGACGGAGCAGGAACAGAATAAACCTAAAAAAGGAGCACTTCCGCACCGTATCAATATTATCGATACTCCGGGTCACGTTGACTTCACAGTAGAGGTTGAGCGTTCACTCAGAGTTCTCGACGGTGCCGTCGGCGTCTTTGATGCAAAGGGCGGTGTTGAGCCCCAGTCGGAAAATGTCTGGAGACAGGCGGATACTTATAACGTTCCGCGTATGGCATTTGTCAACAAGATGGATATTCTCGGAGCAAATTTCGAAAATACCGTCAGCGAGATTGTTTCAAAGCTTGGCAAGAACCCTGTCTGTGTAGAATATCCCATAGGAAAGGAAGATTATTTCGAAGGAATCATCGACCTTTTCGAGATGAAGGAATATGTCTATAACGATAAGACCGGACAGGATATTACTATTCAGGATATTCGTCCCGAATTAAAAGAGACCGCTGAGAAATGGCATACAGAGATGGTTGAAAAGATCTGTGATCTTGATGACGATCTTATGATGCAGTATCTTGACGGAAAGGAGCCTTCAATCGAAGAGATGAAGAAGGCACTGAGAAAGGGTACAGTAAGCAATAAGGCAGTTCCCGTATTCTGCGGATCTGCACATCAGAACAAGGGCATACAGAAGCTTCTCGATGGTGTTATCGAGTACATGCCTGCTCCTACTGATATTCCTGACGTTGAAGGTACCGACCTTGAAGGCAATCCTATTGAGCGTCGTACTACAGATGATGAGCCTTTCTCAGCACTCGTTTTCAAGATCATATCAGATCCTTTCGTCGGAAGACTTGCATTCATCCGTGTATATTCCGGAACGATGAAGTCAGGCTCTTATGTGCTTAATTCCACAAAGGATAAAAAGGAACGTGTCGGCCGTCTGCTTCTTATGCATGCAGATAAGAGACAGGAGTTGGATGAGGTATTTGCCGGTGATATAGCTGCTGTAGTCGGATTCAAGAATTCGTCCACAGGAGATACCATCTGCGATGAGAATCACCCTGTTATTCTTGAGTCGATGGAATTTCCTGAACCTGTTATTCAGCTCGCAATCGAGCCGAAGACAAAGAACGATCAGCAGAAGATGGGCGAAGCTCTCGCAAAGCTTGCTGAAGAGGATCCTACGTTCAGAGCGCATACTGATACCGAGACCGGACAGACTATTATCGCAGGAATGGGTGAGCTCCATCTTGAGATCATTGTTGACAGACTGAAGAGAGAATACAACGTTGAAGCAAACGTCGGCGCTCCTCAGGTTGCTTACAAGGAGACATTCACAAAGCCTGTTGATCAGGAATACAAATATGCCAAGCAGACCGGCGGACGCGGACAGTACGGACATTGTAAAGTCAGGTTCACTCCCATGGATCCGAATGGAGAAAAGGAATATGACTTCATCAACAATATCTCCGGCGGTGCAATTCCAAAGGAATACATACCGGCTGTCGGCGATGGTATCGAAGAAGCAATGCAGTCCGGCTGTGTTGCAGGTTATCCTGTGATCGGTATCTCTGCCGAGCTCTATGATGGTTCTTATCATGAAGTCGATTCATCCGAGATGGCTTTCCATATCGCAGGTTCAATGTGTTTCAAGGAAGCTATGCAGAAGTCTGCACCGGTTCTCCTTGAGCCAATCATGAAGGTCGAAGTTACAATGCCTGAGGAATACATGGGCGATGTGATCGGAGATCTGAATGCAAGACGTGGTCAGATCGAAGGAATGGATGATGTAGGAAACGGCAAGATAGTTAAGGCTTTCGTACCCCTCGCTGAGATGTTCGGATATTCAACTACACTCAGATCCGAGACCCAGGGTCGAGGCAACTACTCAATGTTCTTTGAGAAGTATCAGCCTGCTCCCAAGAATGTACAGCAGAAAGTCATTGACGATCAGCAGAAATAATTGTTGAAAAGTGCTGATTTTTTCGTTATAATTGCATTATGCGAGAGTTTATGGCAAAACATGGATTGTAAAGTGAATTGCCGTAAGGCAGACTTTTAAGGAGGAAATATTAAAAATGGCAAAGGCTAAATTTGACAGAACGAAACCGCATGTCAACATTGGTACCATCGGTCACGTTGACCATGGTAAGACAACACTTACAGCAGCTATAACCAAAGTTCTCTCTGAGAGAGTAGATGGTAACGTTGCTGAAGCATTCGACCAGATCGATAAGGCTCCGGAGGAGAGAGAAAGAGGAATCACGATCTCCACAGCACACGTTGAGTATCAGACAGACAAGAGACACTATGCTCACGTTGACTGCCCGGGTCACGCTGACTATGTAAAGAACATGATCACTGGTGCTGCTCAGATGGATGGCGCTATCCTCGTTGTTGCAGCTACTGACGGTGTTATGGCTCAGACAAAGGAGCACATCCTTCTTGCACGTCAGGTCGGTGTTCCTTACATCGTTGTATTCCTTAACAAGTGTGATATGATCGATGATCCTGAGCTTCTTGAGCTCGTTGAGATGGAAGTTACAGAGCAGCTCGAAGAGTATGGATTTGAAGGATGCCCGATCATCAAGGGATCTGCTTACCAGGCACTTCAGGACGACAAGGCTCCTGCAAAGCTTGCTAACGGTGATCCTCTTGATCCTGAGAACCCTGACAAGAACTGGGGCGACTGCATCATGGAACTCATGAACACAGTTGATGAATATATCCCTGAACCTGTTCGTGATAACGACAAGCCTTTCCTTATGCCTGTCGAGGATGTATTCACGATCTCCGGACGTGGTACTGTTGCTACAGGACGTGTTGAGCGTGGTACTCTTAAACTCAATGACCCTGTCGAGATTCTTGGTATCCGTGAGGACAAGGAAGAGTCTGTTGCAACAGGTATCGAGATGTTCCGTAAGACTCTTGATTTCGCTGAAGCAGGTGATAACATCGGTGTTCTTCTCCGTGGTATCGACCGTGACCAGATTGAAAAGGGTCAGGTCATCGCAAAGCCCGGCACAGTTACATGCCACAAGAAATTCACAGCTCAGGTTTACGTACTGAAGAAGGAAGAGGGTGGACGTCATACTCCTTTCGTATCAAACTACCGTCCTCAGTTCTACTTCCGTACAACTGACGTAACTGGTGTCATCACACTTCCTGAGGGAACTGAGATGTGCATGCCCGGCGATAACGTTGAGATGACGATCGAGCTTATCCATCCTGTTGCTATGGAGCAGGGTCTTACATTCGCTATTCGTGAAGGTGGACACACTGTAGGATCAGGTAGAGTTGCTTCTATCATCGAGTAATCATTATGATTTCAACTCCTCTCAGGAAACTGAGAGGAGTTTTTTTCTTGTCATATATATTTTTTTCGATAATATCCGATATACTTTAAGAGTCCATGAATGCAGGCTTTATTTTTCAGGACGCTGATAGAACGTGTTGATTTGAATTCGAAGGTAATTCTAATGGACGATCATAAATTCTGTTTTATATTATGTACTAATAACGATCTTAAACTGAATGAATGTATTAATTATTTGAAACTACTTCATGTTCCTGAAGGTTACTCTACTGATATAATTACTGTTACGGATGCAAAATCTATGTGCAGCGGTTATGAGGAGGCAATGAAGTCGTCTGATGCAAAATACAAAATATATTTGCATCAGGATGTATATATTGTAAACAGGTTTTTTCTTGATAATATATTGTATATTTTTAATACAGATGAAAAGATCGGAATGATTGGAATAGTCGGTGCTCCTCGGATGCCTTATACCGGAGTAATGTGGCAGACATTTCGAGTAGGTGCCATTACACCTGATTCTTCAAAATTTAATAAATCAACCGTTAACTCCTTATTTCCTTCACCTGATGATAAATTATATGATGTGGAAGCTATCGACGGACTTCTTATGGCGACATCCCATGATGTTGACTGGAGAGAGGATCTGTTTGATGGTTTTGATTTTTACGATGTATCACAGTCTTTTGAAATGAGAAGGCATGGTTACAGTGTAGTCGTTCCTGTTATGACTCAGCCGATGGTCTTCCATGAGGATGGAGTCATACTGGATCTTAGTAATTATGATAAGTTCAGAAAAAAATTTTTGTCTGAATACAATATTTCAGACGAAATAAAACGGCCTGTTATAAACGATGAAGAAGCTTCAATAATGCTCAATAATATTAATGATTATTCAAAATATAGCATTATTTCAAATTCATTAAAGGAAATAGTCGATAATAATTTATCATATCAGAATCCGGAATTTTTCATTTCAACATTTGGCTATGATAAACTGAGAAATTTAATATATTGCTCTTCCACAGGTTTTCTTCTTTATTCGGTTAATCGTATAGTCTATACGGAATTAAAGAACAAGGATGAGAAATCTTTTATTAATGGACTTATTTCATATGATGAGTTGAAATGTAAATTTATTACACTTCTGCAATCTCTCAGGAGAATCCAATATTTTCTGCCGGAAGAATACAAAATTGATGCTTGCAGATGGATGAAAGAGAATAATATTTCTTTTTCTTGCATCCTATCGATTCTGAATAACGATTATTTATTTTTTAATGAGGATAAGAGAATCCTCCATTATTATAAAGATTATTTGAGGCTATAAATGAGTAAGATATTATTTGCAAGGCTTTTTTTATCTTATACTGATGACACAATAATAAAGGCCTTTAAGGTTGATCAGGCCGATTTTATTGAAAAAAAATATTTTACCCCCAAAAATGTCTATAATGATCCTGTTCTTTTTGAGATGTTAATGACAGATATAAGGGATAATAATATTGATTCTGTTTTTACTGTAAATTTCTGGCCTCTTGTCGCGAATGTCTGTAATGAATTATCTCTCCCTTATATAGCATGGAGCTATGATTGTCCGCAGAATTTGAAGACAAATGACTGCATGGACTTTGAGACGAATTATATATATCTTTTTGACAGGAGTGAGGTTGAACAGTATAGAAAAGAAGGATTGAGCCGGGTATTCCATATGCCTCTGGCAACAGACCCGGATCTCTTTGATAAGATGTCAGCCGGTAAAGACAATGCAGGAATAAAAAGAAATCTTACATCAGAAATATCTTTTGTTGGGAATCTTTATACATCATATGACTATAATGCTATGCTTTTAAGTATGCCGGAGAATTCATATTTCAAAGGATACATAAGAGGATTAGTAAGCGCTCAGTCGAATCTTTTTAATTACTGGATAATTCCTGATCTCATAAATGATAAAGTCACCCGCTATGTAAAAAATGAAACAGGAGCGGACGAATTGACGAGAAAGCAGCTGGTCTTTCTGATTGCAAATTATATTACTTATAAAGACCGACTGATGATTTTAAAGATGGCAAAGAAAGTATCGGATGATGTTGCTCTTTACTCATATAAAGTAAATGATTCAGAAAAAAGTATGTTATCTTCTGTTGATATTCGTCCGTCAGTCGATTATCTGACTGAGATGCCATATGTGTTCAGGCATTCCAAAATAAATCTTTGCCCCACCCTTCGCTGTATAGGTACAGGGATACCACTAAGAATGCTGGATATTATGGCCAGTCATGGTTTTCTCCTCTGTAACGCCCAGAGTGAACTTATGGAATATTTTGATTCGAATGACTGTGCAATGTATTCAAGTTATGAAGAAGCCTATGACCTCATGCAGTTTTTCATAAGGAATGACGGGATTAGGGAAAGGTGTGTGGAAAATGCCTACGCAAAGATTCAGGCAGCTTTCAGAATGGATGACAGAATAAAAATGATATTCGAGATGTCGAATGTGAAACTTTGATGATATAAGTATCAAAAGTACTTTTTTATACTCCTTTGTGATCATATTGACAAGAAACGCCTGCCTGAAAACAAACGTATATTGAAATAAAAAACGTCTGCCTTTGAAAGCAGACGTTTTTGTTTATCAGATTCCACTTGCACCGTAGTTAGAAAGAACTCTTGCTGATGGATCATTGACGTTCTGAAGACCCTCCCATGATTTGTTTGGCATCCAGAAATCTTTGACCATCTGTGACTGACCGGGATAATATTTCTCGAAGATCTCACGATAGAGAAGAGATTCTTTCGTGAAGGGCTGTGCGTGTGTGTATTTTTTACGCTTTTCCTGGAATTCGATGTCAGTGAAATGGCTCTCAGCATAATCAGCCAGATCATCCTTTAAAGAGTGACCTACAGCGTCAGAGAAAGCTGCCTTTTCTCTCCAGAGAATATCGTCAGGAATAAGGTGGTCGTTCTCAAAAGCATGGCGGAGAAGATACTTGCCCTTGTTGTATTTATTTAGCTTCATCTCAGGATCAATTGACATTACATAATTGACAAAGGCAAGGTCGCCGAAGGGGACACGCGCCTCAAGAGAATTGACGCTGATGCAGCGGTCGGCCCTCAGGACATCATACATATGAAGCTCACGCACTCTTTTTTCAGCTTCTTCCTGGAATGCAAAAGCATTCGGAGCAAAGTCGGTATATTTGTAACCAAATAACTCATCGCTTATTTCACCGGTAAGAAGAACGCGGACATCAGTATTCTCATGTATCCATTTACAGCACAGATACATACCGATGGAGGCTCTGATCGTAGTGATGTCATATGTCCCAAGTGCAGCGATAACAGGCTCAAGAGCATTTATTACATCGTCTCTTGAAATAATCACTTCATGATGGTTTGAACCTATATAGTCAGCAACCTGTCTGGCATATTTTAAGTCGATGGCATCAATGTCCATACCAATTGCAAAGGTCTCAAGAGGTTTTTTCATCAGCTTTGCAGAGATTCCGCATACGAGCGAGCTGTCGAGGCCTCCGGAGAGGAGAAATCCGACCGGAGCGTCAGAATCAAGCCTCTTTTCGACACCGGCAACCAGAAGATCATGAATATTGTCTGCTACAAGTTCCAAACTGTCATGCCTGATATGATCTACATGAGCGGGATCAGCATATTGCACGAATTCGCCGTCCTTATAATAATGACCGGGAGGGAAAGGCATGATTTTTTCAGTTAAGCCTACAAGGTTCTTGGGCTCTGAAGCAAAGATTATGGCTCCGCTTTCATCATAACCATAGTAGAGAGGTCTGATGCCGATCGGATCTCTTGCGGCAACATAGGAATCTGAGACGCTGTCATATAAAACTAAAGCATATTCAGCGTCAAGCGTCTCAAACATGCTGCAACCAAGCTCTCTATAAAGAGGAAGCAGAATCTCGCAGTCGCTGTCAGATGAGAAAGTATAACCCTTTGTGATAAGCTCCTGCTTTCTCGGACGGAAATTATAGATCTCTCCGTTACAGACTAAAGCATCGCCTCCCAACTGAAAGGGCTGCATGCCTGAGGCTGTCAGTCCCATTATGGCCAGCCTGTTGAAGCCCATCAGACCTTTTCCCGTATCAATCGTCTTGGTAGCATCAGGACCTCTTGATGTGGTTCGCATGAGGGATTCCTGAAATTTGTCCTTAGGCGCGTCTTTTCGGCACCACGCCAGAATGGAGCACATTACATGTACCTCTTTTCTAAACCGAATGAATCTCATGATCCGGTGGCTTCTGTGCCGCAGAGATCATGAGATCATCCGAAAAAATATTATAGGTCGAAATCTGACAGATAATCAGCGAAGTGAGAACAACAGCTGATCATATGTAGGATAATCAAGATATGCGGCAGGAATAAGCGCTTCCGCTGAATCTACAACTTTTCTCAAATCATCCATATCGCTTAAGATAACGTCATGGTAATCTGTAGCCTTGGTCTGCTCATCGGCAATGTCTTCAGCCTTCTTTGTATCATCATTTAGTTTCTTGACACTCTTCATGATGTCATCTGAAGAAGATGAAAGCGAAGAAAGAAGATCGGTTTCAAGACCGACTGACAGGCTGTCGGAAAGTTCCTTCTTGGAGATAGCTTCATCTGTGACATCTGACATATAATCAAGAAGTCCCGGAATGAAGTCCTTTTTAACGATATCAAGCATTGTAAGGCTTTCGATATGAATCGTCTTGGAATAGTTCTCAAGCAGGATCTCATAACGGGCTTCAAGTTCTTTCTTATCAAAGATATGGAACTGGGTGAAGAGCTTTACGTTCTTTTCTGCAAGGAGTGAAGGCATAGCTTCAGGAAGGGACTTAAGATTATAAAGACCTCTCTTTTCAGCTTCCGAAATCCATTCATCGGTATAGCCGTTGCCGTTGAAGATGACCTTCTTATGCTCATTCATGATTTCCTGAAGTAGTTTCATTATGTTCTGCTGAAGATCTGCTTCAGGTACTCCTTCAAGTGTCTTTCTGATCTTTCTGAGCGATTCTGCTACGGCAGTATTGAGAATTACAATAGGATCAGCTACTGACACGGAAGAACCGGGCATACGGAACTCGAATTTATTTCCTGTGAATGCAAACGGTGAAGTCCTGTTTCTGTCGGTAGTATCCTTCATAAACGTAGGAAGGATCTTTGCACCTATATCCATAAGAGTATGCTCTGCATCCTCAGGACTGATGCCTTTGTCGATAGCATCGAGAATCTGCTCGAGCTCATCGCCGACGAAAATGGAGATAACAGCGGGAGGCGCTTCATTTGCTCCGAGACGGTGATCATTTCCTGCTGATGCTACGGAAATTCTCATAAGATCAGCATAGTTATCTACAGCTGCGATTGTTGCCAGAAGGAAAACAAGGAACTGAGTATTTTCGGCAGGTGTCTTTCCGGGCTCGAGAAGGTTTTCGCCTGTATCTGTTGACATAGACCAGTTCACATGCTTTCCGGAACCGTTGATTCCCTCGAAAGGCTTCTCATGAAGGAGGCATGCCATGTGATGCTTGTCAGCAACTTTTTTCATGATTTCCATAGTCAGCTGGTTATGATCAACTGCGACGTTTGCGGTCTCAAATATGGGAGCCAGCTCGTGCTGAGAAGGCGCAACTTCATTGTGCTTTGTCTTGGCCGGTACTCCGAGTTTCCAGAGCTCTTCGTCGAGGTCATGCATGAAAGACGAAACCTTTGGCTTCAGCACACCGAAGTAATGATCTTCCATTTCCTGTCCCTTAGGAGCAGGAGCGCCGATAAGAGTGCGACCGCAGAAGATAAGATCCTTTCTCTGCATATAGAGATCTTTATCAATAAGGAAATATTCCTGTTCGCTTCCGGCTGTGGTGTCTACACGTGTGACATCGGTCTTGCCGAGAAGATGAAGAAGTCTGACTGCTTCATGATTTAAAGCATCCATTGAACGAAGAAGAGGAGTCTTCTTGTCGAGTGACTCTCCGGAGTAGGAGCAGAATGCGGTGGGTATATAGAGAGTGCCGTCCTTTACGAATGCAGGTGAGCTGGGATCCCATGCTGTATATCCGCGAGCCTCGAATGTCGCGCGAAGTCCGCCTGAAGGGAATGAAGATGCATCAGGCTCGCCCTTGATGAGCTCCTTTCCTGAGAAACTCATGATCACGGTTCCGTCTGACTGAGGGCTGATGAAACTATCATGCTTTTCAGCAGTGAAGCCTGTCATTGGCTGGAACCAGTGTGTGAAATGTGTGGCACCATGTTCGATTGCCCATTCCTTCATTGTAGCTGCAACAGTATTTGCAACTTCAAGTGTAAGGCTGGTGCCGTCCTTGATCGTCTTGTGGATAGCCTTGTAGGTATCCTTGGGGAGACGCTCATGCATAACCTTGTCATTGAAGACCATGCTTCCGTAGATTTCCGGAATTGAGATATCTGCCATTTTATAAGCTCCTTTCCACTTATACCGCTAAATCGGAAAAACTCCGAAAAATAGAAAAAGCGCTCCGGGCTATGCCCAGAGCGCCTTTGCCCTGTTGAAGCGATATTATCAAAGTGAAATTGTTTTGTCAACAGAAATATTGAAATCCGTCTGCTGAAAAAGTTTTTATGGTTTACATTTTCGCCGAGTGAATGTATATTAATGACAGTTTATAAGTGCCAAGGCATTAAAGTCTTTTGCCCGGCGCTTTTTTGGTAAAAAACAAAAGATCAGGAGGACAGGATGATAAAATATGTTTTTGTTACAGGTGGCGTTGTGTCAGGACTGGGGAAAGGCATTACGGCAGCTTCGCTCGGAAGACTTTTGAAAGCCCGCGGCTATCGTGTGACAATGCAGAAATTCGATCCTTATATCAATGTGGATCCGGGTACCATGAATCCTATTCAGCATGGTGAGGTTTTTGTTACGGATGACGGTACGGAGACAGATCTGGATCTTGGTCATTATGAGCGCTTTATTGATGAGTCCCTGGATCATAATGCCAACGTAACATCCGGAAAGATCTACTGGTCTGTTTTAAATAAGGAAAGACACGGAGATTACGGCGGCGGGACTGTCCAGGTCATTCCTCATATCACAAATGAAATCAAGTCCAGATTCTTTAGAAGCAGCGATCCGAATGACGAGCGTATAGCGATAATTGAAGTAGGAGGAACTGTAGGAGATATAGAGAGCCAGCCATTTCTTGAGGCAATAAGGCAGTTCCAGCATGACGTGGGCAGAGAAAACGCCATAATGATCCATGTGACCCTTATTCCTTATCTCCGTGTGTCAGGAGAAATGAAGACAAAGCCCACACAGACATCGGTAAAGAAATGTCTGGAAATCGGTATTCAGCCTGATATTCTTGTCTGCCGGACAGAGATGCCTCTTACCCAGTCTATAAAAGACAAGATAGCGCTGTTCTGCAATGTGCCTGCAAATCATGTGCTTCAGAATCTGGATGCTGATTCCCTATATTCCGTACCGCTTCTTATGGAGAAGGAGCACCTTGCTGATGCGGTCCTTGAATGCCTGAACCTTCCTGAGAGCGAGCCTGTCGGACTTAAGGAATGGGAAAAAATGGTTGAGGATCTCCGCCATCCCAAGCACAAGGCGGAGATAGCCATAGTCGGTAAATATATCACTCTGCATGATGCTTATCTTTCTGTCGTAGAGGCGCTTAAGCATGGCGGAATCAAGACTATGACGGATGTAGATATCAGATGGGTCGATTCAGAGAAGGTCGAAGAAAAGGGCTGCGAAGAACTTCTTGACGGCGTGGATGGCATACTGATCCCCGGCGGCTTCGGAGACAGAGGAACACAGGGTATGATTATGGCAGCAGGTTATGCCAGAGAGAAAAAGATCCCGTTTCTTGGAATATGCCTTGGCATGCAGATGGCAGTCGTATCATTTGCGCGGGATGTGCTTGCGTATCATGATGCCAATTCGACGGAGTTTGCTCCCGATACCCTTCATCCTGTCATTGATCTTATGCCGGAACAGCGCGATGTCGAGAACCTGGGTGGTACAATGAGACTGGGTGCATATCCGTGTGTGCTTGATGAGACATCGATTGCATATAAGCTGTACGGGAAGAAGGATATATCCGAGCGGCACAGACACAGATATGAATTCAATAATGATTACAGGGAGATAATGACGAAAAAAGGAATGAAGCTGTGCGGTGTGTCTCCGGACGACAGAATTGTCGAGATGATAGAGCTTACCGATCATCCTTTCTATATTGGCACGCAGGCTCATCCGGAATTCAAGTCACGCCCCAATAAGGCGCATCCTCTGTTTTCGGGGTTGGTTCAGGCCGCTGTGGAATATAGAACGAATAAAGGCTGACGGTTGGTTCTTTTAAATTTTGTATGAAAGGAGAAGCTGCAAGCTATGCAGCGTGATAAAGACATGAATATGCCTAGAGAAGAAATAATGCAGATGATAGAAGATGACGATGTCAAATTTATACGCCTGCAGTTTTCCGATTTTTTTGGAGTGCTGAGAAATATAGCTGTTACCGGCTCAGAGATAGTAAAGGCTATGGACGGCAGATGTTCGGTGGATGGTTATCATATACTCGGCGCAAGAGAGTTTGGCCTCAGAAATATATATCTTATTCCTGATCCGGACACATTTGCCATACTTCCCTGGAGACCTCAGCAGGGCAAGGTGGCGAGATTCCTCTGTGATCTGGCTGACGAGAAAGGAAATCTTATAACCCCGAGTCCCAGGTTCATTCTTAGAAATGTTTTAAATCGCGCAAAGAGTATGGGATTTGAGTTCGAGATGAATCCTGAATGCGAATTCTTCCTCTTTGATACGGACGAGGACGGCTATCCTACAAATACTACAAAAGAGAGAGCTTTATACCTTGATATGGCGCCTCTTGATTCGGGTGAAAATGCCAGACGTGACATAATATATGCTCTCGAGGAGCTGGGCTTTGAGATGGAATCGTCTCACCATGAAGATGCTCCCGCGCAGCATGCCGTCGCTTTCAGACGCGCAAAAGGCGTCAAGATGGCAGACCAGATACTTACGCTCAGAAATACCGTGAGAACAATTGCCGGCCGTCATGGTTTTCATGCTACTTTTATGCCGAAGCCCAGAACAGATCTGCCGGGCTCAGCCATGGCTCTTAATATTGTTGCTGCTGACGGAAGCAAGGACAAGATCACAGACAAGTCTGATCCGACCGGTCTGTCAGAAGACGGAAAGCATTTTCTGGCAGGAATACTTGATCATATGGCAGCCATGACTGCAATTGCAAATCCCATTGTCAATTCTTATAAGAGAAGCGGCGGAAGGTTCTATACCGAAAAGGGGATTTACTGGTCTTTGGATGATTACAATGCTCCGGTAAGAGTGATGAAGGGTGAAAACGGAAAGTCCGCTATAGAATGGGAGCTTCCGGACGGCGCCACAAATCCTTATCTTGTCATTTCATGTATGATAGCAGCCGGACTTGATGGTGTAGAAAAGAAGACTTCGCTTCCGGAACCTGATACAAGCACGGGTACGCTTCCCAGAACGCTGAGAGATGCCATAGATGTTTTCTCCGGAGACAAATTCATGAATGAGGTATGCGGAGAAAATTATGTCAGGATATATTCCGACAAAAAAGCATGCGAATGGGAACGCTATGCCGGTGAAGTTACAGACTGGGAGATACGTGAGTATCTGCACAGGATCTGAACTGATAAATGTCATGAACCGGTAAACAGGAATGATTACTGCTAAATGAAAGGCGGGAAGTCTTTTTGAGTCAGATCATTATTGCATTTCCGGGCGAAAGAATGTCGGAAAAGATACGATCTGTCCTGATGCATGCTGGTATACAGAACATACAGATTGTGTCTAACGGACGCGAGGCGCTTCGTGAGATGCAGGAGGGAAATACAGGTATCCTTATATGCCCTGTAAGGCTTAAGGATATGGATTATACAGGATTGTTAGCGGATCTGCCGCAGTTCTTCAGTATTCTTCTGATTGACAGCGCACAGTCTGTAGCCGGGAGGCGAGAATCGGACGTGATGGCGCTGACGCTGCCGGTTAAGGGTACAGCGCTTACAGATACGGTTTTTATGATGCTTGCCCAGATGGAGCACATAATGCGGCGCGAGAAGAAGAAGCGCCGAGAAATGCCGAGAAAGCGTACGCCTGAAGAGCAGAAGAAGATAGACGATGCCAAGGCTCTTCTGATGGAGCGAAACCATATGACAGAACCGGAAGCATTCAGATATATTCAGAAGAACAGCATGGATATGGGAAGGTCTCTTGTCGAGACAGCTGAGATGGTCATTGCAATGATATAAAAACGCACTTGATACAAATTCACTCTTGACATGAATATGATTCAGTTATAAAATAGCAAAGCAAAAAATGAATATGATATTCAGACAATGGCGTCTGCGAGTGGACAGATTGAGATCTGTCTGTTTGCTGACGGCTTTTTTTATGGTTTATTGGTTAAGAGGTATAACAGTAGGTTACAGGAGGAAAACTAATAATGAAAAATCCATCCCTGCTATACAATGAAAGAGAGCATGATGCCTGCGGTATCGGTACAGTAGTAAATATCGACGGCCATAAGGATCACAGAAATGTGGACGACGCGCTTCATATAGTAGAACGTCTGGAGCATCGTGCGGGCAAAGACGCAAGCGGCAAGGTCGGAGATGGTGTCGGCATACTTCTGCAGATATCACACAAATTCTTCAGCAAGGCTTGCCTTAAGTCAGGTATTACACTGGGCGGAGAGGGAGATTATGGAATAGGTATGTTCTTTCTGCCTCAGGATCGCGTAAAGCGTACCATGATGCAGAGAATGTTCCAGGTCATTGCAGAAAAGAACGGAATTCCTTTTCTCGGATGGAGAGACGTGCCGACGAATCCGGGAATTCTCGGAAAGGTTGCTTATGACTGCATGCCTTACATTTCCCAGGCATTTCTGGGAAGACCGGAGAACGTGGATCGCGGAATAGATTTTGACAGAAAACTTTATGTCACCATGCGTGAATTCGAGCAGTCAGAGAGTGACACCTACATCTGCTCACTTTCTTCGCGTACTGTCGTATATAAGGGAATGTTTCTCGTGGGTCAGCTGAGAAAATTCTACACTGATCTTGAGGATCCTGATTACGAAAGCGCTATTTCCATAGTACACAGCAGATTCTCGACCAATACGACGCCCAGCTGGGAACGTGCTCATCCCTACAGAATGATCGCGCATAACGGTGAGATCAATACTATCCGGGGAAATATGGATCGTATGCTGGCTCGTGAGGAGACGATGAAGTCGCCGTATCTCGAGGACGATATGGACAAGATCTGCCCTGTGATAGACACGAAAGGATCAGACTCAGCCGTACTCGACAACACTCTGGAATTCCTGTATATGTCAGGCATGGATCTTCCTCTTGCGGTGATGGCTACCATCCCGGAGCCTTGGAAACACAATGGATTCATGAGCCGTGAAAAAAAGGACTTCTATCATTATTACGCCACCATGATGGAACCATGGGACGGACCGGCAGCTATCCTCTTCTCAGACGGAGACCTTGTCGGCGCTTCACTTGACAGAAACGGTCTGCGTCCTTCCAGATACTATATAACTGATGACAACAGACTGATCCTGTCTTCCGAGGTCGGCGTTCTTGACATACCTGCCGAACATATCGTAAAGAAATCGCGCCTTATGCCGGGCAGGATCCTCCTTATAGATACAAAAGCAGGCAGGATGATTCCTGATGATGAATGCAAGCGGTATTATTCCACAAGAAAGCCTTACGGCGAGTGGCTTGATATGTCGCTTCTTCATCTGGAAGATCTGGCTATTCCCAACAAGAAGATACCTGTCTACGACCAGAAACAGAGAGACAGGCTTTATAAGGTATTCGGATATACTTATGAGGATGTTAATGACAATATTCTTCCAATGGCTGAAAATGCTGTAGAGCCGACCGTGTCCATGGGACATGATGTGCCTCTCGCGGTGCTTTCCGAGAAACATCAGCCACTCTTCAATTATTTCAAGCAGCTCTTCGCTCAGGTTACAAATCCGCCTATAGATTCACTGCGTGAGAAGATAGTAACGGATACGACTGTTTATATAGGTTCTGATGGAAATCTGCTGGAAGAGAACAGCCAGAACTGCCGTGTACTGGAGGTAAATAACCCTATACTTACAGGCGTTGACCTGATGAAGATAAGGTCTCTTGACCAGCCCGGATTTCGTGCGGTCACTCTGCAGATAATCTATTACAAGAACACTTCGCTTGAAAAGGCGTTGGATCAGCTGAATGTATCGGTAGATCGTGCTTTTGAGAGAGGTTATAACATTATAATCCTTTCAGACAGAGGGATCGATGAAAACCATGTGCCTATTCCCTCGCTTCTGGCAGTGTCTTCTGTTGAGCAGCATCTGGTCAGAACCAAGAAGAGGACTGCGGTATCTCTGATACTTGAATCCGGAGAACCCAGGAGCGTTCATCAGTTTGCTACCCTGCTGGGATTCGGCGCGCGCGCGATCTATCCTTATTTAGCTCAGGAGTGCATTTCGGAGCTTATTGATTCCGGAATACTTGACAAGGATTATCATACGGCCATAGAGGATTACAACAAGGCAATCCTCAAGGGAATAGTAAAGATATCAGCCAAGATGGGAATATCGACGTTGCAGTCCTATCAGTCCGCAAAGATCTTCGAGGCCATCGGTCTGTCAAAAGAAGTAATAGACAAATACTTCACGGGAACAGTTTCAAGGGTAGGCGGAATAGGGCTCGGTGAGATAGCGGAAAGCGTTACATTCAGACACAACAGAGCATACGATCCGCTCGGACTGACGGAGGATACAACAATCGATTCTACCGGATTCCATAAACTGAGATCCGGTCCCGATGCTGAAGACCATATGTTCAGGCCACAGACCATAGTGACTCTGCAGGAGGCAGTTCGCAGAAAAGATTATAAACTTTTCAAGGATTATTCATCCGGAGTGGATGACGAGAAACCTCATACTCTGAGGGGACTTATGAAATTCCGTCAGGTCAACAAGCCTATTCCGGTTGAGGAGGTAGAGCCGATAGAATCAATCGTGAAGAGATTTCAGACCGGAGCCATGTCTTTCGGAGCTATTTCAAAAGAAGCTCATGAGACGCTGGCAGTCGCCATGAACCGCATCGGCGGACGTTCAAACACAGGTGAAGGCGGAGAAGATCCTGAGAGATTCGGTACGGAAAGAAATTCTGCCGTCAAGCAGGTGGCTTCCGGACGATTCGGCGTGACGGAAGATTATCTGATATCCGGCGATGAGATCCAGATCAAGATGGCTCAGGGCGCAAAGCCCGGTGAAGGCGGTAACCTCCCGGGAAGAAAGGTATATCCCTGGGTCGCGAGAACCAGATATTCCACTCCGGGAGTATCTCTTATCTCGCCGCCTCCTCACCATGACATATATTCGATAGAGGATCTGGCGCAGCTGATTTATGATCTTAAGAATGCAAACAGAAAGGCGCGTATTTCCGTAAAGCTTGTGTCTGAAGCAGGAGTGGGAACCATAGCCAGCGGCGTTGCAAAGGCAGGCGCTCAGGTAATTCTTATTTCGGGTTATGACGGAGGCACCGGAGCTGCTCCTTATTCATCAGTTCATCACGCAGGTCTCCCCTGGGAGCTTGGTATTGCCGAGGCTCATCAGACTCTGATGGAGAACGGACTCAGAGATAGGGTGATACTTGAAGCTGATTCCAAGCTGATGACCGGAAGAGATGTAGCTATAGCAGCACTTCTTGGCGCTGAGGAATATGGATTCGGCACAGCAGCTCTGGTAGCTATGGGTTGCATGATGATGAGAGTATGCTCAAAAGATACATGTCCTGTCGGAATAGCTACTCAGAATCCGGAGCTTCGCAAGCGCTTCAAGGGTCAGCCTGAGCATGTGATCAATTTCATGTGCTTCGTGGCTCAGGAGATGCGTGAGATCATGGCATATCTCGGATTCCATACCGTAAGCGAGATGATAGGAAGAACTGATTGTCTCGAAGTAAGAAATCATCCCATCACCAAGAGAGCTGGTTCTGTCGATCTTTCGGGAATACTTGATACCAGATTTGCAGGCGCAAGCGGTTCGCATTTTGATCCGGCAAAGGTCTATGATTTCCATCTCGAGAAGACGGTCGATGAAGCTGTCCTGATTCCTGAATTCGAGAATGCCATCGGAGAGAAGGAACATCATTCAGCTACTGTCAGAGTCAAAGGTACGGATAGATCGGTTGGAACAATTCTTGGCTCTGTAATTACTGAAAAATATGGCGCTGAAACTTTGGATGAGGATATGTTCGTAGTCAACTGCGTCGGCGCCGGCGGCCAGTCGTTCGGAGCATTTATTCCAAAAGGAATGACGCTCAGGCTGGAAGGCGATGCAAACGATGGTTTCGGAAAGGGACTTTCCGGTGGAAAGCTCGTTGTGGTTCCTCCTAAGGGAGCTGCCTTTAAGCCTTCTGAAAATATAATCATCGGAAATGTGGCGCTTTACGGAGCTACAAGCGGCAAGGCATATATAGAGGGCGTAGCCGGCGAGAGATTCCTTGTGAGAAACTCCGGAGCCACGGCTGTCGCTGAAGGATGTGGAGATCATGGTCTTGAATACATGACCGGAGGAAGAGCCGTAATACTCGGTCCTACAGGCAAGAACCTGGCAGCCGGTATGTCAGGCGGCATTGCCTATGTGCTTGATATGAAGCATGATCTTTACAGAAAGATCAACAAGGATATGGTTTCTCTTACTGAGGTTACAGAGAAGTATGATGTGGCAGAGCTCAGAGGTATACTTGATGATTATGTAAGAGAGACGGGTTCTGCTCTCGGCAATGAAGTGATTACTCATTTCGATAAATATCTTCCCTTCTTCAAGAAGATAATTCCTAATGATTACCACAGAATGCTTGTGGAGATAAGCAAGTTTGAGGAACAGGGCATAAGCCATGAGCATGCTGTCACAGAAGCATTCGAGGAAATGAGAGCCTGACAACCAACAATAAATAGGAGGCAAACATGGGTAAGCCGACCGGATTTCTGGAATACAAAAGAGAAGATAACAAAGATATTGATCCTCAGAAGAGAATAGAAAATTATGAGTGGTTTCATGAGCCGCTTAAGGAAGAAGAAAGACGAGAACAGGGGGCGCGCTGCATGAACTGCGGCGTTCCGCTCTGCCAGTCCGGAATGAAATTGTCCGGGATGTATACGGGTTGTCCGCTGCATAACCTTATACCCGAATGGAATGATGAAGTATATCACAGTCATCCTGCATACGCATTTTCGAGACTTCAGAAGACTAATAATTTTCCTGAATTCACAGGAAGAGTATGTCCGGCGCTCTGCGAGAAGGCTTGCGTCGAGGGTGAGAATGACGACCCTGTCACCATCCGTGACAATGAACTTTATGTAATAGAGACCGCATTTGAAAAGGGATATATAAAGCCAAGGATACCTGAAAACCGCAGTTCCAAAAAAGTAGCTGTGATCGGAGCCGGCCCCGCAGGACTTGCCTGTGCAGACAGGCTGAACAGACGGGGTCATAATGTGACAGTATATGAACGTGAGCCTCAGATCGGCGGACTTCTTATGTACGGTATTCCAAATATGAAGCTGCCTAAGGAGGTTATTATCCGCCGTAAGAAGCTGATGGAGGAAGAAGGCGTTGTTTTCAAGACCGGAGTTAATGTGGGCGTTGATATTACAGCAGATGAGCTGAAAAAGCAATATGATGCCATCGTACTTTGCTGCGGCGCTAAAAAACCGAGATCTCTTCCGGCAGCAGATCCGGCAAAAATCGGCGGAGTCTATTATGCCGTGGATTATCTCTCACAGGCCACAAGAGATCTCTTAAGCGGAGCAGTGACAGGCGGAAGAAGCGAGGCTTTGGAATTTTCGAAGAAAAAGAAAAAGACATCGGCAAAGGAAGAAGAAAAGCAGCTCTCGCCTGATGGTGCAAAGATGTTTGCTGCCGGAAAGAATGTAATTATCGTCGGCGGCGGAGATACAGGAAATGACTGCACGGCTACTTCTATAAGACAGGGCGCAAAGTCCGTGATACAGCTTGAGATGATGCCATGTCCTCCGTCAGAAAGGGCGGAATCAAATCCCTGGCCTGAGTGGCCGAAGACTCTGAAGACCGATTATGGTCAGGAGGAGGCTATAGCTCTCTTTGGACACGATCCGAGAATTTACGAGACGACTGTCAAGTCCGTGGAGACTAAAAAAGACGGCTCGATAAAGTCTGTTACCACAGTGAAGGTGAGATTCGAAAACCGTAAGATGGTAGAAGTGGAAGGGTCAGAGAAGACGTATCCATGTGACATGCTTTTGATTGCCGCAGGATTTGTAGGATGCGAAGATTATACGGCCGAGGCTTTCAATATCAAGCGTACCCAGAGAAATGTGGCTGAGACTGCTGAAGGGAAATATGCTACTTCTGTTCCCGGAGTATTTGCCGCGGGTGATATGAGAAGAGGTCAGTCCCTGGTGGTCTGGGGTATAGTAGAAGGCCGCTCTGCGGCAAGAGAAGTTGATGAATATCTGATGGGATATTCCGGACTTGCCTGATGATAAAGGCTTATGAGTTTTGGATTAAAAAAAATACTTTACATTCATAAGTCAACTGTATACAATACATAATTGAAATACGGCAAAGGTGTCGGTCGAGCAGATAGCTGCTTTACCGGCATTTTTCTTTTTTTTAAAATAATTACTGTATCAACTGTCTGTAAGCGTAAAAGAAAACACGCGGGAGCCGGACTTGTTGATGATGGTAGTGATAAGGTATTCTCGGACAAGGGCGTCTAAGAAGATAATGTGATCATTATTTTCTCAGACGCCCTTTTTCCGTGCAATATAGGAAAAGTGTAGAAGAAAGAAAATAGGAGGACATGAAAATGGATAAGATTAGTTTGACAACTGTCATCTGGGTTCTCCTGTGTTCGGCATTGGTGTATTTTATGCAGGCAGGATTTGCTCTCTGCGAATCAGGTCTCACCAGAGCCAAGAATACAGGTAACATCCTGATGAAAAATATGATGGATTTCTGTATAGGCACGCCGTGCTTCTGGCTTATCGGCTTCGGACTTATGTTCCATGGCGGACTCGGAGGGTTCATAGGAACTCCTGACTTCTTTATCAGGGACACTTCATTCTATACCGCAAAGAATACGGCGGTAGCTCAGGGAATGCCGCTTTGGTGCTTTGTAATTTTTGAGACAGTATTCTGCGCGACAGCAGCTACTATTGTTTCAGGATCCATGGCAGAGCGTACGAATTTCAAAGCATACTGCATCTACTCCGCATGCATATCACTTCTCATTTACCCTGTGACAGGTCACTGGGCATGGGGTGGCGGCTGGCTCTCAACACTCGGATATCATGATTTCGCCGGATCATCTCTGGTACATAACGTAGGCGGTGTAATCGCACTGATCGGTGCGTCCATTCTCGGACCAAGAATCGGCAAGTACGATAAAGACGGTAAAGCAAGAGCTATTCCCGGATCAAATATGGTCAGCGTGGCTCTCGGCGTATTTATCCTCTGGTTCTGCTGGTTTGGATTCAATGGCGGTTCTACGATCGCCATGAGCACAGCTGATAACGCAAAGACAGCTTCTCTTGCTTTCATGAACACAAACCTGGCAGCTGCTGTAGCAACCTGTGTGGCAATGTTTTTCACATGGTTCCGTTATGGCAAGCCGGATGTTTCGATGACAATGAATGCGGCACTTGCCGGTCTTGTAGCCATCACAGCAGGATGTGACTGCGTAACACCTGTAGGTGCATTCTTTATCGGATTAATAGCAGGCTTCCTTGTAGTATTCTCAGTTGAATTCTTTGATAATGTAGCAAAGATCGATGACCCTGTTGGTGCCATTTCAGTACATATGGTAAATGGTATCTGGGGCACTCTTGCTGTAGGTCTCTTCTCTAACGGAGCTGACGGAGTGATGAAGGGTCTTTTCTACGGCGGCGGCGCAAAGCTGCTTGGCATCCAGGTTCTTGGAATTATAGCAATCGATGCCTTTGTATCGATCACAATGTTCATTATCTTTAAGATTATTGATAAGGCAATCGGTCTCCGTGTACCGGAAGAGGTCGAGATAGATGGTCTTGATATTCATGAGCATGGTCTTACATCAGCTTTCTCCGGATTTGCGATCACTGATGTCACAGATATGAATGTCGATGTGAATGAGAATACTGACCTCGGTGAAGATTCTTATGATAATGCAAGCGAGGCCAAGAAGAATGCTGCAGTACCTGTAAAGTCTGAGGCGCCTCTTGTACCTGAACTTGATACAGGCATGCATAAGATCGTAATTATCGCAAAACTGGCACGATTTGATACACTGAAAAAAGCTCTTAATGATCTCGGTGTAACCGGAATGACAATGACACAGGTAATGGGCTGCGGCATTGAGAAGGGTACTACAGAGAGATATCGTGGCGCTGTCGTTGATTCAACACTTCTTCCAAAGGTGAAGCTTGAAGTGATCGTAGCAAAGATACCTGTCGATAAGGTAATTGACGCAGCCAAGAGAGCCCTCTACACCGGACATATAGGTGACGGCAAGATCTTCGTATATAACGTCTCCAAGGTAGTCAAGGTACGTACAGGCGAAGAAGATGTAGCTGCACTTCAGGATGTAGAGTAATAATACAGTTCTTTCTTCTACCATTTTCGATACACTTTTACCGAAGGCTCCGGGAAATCCCGGAGTCTTTTTTTCGTAACCCTGCTGAAAGATGTATGTTATTATAGCAGGGTATCAAAGTCATACCGCATTTATTGGCATGATAATCGACACTGAAATCATTTTTTCCGAATAAGGTATATGGATTATGGTAAAAAATTATAAGCTGACTATATGCTACGACGGCACACGTTACTGTGGCTGGGAACATCAGCCAGGAAGGGATTCTGTCCAGGGCAGGATCGAGATGGTGCTGGCAAGGATGTGCGGGATGGATCCTTTAGCATCTGAATTTTTTAATGATGATCCTCCTGTTGATCTGATAGGTGCAGGCAGGACCGACGCCGGAGTGCATGCTCTTGCAATGACAGCATCAGTAAAACTTGATACAGAAAAGGTGATTTTTTCATCAGGGCAAAAGGAGAAAACGGTATCTACGAGCGAAATGCGAAATTACCTGAACAGGTATCTTCCCGATGATATATCTGTTACCGAGGTTCACGAAGCATCAGACAGATTTCATGCCAGATATAATGCAGCAGGGAAGACATATCGATATATGATAGAAGACGGACCTGTGAAAAGTGTGTTCGACAGGAGATATATCACATGCCTTGACAGACCGCTGGATACGGAGCTTATGAAAGAGGCTTCCCGCTACATAATGGGTGAACATGATTTCAAGAGCTTCTGCGGTAACTCCCGAATGAAAAAATCCACAGTTCGTCTTGTGGATTCTCTTAATATAGAGAGGAATAGAGACAGGGTGATCATCACTGTACATGGAAGCGGATTTCTGCAGAATATGGTGAGGATCATTGTCGGGACTCTTATAGAAGTGGGATATGGCAGAATGAAGCCGGATGATGTAAAGACTGTCCTTGAGGCACGCGACAGAAAAAAGGCGGGACCTACGGCACCGGCAAAAGGACTGATGCTGATGGGAGTGGATTATTAATAACTAAAACTTCCCACATTTCATGGATCGTTTTCGTCGCAAGGATTCATTCGCTTTTTGCCAAGAGATGTCACAGTGGCGGCTCACAAGTTGTGTTTTTCTGTTTGCTCGCACGCGCTTTTTAGCGGCTCTCTGACAAAAGCGCGCAGAAATGCTTGAATATAAATTTTGCAGTTGCAATTTATTTTAAGGAAGCATTTCTGCTTGAACGTTTGTCAACCGAGCCGCAGCTAGCGTGCTCGCTCACGACGAAAAACACAATGTTCGCCACCATCTGTGCATCTCATGGCTTCAATGAATCCTTGCGACGAAAATTTTCATTATTGATGTGGGAAGTTTTAGTTAATAAATCGTGAAATATGCAGATTTTCTCGAATCTTCCCGCAAAAGCAGTTGAAAAAACCGGTACGGCGATTATAATATAAATAAGTGTGTGAAAAAATGCTTAAAGAGGATATTATGCCGGATGGAACGGAGGCCGGCAGCTGACAGAAAGGATTTAAACCGTTATGGTTGCATCAGATATAGGAATCGATCTTGGTACCGCGAGTATACTTGTATATATAAGAGGCAAGGGAGTGGTACTGAAGGAACCGTCCGTTGTCGCATTTGACCGCGATACCAATAAAATCAAGGCGATAGGAGAAGAGGCACGCCTGATGCTCGGACGTACACCGGGCAATATTGTGGCTGTCCGCCCTTTGAGACAGGGCGTCATTTCCGATTACACAGTTACTGAGAAGATGATTAAATATTTCATACAGAAGGCTCTCGGCAAGAAGTCATACAGAAAGCCGAGGATCTCCGTATGCGTCCCTTCCGGAGTGACAGAAGTTGAGAAGAGAGCCGTTGAGGATGCGACATATGCTGCAGGAGCAAGAGAAGTCGCAATCATAGAGGAACCCATAGCAGCGGCCATAGGAGCGGGAATTGATATTTCAAGACCCTGCGGTAATATGATAGTGGATATAGGAGGAGGTACTGCGGATATTGCAGTTATCTCTCTCGGCGGATCTGTCGTATCCACATCTATAAAGATTGCCGGAGACGACTTTGACGAGGCAATCGTCCGTTATATGAGGAAAAAACACAATATCCTGATCGGCGAGAGAACTGCTGAGGATATGAAGATAAAGATTGGAACCTGCTATCCGCTTCCGGAACCTATGACTATGGAAGTAAGGGGCAGAAACCTGGTCACGGGTCTTCCGAAGACTATAGAGATATCATCAGAGGAGACGGAGGAAGCGCTTAGAGAACCTACGATTCAGATAGTTGATGCAGTGCACAGCGTTCTTGAGAAGACACCTCCCGAACTGGCGGCAGATGTTTCAGAGCGCGGTATTGTACTGACAGGAGGCGGCTCTCTCCTCCGGGGGCTTGAGCAGCTGATGGAGGAGCGTACGGGAATCAACACCATCACAGCAGATGATCCCATGACTTGCGTTGCCATCGGAACAGGCAAATACGTCGAATTCCTTGCGGGCGACCATAAGGATCTGGGCTGATATTTAAGAGGGACTGATTTATGGTCAGAGGTCTATATACTGCATATACAGGCATGGCGGAAGAACAGAGAAGGCTTGATGTGCTTGCGAACGATCTGGCAAATTCCGATACGACCGGTTTCAAGAAAGAAGGCACGGTAAATCGTTCGTTTAAGAACAGGCTGGCTCTTCGCATCAAAGATTCGGGCACTATGTATTATCCGTCAGCTATTGGGAATGTAAGGCTCGGAGATAAGATCGGAGAGACATATACCGACTGGTCACAGGGGTCTTTGAAGGTCACTGACGTAAAGTCTGATCTGGCGCTGACGGGCAAAGGCTTTTTTGCCGTATCATTTCGCGACAAAAATGGAAATCAGTCGATCAAATATACCAGAGACGGCAGCTTTACCGTAGATAAGAACGGATATCTTCGCACAAATGACGGAGATTATGTTTTAAATCAATACGGAGCCATAAATTCCGCAAACAATCCCGGCAATTATGTCAGGATAGACCCGCTCAGTGATTATCAGATCAATCAGCAGGGACAGATTTATCAGGATAATCAGCTGGTAGGACAGATTGGCATTGTAGATATTAATAATTATAATTATCTGTCAAAATACGGCGATAATTATTATGATCTTGTAAACGGAGGCAATGTGACAGCTTCCGATTCAGGAATAGAGCAGGGGGCTCTTGAGATGTCCAATGTGAACGTGGTAGACGAGATGGTAGAGATGATCACTATCCAGAGAAGCTACGAGGCAGGACAGAAAATGATCCAGACAGAGGATTCGACTCTTGATCACGCTGTAAATCAGGTAGGAAAGGTCTAAAGGAGTAAGGCATTATGATGAGATCGCTTTGGACAGCTGCATCCGGAATGAGAGCGCAGCAGACGAATGTTGACACTATCGCAAACAATCTGGCTAATGTCAATACCACCGGCTTCAAGACGCAGAGCACACAGTTCCGCTCGCTTCTTTACCAGACTCTTCAGGAAAAGACTACTACCGCGAATGGAGATGACAAGCCGACGGGAGCCCAGGTAGGTCTCGGCACCAGAGTCTCATCCATAAATTCAGTCTATACTCAGGGTGAGGAACTGGAGAGCGATTCAAATACGGCTCTCTGCATAAACGGACAGGGATTCTTTGCTTTAAGCGGAGGCGATGGAGAGACGTTTTTTTCCAGAAACGGTGATTTTAACTGGGCTATTGATAATGACGGCGGCAGAGTTCTTACTAATGCAAGCGGTTATAAAGTCCTTGACAGAAACGGACAGGCTATAAAGATTCCTGCAGAGGCAGGCACGGACAGCGTAACATTCGGTTCAGACGGAGCTGTATCCTATAAGAGATCAGACGGCACTCCCGTACAAACAGGTCAATATGTGGCTTTGTATCAGTTCGCCAATCCGGGCGGACTTGAAAAACGGGGATCAAATCTCCTCGCAGCGACCGTGAATTCGGGCAATCCGCTTAATGAATCCACTACGAACGGTGTCACTCCATCAGTGATAGTGCAGGGATATCTGGAAGGATCCAACGTAGATGTAGCAACTCAGATGGTAGATATGATTATTGCCCAGAGAGCATATGAGCTGAATTCCAAGGCAATCACTACAAGCGATACCATGCTTGAGGAGGCAAATAATCTGAAGAGATGATGGTCAGACGGATTTTTTAATTCAAAATGAGTGGCAAAATGTATTTTTGACACTTATATCACTTTATCATATGAGGTGTATATGAGTATTTCTATCTCCGGGAATTTAGATAATTATATGATGACAAGAGCGGGAGAGGCTGGCAGCAGCGCGCGTTATGATAAGACGCGCGGCAAACTGTCCGGTCTCTCTTCGTCTTCTTCAAAAGAAGAACTGGAAAAAGCGGCTGAGACATTCGAATCATATTTTGTAGAGCAGTTTTTGAAGGAAACTGTTAAAAGCATAAAATCAGAGGACAGCAGCATATCGCAATATACCGACCTTTATATGGACTCGGTGCTTGGTGATATTTCCGATACCATAGTAAAAAGATACGGCGGAAGATTTACGGATTCCATGGTGGAGCAGATGGCCAGGAATTATCATATAGACATCTCCGGAGATTCCGAGGAAAAGGGTTCTGATGGAGAGCAATGAGGAAGTCAGCGGATATGTGTCAGAGGTTTTATTCAGGAATGTCGAAAATGAATATTCCGTACTGATAATAAAGTCCGATGATGGATCAGAGACGACTGTTACGGGAATTTTTCCCGGAGGAGTATCGACCGGAACATTAATAAAAGTAAAGGGAAGCTTTTTTAATCATGCTTCTTATGGCAGACAGTTTCGGGCGGTGTCATTTGAGGAGGTCATGCCGGATGATACTGCCGGCATTGAAAGATATCTGGGCTCCGGATTAATAAAAGGAATAGGACCTGCTCTGGCCAAGAGAATAGTGTCGGAATTCGGCAGAGATACGATCAGGATCATCGAAGAAGAGCCGGAGAGGCTGGCGGAGGTGCGCGGCATCAGCGAAAACAAGGCTATGTCCATATCCGATCAGATAGTCGGGAAACGCGAGATGCGCTCTGCGATGATTTTTCTCCAGGAGCTGGGAGTAAATGGTCAGACTGCCATAAATATTTATAAGACATACGGCAGCAACATGAAAAATGTGATAAGGGCCAACCCCTATCAGGTTGCTGAAGATGTGGACGGCGTCGGATTCATGACAGCCGACAGGATAGCGTCAAAACTGGGTGTATTCAAGGATTCCGAATTCAGAACCAGAGCTGCTGTTATTTATATACTTGAGCGATCTGCAAAAGACGGCAATACTTTTTTACCGTCTGACATTCTCCGGTCGAATCTTTCCGATCTGATGGGTAAGGAACCGGAAGGTTTTCAAACAGCAATTGATAATCTGCTTGTTGACGGAAAAATCAATGTAGTAAACGGCAATGAAATATATCTGTCTTATTATTATAACATTGAGACCGATGCTGCCAGAAGACTTATAGATCTGGATGATAAACCCGTTTCAAGAGAAATTTTCAGCGAGGGTCTGATAGATGAAATTGAGAGATCCACAGGGCTTTCGCTTGAAAAAAGACAAAGGGAAGCCGTGAAGGAAGCTCTGAAAAGGGGTGTGTTTATCCTTACCGGAGGTCCAGGTACAGGCAAGACCACGACAATAAAGGCTATAATTGAAGCACTTGTTCTGAGAGGTGACGATGTGGCTCTTGCGGCTCCTACCGGAAGGGCGGCAAGACGGATGACTGAGGCGACCGGTCATGAGGCAAAGACTATACACAGGCTGCTGGAGGTCCAGCCGGCCGGAGATGATTCAAGGAGAAGTGTTTTTTCAAGGAACGAAGATAATCCGATTGAATACGATGCGATAATAATAGATGAGATGTCTATGGTGGACATTTCTCTTTTTGACGCTTTGCTTAGAGCTGTAGGCAAAGGAACCAGACTTATAATGTCAGGAGATGTAAATCAGCTGCCTTCAGTCGGTCCCGGAAATGTCCTTAAAGATATAATTGATTCGGATATGTTTTCCGTTATCAGACTTGAGACCATATTCAGACAGGCTCAGGAAAGCGACATCATAATGAACGCTCACAGGATCAATAACGGAGAACCGGTGACATTCAAAAATGATAATGATTTCTTCTTTATGGAGCGTGATGATTCATCTCATGTAATAAAAATAATGCTTGATCTTGTCATGAAGAATCTGCCTTCTTATCTAAAGATCAAACCGCAGGATATTCAGGTGCTTACTCCGATGAAGAAAGGAAAGCTCGGAGCTGAAAATCTGAATAAGATATTTCAGCGCTATCTTAATCCTCAAGGTGATGGGAAAAATGAATACACATCAGGAGATACCATATTCCGCGAAGGCGATAAGGTAATGCAAATCAGGAATGATTATCAATTAGAGTGGAAGGTATACGGTGTCAATAATGTCGTTCTGGAATCAGGAACGGGTGTGTTCAACGGAGACTGTGGAATAATAGAAGAGGTAAATCCTTTTGACGAGACAGTTACAGTGAGATATGAGGATGATCATATAGTAAGTTATGGCTTTGAAGGTCTGGAAGATCTTATGCTGTCATATGCTGTTACCATTCATAAATCCCAGGGCTCGGAATATCCGGCTGTAGTTATGCCGGTTATGGCGGGACCCCGTCCTCTTATGACGAGAAATATATTATATACCGCGGTTACACGAGCAAAGAAGTGCGTAGTTCTGGTAGGAGAACAGAATACATTCAAGCTGATGGAGGGGAATGTGTCCGACAACAAGAGGTATTCGGGACTGAAAGACAGAATAATAGAAGAGATCCGTCCGGTTTAGCGGACGGACCTCTTATTATTTTTTATCAGTCGAATTATTTTTGACTCTTTCAGTAGTCGTACCGGGTGGATTATTTTCCAGATAGTCATCCACTTCGTGGAATGATTTCGGAAATGTCATCCCAAGCTGATCGGCTATATCGTCCTGGTAGAGCTTTACTATGGATGAAGAGGGCGCACACTCTATATTCATCTTGCCCGGATCCTCATGTCCTATCAAGATCCTGTAAGCCTGTTTGCCGGCAGCGTAACCCATGGCGTAAGGGTCGGTGTAGAGACAGGTGAGAGTCTTGATCCCAAGAGATCCGTCACAGGAGACTGTCGCGGTTTTCGCGTTCATGGCAGTGTTCCTGATCGATTCCATCTGATCAGAAAGATCTGATCCTGCGGATATGAAAAGCACACTGCATTCTGCGGCAGCAGTGGAAAGAACCTGGGCGTTGCCTTCTATAGTAGATGAAGTGTTTGCCGGAATGGCGGACCCTGTTGAATCAGGATCGTCGGCCCCGACCTGCTCTATGATATGCTGCTTTGAATATTCTTCTGCCATTCTGCCGCCCTTCCAGTTAGCGGAAGCCTTGGCAGATCTGGCGCTGGCAGGGGCATTAAGCACAGTGGATAGTCCTCCGGGTGAAACCGGCTCAGGATCAGGATAGGGTCCTTCCATACTGTCATGAACAGAAGGAGATGTCTTTTTTACAATAGATGAATCAGATTCGGGGTTTTTGACCTTGTGGGCAGCAATAGCGGCGTCAGTTGACTGAAGCTCATATTCTCTCCAGGGAATGCCTGCCTCGTCCATATAGGATTCAAGGATCTCGTTCTGGTAAATAGCGTCCGAATCCTCCGGGCTGTAAAGTAGTCCTACCGAAGACAGCTGAGGACATGATTCTACAATAAGAGACATCACATCAGCCATGGGAGCCCGGGTAGACACACCGGTGATATTGCTTCCGGTAGGGCTGGACCATTTGCTGCCGTTCAGATGGAGAAGCGTCTGGAAATCAAGTACATCGGTTCCTATCACGGGAATGCTGTCCGTGGATTCGGAAGCTGCTGTAAGGACATTGTTTCCGACGGTTAAAAGGAGATCAGGCTTATCTTCCTTTGAAAGCTCAGTATCTATAGCCTGTTTTGCGGTAGATACGCCGGTGGTGCCGTTTACTGTGCTGAGCTTGTAATGGCCGCTGCCTATAAGATCGTCCATTGCATCGCGGAAGCCTTTCCGGATTCCGGTCGAGTATGCGTCGTCATCGCCTGTAATGACAGAGATGTTATACATAGAGTCATCCTTGCTGCTGAGCGGCTTGTATTTTGCGTCGCTGTTGGAACGGGAGCCTGAGCAGGCACACATCATAGTAACAGATGCGGCAATGACAAGCGATGCGATGATTTTTTTACTAAGTTTATTATTCATGGGTAAGCTGTACCTCCATGCAGTCTATGGAGATTTTAATCGCATAATCTGATAACGTCAAGGCAGGAGTAAAATATGATTGCAGAGAAAATGAAAGATGTCCTTTTAAATTTGGTCTATCCTCCACGCTGTCCGCTTTGCGATAAAGTGCTGGCAAGACCCGGATTCTGCGATAAATGCAGGAAGAAAATAACCTTTATATCCGGCAGACTTTGCATGAAGTGCGGAAAGATGGTTTGTGACGACAGGGAATATTGTAATGACTGTGAAGCCATAGCACACCGCTTCTCTACGGCCAGATCCGTATATTTATATGAAGGGGAAATGAAGAACATCATGTATCGTTTCAAATATTCCGGAAGGAGAGATTACGCAGAAGTATTTGCAGACGATGCATACAGGATCTGCGGCAGCTGGCTTTCTTTTGTAAAACCTGACATAGTTATGCCTGTCCCTATGTTTTCAAAGAAAAAGAGAAAGCGGGGTTATAATCAGGCGGAAGACATAGCGTATGCTCTGACACGAAAACTTGCTTCTACCGGCAGCAGAAAGGATATTCTTACGGACAATAAAAGCCTTGTAAGAGTAAAGGACACAAAGGCTTTGAAGACAATGGATCCGTCCGAGAGGAGGCTGACACTCTCCGGTGCTTTTCAATACCGCGGATCTGGTGTAAAATCAAAGAAAATATTGCTTGTTGACGATATATATACTACAGGCGCAACTATTGATGCCTGCGCAGATGCCCTGCTTAATGCGGGCGCTATGGAAGTTTCGGCGCTTACGGTATGCACGGGCGAAGATTTAAGAAAGTAATGCCTTTGCTGTTTAGAAAGGAAGGGCCGATATGGAAGTAAGATACTGCAAGAGGTGCGGAAAACTTTTTAATTATACCGGAGTGTCACCGATTTGTGATTCATGCAGGAAAAAGGAAGAAGAAAATTTTGAGAAAGTGAAAAAATATCTTGATGAAAATCCCGGTTCGGATATCAGGAAAATTTCAGAAGATACAGAAGTGTCGACCCATCAGATAAATCAGTGGATCAGAGAGGAGAGACTGGAACTTTCCAAGGATTCGCCGCTTATCATAAAGTGCGAGAGATGCGGAGCACCCATAAGGACAGGGAGATTCTGCAATGAGTGTAAAATGAAGATGGCATCAGGATTAAATAATGCTTTCTCTGACGGAAGACCGAAGAAAACGACCGAACCGTTAAAACCGGACAAAAATGACAGAATGCGTTTCATGAGGTGATTTGAATGCTCAATGAAGAACGTGTAAAACAAATGACAAGGATGGCCTTGTACGAGAAAAAGGAAAGGCATGATCTTCGTCTGGCAAACGACTACAGAAAGTCTGATTACAAGGGAATGCGGATGGTTGGCGCCTTCCTTCTCGGTACGCTTCTTTTCATTATTCTTTATGGAGCCGTTGCCGCCTATGTTGTTTATAATTATGTGATGGTCATTCATTCCACAGAGGTGCTCGCTGCTGTTTTCGCGGGTCTTTTGATATATATTCTTGTGATGTTTTTCTATCTCAGATATATATCAAAAAGTTCCAAAAAAAAGTATGAGAATGCTTATAAGAAAATGAAATATTTTGATAATGAGAAAAAGAAACTGCTCCATATGTACAGAATGGAAGAATACAATATCAATAACCAGGAAGAAGAGAGATGATATATGACAACTTTCATGGTGATCCGCGACCGGATCAGAGAATTTGTCTCTAAACATGAGATAGTAATAAGACGTATATGGCATGGAATCATCATGATAACAGCGCTTGCCTGTCTGATGAGAGATTTTCCGATAGATGGACCGCTTCAGAGTCCGGTACTGGCGGCAGTGCTTTCTTTACTGGGCGCTTTTCTGCCGATGAGCGGCTGTTCGCTGATACTTATAATTTTCTGCCTGCTTCATCTGATCGTGATCTCGCCGGGAGCGGCTCTTACGGCAGCAGGACTTTTTCTGATAACATATCTGATTTCAGTATATTATCAGTCGAAGGAAAGATATTATCTGGTAGTTCTTCCCGTGCTTGACAGTATAAGGATTCCTTACGCCGGCGCGGTCGTAGCCGCCCTTACCGGATCTGTAAATGATGTGGCGTCTGTTATATCCGGTGGATTTATGGCTTATTTTTTACATACACTTCACAGCAACCTGGCGCTTATTGAGGATGGAAATTCTATGACGGCATTCAATCTCCTGATGTCGTCGATGTTCCAGAACCAGATGTTCTATTTTTATATGATAGCTCTTGTATCGACCTTTCTCCTTATTTATGCGATAAGGATCCAGAACATAAGGTTTTCATGGGTTCTGGCTAATGTAGTAGGAATCGCAGCATGCTTTTCTATAATGCTGGCAGGCTTACTCTTTACCGGTTCAACATCATCAATAGGAGCGCTTTTGATATCATGCCTAATTGTGCTCGCAATCGGAATTATACTGACGTACTTCATTATGGATCTTGACTACAGTCAGGTTCAGAATGTACAGTTTGAGGATGATGACTATTATTATTATGTTACTGCCGTTCCGAAAATAAGGCTTGCAAGAGAAGAAAAGAAAGTCAAGAAAATAACCGGCAGTAATAAGAGGAGGGAGTAACGCGTGACTGAATTTCTGCTGAATATCAAAGCGGGTCTGAATGATTACTTCGGCATCAGCATACCGAAGCTTCAGGTTATAGACGTCGTGGAGATGATCATCATCGCGTTTTTCATATATCAGATTCTGAAGTGGATCAAGAGCACCAGAGCCTGGATGCTTTTCAAGGGTATCATCATGGTGCTTGTCTTCTTCCTGATCGCCGGACTCTTGCATATGTCGACCATCCTGTGGCTGGGCGAGAAACTGGTGAGTGTTGGAATGGTGGCACTCGTGGTGGTGTTTCAGCCCGAACTTCGAAAGGCTCTGGAGCAGCTGGGTAGAAAGAACATATTCCACGTCCTGTTTTCTTTCAGCTTCAATAAAAGCGGTGAAGCCAGATTCTCGGACAAGACCGTGAATGAGATCGTGAAAGCCTGCTACGAGATGGGCGCAGTAAAGACAGGCGCCCTTATAGTTGTGGAACAGGAGGAGCATCTTAATGAATATATCAGGACCGGTATCATGGTCGATGCGGTCCTGACCAGACAGCTTCTTATCAATATATTTGAAAAAAATACGCCTCTTCATGATGGAGCCGTCATTGTGAGGGGTGACCGGGTGATCGCAGCTACATGCTATCTGCCGCTTACCGATAACCTGGAACTGTCGAAGGATCTTGGAACCAGACACCGTGCAGCTGTAGGTATTTCAGAGGTTTCGGACGCATTGACGATCGTGGTTTCGGAGGAGACGGGACAGATTTCCGTTACGATGAACGGGGTCCTTCGACGCGACCTGACTCCTGAGGAGCTTACGGAAGTTTTGAAAAAGATAATGTATGTAAAACCTAAGGAAGAGAATAAGAATACCGAGGAAGAAAATCCGATTGAAAATACCGGTAGGCTTCCGGAAGCGGAGGCGATTGACAAGGAGATGAAAAAGGTATCTTCCGGAAAGGAGGATGCTTAAATTGAAAGAGAAGATCAAAGAGGCTTTTACCAAAAACATAGGACTGAAGATTCTGGCAGCTGTGCTTTCCATCATCCTCTGGGTCACGATCGTAAATCTGAATGATCCTGTCACGACCGCTTCATTTCGTATAAGCGTAAATGTGACAAATGAAAACGTCCTTAAGGATAAGGGTGAATATTATACAGTAGAGGATGGAAATCCGGTTCAGTTCCATGTCCAGGCGAAGAGATCGATTCTTGAAAAGCTGACGGCGTCGGATTTTTCCGCGACAGCGGATTTGTCGCTGATGGATTCAAGTGGACGCGTTCCTGTGACCATTACTGCAATGAGATATACCAACAAGGTCACGATATCTCAGACACAGCATTATCTGAAACTGAAAATAGGAAAGAATGCTTCCAACCGTTTCATTATTGACGCAAAGACTACCGGAACGCCTGAGAAGGGATATGTCCTTGATTCAGTGAAAGTATCGCCGAATGCCATAAGCGTGAGCGGACCTGAGGACAAGGTATCGAAGATCGCAAGCGTGACTGCCACATGCAATATAGATGGAATAAGCGCTGACATGACTGAGGCTGTGGTTCCTAAATTCTATGACAAGAACGGAGTGCAGATAAATACAACCGGTCTGACCTTCAGCAAGGATTCTGTCAATATATCTGTGACTATACGGATGAGTAAGTCTGTAAGGATCAATGTGCAGTCATCAGGAAAGCTGCCGGACGGAATGGAACTTGCCGGAATCACTACTGATCCGACTACGGTATCCATTATGGGTCTGCCTGAGAAATTGAATGAGATATCTGAGATAACGATACCTTCTTCTGTAGTCGACCTGTCAGCAATAAATGGCGACTGGTCAACTACCGTGGATCTGACGAGCTATCTTCCGGAAGGAGTTGAGCTTACGGATGACTCTTCTTCGCAGGTAAAAATAAATGTGTCGGTATCGGGCAAGAATTCTTCTACGATGACAGTGCCGTCATCCAATATTTCAATTTTGAATGTGCCGGCCGGTATGAGCGCGGCTTTTGAGACAGACAGCATTTCCGTGGTGCTTAGCGGTACGGAGAGCACGGTGGCATCTTTGAATGCAGGCAGCATTACAGGAACTGTGAATGCCTCAGGACTGTCTGCCGGTTCACATGTTCTGCCGGTTACATTTTCAAATCTGCCTGAAGGAGTAAGTGCATCGTCTGTGACGATCAAAGTTACTATTACCGAAAAAGCCAGGACTACGAATTAAAAAAGGAGTTAATAATGTCTAGAATGTTTGGAACCGATGGAGTAAGAGGAGTTGCAGGAAGAGAACTGGATATAGATCTTGCAACTAAGCTTGGCCAGGCCGGCGCCTATGTGCTGACCGGTGGGAACAATGGGAAGAGACCTGTGATCCTGGTTGGCTGCGATACCAGAATTTCCGGCGGAATGCTTGCAAATGCCATGATCGCAGGCATATGCTCTGTAGGAGCTGACGCAGTCTACTGTGGTATTTTGCCGACGCCGGCAATTGCTTTTCTTACAAGAAAACATGGTTATGACGCCGGAGTTGTGATTTCTGCATCACATAATCCCATGGAATTCAACGGCATAAAATTTTTCAATCGTGACGGATATAAGCTCCCTGACGAGATGGAAGACAGGATCCAGGCTGAAATTGAGAAGGGTATGGCGGATATTGAATTTCCGGAGGGAGAAAAAATTGGAAGAGTAACATACGCTTTTGATATGGGTCAGGAATACATTGACTTCGAGAAGAGCGCTGCTCATCCGGATCTCAAGGGAATGAAGATAGTTGTGGACTGTGCAGAGGGCGCTTCTTACCGCACAAATACTCAGGTGCTTAAGGATCTCGGAGCTGACGTTGTCGCAATTCATGTGCATCCGACAGGAACCAATATCAATGATCATTGCGGATCCACTCATATGGAGCAGCTCTGCCAGAGAGTAATCGATGAAAAAGCTGATGTGGGTATCGCCTTTGACGGTGATGCGGACAGAATGCTGGCTGTGGATGAAAAAGGTCATATAGTGGACGGCGATCAGATAATGGCGGTCTGCGCGAAATATATGCAGAAGAAGGGTCTCCTGAAGAAGAACACAGTCGTTGTGACTGTGATGTCCAATCTCGGATTTACAATGATGGGAGAACGCGAGGGGATAAATATAGCCACTACTCAGGTCGGAGACAGGTATGTGCTCGAGCGGATGAAGGCGGAAGGGTATAATATAGGCGGAGAGCAGTCCGGACATATTATTTTCCTTGACGACAATACTACCGGTGACGGAATGCTTTCGGCACTGAAACTTCTGGATGTTATGGTCAATGAGAAAAAGCCGCTGTCAGTTCTGGCATCTGTCATGGAAGTCCTTCCGCAGGCACTGGTGAATGCACATGTGCCGAATGACAGGAAGGCAAGTTATAATGATTATTCGGAAATAAGAACCGCCATCAAAAAGCTTGAGGATAAATTCAACGGAGCCGGCAGGGTACTTATCCGTCCATCCGGTACTGAGCCTTTGGTTCGTGTTATGATAGAAGGCAAGGACCAGAAGGAAATAGAGAGTGATGCCAGAAGCCTTGCTTCACTGATAGAAAAAGTTATGAATTGATTCGAGGTGGGATATGATCGAAAAGAAGATCGTGGTCAAAAACCCGACAGGACTTCATCTCCGACCGGCAGGAGTCTTGTGTGACACCGCCGTCAGATATAAAGCGCATATTATGTTCAGATATGGCGATGATATGGAATCAGAGGCAAACGCCAAGTCCGTCCTGTCGATACTGGGTTCTTGTGTAAAATACGGTGACACAATTGAACTCGTGACTGACGGCCCTGATGAAGAAGAAGCAATGAATGTTTTATCGAAGCTGTTTGATGGCGGATTCGGAGAAGCATAGAATATCTTGTATCGGAACTGTAGAAAATCTGTAGAAAGGACAAGCAATGAATTACAAGAAGTATCGCAGGAACCCGGTCATGAATTATCCGGAACGCACGTGGCCCGATAAGGAGATCGAGAAAGCTCCAATCTGGGTATCCGTGGATCTGAGAGATGGTAACCAGGCTCTCGTGGAACCTATGAATGTAGAAGAAAAGATGGAGATGTTCAAGCTCCTCCTGAAGCTTGGATTCAAGGAAATAGAGATCGGATTTCCGGCAGCTTCACAGATAGAATTTGATTTCTTAAGAAAGCTTGTCGATGAGAATATGATTCCTGACGACGTGAAGGTCCAGGTTCTGACTCAGTGCAGAGAACCGCTTATAGACAGGACATTTGAAGCGATAAAGGGTATTAAGAATGTCATATTCCATATATATAATTCAACATCTACCCTGCAGAGAGATGTGGTCTTCCATAAGGACAAGGATGAGATAACCCAAATTGCGCTTGACGGCACAAGGATGGTGAAGGATAGACTTAAAAATTTTGACGGCAATCTCTGGCTTGAATATTCTCCGGAATCATTTACCGGTACAGAACCTGACTATGCAGCTGATATTTGCAACGCTGTGATCCATGAATGGAATCATGCCACACCGAACCCTGTAATAATAAATCTCCCTGCAACAGTCGAGATGAATACGCCTAATGTCTACGCGGATCAGATAGAGTGGGTGTCGAAGCATCTTGATGACAGAGAGAATGTAATAGTATCTGTTCATCCACATAATGACAGAGGTACAGGAATAGCCTGCACAGAGCTTGCTCTTCTGGCCGGAGCTGACAGAGTGGAAGGAACCCTCCTTGGCAATGGCGAGAGAACAGGAAATGTCGATATTTTAAATGTGGCCTACAATATGTTCTCCCAGGGAATAGATCCTGAGCTTAATCTTGAGAATATAAATGAAATAATAGAGACTTGCGAGCGCTGCACGAAGATGAGCGTGGATCCCCGTCATCCTTATGCCGGGAAACTTGTATTCACCGCATTTTCAGGCTCTCATCAGGATGCCATCAATAAGGGTGAGCTTGCTATGAAGGAGAGAAATTCTGCTATCTGGCAGGTGCCGTATCTTCCAATTGATCCTTCTGATATCGGAAGGGAATATGAGCCTGTTGTCCGTATCAATTCACAGTCCGGAAAAGGCGGTGTGGCATTTGTTATGGATCAGGTATACGGATTCAAGATTCCGAAGAAGATGCAGAGAGAATTTGCTGATGTCATTCAGGAAGTATCCGAAAAAGAAGGCGGAGAAGTGAAGCCCGAGCGCATAATGAAGGAATTCAAGGCTCAGTATCTGGAACTTTCAGATCCATTCGAGTTTGTCTCATGCGAGATAGAGGACCAGCAGAATTCTGATGATACGACAGTCAAGGTCACCTTCCGGTATAACGGAAATCTTATCACATCAGAAGCTGAAGGAAACGGACCTGTCGATGCGGCGAAATTTGCCGTAAGACAGGAGGTGCCTGAACTGGATTTCAATCTTGTGGATTATTCGGAGCATACTCTGGGCGTGGGCTCGCATGCCAAGGCAGCCGCTTACATAGAACTTGAAGACGTAAGAAACGAGAATGAGTGCTTTGGAGTGGGCGTAAGCTCAAATATAACAAAGGCAAGTATCAGAGCGCTCTTCTCCGCTCTTAATAGAATGGTAATGAAATCAAGAGAATATTGATGGGCGATGTTCGTTTTACAGGGATCATGGTGATACAGGATCCCGATCCGGATGGTCTTCGAGATAGCATCAGAGCTCTTGACTCCCTCGATTATTCCAATTATGAGATATATATTTTATCAATGATAGGTGAGCGGAAGACTATGACAGCTGATGTGTCTCCTTCTGATCCGTTTGCAAGAATAATAAGGAGTGTTTCCCGAAGAGACAATATCCACTATATGCAGATGGGATACGAAGCCACTCCGGGTCAATGCATAAACGAAGGGATCAGACGGTCTGAAGGTGATTATATCTTCTTTATAGGTCAGTGTGATATATTGTCTCCGGAATACTTAAAGAAAATGGAAGAGAAGATAGTATCTTCTCTTCTGCCAAAAAGACCGGAAGAACTCTCCATCGATGATATAGCAAGAGCTGCATCGGGGAACATATTAAGAGCCTGGCGTGATACAGCGCCGGATCTTATTTATTCAGATCATGATGAGCTGGTATCGGGAATCAGGATGAATCCGCATTTCAAGGGTGCTTTTAACAGGGAGCTTCTGATTCAGAGCGATTACATTGGACCGGCATTTTCTGTCTCCAGAAGGCTTCTGAAACTGACGGGGCTGATAAATGAGAATGCAGGCAGAGCATGCCTGTATGATTATCTCCTGTGTATCCTGACTCTTATGATGAAGGGGACTGAAGTAAAGACTGACCATATATGTTCGCTTCTGTATCATAAGAGGATAAGAGAGCTGCCGGATAGCGTCAGAGATACTTTAAGAAAAGATATCTATAAGGACTATGTAAGCGCAGCGAAGAGATTTATTCAGAAAAACGGGATAAAAGGCCGAATAAAAAATGACAGTTCAATGAGATACTGGAAGCTGGTACGGGGAAGCCGTGACGTAAAGACTCACAGCAGCTCTTATATATTTCTAAGAGACAAGGACATAAGCCTGAGATCCGGATACGCCATGGAACATCTCTTTTCTTATCTGGACGGAACCGTAGCTGCAGCAGTGCCGCTTTGCCTCGATGATAAGGGCCTTATCGATAATTGCGGTTATTTGTATGATGAAAAGGGAAACCTGTATGGCGCGTGCCATTCGCAGAGTCCGGCGGATCCCGGTTATGAGGGAAGAATTGCCCTGTCTTCTGACATATCATGCGCCGACCCGGGCTGCTGTATGCTGGATGCTGCCATATATAAAAAATTAAGAGGGTTCATGCGGGGACTCGGAAAAAATGAAATGATGCTGGATTATTGTCTCAGAGCCAGGGCGGCAGGCTTTCGGATCGTATATGTGTCATCTGTCAGAGTGACAAGAAAAGGAAAGGCGGATGTAAGCAGCACCGGTTCAAAGGATCTCATCATGAAAATGTACGGACCAAACGGTACCAGCAAACATATCCGGCTGGCGCCGGGAGATCCGTATTATAATCCGAATCTTCCGATGGGAATTGATAATTACAGGTTTTAATAAATGAATTCTTTCCATGATAAATCATTTTTTATGCAGGTATTATTAAGCGAGAAGATTTCACATAATGAAAACCATTACTTCACAAAATCATCACAGCACGCATTTATACTGCATTTCAGAAAGTAAGAATTAAGAGCTTACGACAGAAAGGAATGACAGATATGAGCCTTTACGAACATGGAATAAACGGAGAATCTGATCAGAATGCCGGCGGCGGAATGCCGGACGGCAATGTGAATGCCGGCGGCGGAATGCCGAACGGCAATGCCAGCACCGGCAATGTGAACGCCGGAAATGGAATGCCGGACAGCAGCGTGAATGCCGGGTCGACAGGCAACGGATACGCCAACATGAATGGTGCATGGTTTGGAAATAATTCTTATAACACGTCCGGCGCCTGGAACGGGCAGAATGGATATAACTCAAATGGCGGATATAATCAAAATGGATTTAATCCGAATGCCGGAGCAAAAGCTTTTGCAGAAGCAAAAAGGCAGGAAAAGCAGAGAAAGCGCGAAGAAAAGATTCGTAAGAAAAAGGCAAGAAGAGCTGCCGGGAAAACAAACGGAAGCGCCCATCCTTTCTTAAGGAAAGTAGGAACAGCAGCTGCTGTAGCTGCGGTTTTTGGAATAGTTGCGGGAGCTGCCTTCGAGGGTACGTCTTATATTGCCGGCAGGAAGCTGAATGGAACCGGTACTGCTGCAAGTGGCAGGAGTTTAAGCACCGCTGACAAAAAATCAATCTCTTCAACTGCGACATCATCGGCTACAACAGTAAATGATGTATCTGATATTGTAAAAAATGTAATGCCTGCAATCGTACAGGTAACAAATATGTCGGTTGAGGATGTCCAGAGCTTTTTCGGAACATACAGGAAGCCGACGGAATCAGCAGGAAGCGGCATAATAGTAAGTGAAGACGATGACTATGTATATATAGCCACAAATAATCACGTTGTATCAAATTCAACTTCACTCACGATTACATTCAACGACGGAAAATCAGTTTCTGCCGAAGTGAAGGGCACGGATGAGAACTCAGATCTTGCGGTTGTAAGCGTAAAGAAGTCTGATATATCTACAAAAACCATGAATTCCATAAAGGTAGCGACCATTGGATCATCAGATAATCTGAGTGTCGGTGAATCCGCAGTCGTGATCGGTAATGCGCTTGGCTATGGTCAGTCTGTGACGACAGGCGTAATAAGCGCCCTTGACCGCAAAGTATCGATACAGGATGACAACGGCAACACCGTATCCAACAAACTGATACAGACGGACGCAGCGGTCAACCCCGGTAACTCAGGCGGAGCCCTTCTCAATATGAAGGGAGAAGTCGTAGGAATAGTATCTGCAAAATATTCGGATACAAGTGTCGAGGGAATGGGATATGCCATCCCCATCAGCAAGGCCTCGTCCATTATCCAGACTCTGATGGACGGCGGAACCGTGAGCAATGACGGCGGATCTGAATCTACAGGGTCAGGTGCTTATCTCGGAATATACGGGATGGATATAGATTTATCCACATCCATGCAGTACAAGATTCCCGAAGGCGTATATGTAATGCAGGTAACTAAAGACAGCGCAGCCGAGAAGGCGGGAATCGAAAAAGGAGATGTGATCGAGACTCTGGACGGTAAAGATATAAGTTCCTTCGATGACCTGAAGACAGCCCTTTCCAAGATGAATCCGGGAGACAAGGTAAAGATGAAGATCGCAAAAGGAAACAGCAAATATACCACCAAGACAATAGAAGTAAAGCTTGGCAGCAGGTCTGACTCAGAGAGCAGGGAATGACAAATACCAAAAAACAGCCGCGGATGCGGCTGTTTTTTAGTATAAGAGATCATATATGTGGTAAAATGAAGTATCAAGATTGCAGTGTCAAAAGTTCGCGGTTATGTCTCTTAATGAGTGAGCGGCAGGACTTATTGATACTCATATCAGTTATAAATTCATACTGACAGGAGGAAGCATGAAGAAAAAAATAGTAATCGCGCTCGGCCATGACGCGCTCGGAACTACGCTTCCGGAACAGCAGCTCGCGACAAAGCGTGCTGCAAAGGCAGCCGCCGAATTTATTGCGCGCGGAATGGAAGTGGTTATCACACATTCAAACGGACCGCAGGTAGGCATGATACATACTGCTATGGCTGAACTGCACAGGACTCATCCGGAATATACAAGTACTCCTATGTGTGTCTGCTCGGCAATGAGCCAGGGATATATAGGTTATGATCTGCAGAACGCCATACGGTCAGAGCTTGTAAGCCGTGGTATTATGAAGACAGTATCAACCGTTCTCACACAGATCACTGTAGATCCTTATGATGAAGCATTCTATCATCCGACAAAGATAATAGGACGTGTGATGACAGAAGCGGAAGCAGAGGAAGAAGAGAAAAAAGGCAATCATACCGTAAAGACAGATAAGGGATTCAGAAGAATAGTTGCGACTCCGGAGCCGATCTCGATCGTGGAGATCGATGCGATAAAGACGCTGATGGAGGCGGGACATGTGGTTATAGCCGCAGGCGGCGGTGGAATACCGGTGCTGGAGCAGGGAAGTGAGCTTAAGGGCGCTTCTGCTGTAATTGAAAAAGATACGGCAGCCGGACTTCTGGCGTCTGAACTGGACTGCGATATGCTGGTAATACTTACCGGTATTGAGAAAGTAGAATTGAATTACGGTACAGCTGATGCAAAGCCGCTTGACTATATGACTGTAAGCGACGCCAGACGTTATATTGAAGAAGGCCAGTTTGAGGAAGGCACAATGCTTCCTAAGATAGAAGCAGCCATTCGCTTTATAGGTGACTCGGCAATCAGAAAGGTTCTGATTACAAAGCTTGATTCAAAAGGAGCTGCGCCTGACGGCGTGGCCGGCACCATGATTTCCAAGTGAACCGGCGGGTGAAGAGATTATGGATTCGGATATCAGATTTTCCGTTGTTCTTCCCGCATATAACGAGGAAAGGAACCTGGAAAATGCCGTGGAATCAGTCCTGCACCAGACTTACGGTAATTTTGAGCTCATTATCGTAGATAATGGATCAAAAGATAAGACAGGTAAAATCGCAGAGCATTTCAAGTCGCTTTACAGCGATGTCCGTCTGATTACAAATGAGGCGAATCAGGGAAGGGCAGCTGCCAGAAACGAGGGACTTAAAGCAGCTGACGGGGATTATGTCATTATGCTGGATCCCGATGACCGCTTTGAGTGTGACCTTCTGGAGAGAGTGAGAGATGCGATCAATAAAGAACCGGCTGACATAGTATGCTATTCTTACTCTGAGCAGTTTCTGTCAAAACGTGGAATGGTTCTATATACCAAGATCCACAGGCTGCCGGAGATATATGATACAGGCGAGACTGATTTTAAAAAGACTGTAAAGACCATGCTGTCCTGCAATGCTGTAGGTCATGTTTGGAACAAGGCGTACAGGCTCGGCTGGCTTCGGGAGAAGAAAATACAGTTTCAGGATGTAAGCCAGATCGACGGAATGCTTTTCGATGTAGACACGCTATCGTCACAGCCTGCTGTAGTGACTCTGCCGGATGAACTCTACCACTGCAGAAATGTGCGAGGAGACAAAAGAACCGGAGAATATCTGCCTGACTATATTGATCTTCATAAAAAGGGTATAGAGAGATTGAAAAATCTACTTATTGCTCTTTCTATATATGATGATGACACAATAAAGGTTCTGGCTCATATGTATATCCGTGTGCTTTCATCAGGCACACAGAGAGAGATGTCACACGGCATGAGTAAGAATGACGCGGCACAGCTTCTGGAGAATGAATCGCATCTTCTTTTATACAGGGAACTGGCGGATAAATTTGTACCTGAGAGCAGGGCAGACCGGGTATTGAGAAGCCTTATCGCCGAAGGGAACATGAGAGGCGCTGCTGCAACAACAAAGTGGCTTATAAGATTCGGAAAAGTATTCCCGGATCTGCTTCTCAGATTTTTGAGATAGATAGGAGGTTATTATGACAGGGGAATCATTTATTGTAATCTTTCTGATAGTGGTGATCGCGGTATCTATTATTGCTGTAATAGCAGTGATCGGCGGCTTGTCATCAATATTCGGTGCGATCGCCAACGAACTGAACCACAAGGATGAAGATGACGGGAACCCGAACATCTGAGCAAAATTTTATTAAAGGATGAGAAATGACTAAGGAACTAGAGAAGACTTATGACCCCAAAAAGATAGAAGACAGACTGTATGCCAAGTGGGAAGAAAACGGATATTTTCATGCAGAGGTAGATCCGAAGAAAAAACCCTTCACAATAATGATGCCGCCTCCCAATATTACAGGACAGCTGCATATGGGACATGCGCTTGACAATACTATGCAGGATATTCTGTCCCGTTACAAGCGGATGGAGGGATATAACGTCCTCTGGCAGCCCGGTACAGATCATGCTTCTATTGCAACCGAAGTTAAAGTTATTAAAGAACTCAAGAAGAAGGGCATAGACAAGCACGATCTCGGCAGAGATGGATTTCTGAAAAAATGCTGGGAATGGAGAGATGAGTATGGCGGAAGGATAATAAAGCAGCTGAAAAAGCTGGGTTCGTCAGCTGACTGGCAGAGAGAACGCTTCACAATGGATGAAGGTTTAAGTGACGCTGTCAGGACAGTATTCGTAAATCTCTACAACAAAGGATATATATACAAAGGCAAGAAGATCATCAACTGGTGTCCGGTATGCCATACATCCATTTCTGATGCGGAAGTGGAATATCAGGAACAGCACAGTCATTTCTGGCATATCAAATATCCGCTTATAAATGACGACGGCACAGTTTCTACGGAAAGATTTCTTGAATTCGCCACTACCAGACCTGAGACCATGCTTGGTGATACCGCTGTGGCTGTAAATCCCGCAGACGAGAGGTACAAAGATCTTATAGGCAGGAAAGTAATGCTTCCAATAATAAACCGTCCGATTCCAATAGTCGGCGATGAGCATGCCAATATGGAAGAGGGAACAGGTGTCGTGAAGATCACGCCTGCCCATGATCCAAACGATTTTGAAGTCGGTTTGCGGCATGACCTTCCTGTAATAAATATTCTGAATGATGACGCCACAATAAATGAAAACGGCGGAAAATTCGCCGGAATGGACAGATATGAAGCCAGAAAGGCAATTGTAAAAGAACTTGATGACATGGGTCTTCTGGTATCCATAGAAGATCTGACTCATAATGTCGGCACACATGACAGGTGTGGAACCACTGTCGAGCCCATGGTGAAGGAACAGTGGTTTGTCAAGATGGACGAACTGATAAAGCCGGCGGTAAAGGCTGTAAAAGACGGTGAGATAAAGCTTCTTCCAAAGCGGATGGAGAAAACTTATTTCAACTGGACTGACAATATCCGCGACTGGTGTATTTCAAGACAGCTGTGGTGGGGACACAGAATTCCTGCCTGGTACTGTGATGACTGCGGAGAAGTGATGGTGCAAAAAGAAGCGCCGTCCTGCTGCAGTCACTGCGGCAGCAGCCACCTCCATCAGGATCCGGATACATTGGACACATGGTTTTCATCGGCGCTCTGGCCCTTCTCAACGCTTGGCTGGCCGAAAGACACACCGGAGCTTAAATATTTCTATCCGAACGACGTGCTTGTGACAGGATATGACATTATTTTCTTCTGGGTCATTCGAATGATATTCTCAGGATATGAGTCGATGGGTCAGGCTCCCTTCCATACAGTGCTTTTCCACGGACTGGTAAGAGACGATAAGGGACAAAAGATGTCGAAGTCTCTCGGCAACGGAATAGATCCGCTTGAGGTTATAGACAAATACGGAGCAGATGCACTGAGACTTACGCTTATTACCGGTAACGCGCCCGGCAACGATATGAGATTCTACTGGGAGCGTGTCGAAAATTCCAGGAATTTTGCAAACAAGGTCTGGAATGCGTCCAGATTTATTATGATGAACCTTGACGAGACCGAACTTGAAAAGCCTCTTGATGGAGACTTTAACAGAGTAGATCAGTGGATCTTATCGAGAATGAATACTGTTATCAAAGAAGTCACGGAAGGTCTCGATAAATTTGAACTCGGAATTTCCGTACAAAAGGTATATGACTTCATCTGGGATGAGTTCTGCGACTGGTATATAGAGCTTGTAAAACCGAGGATATATGCCAAGGACGGAAACAGTAGATCAAGAAACGCAGCTCTCTGGACGCTGAAGGAAGTCCTTACGAACGCTCTGAAGCTGCTGCATCCCTTCATGCCTTTCATTACGGAAGAAATATTCTGTTCCCTCCATCCTGAGGAAGAATCGATAATGATATCGAGCTGGCCTCTTTATGATGAGAAACTCTCAAATGAACAGGCTGAAGCAGATATAAGAAGGGTAATCGATCTCGTAAAAGGCATCAGAGACGCGCGTACAGGAATGAATGTGCCTCCGTCCAGAAAAGCAAAGGTCATCATAGTGTCCGGGCGTGAAGACGTAAGAAATGTCTACGAGAGCCTTGCTGATGTATATAAGACACTGGCTATGGCATCTCTTGTCGAAGTAAGGTCTTCGAGAGAAGGTATAGACGAAGGCGCCGTGACTGTCATTGTGCCTGACGCTGTGGCATGTATGCCTGTAAACGATCTTGTTGATATCAAAAAGGAGCTTGAGCGACTTGAGAAGGAACGTGAGAAACTTGAGGGAGAGTTGAAGAGGTCTCACGGAATGCTTTCAAACAGGAATTTTGTCGAGAAAGCTCCGGCGGCGAAGGTCGAAGCGGAGAGAGCCAAGCTTACTAAATATGAAAACATGATGAAAGATGTAGAGCGAAGAATCTCGGAGCTTAAAGGCTGATCAGAGGAAATGATATGATTGATTTTGACGAGGAACTGAAAAAATATAAGCCGCAGCCGCTGATAAGCGATGTGGAAGAAAGCGTCAGGAACAGGGAACTGAAGGATCTTTTGGATTTTATAAGAGACGAGACAGACGACGAAACGGGCGGTAAATAATGTCAGAAAGATGTATATACTGCGGCAGGATGCTGCCGGAGAATGAAAAGACATGTCCTTTTTGCGGAGCAGATCTCGGGGACGCTTTTTATATAGAAAACCTCTCGCGTAAATATTATAACGAGGCCATAAGCCACGCCGGATTCCACGATCTGACCGGAGCCATAAGGCTTCTTAAAGACAGCCTTCGTATGGACAAAAATAATATTGACGCACGAAATCTTCTCGGCCTTGTTTACGCTGAGACAGGTGACTATGTATCTGCTCTTGCGGAATGGGTGATTTCAGCAAATCTTCTGCGCCACGACAACAGGGCGGCATATTATCTGGATCTTTTCAGCAGACCGGGAGAGACTGCCGGAATCAATGAATCTGCAAAAAAATATAACCAGGCGCTTTCATATTGCCATGAAGGAAGCTGCGATCTGGCGAGACTTCAGCTGAAGCGGCTATTGCAGAAGGACAGGAATAATATTCGTGCCATAAACCTTCTGACTCTTATTTTGATCAGGATGGAGAGGTACGGGGAAGCGGCAGATACAGTTCGCGACGCGCTGAAGATCGATGCAGGCAACATTACTTCGCTTCGTTATCAGGAAGCGATAAGGGTGGCGCTGAAGGAGAGCGGCAAAGGCAGCCACGGGAAAAAGGCGACCGTCATCTCATTTCAGGACGGCAATGACAGCGTGACTATGCCGCGGATGTCTGCAGGAGATTTAATTAACGGCTCCAGGTCAACGATAATCAATATTATTATAGGTATAGGAATAGGACTCCTTATCTGCTTTTTCCTGGTCGTGCCGACAATAAGACAGGAAGCTGAGAACAAGGCTTCAAATAAGCTTGTAAAGTCCAATCAGACAGCTACGACAAATAAAAACTCCATCAGCCAGCTGCAGGCAGAAGTAAAGTCACTGAAAAAAGAGCTTGAAAATTATACCGGCAAGGCGGATATGCAGTCATCCTACGAACAGATTATAGCGGCTCAGGCAGCTGTATCATCCGGTGATATGGATTCCGCCAAGTCACTTTTACAAAGTGTGAATACGAGTCTGCTTGGAACCAATGCCCAGTCCTTGTATAACAGTGTGAACGCAGCCGTCAATGCTGATCAGTTGAAGAAGCTGTATGACGCCGGAGAAGAGGCCTACAGCAAGAAGGATTATCAGAACGCTATTAATAATTATTCTCAAATAACCGCTATCGAAGAGACATACGGAGATGGCGACGCCCTTTATCGTCTGGGCGAATGTTATGAGGGATTGCAGCAATATGACAAAGCGGTAGCATCATACCAGCGTATAGTCGAACTGCTTCCTGACAAGGAGGACGCAAGGAAGGCGAAAAACCGTCTGAACCGTATTCAGAGCAAGACAAGCTCTACGTCTCAGAATGAAGATAATAATGAGAATGCCGGAAATGATAATAATTTGACCGAAAATAACGATAATGCCGGCAATAACGGAGATAATGGCGCTGCAGGTACAGATGCCGGAAACAATGCTGAAGCGGCGCAGTGACTTTTAATGAGGAAAATATGGATAATTCAAACGAAAAGAGGCATATTCAGAAAGTTGACGGAATAGAGGCACAGGGACCTGATAAGGTCAAGGCCCTTGTGGATGATATTTTGCTTGATTATCATAAGGGACGCGATATCGACAAAATGACCGTATATTCCCAGCCGGATCAAAGCGCGGTAAGGGCTATAATCCAGAAGCTGATGAGGATACTCTATCCCGGATATTACAGAGACAGCGTGCTTAAATTTTATAATCTGGATTCAAATCTTACAGTGTGGATCGAAGATGTCATCTACAATCTGAACAAGCAGATAGCCATAGTGCTCCGCTATCAGAAGGAAGGCGAGGATCCCAGAGCCTATGTTTGCCAGCCTCTGGTAGACAGGGATGCAGCCCGGATCACAATGAAGTTTATGCATCAGATTCCAAAGATAAGGGAGTATCTGGATACAGATCTGGAGGCAACTCTTGAGGGTGATCCAGCTGCCTTGAATAAGGATGAAATAGTACTGTCTTATCCGGGGATCACTGCTATAACGGTTTACAGGATCGCACACGAGCTCTTCCTTCTAAATGTCCCGCTTATACCGCGTATGATGACGGAATATGCGCATTCAATCACCGGAATTGACATCCATCCCGGCGCTTCCATAGGAAAATATTTCTTTATCGATCATGGTACAGGAATAGTTATAGGCTCTACTACCATAATAGGCTCTCATGTAAAAGTTTATCAGGGAGTGACGCTCGGAGCCCTGTCTACGCGCGGCGGGCAGAAGCTGAGAGGAAAGAAGCGTCATCCTACGATCGAGGACAATGTAACCATATATTCCGGAGCATCTATACTGGGTGGCAATACGGTAATTGGAGAGGATTCTGTGATTGGATCTAACGCATTTATTACAAGCTCGATTCCTGCCAATACCAGAGTGACTATAAAGAATCAGGAGCTCAGTATCAAATCCGGAGAAGACGGAAAGGAAGAAATAAAGTCGTCAGAATTGCATCAGGACAGCACCTGGTTCTATGTAATTTGAGCAGGGAAGTCCGACTTTTTATCTATCGGAATGGTTTAATTCTTGAGAAAAATTGTATGGAAAAAATAATTAGCACTCACCTGTTGACAGTGCTAATAATCGTGGTATAATACATTCAGACAGAGAGATAAGGGATTTGAAAAAATAAATCCCGTAATGTGAAATATAAGGAGGCATTATTATGATGTATTTACCCGGTATCTTTGGCGATGACCTTATGAACGATTTCTTTGAGGACGATTTTTTCCGTGTACCGTCTCAGCAGTCAAGGACAGGTCTTATGAAGACTGATATCAGAAAACTTGACGGAGAGTATGAGCTTGACATAGAGCTTCCGGGATACAAGAAAGATGATGTCCAGATCGAGCTTAATCAGGGAAATCTTACGATCAAGGCATCGCGTAGCAGCGAAAACGACGAGAAGGATGGTCAGGGCAAGATCATTCGCCGCGAGCGTTATAATGGTTCTGTAGAGAGAAGTTTCTATCTCGGTGAGGATATCTCGGATAATGAGATACGAGCGAGATTCGAGGACGGCATATTGAAGATAACAGTTCCTGATCCGGAGAAGAAGATTCCGGAAAAGAAGACGATATCGATAGAAGGATAAAAACAAGGTATTTTACAGCCGGTGCAAAAAAGCACCGGTTGTTTTATTTTGTAAAGATATTCTGTTAAGTCAAAAAAGAGAAGCTCCCTAAAAAGGAGCTTCTCTTTATAGAGGGTATATATAGCAATGGGTTTAGATGATACATCAAGAGGGGTCTGATATATCAGCCCATTGTTACCAGGACGTTATGTTCCTCTCCTTCGAGTCCGGCAGGAATAACGGCGGAATCGATTGTCTTTCCATCTACAGTGATGGATTTAACGCCATGCTGCACATGCGAAGGATTGGTTATTGATATGTGGAATAATGCATTTCTGAACTTTCTGTCAACCTTATAGCCGTCCACATCGTGCGGTATGCACGGATCTATCAAAAGACCGTCAAGTGTAGGCTTGATGCCGAGGACGTATTGAGATATTGCCGTGAAGGTCCAGGCTGCTGTTCCGGTGAGCCAGCTGTTTTTGCCTTCTCCGAAAGTAGGAGCATCGACTCCTGCCACCATCTGGCAATAAACATAGGGTTCAGTTCTATGGATCTCTCCGATATCTTCAAGATATACGGGGCAGGTCTTTTTAAATACCTCAAAGGCTCTGTCGCCGTGACCGAGCACGGTTTCGGCGCATACTATCCAGGGATTATTGTGGCAGAAGATGCCGGCGTTTTCCTTGTATCCTGGTGGATAGGAAGATATCTCGCCAAGCTCCAGATGGTATTTTGTATAGGCGGGCTGCAGAAGTACTATGCCGTATTTGCTGTCCAGTCTGTCTTTTACGCTTTGGAGGGCAGTCTCTGCTATTCCGTTGTCCTTTCCTATGCCGGCCATAACACACATACCCTGAGGTTCGATATAAATCTGACCTTCTTCACACACGTGTGAGCCTACCGGATTCGATTTAGCGTCATATGCGCGGATAAACCATTTGCCGTCCCATCCGGCATCCTGGCAAACAGACTCCATGGAATCTGCTGCGCTGTCTACGTCAGCTGCTTCATCGGCTTTATCAATATGCCTCAGCAGATCTGCAAATTCTCTTCCGTATTTTACAAACATTCCTCCTATGAATACAGATTCGGCAACCGGACCTTCGGACGGACCGCTTGTCTGGAATGACTGTCCGGGTTTGTCTGAGAAACAATTCAGATTAAGACAATCATTCCAGTCAGCGCGTCCTATCAGAGGAAGTCCATGAGGGCCGAGGTGAGTGCGGGTGTAGTTGAAGGAAAGTCTCAAATGATCTATGAGAGGCTTTGCCTTTGACATATCGCTGTCGAATGCGCAGGGTTCATCAAGGATAGAATAATCGCCTGTTTCTCTTATATATGCGCATGTTCCGGCGATAAGCCAGAGCGGGTCATCGTTGAAACCGCCGCCGATATCAGCGTTGCCCTTTTTGGTAAGTGGCTGGTACTGGTGATATGTAGATCCGTCCTGGAACTGAGTATTTGCGATATCAATGATTCTCTCACGTGCTCTCGATGGAATGAGGTGGACGAAGCCGAGCAGATCCTGGCAGGAATCACGGAATCCCATGCCACGTCCCATGCCAGATTCATAATATGATGCCGATCTGGACATATTGAAAGTGACCATGCACTGATATTGGTTCCAGATATTCACGAGCCGGTTCAATTTCTCGTCGCCGGTGTTTACGCTGTATGTGGACAGGAGATCATCCCAGTAGGTATGAAGCTCAGAGAGAGCCTTGTCTACCTGATCGTCAGTCCTGTATTTCGACAGGAGTTTTTCTGCCGGCTCTTTATTAATAATTCCGGGGGCAGAGAATTTTTTGTCATTGGGATTTTCACAGAAACCCAATACAAATATAAAGGATTCCGATTCTCCGGGAGCCAGGTCCACCTTCAGTTGATGGGCGCCGACGGGAGCCCAGCCGTGAGCAATTGAATCATGGCATTTGCCCTCTGCGATTGCCTGAGGATTCCGGAAGCTGTTGTAGAGTCCGACAAATTCATCACGTGAAGTGTCGAATCCGCATACTTCCTTATTTACAGAAAATACTGCAAAATGATTGCGACGTTCCCTGTATTCTGTCTTATGATAGATGTCTGATCCTACTACCTCTACTTCTCCGGTGGAGAAATTTCGCTGAAAATTAGTAGCGTCGTCCTCTGCATTCCAGAGACAGAACTCTACAAAGCTGAAGAGGTCAAGCTTACGGTTCTCTTTAGAATCATTAGTGATCGTGATCCTGTCTATCTCACAGGGATCATCTACGGGAACGAAGCTCTCCTGGCGAACACTGATACCGTCTCTGGATGAATTAAAAACGGAATAGCCGAGCCCGTGTCTGCATTCATATGAATCGAGAGACGTCTGCGTCGGCTGCCATCCGGGGTTCCATACAGCATCTCCGTCCTTTATATAGAAGTAAATTCCGTTGGAGTCTATCGGAGAATTGTTGTAGCGGTAACGCGTGATCCGAAGCAGCTTTGCATCTTTATAGAAGGCATAGCCTCCGGATGTGTTGGAAATCAGCCTGAAGAAGCTGCCGGACCCCAGGTAGTTGATCCAGGGGAGAGGAGTCTTCGGAGTAGTGATCACATATTCTTTGTGATCATCATCGAAGTAACCGTACTTCATAAAATTACCCTCCTTTGTAATGTTTCGTAAACCACTTAATTTCTATCAAATTGGCATATTCCTTTACAGATAAACGGTAATGCCAAAAAAACACCGATATATCAAGCACGAATACGGTTTCGCACTTATCAACCACATAGTAAAATGAATTGTACGAAATAGCAAGACTTTCGCATTTTCGAAAAAGTTTTTTGTGTATTTCGTCGTATAAAGGGCTAATTGTATTGTGAAAAATTCCGATTGACGACTATACGAAAACGAGTTAGAATGAGGTCACGAAAACGAATTCGAGATGTTTTATAGCTGGGAGGTTCGCGGATGGTAACTGTAAGAGACATAGCGAATGCTTGTGGAGTTTCAACAGCAACTGTCAGCAAGGCTCTGAACGGATATGGAGACATCAGCGCGGAGACAGCGGAAAAGATTCTGAAGGCTGCCCACGAGATGCACTACATGCCGAACGCGGCAGCCCGCCAGCTGAAGACAAACATTTCGCATTCAATAGGGGTTCTGTTTTTTGACGAGACCAACAGCGGACTTACACATGAATTCTTTTCAAAGATTCTTAATTCCGCCAAGGATGAAGCTGAGAGCCTGGGATATGACATTACTTTTATAAGTAAGAACATAGGCGGGAAGGAAGCAACGTATCTCGAACATGCCAGATACAGAAGATGTGACGGAGTACTTATAGCCTGTATTGATTTTACAAGCACTTCCGTCAAGGAACTGGTGGCAAGCGAGATACCTACCGTGACCATTGACTACAGCTTCAATGACAAGTCAAGCGTAATGGCTGACAATGTGAACGGAGGCTATGTACTGACGAAATATCTCATCATGCACGGGCATCGGAAGATAGCTTTCATACATGGAGAGAACACATCAGTCACCAAGAAGAGGATGGTAGGTTTCTACCGGGCGCTTGGAGAAGAGTCAATAACAGTTCCGGACAGCTACATCATGTCTGCCAGATATCATGATCCTGAGATGGCCGGAGAAGCCACACGGGCTCTTATGAATCTGAAGGACAGGCCGACAGCCATAATGTATCCGGATGATTACGCATACATGGGAGGACTGATGGAGCTGGAACGTATGGGAATGTCTGTTCCACGTGATGTGAGCTGCGTCGGTTACGACGGCATTTCACTTTCGGGGATCATGCATCCAAGACTTACAACATATTTTCAGGACACAGACAAGCTTGGAAGATTGTCAGTCGATAAGCTTGTTGAGTCAATAGAGAGACCGAAGACATGCGCCCCTGAGACGATCAACGTAGAGGGAAGGCTTATCGAAGGCCATTCAGTAGGTCAGATCCGGCACAGAAGTGTGCTCGGCTGAATTTATTCTCACACATAAAGGAGGAAGAACTATGAAGAACATGAAGAAGGTACTTGGACTGGTGCTTGCTGGCGCCATGGTCGTGCCGATGGCTGCCTGCGGCAACAAGGCATCAACATCCACAGGCGGATCCGGCAGCAAGTCCGGCAAGAAGGAAGCTGAGGGCAAGGTCCTCAACATTCAGTGCTGGAACGACGAGTTCGCAAACCGTCTCGCAGATCACTATCCCGGCTACAAGAAAAATGACGAGAAGGATGCAACCAAGGGCGGAAAGATTGGCGATGTGGAAGTTAAATTCACTGTCACACCTTCAAAGGACAACGCTTACCAGAACAATCTGGATAAAGTCCTTCCCGGAAACGCTTCGGCAAAGGCAGACAACAAGGTTGATATCTTCCTTGTAGAGGCTGACTACGCAAAGAAGTACACAAACGCTTCAACAGAAGTTACAGAGAAGATCAAGGATCTTGGAATCACAGATGACGATATCAAAGATCAGTATCAGTACACAAAGGATATGGTTACTGACAGCAAGGGCGATCTTCGCGGACTTTCATGGCAGGGCTGCCCGGGCGTTCTTATTTACAACGCAGCAATCGCAAAGCAGGTTCTTGGCTCTGACGATCCTGACACAGTTCAGAAATCAGTAGCTGACTGGGATACTTTCTATAAGACAGCTGAGACAATGAAGGCTAGCGGCTTCAAGATGACAGCTACAGCAAACGATACATATCGTGTATATGATGATAACAAGAAGTCAGCATGGGTCGATAACGGAAAGATTGACATTCCAAAGTCCGATCTTGAATGGGCTGACAAGGCAAAGGAAATGGTCGACAAGGGTGAGTGCACCACAGATGATCTCTGGTCAGACGGCTGGTCAGCTGGATTCAAGGCTCCCGGCGATACCTTCTGCTACTTCGGACCTGCATGGCTGATCAATTTCTCAATGGGTAATGCGCCTGATTCAGACAAAGGCGATGATGGCTCGATCGCATTCCAGGGCGGCTGGAGAGCTACTGCAGGACCTCAGGCGTTCAACTGGGGCGGCACATGGATCTGTGCAGCAAAGGGAACTGACAACAAGACTCTTGTAGCTGATATCATGAAGAAGCTGACATGCGACAAGGATATCATGCTTGACATCACCAAGAAGGATTCAGACTTTGTTAACAACAAGCCTGCTATGGAAGAAGCTGCAAAGAACGGCGAAGGCTTCAAGGTCCTCGGCGGACAGAATCCTCTTCCTCTTTTCACCAAGAATGCTGAGAAGGTAGACTTCAAATATGCTGATGGTATCTATACACAGGGTATCACAGAGGAATTCCAGAGTGCTATGAAGGATTACTTCACAGGCAAGGTTGACAAGGATGCCGCAATTGACACATTCTACAAGAATATCGTTACAAAGTATCCTGAACTTTCCAAGAAATGATAGCAACTGATAAAGAATCTTGAACCACTCATATAGAGGAGACGCATGGATTGCCTGGCCTGAATTCAGGACAGGCAATTCTATTTCAAGGGGGAAAAGTATGAATTCAAAACCTAACAAGAATGTTGTCAAATACAACAGATGGGGTTATATTTTCCTGCTGCCGTTCGTAGTAATATATACGATATTTCAGCTGATACCTCTCATCAATACAATTTATAACAGCTTCTTTGAACACTATTTCGCAGGCGGCGGTCTGAACGAAGTTGGACCGAGGTTTGTGGGGCTGCATAACTATATAGCGCTCCTGACCAAAGGCGGCGACATGTTCCATGATATGGGCAATACTCTTGTTATGTGGATAATAGGATTTATTCCGCAGATAATAGTATCGCTTCTTCTGGCTGCATGGTTCACCGACCCTTCTCTCAGGCTCAAGTGCCAGCAGTTCTTCAAGACAGTCATTTATCTGCCAAACCTGATCATGGCAGCTGCATTCGCGATGCTGTTTTTCGCTTTATTCTCCAGAGTAGGTCCTGTAAATGACATTTTGCAGGCACTTCACATCACTACAAAGGATATTGATTTCTTCAGCAGCTCTGCATGGTCCAGAGGACTGGTAGGATTCATGAACTTCCTGATGTGGTTCGGAAATACAACTATCCTGCTTATGGCGGGCATGATGGGAATCGATACTTCTCTTTTTGAGGCTGCAGAAGTAGACGGAGCCACAAGTACGGAGATATTCTTTAAAATAACACTTCCGCTTCTGAAACCGATACTCATCTACGTTCTCATCACATCTCTGATCGGAGGTCTGCAGATGTTCGATGTGCCTCAGATCCTTACATCCGGATCCGGAGCTCCAAACGAGACCACGATGACAATGATCATGAGACTGAACAAGCACCTGTTCTCCAGAAACTACGGCATGGGCGGCGCGCTGTCTGTGATACTTTTCATTATTACCGGTCTTCTGAGCCTGCTTGTGTTTAAGATGACGGCATCAGATGAAAAGTGATGAGGGAGGCTTGTTATGGCAAAGACTACATTTATTAAGGATGATTCTGAAGACAAGAGTAAATCAAGGGGAACCGGCGTGACGGTGCGAAGAATAATCGCTTATGTGGTTCTTATTATCCTGACTTTTCTCTGTCTGATATGGTTCTACATATTGTTTGTAAACTGCACGAGATCCAAGGGCGAGTTGCAGATGGGAGGCTTCTCGGCGCTGCCGAGCCGGTATTTTGCAAAGAACTGGGACGGAATGGTTCACAGCACACAGCCCATAATAAGAGGTATGTTCAACTCCCTCTTCGTTGCTGCTCTGTCCGCTTTCCTCTGCACCTACGTCTCGACGATGACGGCTTATGCAATTCATACCTACAGATTCAAGGGACGTGATACGGCGCTGACGGCCATACTGGCAGTCATGATGATTCCAACTCAGGTAACTGCACTTGGTTTCATTAACCTCATTACAAAGATGGGCATGATGGACAGCTACGTTCCGCTGATTGTCCCGGCTGCAGCAGCTCCGGCTACTTTCTTCTACATGAAACAGTATATGGACTCTGTATTGTCCATGTCACTGGTGGAAGCAGCAAGAATTGATGGTGCAGGCGAGTTTTTAATATTCAACAGGATCGCGATACCTCTTATGAAGCCCGCAATATCCGTACAGGCTATATTCACATTCGTCTTCAACTGGAATAACTACTTCACTCCGGCACTCGTACTGAAAACCGAGACCAAGAAGACACTTCCTGTACTTATCGCAGAACTGAGGTCAGCTGACTTTTTGAAGTTTGATATGGGAATAGTGTATATGACTATTGCTTTCTCAATATTCCCTGTCATAATCGTATATCTCTGCCTGTCAAGGAACATCGTAAGCGGTGTAACGCTTGGCGGAGTCAAAGAATGATATACCGGTCATAATTTCCTTTTAATAGTTATCCTTTTGTTTACCGGGGCTGTGGTATTGCAGCTTCGGTTTTTTTTATTTTGCTTTATTTATGGTGAAAGTTATTGTATAATCGTCATAAGTGATATATTGAATGGGGGCTTGCATGAAGCGGATCAGCGAAAAGACAATAGGTAAGTTTTCACATATATTCTTCATGGCAATATTCATATTGACCTTTGCCGTGATGCTAGTCAACAGATACAACAAGGTACCGTATCTCAATATTGCAAACAATGATTACAGGATAAAAAGAGTTGAGATAAACCATACAGAGACATCCACCGTGGGCGGCAAACGTCATATGACATGGACGCTTATTCTTCCGAAGAAGATTCCTGATGGTTCCGCCATTGTATTCTGTTCGCGAGATATGAATATCAAGGTATATAACGGTAATTCTCTTATCTATGATCTTCCTGAAAAGAAATCCGCGCTTTCTGGCACATCCGGTCAGGTATGGAATTTCGTAAGTATTCCGGACGAAGCAAAATCCATGTATATTGAGGCTCAGTATCAGAGCAGACTGGCAGACTTCTATACTCCTGAATTTCTGATAGGCCATGAGTCTACGATTTATCATTATCTTCTCAGCAGATCCATACCGGAGTTTTTGCTTGCACTTGCCGTGATCGTATTCGGAATTCTTATGTTTCTAAGCAGTTTCATTGACAATTACGGTGAGAGCGATGGACAAATAAAGGTAGGGCACATCTCTCTATTTCTGGGTTTGTCGTCGCTCCTTGGAGGCATCTATATGTTCCTGTCGACAGATGCATCAAGTCTCATATTCTCAAATCATATCGGAGTAAATTTCCTGGCCTTTGAATGTATAGCTCTTTTCCCTATAGTATTTACGCTTTATGTGAAGCATTTCTATAAGCTGAAGGATGAGAGCGGGTGGAAATATCTGGTCTTCATAGGATTTCTGAATGCGTTTGTTGTGAACATACTTCAGCTGACGGGCGTCCTTTTCTTCAGGGATTCAGCTTTCCTTACGATAATTGTTGTTCTTCTTGTATGCCTTTTCTTCATATGGGCTACGTACAAGAGGAAAAAATGCAGCAAGGAAGAGGGGAAAATCACCACCCTGAACCTAGCCGGCAGCTTTTTTCTGATAGTCGGAATAGCAACAATGATCATAAGCTACTTTATCAGATCCTCAAGCTTTATGATCATACCGACAATCTGCTTCATAATATATATTTCCTGCCTGTGGATCACCTTTATCCGCGAGATGAAAAAGCGAAGGATAGAGAGTGAGAAGACTATGTTTTACCGAAATATGGCTTCCATGGATATGCAGACGGGGACTTATAACAGAAATGCCTATGAGGAGCTCTGCAGGGGAATCCTGAGCGGTCATACAGCGGTTGTTTCGTTCGACTTAAATTACCTGAAGCATGTGAATGATTCATATGGTCATGACGTGGGTGACAGATATATCAAGTGGGCAGCTGATCTTATCAGAGAATGTTTCGAGAAGTACGGCAAGATTTACAGGGTGGGAGGAGACGAGTTTGTAGCCATAATGGAGTCCGTTGATTCTGCTGAGGTAGAGAATGCCGTAAAAGACTTTAAGATAAAGCAGGACAAAGCAGAGAAAGAAAAACCATGCTTTTATATAGCAGTGGGATATGCTTTCTATGACAAGAGAAATGACAGTTCTATCGATACGTCTAGAACCAGAGCTGATGAGATGCTGTATCGTGACAAAGAGGAATCAAAGCGCGGTGAGCACAGATTTTTTGTAGCCAGGTAGAAGGTAAAAGGAAGCGAAAATGGGTAGCGGGGAAGCTGCCGGTCAGGCAACCTGGTAATTAAGCGGTGGCGGAAGCTGCCGCTTAAATTTATCACACAAATTAGCACTCACCTATTGACAGTGCTAACAATAGTGATATACTGAAAAATAGAAAAAATGATCTGATAACCTCAAAATAAGGAGGTGTGAGTTATGCAGATAGACAGATTTACACGGATGTCACGGGAAGCTATAGAGGATGCTGAGAAGCTTACATACGATTATTCAAATCCTGAGATGAAGCAGGGGCATATCATACTGGCTCTGATGAGACAGGAGGAGGGTCTGATTCCGGAGCTGATAGAGAAGATGGGAATTGACAAGAATTATTTTTTGAATGATATTACTTCTCTTGTCCAGGGCTACCCCAAGGCTGCGGGAGAAAATCTTCAGGTCGGAATGTCAAACGGGGCAAACCAGGCTTTAATACACGCTGAGGATGAGGCAAAGACCATGGGAGATGAATATGTAACTGTAGCGGATATCTTCCTTTCAATACTTCGTCATCCTGACAGCGATATTAAAGACCATCTCCGTCAGTTTGGCATTACGAGAGACAGGTTTCTTAAGGTTCTGGCGGAAGTCAGGGGATCATCCCCTGCAACCACGGATAATCCGGAGGCCACATATGACGCGCTGAAAAAGTACGGATATGACTTGGTAGAGAGAGCACGCGAGGGTAAGCTTGACCCGGTGATAGGGAGAAATGACGAGATCAGAAATGTGATCAGGATCCTGTCCAGGAAGACTAAAAACAATCCTGTTCTTATCGGAGAACCCGGCGTCGGCAAGACAGCTGCTGTAGAGGGACTGGCAGAGCGTATCGTTACGGGTGATGTTCCTGATAATTTGAAAGACAAGAAAATATTCGCCCTTGATATGGCATCTCTTGTAGCAGGAGCTAAGTACAGAGGAGAGTTTGAAGAGCGGCTGAAGGCGGTGCTCGATAACATAAAAAATTCCAATGGCGGGATTATTCTTTTTATCGATGAGCTGCATACCATTGTCGGAGCAGGAAAGACCGAGGGTTCCATGGACGCCGGAAATATGCTGAAACCCATGCTTGCAAGAGGTGAACTTCATTGCATAGGCGCAACCACCCTGAACGAATATAGGGAGTACATAGAAAAGGATTCGGCTCTTGAGCGCCGTTTCCAGCCTGTAATGGTAGATGAACCGTCGGTGACCGATACCATATCGATTCTCAGAGGACTGAAAGAGCGTTATGAGAATTATCATCATGTAACTATTACGGATTCGGCGCTTGTCGCAGCTGCGACCCTCTCTGACAGATATATTTCGGACAGATTTCTGCCTGATAAGGCGATCGATCTGGTAGATGAAGCCTGCGCTTCTATAAAGACAGAGATGGATTCGAAGCCGGAGGAACTTGATGAACTGTCCAGAAAACTGGATCAGCTGAAGATAGAGGAGACTGCTCTTAAAAAGGAGACGGATCAGCTGTCTAAGGAGAGACTTATTGACCTCCAGAAGGAACTGGCCGAGCTGAATGATGAATTCAACAGTAAGGAGGCAAAATGGCAGAACGAAAAGAATATTGTTGACCAGGCCTCGAAAATAAAAGAAGAGATCGAGAGCACGAATCATGAGATCGAGATTGCTACTCAGGCCGGAGATTATACGAAAGCAGGAGAACTGAAGTACGGTAAGCTGCCGGAGCTGGAGAAGAGGCTTAAAGAAACGGAAAATGCCATCGATCAGAAGGAACTTTCGCTTGTTCATGAGAAGGTGACTGAGTCTGAGATAGCTGAGATCGTATCGCGCTGGACAGGAATACCAGTAGCAAAGCTGTCTCAATCCGAGCGTGAGAAGACTCTCGGTCTTGGCGATGAACTGAAGAAAAGAGTTGTTGGTCAGGATGAGGCTGTAAGACTTGTATCTGAAGCAATAATAAGATCCAGAGCAGGAATAAAGGATCCGTCCAGACCGATAGGTTCGTTTCTGTTTCTGGGTCCTACCGGAGTCGGCAAGACTGAGCTTGCAAAGACACTAGCCCGGGCTCTCTTCGATGACGAGAAAAATATGGTGCGTATCGATATGTCCGAGTATATGGAAAAATACTCAGTTTCCCGTCTTATAGGAGCGCCTCCCGGATATGTGGGATATGACGAGGGCGGTCAGCTGACGGAGGCTGTCAGGAGAAAACCTTATTCTGTCGTGCTCTTCGATGAGGTTGAGAAGGCTCATCCTGATGTTTTTAATATCCTTCTGCAGGTACTGGATGACGGCAGGATCACTGATTCACAGGGCAGGACTGTGGATTTCAAAAATACCATAATCATACTGACCTCAAATCTCGGTGCGCATGAAATTCTGGAAGGAATCGAAAAGGATAACGATATAACTGACGCGACACGTGAGAAAGTAAGGCAGATATTGAGAGCTCAGTTTCGTCCGGAATTTTTGAACAGGCTGGATGAAATAATAATGTTCCGTCCGCTTACAAGAGAAAATATCGGACACATAGTAGACCTGCAGCTTGAAGAACTGAACAGTCGTCTGGCTGACAGGGAAGTGAAGGTTGTACTGACTCCGGAGGCTCGGCAGATGGTCGTTGACAGGGGATATGATCCTGTATACGGAGCACGTCCGCTGAAGAGGTATATGCAGAAGACTATTGAGACGATTGCCGCAAGGATCATACTTGGCGATGAGTTGTCAATGGGAGATACCATAGAAATAGAAGTGAAGGACAATGAGCTGACCGGTCATGCTGTCCATGCGGCGGAGAAAATCTGAAGATTATTAATGACAAAAACTTCTCACAGAAATATAGAGAATCTTCGTTGCAAGGATTCATTCGCTTTTTGCCAAGAGATGTCACAGTGGTGGCTCACAAGTTGTGTTTTTCTGTTTGCTCGCACGCGCTTTTTAGCGGCTCTCTGACAAAAGCGCGCAGAAATGCTTTAAAATAAATTTTGCAGTTGCAATATTCTACAAGGAAGCATTTCTGCTTGAACGATTGTCAACCGAGCCGCAGCTAGCGTGCTCGCTCACAACGAAAAACACAATGTTCGCCACCATCTGTGCATATCTTGGAAAGCTTCCATGAATCCTTGCAACGAAGATGATCCATGGAAATTGATGCAAGCGCATTTAAAGTGCAAACTTCGTTTGCTTGCGCTTGCACATTAAATGTGGGAAGTTTTTGTTAATGAACTGATCGTTACTGATTGTTATTTTATATTATTTCATGCGACTTCAGAATATTATGGATCTCACGTATCAGATAGGGCTTTAGGTGTTCAAGATCCAGAGGGTCTTTGTATATGATGGAGCTGTATCCGGCTGCTCCCACCAGTTCCACGATCAGAAAAAGAGCTATCTCAGGATCACGGTATTTCACGGGCGATTCTTCCAGGATATTACGATAGAGGTAGTAGAAGTCGGGCTCATCCTCTTTTGGCTCTCCGTAAATGGCGTTTCTGAAGACACCCCATGAGAGGTTTTTATTGAGAAAAACCAGAAGGGGCTTGTTGGATTCGAGTTCATCGAGGATATGCTCCATCATGAAAACTATTATTTTTTCGACATCCAAAGGCTCATGATTTTCATCTGAATCCGGAGAGTGCTCATTAATAAAGGCATTATAAGCGTTGATGAACAGCTTTGACGCCTCATGTATTGTCAGTCTGTTCCGGAGATCGTACTTATCCTTGAAATACAGATAGAATGTCCCCTTGGCTACTCCGGCATTTTTGACGATATCGGAGATGGACGTGTTCTGGAATCCTTTTTCTGTGAAGAGCTGAAAGGACTGCTTGAGCAGCGATTCGCGTTTTTGTCTTTTCTTGCTTGTTACTTTTTCACTCATTAATTTTTCCAGTTTCTATTAAGTATATTACTACGGCTTAGTGTTAAAAGTACCTTTTGCCACCGTAATCATACATATTTGAATTTATGTATATCTGAAATCACAAAATAATTGACCACCGGTCATTATTATAGCATAATGCTATACGAAAAGAAATGAACGATGGTCATTTTTTCAGAGAAGGAGAAAAAAGATGAAGACTCTGGCTAAAGGAATAGTGAAGCTGAGATATCTGATCCTTGTCATTGCCGTCGTCCTCCTGTTCCCATCTGCAATCGGTTATATGAAGATGCGGATCAATTATGATATTCTGACATATCTCCCGAAGAACATCGAGACGATGAAAGGACAGGATATCCTGGAGGATGAGTTCGGCGTCGGCGCGTATTCTATGTATGTCGTCGAAGGCATGGATTACAAGGATGTCGCGAAACTGAAGAAGAAAATCAAGGCCGTGCCACATGTGCATAACGTGCTCTGGTATGACAGCATAGCCGATATATCGATTCCGGTATCCATGATTCCGGATAAATACAGGAAGGCTTTTGATAACGGCGATGCAACGATGATGTTTGTCATCTTTGACAACACTACATCTTCTGACGATACAATGAATGCGGTCAAAAAGATCAGGAAGATATCCAATAAGCAGTGCTTCCTGGCAGGTATGTCCGGTCTGGTCGAGGATACAAAGGAACTGGCTGAGAAGGAGACGCCTGTATATGTGCTGATTGCGGTGGTGCTGGCAGTAATAGTCCTCTCGCTTACCATGGATTCGTTTTTGATACCCCTGTTTTTCCTTCTGTCTATCGGAATGGCAATCATTTACAACATGGGAACAAACAGGGCATTCGGCGAGATGTCATTTATTACGCAATGTATAGCTGCTGTCCTGCAGCTGGGCGTGACAATGGATTATTCCATCTTCCTCTGGCACAGCTATCAGGAGCAACTGGGACGATATCCCGATGACAAGAACAAGGCCATGAGCACGGCAATAGTGGCTACATTTCAGTCGGTGATAGGGTCTTCTATTACTACGATAGCAGGATTTATAGCGCTTTGCTTCATGAGCTTCAGAATTGGTCTTGATCTCGGACTTGTAATGGCAAAGGGTGTGCTTATCGGCGTCATTTGCTGCCTTACGGTTCTTCCGAGTATGGTGCTCATTTTTGACAATGCTCTTGAGAAGACAAGACACAGACCTCTGCTTGGAGAATTTAAGAAAATACCGAAATTTATCTCGAAGTATTACTGGATCTTCGGTCTGGTCTTTCTTCTGATCCTTCCCTTCGCGATTTTCGGAGAGACACATACGAAGGTTTATTACAATCTGGCAGGAACGCTGCCGTCGAATCTTCCTTCGATGAAAGCATCAAGTGCCCTTGATAAGAATTTTGAATCCAATACGTCTTATATGGTTCTTTATAATGTCAAGATGAAGTCGAAAGACAAGTCGGACATGCAGAAGGACATAGCAGATGTAAAAGGCGTGGATTCGGTTATAGGACTGAATACATTTTTCGGACCGGCTGTGCCTGAAAGCATGATCCCGAAAGACGTCAGCGAGATGATGAAGAGTAAGGAATATGAAATGTGCCTCATCACATCGAAGTACAAGGTAGCATCGGATGAGGTCAATGATCAGATAGATACTGTAAAGAAGATCACAAAGGGCTACGACAAAAAATCTATGGTCGTAGGCGAAGCGCCATGCACCAAGGATCTTATTACTGTCACAAACAGGGACTTCCAGATAGTTAACTGGGTATCGATAGCGCTGGTCTTCATTATAATAGCTGTCGTGCTGAAGTCCGCCTCGCTCCCCTTTATTCTGGTGGCGGTCATAGAATTCGCAATATTTATAAATATGGGGCTTCCCTATTATACGCACACGACTCTGCCGTTTGTCGCGTCCATCGTCATCGGCACTATTCAGCTTGGCTCCACGGTCGATTACGCGATACTTATGACGACGAGATATCTCTGGGAGAGAAACCACGGCAAGGGCAGGACCCACGCCACCAGAGAAGCGCTCTCAGCTTCGATGAAGTCAATAATAGTATCGGCTCTGTCATTCTTCGGAGCGACGTTCGGCGTAGGACTTGTCTCGTCGATCGATATGATAAGCTCACTCTGTTCGCTGATGGCGAGAGGCGCACTTATCAGTATGGTGGTGGTTATTCTGGTACTGCCTTCCATGTATATGATATTCGATCCGCTGATCGTGAGAACGACAGCAAAATGCGCCGAAGCAAGAGAGTATGACAGAAACAAGAAGAAACTTCAGGCATAAGTGCCGGAAATGGAAAGGATGACTTTTTATGAATATCAACAGAAAAGTAATCAAAAAAACAGCAGCGGCAGCTATGGCATGCCTGGTAGGACTGAGCACGGTCTCATGCGCCGGAACGTCAGCTGTCACGGAAAGCAGCAAAAATACAACGGGTTCAGAGACAAAAAATGAGAAGAAGCTTGAGAAGACGATCAGAAATACAAGCTTTGGAGAATCTGGAAAAGATGCAGAGAAGATAGAAACAGTGTATGTGAAGTCCGATGCCGAGGGTTCTCCGAAAAATGTGCTGGTAAGCGACTGGCTGAGAAATTATAAAGGTTCTGACAAGATCGAGGATGCCACAAGCCTTACCGATATTCAGAATGTGAAAGGCAATGAAAAGTACGAAAAGGGCTCCGGAGACAAGATCACATGGAATGCTGACGGGAATGACATCTATTATCAGGGCAAGACTTCCAAGGAACTGCCGGTAGGCGTCAAGGTGTCATACAAGCTTGACGGCAAAGACATATCTCCCGCCGATCTTGCCGGAAAGTCCGGACATGTGACGATCAGATTCGATTACACAAATACGGCAAAGGAGAAAATAAATGTAAACGGCAGCGAGGAAAATATTTCTGTTCCTTTTGCCATGATATCAGGAATGATTCTCCCGTCTGATAAGTTTACAAATATCAATGTCACAAACGGCAAGGTCGTAAGCGATGCCAACTCAAATATAGTAATGGGCGTGGCACTTCCGGGACTGAAGGATGCCCTGAAACTTGACAGCTCGAAGCTTACAGACCTCGGCGTGAACGAGGACAAGACCATACCTGAGTATGTGGAAATAACTGCGGACACAAGCGATTTTGACCTCGGCCTTACGATGACACTGGCTTCTTCGGATGTGCTTTCGGATCTGGGATTCGACGACTTCAACAATGCAACAGCCGCTGACAAGATCCAGGATGACATGACAAAGCTTCAGGATAGCATGAAAGCCCTGGAGGATGGTTCAGGAAAGCTGAAGGATGGCACAAAGACATTAAAAGACGGCACTTCCAAACTGAAGAGCGGTTCGGGTACTCTGAAAGCCGGGACAAAGACATTAAAGGACGGTACCGGTGAATTGAAGAGCGGCATAAATGATTATACCGACGGCGTCAGCACGCTTACTGCCGGTGCTAAGGAACTGAACGACAAGATGGCTGACCTTGTAGCAGGCACAAAGAGTCTCTCGGACGGCACGAATGCTTTATATAATGCGATTTCCACAGCAGACATGAGCTCTTTTACCAGTCTTCTGAAAGCATATTCAGCCGTAGATAAAGAGCTTAAAAGCGGAGATTTTTACAGCAGCTTCAATTCTGCCCAGGCACTTGCAAAGCTTTCTTCCTCTGATCAGGCAGCACTTCTTACAAAATATAATAGTCTGGAGACTGATGGGAAGTTTAATTTTATTTTTTATAATCTCATGACTCCTGAGGAGAAGAAGCAGTATGAAACTCAGTATAAGGCAGCTGTGGAAGAAGCGTTTGCAAAGAATGAGCCTGCTGCACTGAAACAGTATGAGGATTATGCAATAGTCGCATCAGCTCTGAGCCAGAAGTATAAAAAGCAATTCTCTCTTGATGACGTCAAGAAGATGTCTGCGGAGTATATTAATAATGTACTTAATCAGGCAGCTACGGCAGCAGTTGTAGAAAAAAACAGAGGGAAAATTAATGAGAATGCCGTAAACGATGACATGAGAAAAACTGCTTTGAAAGAGATGGAGGCAGCTGCCGGGGCTACAGTCGACAAGGCCACAAACACCACATTAAAAGATACGGTTGACGCCACAGTCAGATCTGAAATTGAAAAAAAGGCTAAACCAGAGGCTCAGAAGCAGGCAATAGCTGCCGGCGAAGAGAAGATGCGGGCTGCTGAGGCAAAGAGCATTAGTGAGGCAGGAGGAATTACGGCTGCTGATGCTGATAAAGTTGCTAAGACCAGAGGATATGAGAAGATTAGCGATCCTTCGCAGATATCAAAGGATGACGAGGCATGGCTTTCCGTCACCGGCATGACAAGGACTGAGTGGGAATATTTAGCAGCTCACGCGAAAGTCACGGATAAAAAGGAACAGAATACGGCAGCTGAATATATAGTTAAGTACATGGCCTTCGAGGAGAAGTACAGCAAGCTTAACGATGTCGCTGATAAGCTTACTAAAAATGCGAATACGTCGGCTTCGCTTGATGTCAAATTCGAATCCTTTGTCGAAAATCTTAAGGGCAAGCTGAATATGCTGAATAACGGCGCCGGACTTCTGTATCAAAACGTCAGCGGGAAGCTGGCTCCGGGCGTGCTGAGACTTTATAACGGCGCATCGCTTCTGAACGGCAATTCAGGCAGACTTCTTGATGGAGTGAACCGTCTTGATAATGGCGCTTCGGATCTCTATTCAGGAGCAGGTCTTCTTGACAACGGAATCGGCACACTTGATAACGGAGCAGCTGATCTCTATAATGGAGCTGATCTTCTGGATGCAGGTCTTGTGAAGTTTGATGACGAGGGAATAAAGAAGATAGCAGAGGCCTTTGACGGGGACATCAATCAGTTTACGGACAGACTTACAGCCATAAATGATGCTTCGAAAGCTTATGACACCTTTGCCGGTGCAGATGAAAACATGACATCATCCGTAAAATTCATTTTCGAGACATCAGAAGTAAGCTCTGATAAAAATTAATGCTTCGGCAAATCTTATTCTGCCGAATGAATACGGCATCAGATCATGCGGTCGCTTAAAAGCGGCCGCATTTTTTCACTTGAAAATCTTTTTGAGAGAGTGTATTGTAACAAGAGTGTGAATAATTCTCGTGCAAATAATTCATTTTTAAAAGTAATAACTTGAATTTACTGTCGATGGCTAATAAAAATGAATGAAAAGATACGAGATAATTCATTTTAATAGAAAGGCTGACATGGATCTCTTTACTTATATGGAAGAGCAGAACCGAAAAAAGGAATCTCCTCTTGCTTCCCGCATGAGACCGAGAACTCTTGACGAGATAGTGGGTCAGGATGAGATCATCGGCAAGGGACGGATGCTCTACCGGGCGATCAAGGCTGATAAGCTGCAGTCCGTGATTTTTTACGGACCGCCCGGTACGGGGAAAACCACCCTGGCGGAAGTGATAGCCAATACTACAAAAGCAGATTTCAAGGCGATAAATGCTACGACATCCGGAAAGAAAGACATGGAGAACGTAGTAAAGGAAGCGCGGGAGATGCTTGGCGCCTACGTCAGACGGACCATCTTATTCATAGATGAGATCCACCGTTTCAATAAATCCCAGCAGGATTATCTTCTTCCCTATGTTGAGAACGGAACGCTTACGCTTATAGGCGCGACGACGGAGAATCCTTATTTTGAAGTAAACGGCGCGCTGCTGTCGAGGTCAATGATATTTGAACTGAAGCCTTTGTCCTCTGATGATATTGTTACAATAATAAAAAGGGCAATTACGGACAAGGAACGCGGGCTCGGCGCTTTCCATCCGCTGATGGATGACGAGGCGGTGGATTTTCTTTCCGGTATGGCGGACGGAGACGCAAGGAGAGCCTTGAACGCACTGGAGCTTGCGGCGCTCACCACAGACCCGTCTGATGACGGAAAGATTCATATCACGGCAGACGTGATCAGCGAGTGCATTCAGCGAAGGATAATCCGTTACGACAGAGAGGGTGATAACCATTACGACACCATTTCCGCCTTCATTAAATCCATGCGGGGGTCTGATCCGGACGCGGCGGTATATTATCTGGCAAGGATGCTTTCAGCCGGAGAAGATGTAAAGTTTATTGCGAGAAGGATAATGATCCATGCAGCGGAAGATGTGGGTCTCGCGGATCCCAATGCCATAGTGGTCGCTTCTGCCGCGGCTTCTGCGGTCGAGCGTGTGGGAATGCCTGAGGGAAGGATAATTCTGGCAGAGGCCGCAGCATACATTGCGACGGCGCCGAAGTCCAATTCAATCGTGTGCGCCATAGACAAGGCTATGGATCTGGCTGAAAAAACAGGCTCGGCTCCCGTGCCGAGACATTTGCAGGATTCCCACTACGGGGGGTCCGGGAAGCTGGGAAAGGGAGTCGGATACAAATATCCACATGACTTTCATGAACATTATGTTTCCCAGCAGTATCTTCCTGATCCGCTTGTCGGGGAGAAGATATACGAGCCGGGAGACATAGGATATGAGGCGGATCTTAAAAAGAGACTTGAAAAACTGAGGTCTGAGTACGGTGAAAACGGATATGATCCGCCGGGAAATAAAGACTGAAGCAGCGGAAGGTAAATGAATAGAAGACATTGTTACCACAGGAGGGAACAGATGAAATCGTACAATGAGATGTCGAAAGAAGAACTGATGAAGGAAAAGGAAAGCCTGACAGCGGCTTACAGGGATTATCAGAAGATGGACCTGTCGCTCAATATGGCACGCGGCAAGCCCGCTCCCGCCCAGCTGGAGCTGTCATACGGACTTCTTGGCGCCGTGGATCCTTCTGACATGATTGAAGACGGCATTGATACGAGAAATTATGGCGGACTTGACGGAATCCCTGCTGCAAAGACTCTTCTGGCATCAATGGTTGACTGCGATCCGGAACAGGTAATAGTTTTCGGCAACTCATCTCTTAATATCATGTATGACCAGGTCTCCAGGGGCATGACGACAGGATATCTTGGAGAGACACCCTGGTGTAAGCTTCCGGAGGTCAAATGGATATGCCCGGTTCCCGGCTACGACAGACATTTCGGGGTGACTGAGCATTTTGGAATAAAGATGATAAATGTTCCGATGACGGAAGACGGCCCGGATATGGATATGGTGGAAGAGCTTGTGAAAGATCCTGCCGTAAAGGGTATGTGGTGCGTCCCCAAGTATTCAAATCCTCAGGGCTATGTATATTCTGACGAGACTGTAAAGCGTATCGCGGCTTTAGAGCCGGCAGCTCCTGATTTCAGAGTCTTCTGGGATAATGCTTATTGCGTTCACCACATCTATGATGAGCCTGAGAAACAGAAAAAGATACTTAACATACTGGATGAGGCTGAGAAGTGCGGTCACAAAGACATGATATTTGAGTTCATGTCCACATCCAAGATTTCTTTCCCCGGAGCAGGAATCGCCGGCATGGCCGCAAGCGACAATAACCTTAAGGATGTGCTGAAGACTCTTTCCGCACAGACAATAGGCTATGACAAGATAAATATGCTGCGCCATGTCAACTTCTTCCGTGACGGCAAGGGGATAAGAGAGCACATGAAGAAGCATGCAGCTATCGTGCGCCCGAAGTTTGAGCTTACGGTGAAGAAATTCAAGGAAGAACTGGAAGGACTGGGAGTGGGCTCGTGGACAGAGCCTTCGGGCGGTTATTTCGTGACGTTCACGACAAATCCCGGATGCGCGAAGAGGACAATAGAGCTCGCAAAGGAAGCAGGAGTGACTATGACCGGTGCGGGAGCTCCTTTCCCTTACCATAAGGATCCCGATGACTCGACAATCAGAGTGGCGCCTACATATCCGACGCTTGATGAGCTGTCACAGGCTCTTGATGTGTTCGTCCTTTGCGTGAAGCTTGCTGCTGTGGAGAAAAAGCTCGGCTGATAATCGTTTATATGCCGAATTTTATGGTTATATTTACCAAAGATAGGCTGAAAACGGTTTTTTAACTATCATATTTGGCGAAAACCTTGTATAATGGGTTGTAATAGATACAGTAGGTTTTTGTTCCCCGTGTGATCACAGGGAACGGTTGCAAGGGTGCATATGATTACAGTGTCAGATGTCCGCCGCCGCGCATGAAAGACAAGGAGGCGTCAGGACATGACACTCATATCATAGTATTTTGGAATGATTTGTACCCGGTAACGGTAATATTGTTCATACAGACCCGATTTGAACGAGACAGGGGGTAGATGGCAATGGCAAAAGCAAAGTCGAAAAATGAGCAGGGCGGTTCGCTTTTTAATTTTAATTTGAATCAGGACGACGGCAAGAAGGCAAAGACCGGAAAATCCGGGCTCCCCATAGAACCGGAGGAAGATCATACCTCATACGCGCCGAAAAATGATTATGAAGCGCCCAGGGTTTATGTGCCTGAAAGGATGAGAGCCGAAGCGGAGAAGAATCAGCCTGCGATGCCCGGCAATGTATGGCAGACAGGCGTGCCTGATGCCGTGGTTCCGCAAGGAAATGGTATTCCGAGTGCCGTAGTGCCTCAGGGCAACGGCATTCCTCAGTCTGTAGCGCCTATGACGGCGGCTTCTGAGGAAGCCAGAAGAGAAAATGAGGCAATGCCGAATGGAATTCCTCAGCCGGCAGTACCGCAGGCAGCGGCTCCAAGGGCAGCAGCTCCTCAGGCAGCAGTACCGCAGGCAGCGGCTCCGAGGGCAGCAGCTCCGCAGGCAGCGGTTCCTCAGCCGGCAGCTCCTAGAGCAGCAGCTCCACAGGCAGCAGTACCGCAGGCAGCGGCTCCGAGGGCAGCAGCTCCGCAGGCAGCAGTTCCGCAGGCAGCGGCTCCTCATGAGCCGCGTCAGGCACAGGCGGAAGACATGCAGGAAGCTCGTTCGAAAGTACACCAGTATACTCCGTCGGAGAACAAGAACACGCAGACAGGCAATGCTCAGGTACCTCACAGCAAGCCACCCATGAGACAGGGAGATATCGGCAGACAGGAACGCTCGAAGATAAGCGAATTCCATCCTTCAAGACCTGCGCAGGAGGCTGCTGTTGAGCCGACCCCGAAGGCAGTTGGAGAGACTCAAAGCATACAGCCGAAAGCCGGGGCGATCGAGACAAACGGAGCGCAGAATCAGGACGACGGAGAGCGTCTCTATACTGTAGAATCAGTCCTTGCTGATGAGCAGATGCGTAATTCGGCTGCAGGATATTCTACCAATGTAGGCGGAGAGACTGCCGGAATGGCTGCTGTCCGTGAGAATATGGCAGATGGCTTCGTGGATATCAGACCTCAGTCTGATTACAGATATTTCGGTATGGAGGAAGAGGCAGAGGCAAGAAAAGCTGCCCAGAAGTCTGCAGAGAAGGCAGCTGAAAAAGCAGCAGGCGAATCAAAGCCTGAGGCACAGTCTAAGCCTGTTCAGGCAGATACAGGATCTGAGGATGAGGGAGATACACCTCTGTCAAAGTTTGTAAGAGACATAAATGCCAGAAGCGACGAACAGGGCTTGCTCTCCAAGAGAAATGCCGAGAAGATCGATAAGATAAGCAGTCAGATAGAGACTACAAGTCATGTCGTGAAGGTGCTTTCGGATCGTTCGAGAGACCTCGACAATGCAAAGGCTTCAGTTCAGGATACTCTTGACCGTCTGTCAAAGACTAATGAGAAGATTGAAACTACGGCTAAGATCATATCTGACCAGACCAAGAAGATGAGCGCTGCTTCAGCATCCATGCAGGAGATTACTTCTCTCGTATCTGCAATGGCATCGGAGATGAGCCTTCTTTCAAAGAATGCTTCAGAAGAGGCACTTAAGGCAGGCGATGATACCGGAAGAGGTTTCGGTGCAGTCGCCACCAGAATGAGAGAGCTCGGCAATCAGGCATCCGGTTCTGCAAAGCAGATAAAAGAGATAATTGATGTATTTGCAAAGGCTATGAATGATGCGACCAGCACCATGAAGAAGACTCTGGAGCTTGCCGAGAGCCAGTCAGGTGACATTAAGTCAACCGATGAAGCTTTTAAGAGCATCGACAAGAGTCTGAGCGGCCTCTCTGATGGAGTATCAGCTGTAGAGAAATCCATGGATGAGATGAATGACTTGAGAGACAGCGCAGTTAATTCTTCCGAGCAGCTTCTTGATTTCTCATCCAGACAGCAGACTTATTCCGTACAGTCGGTCAGGAATCTCATCGAGATGGATAAATGCAGCAGCACCATCAATGACAGCTCTGCAAAGCTTGGTGACCTGGCAGCTATGCTAAAAAGTGATATAGGCAATTTTGGTAAATGATATATAAACAGGAGGTAGAAAATGTCTGACTACAAAAATCTCATACTTGAAGTCGAGGATAATATTGCTGTCCTCAAGATTTCCCGCCCGAAGGCTCTCAATGCGCTGAACAGCGAGACGCTGGAGGAACTCGATGATTGCCTTGCTTCCATAGAGGCAAATGATGATATCAAGGCAGTTATTCTTACCGGCGGTCCCTGCTTTAATAAGAAGCTCGGCGGTGATGATGACTTCAGGAGTTTTGTAGCCGGGGCTGATATAGCAGAGATGGCTGATTTTGACGCAAAGAGCGCCCGTGCATTTGGTATGCGCGCATCCAAGCCTTTCTTCAGACTTATGAAGATGCGTCAGGTTACCATAGCGGCAATCAACGGCTTCGCCCTTGGCGGCGGCAATGAAATCGCCATGGCATGCGACATCCGTATTGCTTCTGAAAATGCTACATTCGGTCAGCCTGAGGTAGGTCTCGGAATAATCCCCGGATTCGGCGGCACACAGCGCCTCGCTCGTCTGGTCGGCATGGGACGCGCAAAGGAGATCATCTTCACGGCAGAGAATATCAACGCAGAAGAGGCATACAGAATCGGTCTGGTAAATCATGTGGTTCCGAAGGAAGAACTGATGCCAACAGCAAAGAAGATGGCCGCTACAATTATTTCAAAGGGAAGCTATGCAGTAGCTGTCGCAAAGGCCGCCATCAATAACGGATACGATATGGATATCGAGAATGCGGTTGAATATGAGGCAAACCTCTTCGGAGTGGTCTGCGATACTCATGATCACCGTGAGGGAATGAAGGCATTTCTTGAGAGAAGACCTGCTGATCTTACAGATTTCTGATTTTCTCTTGGACTTGGTAATGGAGACTGATAAGTGATTCCGGGATAAGGATCTGAAGATATGATTTTGAAAATTCCGGAATATGGATTCACCGGAATATGATATCACTGGAATATGGATTCACCGGAATATGAAATCACCGGAAATAAAGGCGGATACGGGCAAGTCCCGTATCCGCCTTTTTAGACAGATGTGTATTCGTTTGCATTTCCTATTTGCTCCAACGCGCATTGAGGAGACTCCGAAATTATTTTCGGGCGATAAAGATACCGGCGGATTTGGTGATATGAATGCCATTTTTTACTTTTTTCCGGATAAAGTTGCGAAATTCTCTGTAATGATTCAGGAGCAGGCTGTTCTGATTGCCGTGACAGGACAGGATATAGGCAATAAGGGGTTCCGCTTCGCTTATTTCTATATGATCCGGATAGAGAAAGGTATCTACCGAATCAAAATAATATGAGAGAATCTCTTCTCCATTCTCCAGACCGAAACGGTCATAGAGATTATACTGTGACAATGTGATCTCAGGGTTGAAATCATGTACCAGCTGCGTGATCTCTTTCATGTGATCTCTGCCATAGGTCGATGCGATGAAAATACCGTCTTCCTTCAGTACCCGCCTGATTTCGGTAAGGGCATTTTTTATACCGTCGGGACGGCTTAAATAGAAAAGAAGGTGGTCTCCGATGACGCAGTCGCATGAATTATCCGGAAGAGGGATCTTCTCGCAGTTGATCTTTTTGTAGTGAAACTGACGGGGAGTAGAAAGCGCTTCTATGTTTTTCTGGTATGAACGGTTGACTGCAAGCCTCGCGTCTTTCAGCATACCTTTTGATATATCGGAAAGAATGATAGTGGTCCGGTCAGGAAGATGTTCAATGTTTTCCGCCCAGAGAGAACCGCTTCCGCATCCTAGTTCCAGGATCTGAGGCTGGGAAGAGTTCTTTCCTATGTCTTCTATTCCGGCAGTTCGATAGATCCATCTGAACCATCCTTCAGGATTTACGGAATAATCTCTGTGGAGACGTATGCGGGCGGAGATATTTGCGGAGCTGGTATATTGCGACTGCATACTCTGTTCCATTGATGTGAGGTGGATAAGATCCATCATGCCTTGCCAGTCGATGTGGGAGCTCTTTCTTATGGCTGATGTGGTTCGGTCGATGGCGCTTTCAACGGATCTCATCTCGTCTATTTTTTCACTTATGAGTTTCTTTTGTATATTCAGCGAGTCGAGAAGTGAGGAGGGGTCGCCGGATGCGACAGTGAGTTCACGTATCTCATCCAGGGTGAAACCGAGATATTTGAAGAGGAGGATCTGCTGAAGACGGGCAAAATCGGATTCGGTATATAGTCTCGCACCGGATTCGGTGCGGCAGCTCGGTGTGAGCAGACCTTTCTGGTCGTAAAAGCGGATGGTTCGGACGGTTACATGCGCTTTGGACGCGAACTGACCGGTGGTGTAGGATATTTTTTTGCCTGATTCGTTCATATTTTGCCTGCTTTGAATTTTTATATGGTACACCTGTATTTTATCACTGTTCGCTGCCGGTTTTATGTTAATATTATGATGATACCGGAAACATTGCATGCAAGTAAACTTGAAGTTTTGCTAAGAAATTCGTTAAGGTCTATGGAAAGGAAATGATATGAAACATTATGATTATCTAGTGGTTGGAGCGGGTCTGTTTGGAGCTGTTTTTTCGCATGAGGCGGTGTCACGCGGACGGTCATGTCTTGTGATAGACAAGAGGGATCATATTGCGGGAAATATTTTTACCAAAAATGTAGACGGGATCAATGTTCATGTATACGGAGCGCATATTTTCCATACTTCGGATAAGAGAATATGGGAGTATGTAAACCGGTTTGCTGAATTTAATAATTATGTGAATTCCCCGATCGCGGCTTATCATGATGAGACTTATAACCTGCCTTTCAATATGAATACTTTTTCAAGGATGTGGAATATCAGGACGCCTGAGGAGGCTGAGAAGATCATAGAATCTCAGAGGAATGAATACATTGCCGGGATGAAGAAGGAACGCGGCCTTTCGGATGACGAGGAGTTTGTTCCGGCAAATCTGGAGGAGCAGGCTATATCTCTTGCCGGACGTGACATATATGAGAAGCTGATAAAGGAATATACCGAGAAGCAGTGGGGACGGCCATGTACAGAACTGCCGGCTTTTATTATAAAGAGACTGCCGTTTCGGTTTATTTATGATAATAATTATTTCAACGACAGATATCAGGGAATACCTGTGGGCGGATATACCGGGATCGTTGAGAAGCTGCTGGAAGGGGCGGACGTAAGGACAGGTGAAAATTACTTTGATGTAATGAATTCTGCCGGGACTTGTCATGAGGGAGTGCTTTCTGATGGAGAAAGGTTTACTTTCTCGAAGCTTCTCTTTACGGGGCAGATCGATGAGTTCTATGGCTACAAATTCGGACCCCTCCAGTACAGGTCCGTCAGGTTTGAGACGGAGAAGCTTGATACTGATAATTTCCAAGGCAATGCCGTCGTGAATTATACCTCGAAGGATGTTCCATGGACCAGGATCATTGAGCACAAGCATTTCGAATTTGGAAAGCAGCCGGTGACGATCATTTCGCGCGAGTATTCGTCTGAGTGGGAACCCGGCGCGGAGCCTTATTATCCTGTAAATGACGAGAAGAATAATGCGCTTTATGAGAAATACAGGAATCTTTCCGAGTCTGATAAAGATGTGATGTTCGGCGGCAGGCTGGGACTCTATAAATATTATGATATGGATAAGGATATCATGGCTGCACTTGACCTGGTGGCAAAGGAGCTGGCTTGAAAAAGGGACGGTTTAAAAAGAAAATCATAATCTGTCTCATCATATTGGCCATGGTCTTTGGATTCGGATCATGGTACAGGGCTGAGAATTATTCGACCACGATTTATATTGTAAGGCACGGTCAGACGGAGGCAAATGTAAAAGGAATCCTTATGGGAAGCGGCGGTGATTCCCCTCTGACTGCAGATGGAGAGAAAGCCGTCGAGGTGACCGGGAAATATCTGGCGCCAATAAGATTCAGGTCGGCTTATTCGAGTCCCATGGGAAGGGCAGTAAAGACAAGAGACATAATCATATCTGAAAACAAATATAAAGATGAAACTCCGAAGAAAAAACTCGGATCACTCAGGGATTTGTCCTGGGGAAAGGCTGAGGGGATGACGATAGAAGATGCTTCTAAGAAATTCAAGGACCTGTCGGATGAGACTGTATTTGGAAACATTGATGACAGCAGCTTCAAGTCAAAGATTGGAGCTGAAAGCCTCTATCATTACTATCGGAGATTTGACAGATGTCTCGGAAAAATCGCTGAAGAAAAGGAGAATAGAGATGGGAATGTTCTGGTGGTGACACATTCCGCCGCGGGCAGATATCTGGCAAAAAAATTCGGCAACAAGGATTATTCCAATATCGACAATGCTTCTGTTACGGTGATCAGATACAGACACTCTCCATTGGGTAAGACCGGTTGGGAGATGGTTGCTTTTAATAAATGACTAAAACTTCCCACATCGATAAAGAGAAACTTCGTTGCAAAGGATTCATTCGCTTTTCGCTAACAGCTGTCACAGTGGTGGCTCACATGTTGTGTTTTTCTGTTTGCTCGCACGCGCTTTTTAGCGGCTCTCTGACAAAAACGCGCAGAAATGCTTGAATAGTATTCTTGCAGCTGCAATAATTTTAAAGGAAGCATTTCTGCTTAAACGGATGTCAACCGAGCCGCAGCTAGCGTGCTCGCTCACGACGAAAAACACAAAGTTCGCCACCATCTGTGCATCTGTAAGCAAGCTATAATGAATCCTTGCGACAAAGATAATTCATGTGATGTGGGAAGTTTTATAAAGAAGAAAAGAAAACACTCAGACTGAGGTAAAAAAATATAAAAAACACTTGCAGGTGACGTTACGTCACCTTGTATAGTTGTAAGAGATGAGTTAGCTGATGGTCAGCGCTCATCAAAAAAGGTAATCGAGAAGAGATTCAATATTTTTAAAGGAGATTGACATGACAATTATAGTTACAGGCGGAGCGGGATTTATCGGAAGCAATTTCGTATTCTATGAATTAAAGAATCATCCGGATGACAGGATCATCTGCCTGGATTCTTTAACCTATGCCGGCAATCTGTCCACCTTGAAGGATGTGATGGATAAGCCGAATTTCAGATTCGTGAAGCTTGATATCAGGGACAGAGAGGGTGTTTATAAGCTGTTTGAGGAAGAGCATCCTGACATGGTTGTGAATTTTGCCGCGGAATCTCATGTGGACCGTTCCATAGAGAATCCGACTATTTTCCTTGAGACCAATATCATCGGCACATCGGTTCTGATGGATGCCTGCAGAAAATATGGAATCAAGCGTTATCATCAGGTTTCTACCGATGAAGTATACGGAGACCTGCCGCTTGACCGCCCGGATCTCTTCTTCCATGAGGATACTCCGATCCATACATCGAGCCCCTATTCCACATCAAAGGCATCAGCAGATCTCCTTGTGATGGCATATCACAGGACTTACGGTCTGCCTGTCACGATCAGCCGATGCTCAAATAACTACGGCCCTTATCAGTTCCCGGAGAAGCTTATCCCCCTGATGATCGCTAATGCTCTTGCCGACAAGAAACTTCCGGTCTACGGAGAGGGACTTAATGTCCGTGACTGGCTCTATGTCGAGGATCACTGCAAGGCGATCGACTTAATCATCAGGAAGGGTACGGTCGGAGAGACCTACAATATCGGCGGACACAATGAGATGAGAAACATCGATATAGTAAAGCTTATCCTTGACTATCTAGGAAAGCCGGAGTCTCTGATCGAGCATGTCACCGACAGGAAGGGACATGATCAGCGCTATGCTATCGATCCCACAAAGATCCATAACGAGCTGGGCTGGCTGCCGGAGACCATGTTCAAGGATGGAATCAGAAAGACCATTCAGTGGTATCTTGACAACAAGGAATGGTGGGAAAATATTATTTCCGGCGAGTATCAGAATTATTATCAGAAGATGTACGGAAATAAGGAAGTAATCGGCTGAGAAGCAGGAGATGAATATGAAAGTATTGGTGACTGGCGTGGCCGGTCAGCTGGGTCACGATGTGATGAATGAGCTGGCAGGCAGAGGATATGAAGGAATCGGAACCGATCTGAAACCTGTATATTCCGGTATTCAGGACGGGTCTCCGGTGACGAGGGCGGAATATCTCTCGCTTGATATTACAGACCGGGAGGCAGTGTTGAGTGAAGTGGAAAAGCTTCATCCTGATGTGATAGTTCACTGCGCTGCCTGGACTGCGGTGGATGCTGCCGAAGACGAGGACAAGAAAGCCCTTGTGAAAAAAATCAATGTGGACGGCACAAAGAATCTGGCTGACGCCGCAAAACTCGTTGATGCAGCTATGGTGTATATTTCCACTGACTACGTATTTAACGGACAGGGAGAAGAGCCGTGGAAGCCTGACTGTAAGGATTTCGCGCCCTTGAATTATTACGGTGAGACAAAGCTCGGCGGAGAGATGGCTGTTTCGGAGACCCTGAAGAAATATTTCATAGTAAGAATCGCCTGGGTCTTTGGACTGAACGGCAAAAATTTCATAAAGACCATGCTTGACGTGGGAAAGACGCACGACACGGTCCGTGTCGTTAATGACCAGATCGGCACGCCGACATATACCCTGGATCTCGCGAGACTTCTCGTGGATATGATAGAGACTGATAAATACGGTTATTATCATGCCACAAACGAGGGCGGATATATTTCATGGTATGATTTTACAAAAGAAATCTACCGTCAGGCAGGTTATAAGACTGAAGTCCTGCCGGTAACTACGGAAGAGTACGGACTCTCGAAGGCGGCTCGTCCGGCGAATTCCAGGCTTGACAAGAGCAAGCTGACGGAGAACGGATTTACGCCGCTTCCGGACTGGAAAGATGCTGTAGCGAGGTACCTTGAGGCTCTGGGGACAAAATAGAAAATTCGCACCTGATGGGAGTCGGGTGCGTTTTTCTGATAAATAAGTCTGTTTATCATGAGGTTCAGGTGCAAAGGGAGGACAGATATGCTGAAAAAATACATTTTTACAGCAGCAATGGATTCAATAAGCCGCAAGGCATTTTCTATATCAGCGATTCGCTGGCAGGTGATGTGACAAGGAGTGAAGCAAGGTTTACTGAATTGTATAATCAGCTAGGAAAGCTTTCCGTAGTGATTCAATGAAAACGGTTTGGTTATGGAAAGGGGCAAAAAGGGTATGAAGAGGATTTTCAAAGTTTTTTGTTTCCCGGCAATATTATTTGCCTTGATACTGGCTCTGCTTCCGGCGAATAGAGAAGTAAAGGCAGCCGGGAGTCAGTCCGGAGATATAGTCTACAAGACTCATGTGGAAAATATCGGATGGATGGGCGAAGTGAAAAACGGAGACCTTGGCGGTACCGAAGGACGATCTCTCCGGATGGAGGGAGTCAGGATCTCGGTAAAAAATGCCGAATACAGCGGAGATGTGGAATATTGCGCCCATGTGCAGAACATCGGCTGGATGAATTATGTAAAAGACGGGCAGCTTGCGGGAACTACGGGAAAATCGCTTCGGATCGAGGCAATCAGAGTCCGTCTGACCGGAGAGCTTGCCGGACATTATGACATCTATTATCAGGTGCATGCGCAGAACATCGGCTGGATGGGCTGGGCAAAAAATGATGAGAAGGCCGGAACGGCAGGAAAATCACTGAGACTTGAAGCGATAAGAATAAAGCTGGTGCCGAAAGGTGAAACTGCTCCGGGCTCGACTGATAATTCATTTGTACAGCCGGGCGTCCTCTATAATTCACATGTACAGAATATAGGCTGGATCGGCGACAAAGCTGACGGAGATATAGGCGGTACGGAAGGAAGGGGCTTAAGGCTGGAGGCGCTTCGCGTTTCACTCTATGACAAGAGTCTCGGCGGCGTGACTTACCGGGCTCATGTCCAGAATATTGGCTGGCAGGGCTGGGTCAGTGACGGGGCGCTTTCCGGAACTGAAGGCAGGAGTTTAAGGCTTGAGGCTGTATCAATAAAGCTGACGGGCGAAGCTGCAAAAAATTATGACATATACTACAGGACTCATATTCAGGATTTTGGCTGGACCGGCTGGGCAAAGAATGGAGAAGACTGCGGAAGTCAGGGATATTCCAAGCGGCTGGAGGCTGTAGAGATAAAACTTGTCGGTAAAAACAAGGCGGCGCCTGGTTCCGAGGAGAATATATTCCATAAGTATACTGATCCCTTCAGCGCGCATGGAAGCCTTTCTGTAGCGGGTACCAATCTCGTGGATTCTCACGGTGCAAAATATCAGCTTCATGGCGTGAGCACGCATGGAATCTCCTGGTTCCCTCAGTATGTAAATCAGGGTGCTTTCCAGAGCCTTAGAGACAACTGGAATGTGAATGCAGTAAGGATCGCGATGTATCCTGAAGAATATAATGGGTATCTGTCCGGCGGCAACCGCGCCGAACTGGAAGCTGTAATAGACAGGGGCGTAAATGCGGCGAAGAATCTGGGAATGTATGTGATAATAGACTGGCATATCCTGAATACCTGCCCCAATCCGCAGACCCATCAGTTAGAGGCTGTTGATTTCTTTCGCAGGATGTCGGCAAAATACAGTCAGTATGGCAACGTGCTCTATGAGATATGCAACGAGCCGAACAGCGGTACAAATTGGAATCAGATCGCTTCGTATGCCAACGCGGTAATTCCGGTGATCCATGCCAATGACAATGACGCCGTGATAATAGTGGGTACGCCTACCTGGTCTCAGGACGTCGACAGCGTCGATATGAATAGTCTTACAGACAAAAAGAATGTGATGTTTGCCCTTCATTTCTACGCAGCCACTCATAAGGATTATATCCGGCAGAAGGCAAGGAATGCCATTTCACGAGGCATACCTGTATTCATCTCGGAATTCTCCATCTGTGATGCGTCAGGCAATGGCTCTATTGATTATCAGTCCGCGGCAGAGTGGAAATCCCTGATCAAAGACTATAATCTGTCCTTTATGGGCTGGAGCCTCTGTAATAAAAATGAAACATCTGCTATAATAAAGCAATATGTGACAAAGACCGACGGATTCACCGAGAGTGACCTGACCGACAGCGGCAGGTGGCTGCTGGATACCTGCAAGGAGTTCGGGCAGGGCGGAAGGTGAAGGGTTATGAAGGAATACATGAAGACTTTCACAGGCTCTGATATACAATAGATATATGTACATCAGGAGATGTATTAAACAAAAGGAGAATTAGAAAATAATGAAAGGTATTATTTTGGCAGGCGGATCAGGAACCAGACTTTATCCGCTGACTAAGGCAATTTCAAAACAGATCATGCCGGTTTATGATAAGCCGATGATTTATTATCCTTTATCAACCCTTATGCTTGCCGGGATCAGAGAGGTGCTGATTATCTCTACTCCCAGAGATTTACCTGTGTTTAAAGAACTGCTTGAAGACGGCTCTCAGCTGGGAATGGATATCCGGTATGCTGTCCAGGAAGCGCCGAATGGCCTCGCTGAGGCGTTTATCATTGGTAAGGACTTCATTGGTGATGACTCTGTGGCACTTGTTCTGGGCGACAATATTTTCTATGGACAGAGCTTTTCAAAGACACTGAAGAGCGCAAGAGAGAGAGTCGAGAGCCAGGGCGGAGCTACAATTTTCGGTTATTATGTAAGAGATCCGAGAGAATATGGCGTGGTCGAGTTTGATGATACCGGCAAGGCTGTTTCGATCGAAGAGAAGCCGGATAAGCCCAAATCAAATTATGCGGTTCCCGGACTGTATTTCTATGATAATGACGTAGTAAAGATAGCTGAAAAAATACAGCCGTCAGCTCGCGGCGAACTGGAAATAACATCTGTAAACAATGCTTATCTGGATCGAGGAGACTTGTATGTAGAGACTCTCGGACGAGGATTTGCGTGGTTGGATACAGGTAATCATGATATGCTTTTACAGGCTGCAAATTTTGTCTCTACCCTTCAGAAGAGGCAGGGTTTATATGTATCATGCATAGAAGAAATTGCTTATAAGCGTGGATTTATAGATGCAGAGCAGCTGAAGAAACTTGCAAAGCCCCTGATGAAATCGGACTACGGGAAGTATCTTATCGCAGTGGCTGATGGAGAAATACAGTAAGCAGGCGGCATTTAGATATTTAATCAATCGCGCATGCAATGCAGCGATATTTATGTGAGAAAAGAGGAATGTAATGGCAATAACAGTAGAGAAGGACATAAATGGCATAGAAGGCTTGAATATCATTACTCCAAAAGTATTTGGAGATCGACGTGGTTATTTTATGGAAACATATAATGAGAACGATATGAAAGCAAATGGGATGGACTATGTATTCGTGCAGGATAATCAGTCAGCTTCCTCAAAGGGTGTGCTTCGCGGTCTGCATTTCCAGATTCATTACCCTCAGGATAAGTTGGTGCGGGTCGTGAGAGGTGAAGTATATGATGTTGCCGTTGATCTCCGCCCGGGTTCAAAGACCTTCGGTAAGTGGGCAGGAGTCATTCTGACCGCAGAGAATAAGAAGCAGTTCATGATCCCGAAAAACTTTGCGCATGGTTTTATCTGCCTGTCCGATGAAGCAGAATTCTGTTACAAGGTAACCGACTTCTATCATCCGAATGATGAAGGCGGGATCATGTGGAACGATCCGGATCTTGGCGTGGAATGGCCTATGCCGGAAGGAATGTCGGCGGATGATTTGAATCTGTCGGATAAGGATAAGGTGAATTGGAGCTATAAGGAGTTTCTTGAGAAGAGGATGGATTAGGATTAATACTTATGAGATCGGCATAAATTTCAATCGAAAGTTATCTGGTGGTTATTTGATCTAGGAGAAAGCAGTGAAATGAACAAATACGATTATCTTATTGTTGGTGCCGGTCTTTTTGGCGCAACCTTTGCCTATGAGGCGAAGAAGAAGGGAAAGACCTGTCTGGTAATTGACAAGCGGGACCACGTCGCAGGCAATATCTATACCAAGATGGTACATGATATCAATGTCCATGAATACGGCGCCCACATCTTCCATACGTCAGACAAGAAGATTTGGAACTATATCAATCAGTTTGCAGAATTCAATCATTATATCAATTCTCCGATTGCTGCTTATCATGACGAGACCTACAATCTGCCATTCAATATGAATACCTTCTCTCGCATGTGGAATATTCGTACACCGGAAGAAGCCAAGGCTAAGATCGATGAACAGCGGAATGCCTATATCGAAGAAATGAAGAAAAAGCGTGGCATCCCTGCTGACCAACCCTTTGAGGCACAGAATCTGGAAGAGCAGGCACTGTCCCTGGCAGGCCGTGATGTCTATGAGAAGTTGATTAAGGGTTATACAGAAAAGCAGTGGGGACGCCCTTGCACAGAGCTTCCGGCCTTTATTATTAAGCGGCTTCCCTTCCGCTTTATTTATGATAATAACTATTTCAATGACAGATATCAGGGTATCCCCATCGGAGGCTACACCCAGATCATCGAAAAAATGCTCGAAGGAATCGATGTCCGTACCGGTGAGGACTATTTTAAGGTCGTAGGACGGGAAGAACCGGAGCCCAGGGAGAATCCTTCTGATTTTCCGGAGGATGAGATCATAGCCAATCCTCATGCAGGTGTCCTTTCGGACGGCACTCAGATTTTCTTCGATAAGATCCTTTTCACCGGTCAGATCGATCAGTACTATGACTATCAGTTTGGCCCGCTGGAATATCGTTCCGTACGTTTCGAGACGGAGGAACTGGATACCGATAATTATCAGGGAAATGCAGTAGTGAACTATACCGCAAGGGAAGTGCCCTATACCAGGATTATTGAGCATAAGCACTTTGAGTTCGGCAAGCAGCCTACTACAATTATTTCCAGAGAGTATTCCTCAGAGTGGAAACCTGGCGTAGAACCCTACTATCCAGTCAACAATGAGAAGAATAATGCGCTCTATGAACAGTATAAAGACCTGGCATCCAGGGAAAATGATGTCATTTTCGGAGGTCGCCTTGGCCTTTATAAGTACTATGACATGGACAAGGATCTGATGGCTGCACTGGAAGTGGTGGAAAAGGAGCTGGGTGCATAAATCCGAAAATTCTATGGAAAAACTTCTTACAGTTGTAATACCTGCATATAATGCAGAAAAATATATTCGAAGAAACCTGGATGCTCTCCTCTTATCTGATGAGAAGATGAAAATGATGGAAATTCTGGTAGTAGATGATGGTGGAAAGGATGCTACTGGTGTAATTACAAAAGAGTATACAAGCCGTTATCCATCCACCTTTTTCTTCTGCCACAAGGAAAATGGTGGCCATGGTTCTGTCATTAATTATGGGATAGAGCATGCAACAGGAAAATATTTCAAAGTTGTGGATGCAGATGATTGGCTGAATAATGACGAATTATCCGATTTCCTAGATATGTTGCAAGTCCATGACGAAGATCTGATTGCTTCCGATTATCTCTGCATAGAAGATGAGACATGGAAACCCCTACGTAAGATGGGAGCCAGTGCAGATGCTTCAAAATACGGAAAGCATGGACGGTTATCGGATGGCTTTGTGGATCAGGTTATTAAAATGCACAGTCTTACCATAAAGACTGCTATCTTAAAAGAAATGCCAGACCGCATGGATGAACACTGTTTCTATGTCGACGCAGAATATATCACATATCCTATTCCCTATGCAGAGACAGTCTTTTATGATCAGAGAAATTTGTATATGTACCGATTGGGCAGAAATGGTCAAAGCATGGATATCCATTCCATGCAGAGAAACAGAGGCCAACATTTACGAGTAATGAAAAGCCTGACGGATTTTTACAGTAGACTGCCTGAGCTGGCTCCCCCAAAAAAGCATTATATTGAACGTTGCATTGCACAAATTGTAGAGAATCAGTTTCAGATTGATATTAGCCTAGGGAACCATCCGGATATGAGAAAAGAACTGAGGTCTTGGGATCGAAAATTGCTGAAAGATTATCCGGAGATCTATCACAGCACGCGAAGAAAGAGTATTACCTTGCTTCGAATGACCAACTATTGGATTCTCCCCATTGGCTATCTGGTCTTACGCTGTGTCAAGAGGTTTTGAACTCCGAAAAAACTTGCAAATTCTGAGAGATTGTTCGATAATAGCAGAGCCTGTTTCGGCATATTTTTACCCGAAAATATGAATATAACTGAGGGTCAGATGAGTTTAAGTGTTTGGATAACCTATAGAAGTAAGGAGATTGTATGAATCTGTTCCAAAGAAGGATGGCGGTTTTCTATAACTACCGATTTTTGATCAAGCAGCTGGTAATCAAGGATATTAAACTAAAATATCGTAGAAGTTTTCTCGGATATCTTTGGAGTGTTTTAAATCCGCTTTTGACGATGATGGTTATGGTTGTTGTCTTTCAGCATATGTTCCGTTTTCAAATCGCTCATTATCCGGCATATCTGATTATAGGTCAGACATTATTCAATTTCATGAGTGAGGCAACCAATCAGGCCATCACATCTATAACCGGGAATGCCTCACTTTTGAAGAAAGTCTATATACCAAAGTATGTATTTACTCTGTCTAAGGTCACAAGTTCCCTAGTGAATCTTCTATTTTCGATGGCAGCTATGTTTGTTGTTTTTATTGTGACAGGTGTACCGTTTTCTTTGTATATGCTTCTTATCCCGGTGATTCTTATTGAAACCTATATTTTTTGTCTGGGCTTTGGTCTGTTTCTTGCTCAGGCATCTGTCTTTTTCAGAGATATTCAATATATCTATGGCGTCATCATGACCGCATGGATGTATCTTACACCTATTTTCTATCCCTTAGAGCAGCTGCCTAAAACCTTACAATTGATCATTCTGCGTTTTAATCCGATGTGCAACTATATCGTGCAGTTTCGACGTGTCGTTCTGGAGCAGGCTATGCCGTCTTGGCATTATATGATCTGGGGGTTCGTAGTTGGAGCTTTCTTTATGTGGTTAGGCACATGGAGCTTTACTAAGACTCAAGATAAGTTTATTTTGTATATCTGATGGGAGAAACAATGTCCGACGATTATATTATTGACGTAGACCACGTGACTGTACGTTTTAACATGTCTGCAGAACGGCTGGATAGTCTGAAAGAGTATGTCATTAAATTCCTGAAGAGAGAACTCATGTTTCAGGAGTTCTTGGCTTTAAAGGATGTGAATCTTCATGTAAGAAAGGGGGAAGCGTGGGGATTTGTAGGCACCAATGGATCCGGTAAGTCAACGCTTCTAAAAACGATCAGCGGTATTTTAAAACCATATAAGGGAACTGTAACAGTTCGAGGCTCCATGGCACCATTAATTGAACTTGGAGCGGGTTTTGATGGAGAATTGACTGCGAGAGAAAATATCTTTCTCAATGGGACTTTGCTCGGACACAGTGAAGCGTTTATGAAAGAACATTTTGATGAGATTGTTGAGTTTGCAGAACTTCAAAACTTCCTGGACATGCCGATTAAAAACTATTCCTCAGGTATGGCGGCCAGACTGGGTTTTGCGATTGCAACGATGGTGCGCCCGGATATTCTGATCTGTGATGAGGTGCTTTCTGTAGGGGATTATAAGTTTCAAGAGAAGTGTGAAAAACGAATGAGAGGAATGCTGGAGCAGGGCACAACCTTGCTTTATGTGTCTCATAGTATTGATTCTGTACGAGCTATCTGTGATCATGCGCTATGGCTTGATCATGGAATTGTAAAAATGAGCGGTGATGTAAATACAGTTACTAATGAATATATGAAGGAGTAATGGAGGAAAAATCAGTGAGTAGTTCAGGTATTAAAATATTTGTAGTTTGTCATAAACCTGCAGTTGTTCCGGACAATAAGCTTCTTTATCCAATTCAGGTAGGCTCAGCTCTAGCCAAGAACAGATTACCTGGTATGCTTCATGATGATGAAGGTACAGATAATATTTCTGCAAAGAATAAGAGCTATTGCGAACTCACCGCACATTACTATGCATGGAAGAATTGTGATGCTGAATATTATGGCTTTTTTCATTATAGGAGATACTTTTCATTTAATCCGGAACTGATTTCCAATGATGGTTGGGGGAATATTGCGTTTGATAATCTTAATAATTCAGTGGCGGAACAAATCCATTTAAATGAAGAAGATATGGAAAAAACCATACGCAGGTATGACTATATCACTGTGAAAGGTAGGAAGATACAGACATCCATATATGATGAATATGGAATTGCAGATTTCCAGAATCGTTCGGATCTTGATACAGCGCTTGAGATTCTTAAGGAAAAATTTCCGCAATATCAGAATGCTGCTGCAGCCTATATGAATTCAAATATAGCTTATGAATGCAATATGTTCATCGCAAAAAAAGATATCTTTAACCAATACTGCGAGATGGTGTTTGGCGTTTTAGAAGAATGTGAGAAGCGCATAGATACTACATGGTATGGTCAGCAGGAATACAGAGTTTTTGGATATTTAGCAGAACGTTTAACGGGTATTTTCAGTTATTATCTGATAAACGAGACAAATAAGAAGGTTGGCTTCCTGGAAAAAACCTTATTCAAAGATACCGAACCGGAAGATCAGACCATTGAGCCTGTTTTTGCTAATGCAGTTCCTATTGTTTTGGCAGCAAATGAGGGCTTTGCTCCTTATCTGGATGTTATGATTCGATCTGTTATATTAAATGCCTCCAGAGATCGAAATTATGACATTATTGTGTTAAATCATGACATTACTGAGAAAACGGAAAGACTGATTCAATCATTTTATTCCTACAATGATAATTTCCGTATTCGTTTTGTCAATGTAAGCCGATTTTTCGACAGTAAGAAATACTTTCTGGATCAACATCTGTCTATAGAGACATATTACAGGCTAATTATTCCAGAACTAATGCCAAATTATCATAAGATTTTATATTTAGATTGTGATATGGTAGCAAATGACGATGTTGCAAAACTCTATGATATAGATTTGCAAGGCATGGTTATAGGAGCTGCAAAGGATATTGATGTTGCAGGTCAGATGAAACTTGGCTATGATCAGTGGTCTAATTATGCAACCAATACATTGAACCTGGATTGTTGTTTTGATTATTTTCAGGCGGGAGTTTTGATCTTTGATCTGGATCGTCTTCGTGAGATTACTTCGTCGAATCAAATGATGGATCTTGCAAGCGGTCATAAGTTTCGTTGCCATGACCAGGATGTATTAAATATTATATGTAAAAATCGGGTTTACTATCTTCCTCAGGAATGGAATACACTTATGAGCTGGTCAGAGCCAGATGGACGGTGCCGTATGGATATTCTTAAAATGGCATATCGGACGATATATGAGGAGTATTTGGAAGCAAGAAAGCATCCCAGAATTGTTCATTTTGCGGGATATCAGAAACCGTGGCAGGTAGGTGATTGTGATTTCGCGGATTATTTCTGGTTTTATGCTAAGGAGTCACCCTTCTATCCTTATCTGGTAAGAAGTATCTGGCGTTTTAACAGGTCTGATCTCCACAACCAGCAAGTAAATGCATATGTAGGACCTATTGGAAAATTAAAAAAGAAAAGTTCGAAGATATTGCCCTATGGATCAAAACGCAGGAGCTTTTTCAGAAAGATATATTATGCAATAAGGAATACATTTAAAAGATAATATTATGTTTTCATAAAGCTGAACATCAATAGATACAGCTGTTGCTAATTGTTTTGGATAAGTCAGATCCTAAAAGGAGAATTTATGTATCATAAATTAAATGATATAGGACGTTTCTGTACAGGTTGCGGTGCTTGTGTAAATATCTGTCCCGTAGATGCCATTATTTATAAGGAACTCCTTGATGATGACGGATCGATAGTAGCTGAAATCAATGAGGATCAGTGTATCCATTGTCATAAATGTGAGGAAGTCTGCCCGGTTTACTCCCCGAAAGAGAATACCAATCAAAAGCTTGAAGAATGTTATGCTGCTATGGCTCCGGATGAGATTCGTTTCGAAAGTTCCTCCGGAGGAGCTTTTACGATTCTCGCAGATTGTGTTCTTGAAGAAGGCGGTTATGTAGTCGGAGTTCATTCGGATCAAAACTTCGAGGCAGAACATATCATCATTTCATCAAAAGATGAGATGGATGCCTTGCGTCATAGTAAATATATGCAAAGCAGGACAGGCCATGTTTTTTCCGAGATAAAGGACCTGCTTATGCAGGGAAAGAGCATTTTATATGTCGGCACACCTTGTGAAGTTGCAGGATTGAAGGGGTATCTGGGACAGAATTATGACAATTTACTCTTAGTTGATTTATATTGCAATCAGGCACCGGCTCCAGCTGTTTTTCGTAGATATTTACAGGAAAATTATCAAAAGGAAGATCTTAAGAGCATTACATTTCGTGTAAAATCACAGGGGTGGGTGGCTGATATCCAGAGAGTTTCCTATCAATCCGGAAAGGAGGAAGACCGGAGATCCTACAATGATCCCTATCAGGCAGCTTATCATCCGAAACTTATGATGCGAAAAACTTGTGAGAATTGTTATTTTGCCGGGAATCCGAGGAAGGGGGATCTATCTATTGCAGATTTTTGGGAGATTAAACAATTTGATGCTTCACTTGATGATGGGAAGGGAACCAGTTGTATCTGTGTCAATAATGAGAAGGGGCAGAAATTTCTGGATAAAGTATCAGACAAGTTTGCTCTCTTGAAAAAAGTACCCTTTGATTATATGAGATATAATCGGCAGGCAGAGGTCCAGCCACATCCGGCCAGAGATCGTTTTTATCAGTTACTGCATCAGAAGACATTTAATGAATCAGTTGACCGGGCATTGAACGGAAAATTTGATGTCGCCATCTGGGGAAATTGGAGCGAGAAAAACTACGGGTCGGAACTTACATATTATGCCTTATATCAGGTAATTCAGCAGATGGGCTATGACTGTCTCCTGTTTGAACGGCCGAAGGATGCAGTATGGGGTCCGAATCAGGGAATTCCTCTTTTTAAGACCTGTCCATATCCGAAAGAGGCTGTGCATCCCCTTTTTCAGAATAAGGCAAGCATGTACGAATTAAATGAGAAATGTCAGACCTTTCTTGTGGGATCAGATCAGATCTGGCATCATGACCTTTACAAACCGTTCGGAGAGGTATGCTATCTGGATTTTATCCGGAACGACAAAAAGAAGATTGCCTATGCCTCCTCCTTTGGAAAGGAAACATGGGAAGGAAGCCCTTATGAAGAACATGAGACCTCTATGTATCTACGAAAATTTGATGGAGTCTCTGTTCGAGAAAAAAGCGGAGTCACCATCTGCAAGGAGAAATTTGGCATTGATGCAGTAAATGTCTTGGATCCGGTGTTCTTATGTGATAAGAACCGTTATCTAGAACTTGCAGCAAATTCTGACTATCACTTTCCTAAGCATTTCATTGGCTGTTATGTTCTAGATCAATCAGAGAAGAAAAGACAGCTGATCCAAATGGTTGAACAAAAGCTTTCCTTAAAGGCCAATGTGATAAGTGATGCCTTTGACCGCTTTGGAGCTGAAAAGGAACATGTAACGATTGAGGATTGGTTGAAAAATATCCTTGACAGTGATTTTGTGATTGTGGATTCATTCCATGGGATGTGTTTTTCTATCATCTTTGAGAAACAGTTTATTGCAATTGCGAATGAGGGAAGAGGGATGGTGAGGTTCACTGATCTCTTGTCAATGCTGGGATTGAAAGACCGGTTAGTGAAAATAGAGGATGTAACGGAAGAAAAGGTGGATGAACTCTTGTCACATCCTATTAACTATGACCATGTGACAGATATATTAAGCCAGAAAAAGCAGGAATCTATTCAATGGTTGATGAAGAAACTAGCTGAGAAGAAGGAATATACAGTCACGGATGAGGATATTGTCTTTGACCGGTTACTTCGGTCATTATATCAATACATGACACCGGAATTAATGCATCTGCCTGAGGAAGTCAGGGATAAAACCGGAGGACTCAAGTATGATATCGGGGTTCACCGTAATGAAATCAATGGATTGAGGTATGACATCGGAGTTCACCGTAGTGAGATCAATGAATTGCGTCAGCGGATGTACGATCAAACGCAGCGACTTCAGAATCTAACACAAGAATTAACACATCAGATTCTAAAAAATAGACCATTCTGGAGGAAAGCAGTGGATCATATCAAAAGACTCGTCAAGTGACCGTTTAGTTTCTTAACAGTTTTTGGTATAGGAAGGAACGCAGTTTGTTAGGCATATGGTCTCCCATCCAGCGTTTAGTCAAGGTTTTATAATATTGCTTTGAAGTAATAAAACCCTTTTGCTTCATTTCAGAAAAAAGTTTCTTGGCGGATTGGAAATGCTCTGATCCGCCTCTCCTTTTATACATAGAATTACCTGCCCGCATATAGAGCAGGGGTTCTGGAATGTTATATCCCATGGCTCCATTCCAAAGCATACGAAGCCATAGATCATAGTCTTCAAAGTAGGGATAGTCTTTTCGGTAACTTCCTGCGGCAATCACAGCAGATTTACGATACATGACACAGGGGTGATTAAATGGATTTCTGGACTTTGCAAACTTGACAATATCATCCTGATTTTCAGGAAGCTTCCGGCATTTTCCATGTTCTGAAATAGATTTAGAAAATTCTATAATAGTACCACTTACTATGGACAGATTAGGGCTTAGTTCGAATTGTTTAAGTTGCCTTTCGCATCTATTCGGTAATGAGATGTCATCGGAATCCATTCGTGCGATTAAATCACACTGGCAATAATTTAGTCCGATGTTTAATGCCGATCCCAATCCTGAATGATTTGTAAGAGGAACGACTGTGAAAACAGGATGTGTGGGCATTGCTTTGATTATTTTGTTGGCACGATCAATCGTTTTTGTCAGTGCATCAGTAAGGGAACCGTCACAGACCAGAACAAAGTCATGGAAGGGTATGGTCTGCTTTGTCATACTTTCAATTGCAGTAAGCAGGTAATCTGGTTTTTCTTTCCAGTAGACTGACATTAGTACAGAATACATTTCCATTTTATATTTCCCATAGTATATTACTGTTTTTTAGAAGTATTAGAAGTGCTGGCAGTAGTTTGGCCCTCTTCCAGTCCCTCGGTACTTTCTTTTTGGAATATTACTTTAATTGTCTGTAGAATAAGCTTCAGATCCAGAAGCAGGCTTGCCTTCATGGTATAAATCAGATCCAGTTTCAGCTTATCAAGGTTGGTGGTATTGTATTTTCCATAGACTTGAGCATAGCCTGTTAAACCTGCTTTCACATGCATACGAAAGGAAAATTCAGGGATCTCTTTTTCATACTGAAGGACAATCTCAGGACGCTCCGGTCTGGGACCTACAATACTCATATCCCCGCGGAGCACATTGAAAAATTGAGGTATTTCATCTATTCGTGTTGCTCGAATAAAACGCCCGATAGGAGTAATACGCGGATCATCTTCGGTAGCAAGACGAGCGCCACCGTGTGGCTTTTCAGCATTAACAATCATACTTCGAAATTTATAGATTCGAAATATTTTACCATTTGTAGTGCAGCGGTTCTGAGAATAGAAGACCGGACCTCCATCATAACGATGAATCAGAATTGATACAACCAGCATTATGGGAGATGTGAGAATAATTCCAATCAGAGATAAAAGGATGTCAAAGAGGCGTTTGAAAGAAAGCTCCACTGGGGACATCTGGAGATTTCTGCAATAGTAGATAGGTGTATCAAAAAGATTAAGTTCTGAGGATGATTTGATAATAATGTCAGAGATCTTAGGAGTAAAATATACACGTTTTCCCTGGTCAAAACAAACCTTCAGAATCTGATCCTTCTTTTCAGACGGAATATCATTAATCAGTACCGCATCATATGACTGCATTTTATGATCTATATCTAATAGAGACGTAGTATATGGGATGCTTTCCGTGATTTTATATTTATCCCTTCTCAAGTTCATCTTATGTTTCAGATTATTTTTATGAAATCCATAGACTTCAAGGATTCGATGAGGAGGGAAAATCTTCCTATACAAATCTGTCATCAGCCATGAAAAAAGTACAGATACCAGACTTTGAAAAAGAAAACAGAAAAAATAGGCAGCTATTATATAACCAGTAAGGGAACGAGTTCCGATGATCAACATGGATATTACGGAAAAAATCAGGTTTATAAGGAAGAGTGAAATCACGAGACCAATTGCCAGACTTCCTTTTCTGGCACGACCGACGTGGTAACCGTTGAATGTATTTATTATTATGACTGAAAGTATGAGATAGACTGACGTAATAGCAATATTTCCACCAATCCAATAGGAATCAGCCTGAAGATTGTTCAGAAATTTTGTCCATGTGAGGAAGAAACATATAGATATAAACGCAGACATCACCAGATTTGACAATCCGGTAAAGAGATTCTTTGCCGTTTGCTTCTTGCGTGGATTACTCGGTTTCATATATATCTCCTTTTCGGGTTGTTGTCATCTCATTAGACATTTACAAATATCCATGCTAAAATACCCTAGTTCGCTATGGATTTCAAGCTTAATCCGATGGAGTAAGGTAAGTACTTATATTCTATCAATTTTCAATAGAAATGAGAAGAGTTTAAAAGGAGACTATGGAAATGTCATCTGATAAAAACCATAAGAATAGTAAAGTAAAGTTAACTAAGGCAGAAAAAAAGAGATTGATGAAAGCTAAGAAGGAGGATCTTTCTCCTGAGCTCAGGCGGGTGCAAAAGAATCTCTTTCAACACAGAAGAAGAAAGCGGAGAAGAGTGCTTCTGGTGATAGAAATTCTGATTCTACTTTTTCTCATAGCTGTAATATGGGTTTGGAATAAAATAGGAAAGATCAACTTTCAGGGCGAAATGAAGGATGTAAAGAAAAATAAGCTAGATTCAAAAACTGAGAAGATGCTTTCTGGATATACCACGATTGCGATATTTGGTTTGGATAACCGAACAAATGGTACTTATAAGAGCGGACGATCAGATACAATAATGATTGCTTCCATCAATAATGATACTAAACAGGTTAGCATAGTATCTGTTCTGAGGGATTCCTATCTTGATATAGATGGGACAGAGAATCTGGATAAGGCAAATGCTGCTTATGCTTATGGCGGACCTGAACAGGCTGTCAATATGCTGAACCGGAATTTGGATCTTGACATCGAAGATTATGTTGTTGTTGATTTTAAAGCTGTTGCCGATGCGGTAGATGCAGTCGGTGGTGTTGAGATAACAGTGGATTCAGAAACAGCAAAGGCTATGATGCAGTGTTGGGGAGAATGTGAAGAGGTTGTTGGGAGAAAAAGCACTATAGTAAAGCCATCTGATCAACCTCAGCTTTTGGATGGTGTTCAAGCTTTGTGTTATGCAAGAACTAGGCACACTTCAGGTGATGATTTCCGTAGGGCATCCCGTCAGAGAGAGGTAGTGGATCAGGTTGTAAAAAAAGCCAAGAAAGCAAATCTCAGTCAAATTAATAATATGATTGATTCCATCTTTCCGGAAATTTCCACGTCATTGTCTGCTCCGGAACTAATAGGGATGGCGAGTGGCATGAAGGATTATACTATTTCTCAGAGCATCGGATTCCCTTTTACGGTAGCGACAGGGACTATGGGTAAGTCGGGCTCCGTAGTAATACCATGTACATTGGAATCAAATGTAAAACTACTCTACCGTTTTTTATATGGAAACAATGACTACGAACCGTCAGAGACAGTTCGGGAGCGCAGTGCCTATATTGAAAAAAGAACCGGTAAGGGCGAAAAAGATGGTATAATGTATGGTTATAATGGTCTGACGGATGAACAGACAACTACGGTCAAAGGCGGGAATGATTCAGCAAATAAAGAAGATTCGCCTCAATGACTAGGTACGGACAGATAATGTTATGATTGTGAGGCTTTTATATCAGAAGGTCGTACTCCAAAATGGGAGGAATAGCTTTGGAAAAAAAATTTGAGAAAAACTTGTTGCTAGGTTGTTTATGTTCATTTAGTATAGCTTTTACAATGATCATAATGCTCTTTGTTTTCGGACATTATGCACCATTTGGCACAAAATCCATGGCTTTTTCAGATATAGATGTTTCTCAATTAGATCTTTATGCTTATTTAAAAGATGTACTTGCCGGGAAAAATTCTCTAGGATATTCATTTAGCATGTATCTTGGGGGAGATACTATGAATGCTTTTAGTTATTCTATGGCATCTCCTCTAAACTTGCTTATCGTCTTCTTTGATAAGTCGCAATTACATTCGTTCTTTGATATTATGGCTGCATTGAAGATTGGCTTTATTGCATCTTCTATGTTTTATTTTCTAACTAAAAGATTTCATAATAAGTTACATTGTATTTTTTCATATTCTTTAGCAATAGCTTATGCTTTTTCTCAATATGTTATCGCACAAACATGCAATATTTTTTGGCTAGACGGAGTGTTTTTCTTGCCACTCATCCTATGGGGAATGTATAGGGTAATAAGAGAACATAAGTCAATCTTTTTCGCAAGCACAATAGCGTTAAGTATTCTTTTTAACTGGTATACAGGCATTATTAATTGTATCTTTTGTATATTTTGGTTCTTTTTAGAGATGTTCTGGTATAGATTTGAAAAAGGAACAATAAAAATAACTGAAGTTGTGCGTGCTTTTATAAAAACATTAATAGCAGGAATAAGTGGAGTATTAATAAGTTTAGTTCTGTTTTTGCCGACTGTAATGGCTGTTAAGCAAGGCAATAGAGGAACCGTAATATGGGATTATTTTTCCAATACATTTAATGGTAATATTATTACTGCATTTACAAATGATACAATCGGTTCTTTGAGTGCTCCTACGATGGTATCGTTATATTGCGGGAGCATTGCTATAATTGGATGTTTCTGCTTTTTTACCGATAAAAAAATAGAAAAATGGAAAAAAAGACTTTTGGGAGTTTTTTTGACGATTGTGGTTATGTCATTTTACTGGCAGCCCCTTACTTTTGTTTTTTCGATGTTTAAAAATGCAACAAGCTTCTGGTTCCGCTTTGGCTATATCGGAATATTTACTGTTGTTTTTGTTGCAGCAAACTACTATCTAAACTTTAATATGGATACTCGTTTTGAATTAAACGCATCGATATTTATTTTTTTATATTCATATAGCATATTTTTCTTTAATAAAGATACAGAAGGATATTCTCTTAAGCTGCTATATGCTTCTGTATTCTTTAATGTGGTATTCATGGCGAGTTTGATTTATTGGAGTTATAGTAGAAAATCACGAAGAAATATTTTGTCTTCAATTATGATATTTTTAGTAGTTTGTATTGAAATGGGATATAATACACGAGTTCTATTGCCACATTTTTCTGTTCAAAATATCAAACCATATGAGGCATATACTAAAGCAGAAAGCAAACTAATAGATTCTATAAAAGAAAATGATAAAACTCAGTATAGGATAACACAGACATACACGAGAAATATGATCCCGAGAGAACTTACTGCAAATTATAATGAGTCTTTTGGATATGGTTATTGGTCAATAGCCGGATATACAAACAGCCCTGATGATATGCAGAGAAATTTTTTTGATAAAGCAGGATATCGTATCAATGGCGAGAATATGTATATTGTAAATACATCAATTCTTCCGATTGATTCATTATTGGGCGTGAAATACTTACTCTCGGATTATGAGATTAGTGGATATCAAAAAATGGATTCTTATGGAGTGGTAAATCATAAGTCTGTATATGTGAATCCCTATGCTTTTCCAATGGCTTTTTTGCATTATAAGCAAAATAAATTGAATATAGACAAGCAACAGAATCAGAATCCATTTGAGTATCAAAATAATCTATACAGTAGTTTGATAGGAAAGGAAACTAGGCTATTTACTAAAGTTAATTATTCCGTAGCGAATAAATATGATCAACGGAAGATTACCTTTAATTTAGATAATCCAGAGGGTGATTATGCAATATATGGGAATTTGCCATGGAATACGGAGACGAGTGAAGTGATTTATGTAGATGGTAAGCAGATTACTCCTTATTCTTGTTGGTTATCGCCCGCTGTATTCTACATTCCAAATGAAAAAAATAATAGAACTGTGACCGTGGAGGTAAGCTCAGAAAAAGGAGTTTCAATTAATGATACACAGTTTTATGCTTTGAATCTAAATACGTTAAAAGAATTAAGAGAAGATATTATAGCAGATAGTATTGATAAGTTGGACATTCAAAATGGTAATGTTAAAATGGAATTTGATTCAGAGGAAGGTCAAGAGGTCTTTACATCAATTCCGTATAATTCTGCTTGGAAGGTTACAGATAATGGTAAAATAATCAAACCAAGAAAGTTTGCAAATTGTTTGATGGTGCTTCCGGTGTCATCAGGACATCATGTTATAGAGATGCATTATCATGTTCCGGGTGCCAGAGCTGGTATTATAAGTATGATGATTGGTTTCATTTTGTTGATTCTTATTTTTGTTACTGAACGCAAAAGAAATAATAGGAGAATAATAAAAAATGAAAAGTGATACGGTTTTATGGATGGTAATTCCTTGCTACAATGAAGAAATTGTTCTGAAAAAGACAGCACCTATGTTTCTGGAAGAAATGAATCAGATGGTCGCTTCCGGATTGATATCGGATAATAGTCGAATACTTTTTGTAAATGATGGTTCAAGTGATAGCACTTGGAGCATTATTCAGGAACTTTCTAAGCAGGATAGGCATTTTATTGGTATTGCACAGAGCCGAAACAGAGGACATCAAAATGCTGTTTTGGCTGGATTGATGGAAGCTATGAATCAATGTGATATCACGATTTCAATTGATTGCGATGGTCAGGATGATATACATGCGATGGAAGAAATGGTGAGACAATATCATTCAGGCAGTGATATTGTTTATGGTGTTAGAAATAACAGGGATACAGATTCATGGTTCAAGCGTACAACAGCACAATCATATTATAAATTATTAAATAAGATGGATGTTGAAGTCGTATATAATCATGCAGATTATCGACTTGTCAGCTCAAAAGTTCTGCATCATTTTGCAGATTTTCATGAGGTAAATCTTTTCTTAAGGGGAATGTTTCCGCTAGTTGGATTTCGTAGTACATGTGTATATTATAAACGTGAAGAACGAATCGCAGGACAGAGTCATTATCCACTTTCGAAGATGCTGCATCTGGCTTTTGATGGAATCACAAGTCTTTCTATTAAACCAATACAGATTATTGCTGGTTTAGGACTTTTGATTAGCTTGGTCGGTTTTGCAGGAATTATCTGGGTGATTATTAGAGCTCTTATGGGGATGACTGTTGCCGGATGGGCTTCAATGATTTGCATTGTAACATTTATGGGAGGGGTGCAATTGTTGAGTCTTGGAGTTATAGGTACATATGTTGGAAAAACTTATATGGAGACTAAACATAGACCAAGATATATTATAAGTCAAAGAACTTGGGAAAAGTCAGAAGAGGACATTAATACTACAAATAATATATCAAAAGATTGTTAAAACGTTTATAAAAAGTATTGAAATGGAGAATAAAAAATATAAAGATGGATAATGATCAATTCAGCCATACATTTGCAATATGTGCATATAAGGAGTCGGAGTACTTAGAGAAATGTGTGGAATCTCTGATAAACCAGTCTATAAAGACTAATATTATTTTGGCTACATCAACACCTAACTCATTGATAAAAGAAATTTCTGATAAATATGAGATTCCAATGTATATAAGAGATGGAAAGAGTGATATCCGAGATGATTGGAACTTTGCATATAACAATGCATCAACGGAGTGGGTTACAATAGCACATCAGGATGATTTGTATAATTCTCATTATGTTGAGGAAATGATAAAAAAACTCCAAACGGTGAAAAATCCTATTGCATATGTGACAGATTATATCCCAATAAAGAATGGTCAGATAGGGCCAAGAGATAAAAATTCAAAGATCAGGAGATTATTAAGAATGCCATTGAAGAATAATCGGTTGGCTTCCACTCGCTTTTGGAAGAGAGCAGTTTTATCGCTTGGAAATAGTATATGCTGTCCGGCAGTTACATATCACAAATCTGTTTTAGGGGATTCTTTTTTTACATCTGATCTAAAGTACAATATTGATTGGGATACATTCCTGAAATTTGCAGATATTAAGGGTACGTTTGTATATACAGATAAACCACTTACATACTATCGTGTACATGATGGTGCTACCAGTAAAGAGTTTATAGAAGATCACAGGAGAGAAATTGATGACACTACGATGTTTCGGAAATTTTGGCCTAAATGGGTAGTTCGAATAATAATGCATTTCTATAAATCTGCATATAATACTTATGAGTAAGATGAATGTTGAAAAGATGAATAATGAGACTAGTTCTTCAGTAGAGCGTGATTTTCATATCGTTGAATCAATCGTATTAAGCATTATTAGAGCATACGAAAGATTAACAGGAAAGAAATTGGATGACTTTAAGAAAAAAAGCCTCATTCAATTTGCAAAATTTTGTGTAGTAGGACTTTCCAACACACTAATAAGTTATGTCCTTTATTCAGTGGCACTCCTTATATTTCGTGGTTTCAGGATTCTTAAGGGTTATGATTATATAGCGGCACAGGTGATTCAGTTTATATTGAGTGTGCTTTGGTCTTATTATTGGAATAATCGATATGTTTTTATGCTTGGAGTAAATGAAAAGAGGTCATTCTGGAAGTCACTTATTAAAACATATATTTCTTATTCATTTACCGGATTGTTTCTTAGTAGTGTTTTGTTGTTATTTTGGGTTAAAATTCTTCATATTTCGGAGTTTATAGCCCCGATTTTGAATCTGTTAATCAGTGTGCCACTGAATTTTATTATTAATAAATATTGGGCGTTTAGGTCAAATAAGATATCAAAGCATAAAAATTGACCATCGGCGTTGTCTTGTCCGGGAAAGGAAGTAAATGAGAGAAATCGTTCCTGTGATAATACCTGCATATGAGCCGGATGAGAATATGATAAGTCTCCTCCTGTCTCTTCGTGACCAAAATATCGGTCCGGTCATAGTAGTGGACGACGGAAGCGGTGAAGCTTATTCCAGCCTCTTCGAGAAAGCGGAGAGTATAGTAAGAGAGGAAGGTGGAGTCCTCCTTACTCATGAGGTGAACCGGGGTAAAGGGGCTGCGCTGAAGACCGCATTTTCCTACATTCTTGAAAAATATCCCGACGCCATCGGCTCGGTGACTGCGGACTCTGACGGCCAGCATACAGCCGATGCGATCAGCAATGTGAAAGATACGCTTATTAAAAACCCCGGCTCGCTGATTCTC